>Ga0115031_1000582_pt1 | contig 26208 bp, 21 predicted proteins | sample Maine_Asex4_meta_FD_87301 | JGI IMG/M metagenome (GOLD analysis project Ga0115031, IMG submission 87301) | Marine algal microbial communities from Maine, USA - Maine_Asex4_metaG | ecosystem: Host-associated > Algae > Red algae > Unclassified | place: Maine, USA | collected 2015-01-05
TCCTGGCCTGCCCCTTAGGAGGGGGCCGCTCTATCCAACTGAGCTACCGGGACGCGGGAGAGGTAGTATACCAACAACGCGCGCCCCGGCTAGTGTTTTTTCACGCTGTAAATCACAGATTGCGTTACCTACAGCGTTTAATCAGGGGTGACAAAGACGCCCTATAATTCCCACATTAACTCATCATCGTCATCTAAAAAGCCAAGACGGCGATTGATGCGTTTATTATCGAAATAATTATCAAGCCGCTGCTTCACCTCAAGTCGCCGGCGTAGCTTCTTGCTTTGCCGTTTTTTACGCTTGATAAACTCTTGCTTGATGTTTGTTTCAAAGAGAAAAAAAACATTGTCATTCCGTGACATAAGTAACCTCCGCGTTGAGTGGTAACTTATATCTACCGAAAAACAAGCAATCTGCAAAATCAAAAAATTAACCCTGAGGGGATTAAAAAAATTTCGATATAAATTAAAAAAGTGGCGCGATTAACCCAGTTTTTTAGCAAGCCACTTTTCGATTAATGTTTGAACAAAAAAGAGGGTTTTAGCTTATTTTTTAATAGCATGGACTTGTTATACATTTCTTACTGTGAAAAGTTGCATTAAACAAGTTTAACCCAAAATCCCCGTTGCATTGATTTTCATTTAACTATTTTATGCAAACTGTAAAGCGCGTCGAGTGCCTGTTTTGGGCTCAAATCGTCAGGGTCGATCGCTTGTAATGCGGTTTTTAGCGCATCGGCTTTGGGGTCTGGTTCTGCTGCAAAATTTAATGCCAGCGGGAGCGTGCCACCGGCTTGAACGTATTGATGAGAGTCTTGCTCTAGGCTGTGCAGCTTGTTGCGTGCTTGGTCGATGACCACTTTAGGTACGCCTGCCAATTGCGCCACTTGTAAACCGTAGCTTTGATTGGCAGGGCCGTCTTTGACGCGGTGTAAGAAAACAATTTTATCGGCATGTTCAACTGCATCGATGTGTACGTTGGCGATATTGCTAATTTTGTCAGGCAGGCTGGTGAGCTCAAAATAGTGTGTGGCAAATAACGTAAAGGCTTTGCGTTGGCTGGCAAGGTATTCGGCAAACGCCCACGCCAGTGATAGCCCATCAAAGGTGCTGGTGCCGCGTCCAATTTCATCCATTAACACCAGCGAGTTGGCTGTGGCATTGTTTAGAATGTTGGCCGCCTCGGTCATTTCTACCATAAACGTCGAACGACCGGTGCTTAAGTCGTCATGTGCTCCAATACGGGTAAAGATGCGATCAATGGGGCCGATTACTGCGCTTTTAGCGGGAATGAAACTTCCCACGTGGGCCATAAGCACTAGCAGGGCAATTTGGCGCATATAGGTGGATTTACCGCCCATATTGGGGCCGGTGATCATCAGCATGCGCCGTTGATTGTTCATCAATAAATCGTTGGGAACAAATGGGTCATCCAGCGTCGTCTCAACCACGGGGTGGCGGCTGTCGACGATGTTTAGGCCAGGCTTTGCCACGAGAGACGGTTTTTCATAATTTAAAGTGTAAGCACGTTCTGCAAAGTTGCTTAGCACGTCAAGTTCTGCAATGGCTTGGGCAGTACTGCGAAGGGCTTGTAAATGTTCGGCCAGCGTTTTCAAGAGCTGTTCGTACAGCGCTTTTTCTTTGGCAAGGGCACGCTCGCGTGAGGATAAGACTTTATCTTCAAACTCTTTAAGTTCTGGAAGAATAAAGCGTTCGGCCCCCTTTAGCGTTTGTCTGCGCACATATTCAGGCGGTACGCGATCAGAATGCGTGCGGGATATTTCGATATAAAAACCATGGACACGGTTATAAGCCACTTTTAGCGTTTGAATGCCTGTGCGCTCACGCTCTCGGGTTTCAAGGTCTAATAGATAGGTGTCGGCATTTTTACTGAGATTACGTAATTCGTCCAGTTCTTGGTTATAGCCTGCTGCAATTACGCCACCATCTCGAATCAATACCGGTGGCTCATCGATTACGGCATTTTCTAAGCGTGTTAATAACGCTGAGTGCAGATCGATTTGGATGCGTAGCGTTTGTAGATGTCCAAATTCAATCGATTCGAGTGCACTGTGCAGAGCTGGCACAATGGTCAACGAATGGCGTAGGGTCGATAAATCACGGGGTCTTGCTGAACCCAAGGCAATTCGCGATACAATTCGCTCGATGTCACCTACCTGTTTTAACAGCGGCTGAATGGTGTCGTAGCGGTAGTCTTGCAAGAGCGTTTCGACAGATAAGTGGCGATTTTGCAATACCTGCTGATCTTTTAAGGGTTTGTTGAGCCAACGACTGAGCAGGCGCCCTCCCATGCTAGTTGAGGTTTTATCGAGCACAGAAATCAGCGTGTTTTTATGATCCCCGGTTAAGCTTTGTTCAAGTTCTAAATTCCGACGACTCGCCGCATCCAATACAATGCCGTCATCTGTCGACTCGATCTGCATGCCCGTAATATGAGGCAGGGCGGCGCGCTGTGTTTCTTGCACGTATTGCAATAAAGCACCCGCGGCCACTACGGCTAGCGGCAGGTCACTCCCTCCATAGCCACTTAAGTCGTGTGTGCCGAACTGCTTGGTTAACAGTTGCTTGGCTGTTTGGCTGTCAAAGTGCCAGCTGGCGCGCCGAGTGATGGTTTGCTGTTTACTCAGTGGCGGGCTTTGCTCATCTTGAATGAGAATTTCAGCAGGCTGCAAGCGCTCAAGTTCATTAACCAGTGCTGGTGCATTTTCTAACTGCGACAATGTAAAGCGACCGCTGCTTAAGTCGATGTGAGCGATCCCGTACTGCGTTTCAAATTCATAAATCGCTAATAACAAGTTGTCACGGGTTTCATCTAATAAGAAATCATCTGTAACGGTGCCGGGGGTTAATACGCGGGCTACTTTACGCTCAACAGGTCCTTTACTGGTAGCAGGGTCCCCAACTTGCTCGCAAATGGCGACCGAGACGCCTAGTTTAAGCAGGCGCGGCAGGTATTGTTCGGCAGCGTGATAGGGTATCCCCGCCATCGGGATAGGCTCACCGTTAGATTTACCCCGTGCGGTCAATGTGATGTTGAGTAAATCGGCGGCGCGCTTGGCATCGTCGAAAAACAGTTCATAGAAATCACCCATGCGATAAAACAGCATCTGATCGGGATGTTCTGCTTTTATCCCCAGATATTGCTGCATCATCGGGGTGTGTTGGGGGAGGGTTTTACCAGTCGCTTTAGCCATGGCGGAAATGTATCAGTAGGCAGCTTAAAAGTCATGACGCAACAGAAAATAAATACATTTGTCGTGTTTGACGATGCAATTTTCCCAAGACATCCTGTAAGATAGCGAACTATGAGCGAACAAGCATTAACAGACATTGCGAAACAGGTTATGGCGGCCTTAAAGCAAAAAGGCGAGCGATTGGCCACGGTTGAATCTTGCACTGGCGGCGGTATTGCTAAGCTGATGACTGATTTTTCGGGTAGTTCAGCGGTCTTTGAATGTGGCTTTGTGACCTATAGCAATGCCTCAAAACAGCAGATGGTTGGCGTTAACCCCATAACGTTAGATCAATACGGGGCGGTTAGTGAGCAGGTAGCTGCACAAATGGCTGCCGGGGGCTTGAAACGAGCCAATGCTGACATCACTGTCTCTGTAACGGGCATTGCCGGACCCGGCGGCGGTACCGATTATAAGCGCGTTGGCACAGTTTGTTTTGGCTGGGCTTATAATACAGCGCTGCTAACTGAGACGTGCCACTTTTTAGGTGACCGCCGATCGGTGCGTGAGCAGACAATACAACATGCACTGCAGGGTGTACTTAAGCAGCTTGTGGTTTAGACGTTAAGGTTTATACCAATAAATGATAATCATTGGGCAAAATCATTTGCCTCAGTTTAAAAGGAAAATTTACGCGTGGACGATAATAGAAAAAAAGCATTAGCAGCAGCCCTTGGTCAAATTGAAAAGCAATTTGGTAAAGGAGCCGTCATGCGCATGGGCGATGACAGCGCTGCTCGTAACATTGAGACGATCTCAACGGGCTCACTAACGCTGGATATCGCGCTAGGTGTGGGCGGTTTACCAAAAGGTCGTGTGATAGAGATCTATGGGCCTGAGTCATCGGGTAAGACAACCATGACACTGCACACCATTGCAGAATGTCAAAAAGCCGGCGGAACGGCGGCGTTTATCGATGCTGAGCATGCGTTAGACCCAGGTTACGCTGAAAAGCTAGGCGTTAAGATTGATGACCTATTAGTGTCTCAGCCAGATAACGGCGAACAGGCGCTTGAGATTGCGGATATGTTGGTTCGCTCGGGCGGCGTTGACTTAGTTGTTATCGACTCGGTTGCCGCACTAACGCCACGTGCTGAGATTGAAGGCGACATGGGCGACTCTCACATGGGTCTTCAGGCCCGCTTGATGTCACAAGCACTGCGTAAGCTGACGGGTAATATCCAAAAGTCGAATACGATGGTGATTTTCATCAATCAGATTCGGATGAAGATTGGCGTCATGTTCGGCAGTCCTGAAACCACAACCGGTGGTAATGCACTAAAGTTTTATGCCTCGGTTCGTATGGACATTCGCCGTATCGGTGCGATAAAGAAGGGCGATGAGATCGTCGGTAACCAGACGCGCATTAAAGTGGTTAAGAATAAAATGGCCCCTCCGTTTAAAGAGGCTGAGTTTGAAATTCTTTACGGGCAGGGTGTCTCTCACGCCGGTGAGTTAATTGATTTAGGCGTTAAAGAAGGTCTAATTAACAAAGCAGGCTCTTGGTACAGCTATCAAAATGACAAGATCGGTCAGGGTAAGGAGAATGTTAAAATTTACCTTAATGAGAACCCTGATATCGCCGATACCATTGAGAAACTGCTGCGTGAAAAGTTAATGAAGCCTGCAGGTAAAGCGGCCCCGGTTGATGCAGCTAAAAAGAAGGATAGCGAAGATCAGCCGTCAGAGTGAGTTAGATGATGAAAGTCGCTGCCGCAAGGCAGCGATTGATCTATTGTCGAGGCGCGAGCATTCGCGCTTTGAGCTGAAGCGTAAGCTGCTGCAAAAGCCTTATGCGCAAGATGTTGATTTAGAGGCTATTTTAGATCAACTAGAAGAAGCAAATTATCTCAGCAACGCCCGCTATGCCGAAAGCTTCGTACGCTCACGGATTCTCAAAGGCCAAGGCGAAATTAAAATACGAGCTCAATTAATGCAGCGCGGGGTGACCTTAAGTCTGGCGGACTCTGCGATAGCTGAGGCTGAGGTGAACTGGTGGGACTTGGCCGAGCGGCAACGCATCAAGCGGTTTGGCGAAGGCTACCCTGATCTTTTAAAAGACAAGTTGAAGCAAATTCGTTTTTTAACCATGCGCGGCTTTCCTAGCCATATCGTTCGGGAGATTACGCAGGAGTATTGAGGCGCCTCTAGGGTATTTATACAACCTGAAAAAGCCCACGGTCCGACAAGTCCTTGCAGTATTTGTTTTACGCAGACCTTCCGAGTCGATAAGGTAAACCCGTCTTGCACCACGCTAAAGGCGAGGGGCGAAGTAAGACAAATACCGCAAGAACGAATCACTTAGTCATATTATTTTGTATTTAAGCTGAGCTAGATTAAGGAAATCATGGAAATTGTAACGCAGGTATTACTTTGGGCATTTGGTCTGGCAGTGATTTTAGGAATTGTTGCGACCAAGACAAATTTTTGTACGATGGGGGCGGTGTCCGATGTTGTTAATATTGGCGATACGGGCCGCATGCGAGCGTGGGTATTTGCCATGGGCGCTGCCATTTTAGGGGTATTGGTGCTTGGTCAGCTTGGTTTGGTGGATATATCCCTTACCGCGAGTAACGACACTTCAAACCCTCCTTATCGAACGCCAATTTTTGCCTGGCCCCGCTACGTGCTGGGGGGCATTCTTTTTGGTATTGGAATGACACTAGGTTCGGGTTGCGGTAATAAAACGATTCTAAGAATTGGCAGCGGCAATTTGAAATCAATCGTAGTGCTGCTGGCGATGGGGATTGGCGCTTATGCGATGATTTTTACCAATTTTAGCTATGACTTTTTCATTCGCTGGATGGAGCCTGCATTTGTTGATTTGGCTGATTACACTATAAAAGATCAAAGTATCAGCAGTATGATCAGTGGCTTTGGTGGTTTTGATGCGGCTATTACGAATCTTTTAGTGGCGACAGTGTTGGGCATTATGTTGATCCAATGGGCGTTGTCCTCTAAAGATTTCACGCGAAGTATTGATAATGTTTTGGCCGGTGTGGTAGTTGCTGCGGTGATTGTTACCGCTTGGTGGGTAACGGCGGGTGAGATGGGTGTTGAGCTATTAGATGAGCTGGACATGATGGATGAACGCCCGTTTGCGGCAGGTGCACAGTCGTTTACCTTTGTACAGCCATCGGCCCACTTATTGCGTTGGATTGAAACGGGCTTTTCTAGTCAGATGGTGACGTTTGCTTTGGTGGCAGGGGCGGGCGTATTGACCGGTGCGTTCTTATACGCCTTAGTAATGAGGCAGCTTCGCATCGAGTGGTTTCATAGTTGGAAAGATTTTCTCGCTCATACTATAGGTGGCTTACTAATGGGCGTTGGTGGGGTATTGGCGATGGGGTGTACGGTTGGTCAAGCGATCACGGGTGTATCGACCTTAGCGTTAGGGTCTTTTGTGACGTTTGCTGCAATCGTGTTTGGCAGTGCGTTAACCATGAAAATTCAGTACTACACGATGGTTTATGAGGATGAGGCAAATGTCTTTAAAGCGTTAGCTGCATCGTTAGCCGATATGCACTTATTGCCAAATAAGTGGAGGCAATTAGAAAAGGTGTGATTTTTGTAAAAAAGACCTTGTAAATGAAATTGCGGTCTTTATAATACGCCGTTCTTGAAGTGGGGCGTTAGCTCAGTCGGTAGAGCAGTTGACTTTTAATCAATTGGTCGAGCGTTCGAATCGCTCACGCCCCACCATCTCAAGATACTCCCATTATGGGGCGTTAGCTCAGTCGGTAGAGCAGTTGACTTTTAATCAATTGGTCGAGCGTTCGAATCGCTCACGCCCCACCATCATATTTTTTTCTGAAAGATCCTGTTTATTAAAAATAGCTTCGCCTCTCTAAATGCAAGCATTCAGGGTCGGAAGGCGCTATTTTTAATAAACAGGATCTTGCTCGTACTTGTAGTGCGTTCGGTTCTTTAGTTTGTATTTGATACCCGACTGCTTTGTTAAGATCTGAAACGATGCTTTAGACGTAATTAATTCTCTTAAACTTGATGAACGCTACTATGGAAAATGAAAATATCATTCGTTTGAGTGTGTTTCTTGGGTTATTGGTTTTATTTAGTGCGCTTGAATTCATTATTCCAAGGCGAGTAATGCCAGGCAGTAAGCCAAAGCGGGCGCTGGCTAATTTGTCACTGGTTGTCATCAGTAGTATTGCGGTGAAAATGCTGCTGTTTACAACGACGGGCCTTTTCGCTATCTGGGTTGCAGAAAACGATTTGGCGTTGCTAGGATTTCAAACCCCGGTCTTACTCGCTATTATCTTGCTAGATTTGATCATTTACTGGCAGCATAGGCTATTTCACGTGGTGCCGATGTTCTGGCGTTTGCACAAAGTGCATCACAGCGATAATGCAATTGATGCCAGCACGGCGCTGCGTTTTCATCCGGTTGAAATTGTGTTATCAATACTTATTAAGCTTGCGGCTATTATTTTATTTGGCATCCCTGTCTTGGCGATTGTGATTTTTGAAATCTTACTCAACGCAACAGCGCTGTTTAATCACAGTAACATCAACATTCCATTTGATAAGGTTCTACGCTGGTTTATCGTAACGCCAGATATGCACCGAGTGCATCACAGCGTGATTGTGGGTGAAACCAATAGCAACTATGGATTCAATGTGCCTTGGTGGGACCGTATTTTTGGTAGCTATGTCGCGCAGCCTAAGCACGGCCATCAGGACATGAAGATTGGTTTATCGCAATATGAGGGAGGGGAGACTTCTCTTTTAAAGTTGCTGTGGATGCCGTTTAAAGTAAGGTAGCGCTATGTCGTTAGTCCATGGTATAAAAATTCAGCGAATCATTTTAGCGCAGTTGAGTGTGCGAATTTATATATCATGCATTCACGCTCCAGATAGCATTTAAAGCAACTATTCACTACTATGCAAAATCACCCATATACTACCTTTTGATGTGACCAGCGATGCGCGTCCTGCTAACGTTTGTTCCTTTGTTTCTCTTTGTGATGCTGGTTCAACTCAGCTCCGGCGCTATCGGTCCCTTAGCTGTTTTATCCGGTTTAAAGATGGATTTCAGCAAGCCTGAAATTGGCCTGCTGGGATCTGCGCATTTTCTTGGGTTTTTTGTCGGTTGTTGGTGGGCACCAAGGCTGATGGGTACTGTGGGTCACACGCGGACCTTTGCCGTGTTCGCAGCCTGTGGCGCAATGGGCGCGATAGCACACCCGTTATTACCTGATGCAGCAGTGTGGGCACTGCTACGTGTTATGACGGGTTTGTGTATTGCAGGGTGCTACACGGTCATTGAGGCGTGGATGCAAGCGATGCTGAACAATCAAAATCGCGGCAAAGTGATGGGCTTTTACCGCGTTGTGGATATTGGCGCTTCTTCTATTGCTCAGTTAATGATCGGTGTTTTAGAGCCTGCCTCCTATGTTTCTTACAATTTACTTGGCATCTTGTGCTGTGCTTGCTTACTGCCCTTAACCTTATCGACCAACACACAGCCTAAAATCCCCGAAGCGCCGCGACTGCGCCCGTTAAAAACCGCACTGGTTTCACCCTTGGGTGCGGCAGGCGTCATGATTGCAGGGCTCACCGCGTCTTCTTTTCGTATGGTGGGGCCTATTTATGGACAGGGTGTGGGGCTGAGTAATTTACAAATTGGTTATTTTTTAGCAACGGTGTTGATTGGTGGCGCGATTGCGCAGTTTCCAGTGGGGTGGCTGGCAGACCGCTTTGACAGACGTTGGGTGTTAATTGGCTTGTCTGCTCTGAGCGTTATGGTGTGTGGTGGCGTCGTCATGATGGGGGCTGGTAGTTTTTATGCAATATTTATTGGCGCGGCGTTATTTGGTGTTGCCACCTTTCCCATTTTTTCAGTGGCATCTGCCCACACCAATGATTTTACCGATCCTGAAAAATCCGTTGAGGTTAACGCCTCTTTAATGTTCATCTATGGCATTGGAGCGATATTTTCACCCCTTATCACCTCAACACTAATTGATTTTTATGGCCCATCCGCCTTGTTTGCATTTATTGCATTGGCGCACTTCATACTCGTGATATTTAGTTTGACGCGAATGTTAGCCCGGCCCACGTTGACTAAACGAACGCGCTATAGGTATTTGCCTCGAACCTCGTTTACTATTTCCAAATTATTACGGCGCAATAAAAAAAAGGTGGATGAGGATTCTAGCGCCGACAAAACTTTGTAAAAAATATCCCCTCAAGCCGGTTACTCTGCGCGGCATAAATTGCTACACTGGCGCACTTATTTTTCCAACGCCACAGAAGATGGTGATAAAAGCACGTGGCCCTTGGTATCGGTCACCACTGGAGTAAATGATATGCCCGTAATTACCCTGCCTGACGGTAGTCAACGTAGTTTTGACAAGCCCGTTTCTGTATTAGACGTTGCCTTCGACATTGGTCCGGGTTTGGCTAAAGCCACGCTTGCCGGTCAAGTTAATGATGAGCTTGTCGATGCAAGTTACTTAATGACTGAAGATTCAAGTCTTAGCATTGTCACTGCCAAAAATGATGAAGGACTGGAAGTGATTCGTCACTCGTCTGCGCATCTAATGGGGCAGGCTGTGAAGCAGTTGTTCCCAACGGCGCAGGTGACGATCGGCCCTGTGGTCGAAAATGGCTTCTTTTATGATTTTGCTTACGAGCGTGCGTTCACGCCGGAAGATGTAGAGGCGATTGAGAAGCGCATGCAGGACTTGATTAAGCAGGATATTCCAGTCTCTCGCGAAATTATGGACCGTGACTCAGCGGTGAAATTCTTTAGAGACATGGGTGAGGAATATAAAGCTGAAATAATTGAGTCAATTCCTGAAGATCAAGATTTATCGCTGTATCGACAGGATGATTTTATTGATTTGTGCCGTGGCCCGCACGTACCTAGTACGGGTAAAATTCCTGCGGTAAAGCTGACAAAGTTAGCAGGTGCCTATTGGCGGGGTGACTCAAATAACGAAATGCTGCAGCGCATTTATGGTACAGCCTGGGGCAGTAAAAAAGAATTAAAGACGTATCTGCACAATGTTGCGGAGGCGGAGAAACGTGATCATCGTCGGTTGAGCCGACAGTTAGACTTGTTCCACATTCAGGAAGAAGCGCCCGGTCAGGTGTTTTGGCACCCAAAAGGCTGGACGGTGTATCAGGTTATTGAAAGCTATATGCGTGAGCAGCAGCGCCTGCGTGATTACAAAGAAATTAAAACGCCTCAGTTGGTTGATTTTTCTTTGTGGGAACGTTCGGGACATGCGGCGAAATACAGCGATGATATGTTTTCATTAGAGTCTGATGACAAGCAGTTTGCATTAAAGCCAATGAATTGCCCTTGTCATGTACAGGTATTTAACCAAGGCCTTAAGAGCTACCGCGATTTGCCATTACGTTTGTCTGAATTTGGCTCATGCCACCGTAACGAGATGTCAGGTGCGTTGCATGGTTTAATGCGCGTACGCGGCTTCGTACAAGACGATGGGCATATTTTCTGTACAGAAGATCAGATTCAGTCTGAAGTCACTGACTTTATGGATTTCTTGCACGATGTTTATCGTGACTTTGGCTTTGATGAGGTCATTTATAAGTTGTCCACGCGTCCAGACAATCGCGTCGGTAGTGATGAGGATTGGGACAAGGCAGAAAAAGCCTTAGCCGATGCGATGGATGCAAAAGACCTAGACTGGCAAGAAAACCCAGGTGAAGGGGCTTTTTATGGTCCAAAAATCGAGTTCTCACTAAAAGATTGCATCGGTCGCGTTTGGCAGTTGGGAACAGTTCAGGTTGATTTCTCAATGCCCGCCCGTTTAGATGCACAATATGTCGCTGAAGATGGTTCACGTCAGGTTCCGGTGATGTTGCACCGCGCAATATTAGGATCTTTTGAACGTTTCATCGGAATTTTGATCGAACACCACGAAGGACGTTTTCCGTTGTGGCTTGCGCCCGAGCAAGCGGTTATCATGAATATTACTGATTCTCAGGCTGATTTTGTTCAAAGTACGGCAGATCGATTGAAAAAAGTTGGAATTCGTGCAACGTCAGACTTGAGAAATGAGAAGATAGGATTTAAAATCCGCGAGCACACTTTACAACGCATCCCTTATCTTTTGGTTGTGGGTGATCGTGAAGTAGAAGCGGATTCTGTGGCGGTGCGAACCCGAACAGGTGAAGATCTTGGAACGATGACGGTGGATGCTCTAATTTCGCACTTGAAAAAAGAGAATGATCTTCGTTGTGATGTAAACCAAGCGCAGACAGTAGAGAGCTCGTGACAAGCTCATGTTTTTTTAATTATTAAGGAGGGTTAGCGTATCGCTCGCAACCAGAAAAAAAATCGTGTTAATGATGAAATTGACTTACCCGAGGTAAGATTGATTGATGCAGAAGGCGAAAATGTAGGTGTTGTGTCATATACAGACGCAATGGCCCAAGCTGCAGCACTAACACTGGATTTGGTTGAAATTGTACCTAATGCCGAGCCTCCAGTTTGTCGGATTATGGACTTTGGTAAGTTCAAGTTCGAGAATAGTAAGAAGAAAGGTGTCGCTAAAAAGAAGCAAAAGAAAACCCAAGTTAAAGAAATTAAATTTCGTCCTGTGACGGATATTGGCGATTACAATATTAAGTTGCGTAATATGGTCAAGTTTCTTGAAGCGGGTGACAAGACTAAGGTTACGGTACGTTTCCGTGGCCGCGAGATGGCTCATCGTGATTTAGGCATGGTTATGCTCAAACGTGTAGAGGCAGATCTTGCAGAGATTGCGACAGTAGAGCAGTTTCCAAAGATGGAAGGTCGACAGATGATCATGGTAATGGCACCCATTACTAAAGACAAAGGCGTACAATAGTTTTATACGCATCCCTTCAAGGAAGGCACTCTTGAGGGATGTTTGATTAACCGTTATCAACGGAGATGAAGATGCCTAAGATGAAAACCAACAGCGGTGCTGCAAAGCGATTCCGCAAGCGTGCTAATGGCACGTTTAAGTGTAAGCAGTCTCACCTACGTCATATTCTGACCAAGAAGAGTTCTAAGCGTAAACGTCACCTACGTCAAGGCGATGTCGTGGAAGCATGCGACACCCCTTCAGTTCGTAAAATGATGCCCTACGCATAAGGAGAATGAATCATGGCAAGAGTTAAGCGTGGTGTAACAGCCCGTGCAAAGCACAAAAAAGTCCTCAAAAAAGCAAAAGGTTATTACGGTGCTAGAAGCCGTGTCTATCGTGTTGCTACTCAGGCAGTAACAAAAGCAGGTCAATATGCTTATCGTGACCGTCGTCAAAAGAAACGTCAATTCCGTAGACTGTGGATTGTTCGTATCAATGCGGCAGCGCGTATGTTTGATATCTCTTATAGCCGTTTAATGAATGGTATTCATAAAGCAGGTATTGAAGTTGATCGTAAAATGCTGGCTGACTTAGCAGTACATGATATTGATGCATTTGAGAAAGTAGCAGAGCAGGCAAAAGCTGCCCTCGCTGCTTGATTGGATTCATTGAATCCTAGATCGTAGTTTCTTTATCGATCTGATTCATTAGCGCTTAAATTAAGGTTAATGATTAAAAGCGGGGAAAGGTTCAGCCTTTCCCCGCTTTTTTAGTTTTAAATATTAGGGTGTCTTTACAGGCACCTCTTCACGAAATAGAAGTGACTGGAGTTTTTTCTGTGAAACAATTACTGGAACTCATGGGGCAAGCACTTAAAGACGTTGATTTGGCCGCGGATTTGATCGCGCTGGACGAAGTGCGTGTGCATTACATGGGCAAAAAAGGGATTTTAACCGATCAGTTGAAGCAGCTGGGCCAGTTACCGCCAGAAGAGCGTCGTGAAGCGGGTCAGGAGATTAATAAAGCTAAGCAGTCACTGTCAGCGGCGTTAGACGCTCGCAAAGCGGCATTGCAAGAAGCAGCATTGAACGATCGGTTGGCGGCCGAAAGTGTGGATGTGACGTTGCCAGGACGAGAGGCTGAAAAAGGGAGCTTGCATCCCATTACGCAGACGATTAAACGAATTGAAGCGATCTTCGCGCAGCTCGGTTTTGACGTGGTTGAAGGCCCTGAAATCGAAGACGATTTTCATAATTTTACAGCGCTTAACGTCCCAGAACATCACCCAGCACGTGCAATGCACGATACGTTTTATTTTGATGATGGCTTACTGCTGCGGACACATACCTCTTCAGTACAAATTCATACGATGGAAGACAATGAGCCGCCTTACCGTGTTATCGCGCCGGGTCGAGTGTATCGATGTGACTCTGATATCACTCACAGCCCAATGTTCCATCAAGTTGAAGGCTTGATGGTCGACAAGGATGTAACATTTGCTGACTTGAAGGGTGTATTAGATGCCTTTTTTAAAGCATTTTTTGAGGTTGACGAAATACCAACGCGTTTTCGAGCCTCTTACTTTCCGTTTACTGAGCCATCGGCTGAAACGGATATCCAATGCGTTCTGTGTTCGGGTGAGGGCTGTAAGGTGTGTAGCCACACGGGTTGGTTAGAGGTGATGGGCTGCGGCATGGTGCACCCTGAAGTACTTAAACATACAGGCGTAGATCCCGACAAATATTCAGGCTTTGCCTTTGGTTTTGGTGTAGAGCGTTTGGCGATGCTGCGTTATGGTATCGATGATTTGCGTATCTTATTTGATAATGATACTCGCTTTCTGCAACAGTTCAGCTAAGGGGATAAACAAATGAAAGTCAGTGAAAAGTGGCTGCGTGAATGGGTTAACCCTGCAATTGATGCCTCCGAAATTGGTAGTCAATTAACGATGGCAGGGGTCGAGTTAGATGGCATTGAGCCGGTTGCGGGTAAGTTCAGTAAAGTTGTGGTCGCAGAAATTGTCAGTGTAGAAAAACACCCGGGGGCCGATAAGCTAAAGATTTGCCAAGTAAGCTGTGGTGATGCTGAGCTTATTCAAATTGTTTGCGGCGCGCCTAACGCAAGAGCCGGTTTGAAGGCGCCATTGGCAATGATTGGTGCGGTGCTTGAATCGAGTGACGGGTCTGATTTTAAAATTAAAAAATCAAAACTGCGCGGTGAATTATCTCAAGGCATGCTGTGCTCTGCACGTGAATTGGGACTCTCAGACAGCGCTGATGGTTTGTTTGAGCTGGCACCCGATGCGCCGGTAGGGACTGATATTCGCGATTACCTAATGCTTGATGACGTAGTGCTTGAGCTTGATGCCACGCCTAATCGTGCTGACTGCTTAAGTATTGCTGGTATCGCACGCGAAGTTGGAGTGTTGACTCAAACCGCGGTGACTGAGCCTGAAATTAAGCGCGTTGCGGTAGTTTTAGATGATATGTTCCCTATCGACATCGAGGCAAAAGAGGCTTGTCAACGCTTTGTCGGTCGCATTATTCGTAATGTGAATGTAACGGTGCCAACGCCGCTTTGGATGGTGGAAAAACTACGCCGTGCCGACATCCGTAGCCTAGGTCCTGTGGTTGATGTCACAAATTACGTACTAGTTGAGCTTGGTCAGCCAATGCATGGTTATGACCTTGATAAACTTAACGGCGGCATTAAAGTGCGCCAAGCTGTCGAAGATGAGCCTTTAACATTGCTAGATGGTCGCGACATTAAGTTGCGAGAAGACACCTTAGTTATCGCCGATCATGGGGGTCCAATTGGTCTTGCGGGCATTATGGGGGGTATGAATAGCGCTGTAACAGACAGCACCCAGAATATTTTTCTCGAAGCGGCTTTTTTTACGCCTGAGAAAATTATGGGTAAATCGAGAACCTACGGCCTGCACACGGATGCCTCGCACCGTTTTGAGCGTGGAGTCTCTCCAGACCTTCAAGAGCGAGCGCTACAGCGTGCGACGCAGCTGATTGTTGATATCTGCGGGGGTGAGGTTGCAGCGGTCAATGATGTGGTGAGCAATCCTAATTTGTTAGAGCGTTCAGCGATAACCTTAAACGCATCCGATATTGTTAGGCACTTAGGCATTACGGTAGATGCGCCGCGAGTCACTGATATCCTTAAGCGTTTAGGTTGTGCTGTTAATGCGGCTGAGGCTTCGTGGTCAGTAGTGCCGCCGGTATTTCGTTTTGATATTTCACGCGAAGTTGATTTGATTGAAGAGATTGCGCGCGTGTATGGTTATGACAAAATCCCTTCTCGCTTGCGTCCTATGGCGCCACGCATCGCACGCAAACTTGAGACACAAGTAAATGACGATGTGCTGCGCCAGTTATTAGTGGCTAAGGGTTATCGTGAGGCCGTCACTTATAGTTTTGTGCCGGCTGAAATTGAGCAGATGTTGAACCCCAGTCACGAGCCGATTCGCCTAGCAAACCCTATTTCAGAAGAGCTTGCCATTATGCGAAGCACTTTGTGGTCAGGCTTGCTACCTGCTTTAGTAAAGAATTTGAATCGCCAGCAGACAAGGGTTCGTTTGTTTGAAACCGGTTTAAACTTTGTTAATAGTGACCGTGGCATCTTACAGCGTAAACAACTCGCAGGTGTCATCACAGGAGCGCGTAATACTGAGTATTGGGGTGCTAAAGCAGAGCCTGTTGATTTTTTTGATATTAAAGGCGATGTTGAGCGTTTGTTATCTGAGGCGACTTGCTGCACCTACGACTTTTCCGCGGTAGAGCATCCCGGCTTGCATCCTGGACAGTCGGCTAAAATTTCGGTAGGTGATACTGCGGTTGGTTGGGTAGGAGCTTTGCATCCTCGTTTGGAAAAAGCTTTTGGACTATCGCAGTCAGTTTTCTTGTTTGAGTTAGATTTGGCGGCGGTTTCTGAAAAGTCACTTCCAATTTATAAAAAGCTTTCTAAATTCCCGTCAATTCGTCGTGACATTGCATTGATCGTTGATCAATCTGTGAACTGCGCAAACGTTTCGGCAGTGCTTAAAAATTCGGGAATTGACGAGTTAATCTCGCATCGTATATTTGATGTGTACGCAGGTAAGGGGGTCGATGCTGAGCAAAAAAGCCTTGCTTTAGGCTTGATTTTCCAAGACTTTTCACGCACTCTAGAAGATGCTGATATTAATTCGCATGTCGAGCATATTGTGCAACTGCTGAAAAAACAAACAGGAGCAGTGCTGCGCTCATAGCGCAGGATTCGCTTAACGCATTCTCTATTCTCGTAGTTAGGAGCAACACCAATGACATTGACCAAAGCCGAAATGGTCGAACATTTATTTGATGAGTTAGGTTTAAATAAACGTGAAGCCAAAGAGCTTGTAGAGATGTTTTTTGAGGAAGTACGGGGAGCGCTTGAGCGTGGCGAAGGTGTAAAATTGTCAGGGTTTGGTAACTTTACACTGCGCGACAAAAAGCAACGTCCGGGTAGAAACCCAAAGTCCGGAGAAGCGATTCCTGTTAGCGCACGTCGCGTGGTTACTTTCAGGCCCGGTCAAAAACTCAAACAACGGGTAGAGAATTATGCTGGAACCATCGAATAATCAAGAGCTTCCACCGATACCTGGAAAACGATACTTCACCATTGGTGAAGTAAGCGAGCTATGCGGTGTGAAATCACACGTGCTTCGCTATTGGGAACAGGAGTTTCCAAATTTAAAGCCTATGAAGCGTCGTGGCAATCGACGTTATTATCAACGACAAGACGTACTACTGATTCGTCAGATTAGAAGTCTCCTGTATGAGCACGGTTACACCATCAGTGGTGCTAGGCAAAAGCTCAATGGTGAAGAGGCTGAAGACGATACTAAGCAATCTAAACAACTAATTCGGCAGTATATTGTAGAGTTGGAAGATATACTGAAATTGCTTAGACAGTGATTTTTTGCTGTTTTTAAATAAACAGCTGGCCTGATAAAAACAAGGTCAATTTATCTCGTAATAGTAAAGAGTGAGTATCGCTTTCTAGTTTCGTGTCATCGAGGCGAAACACTCATCGACCAGCATTTTAATTTCATTTTCAGAGAGCAGTTGTTTTTGTGTGATGGCGACGCGGCACTGCTCTTTAATCATCACTTCTCTCTGACTAGCCGTCTTGTTACCGGCTGTTAGGTGTCGACTATTTCTATCAACACATTCACTAACTGCTTGCTCCGTTCTATCCTCGGGAACTCCGATCGATTCCGATACATTTTGACAGGCAGTGACGACCTCTTCGATAGTTAAATTAGGAGAGCCCAGCGCGTTACCCTCAACGTCAACGGCGGCTTCATCTATTAATTCAGGGCTGACTCCATTCCCCTTGTTGGCGCTTGAAGGAGGCTCAGTTAGGTCCTTCTGACTGCCCTCAGTGTGAAGCTTAGTATCCGAGTTGAGTTCTTTGAGTTGATTGCTAGTGGAAGTGCTGGGGGTAGACCCGCCAACCCAGTCATATTTAATACCGAAATAGACCACGCTGAAAAAGACAAGAAAAGCTAATAATCCTGTCCAAAAGACCCATCTCAGATTCATTTAAATTTCCTGTGACCCACTGCAGAGTAAACGACGTACCATCAAAGCAAATAGTATAATCGTTAACCCGTCACAAATATATGGGGTAGCGTAAGGATGCTATGCGTGACTAAGCCGCTTTGACGAGCTGCGACGACGTGCTTTGTGATGGTATTTGCGGTCTTGATTGGTTTCCTTGGCATTAACGATCAGAAAGCCACAAACATTCTGCTTTATACGACTTAACGAGTCGACTGTGCGCTTAATACGATCCGATTGATTTTTCATATTAGCTTCATCGGTAACAATAAGCGTTCTAGTCGCTAACGATGAAAGAACCAGTGTTTCTGCAAGTCCCGATGCCGGTGCTGAGTCGATAATAACAAAATCAAATCGCTGTGAGGCTTGGGAGATTAAATAGGCCATTTTTTCACTGCTTAACATGCGCATTGGGTCATCTTTATAATTCCCCGCAGTAATGACAAATAAGTTAGTTATCGCTTTAATCGTTTGCGTGATACCGACCAGATCAGTTTCGTTGCCAAGATAATCAGATAATCCAGTGGTGTTCGGTATACCAATTTTCTTATGAATCGACGGGAGACGTAAGTCTGCATCAATCAATAACACCCTAAGGCCCATTTGTGCATAGGCACAGGCAAGATTGCAAGCAGTGGTGCTCTTACCTTCACCTTCTAACGCGCTCGTTACTAGCAGTACCTGATCTTCCTCCTGATTGCTTTGAAATCTCATATTAGCAGCAAATATTCGATAAGCTTCTGCAAATTGGCTATTGGGCGCTATTTTAGAGGCCAGCGAAAGATTGCGCTTCGATGATCGGTCAGGCTTTGGTATCGAGCCTAATACAGACAATCCTGTAAATTTTTGCAAGTCATCAGGTGTCTTAATCGATTGGTCAAGTGAATCTCTCAAGAACGCTAATCCTAGACCTAGCAGCAATCCTGCTAATGTGCCGACTAAAATATTTAGTTTTGGGTTAGGGCGGTATTTTTTAAGCGGTTCACGCGCAGGGTCGATAATAGTGATATTACTGGTATTGGCATTTGCAGAGGAGGCTACACCCACCTCTTCAAGTCGCTGAAGCAAGCCGTTATATAGTGAGCCACTTGAGTCAACATCACGCTTAAGCGTGTTGTACTGTGTGCTGTTGCCTTGAAGTGAATACAGCTTGTTATTAAAGCTATTTACTTGTGCTCTGAGCTTGTCTTCCTGGCGTTTAGCCGATTCATAGTCTGACTGCAGTGAATTTCTAATGGTGCCTAATTCAGCCTGAAGCTGTCGTCTCGCATCATTAACCTGTTGCAGTAGGCGTTGCATGTCTGGGTAGCCAGGTTTAAATAGTTTGAGCTTCTCTTGGTATTCACTTTCTAAGGTGACCAAGCGACTTTTTAAACTTGTGATAACCGGATTGGTAATAACGGTAGACACAGTGCCTGTATTTTGCATTTCTCGATAAATGCTCTCAGCCGCTGTACGGCTAATTTCTGCATTGACCAGAGCGGAGCTTAAATTATTTAGCTTTTGAACGTATCGGGTTTGACCTTCATCGATATTCAAAATACCGTTCTTGTTTGAATAGGCGACCAACTTCTCTTCTGCGTTCTGTAAATTAACGCGCGATTTTTCAAGCTCGCCTTTCAAAAATTCTTTGGCATATTCGCCTGTTTCACTTTTAGTATCAATCTGTAGCTGGATAAAGTTATTAATGACGCTATTAACTGTATCTTGAGCCTCAGTCGGTGATGAGCCTTCAAAGAATATTTGAACGAGGTGGGTTTCATTGATTGCTTGAACCTGTAGCTTTTCAGCAAACAGCGTCGTTATATCGGTTTTGGGTTTTGCCGCGCCGCCCGCTTCGCCAGACTCCTCTTCAAAGTTGAAATATTGACCAAGGTCAGGTAGCGCGAAGAAGTCAAAAAAGGGCTTAAGTTTTTCAGGGGGTTCGCCGGCGGTCCGCAGGCTATTTTCAAGGTTACCTTGATTAATAACCTTCAATGCTAATACACGACTTTTTAGCATTTCATAGCGAGTGCGAAAAAATGGGTCTTGCAGAGAATCAACAGAGGTCGTTTGAGCCTCAGTTTGGCCGAAGCTGACTACCTGTGGTCCTTCCCGTTCAATTTGTATCGTGGCATTGGCTACGTAAGAGGGTTTAGTTGAAAAGGTAAACAACAAAGCAAAGAAAACAGTAAATAACGTCGTAAACAAAATAGTCCACTTACGTCTTCCCAAAATAGAAAAAATATCACGTATAGATAATTCTTTTTCTGGAACAGGGGCAGGAGGAGGTGCTTGCATAATAGTGGCAGTATACGGCTGCGCTATTTGCGGTATTCCTGACTGATGTACCACCGGAACTGTTGACATGATGTGTAATCCTGATTCTTAATTATGTTTCGCTACCAGCCCGACATGAGTTTTAGGGCTAAGCACTGTATCTGCGAATTATTGTTGCAATCTGCCCACCATGTTAAGAGCAAGTGTTCTACACGTAAACGATTTCAAGATGAATGGGTTGGCCGTTTACCTACAGGCGGTTAGGGTTCAAGAAAGTTAATTCTAAGCATAATAAGGCTAAGGGCCGCCAAATCAGATCGAAGTAGGATATCTTGCTCTGCTGTGGAATCATTAAAATTTGACCTAAGCTTAAATGTAGCCGTTCTAATGCGTCCATCACCAGATGTTCTTAACGAACCACTTCGTTTCCCTGCCGATTCAATCCAAATATTGCTGACGTTTTCATCTTTGTAACTTACTTTAACTTCAACATCGCACTGACCCGAGCAACGGGTGCTTACTAATTCATTGTTTAGATTAAAACTAAACTGTTTTGCAGCCCGAGCAGCATATTCATAATTGACTTTATTGGGGAGGTAGAAGCCTTGTCCCCAACGTTCGTCATTTACTGGAAAATCAATGCGCATCGCGGGCTTACTGTCACTTTTCTCGCTTATCCAGCGGCCAAAGGAGCGTACTGCAGTGCCTCCTTGAGCTTGGCATTGCTGACGCTGTGGGTATTCTGATACTCTAAAATCTGCAATATAACGTTCCCCTAAGAGAATAAAGGCATCGGGGGTATCGGCCATCGTCTTGCCTAATGTCTTATCTAAATAGCGCAAAAAGTCCTGAGTTTTATAAGTCGAATCAGTGATTTTTTTCATGGCCTGGCCATGAATCGACATGTAATTTCTGCGCATTTGTAGTGCTCTTAGTGAGCTTGCAAAGAAACGGTGAGGTTGGTTACCCACGCTGCCGTAAACACCTTTAACCCAATAGTAGTCACCAAACTCTTCATTTTCAGTGCCCCAGTATCGATCGGCATAGCGTTTTGCAAAATCCTCGTCCATCTCAAGAGAGCAGGTCTGGTTAGTTGAAGGTTGAAGCTCCATGCCGTAGATTTTCTTTGTATATCGCATCCAGTGCTCAATTTGTCCATCACGATTTCCAATACCGCGTCCTAGTGCGTATTGAGCAATTGGTATCATCTTAGCGTTATAGGGGATTGCAATGTCAGTCCAAGAAAACTGATCAAAATTGTTGAATATTAGTTTATGTGTGTTACCGCCAAATTCATCAGCATAGAGGTCGATAATGCGCTTTGCTGATTGCTCTAGTATGTCTGGGGTTAAACCGTACTTGTCTTGGGCGTCTTTTAGCTCATCAGGTTTGAGATTAAACTCTCCCCAGCCGTCTTTTTGCGAAAATTTGCTGCAGTCTATTCTATATTGTCCGTCAGAGATGCCAATTTGCACCCCTATTATTTGCGGGTACTGATTAACAAGTTTGGCGACCTCTCTGATATAAGGCTCAAGAACGCTAAGGTAGCGATCCTGCCAGAAAATAATTGTGCCGCGTGAAGTGATTTGAAGCTGTTCAAGTGCCCAGCTAGGGGCCTCGCATTTTCCGTATGTTTCGAGCCTCAGTTGTACTTGTTGTTGTGGTCGGTTACGCAGGCTGTTTTCAAGTTCGCTGAAATCATACACATTTTTTTGAGGGTTCGTTTTATCCCAACGAACCATGTGAAAGTCTGCGCGAATATAGTCATCTGACCCTCTCGTTTCAGAGATTAAACCGCTGAGTTCGCTGCGCTGCGCATAAGCCGGTAGACGCCAATCAAAGCCTTGAGTGACTTGGACTGAGCCGTCGGGGTTTGGTGGCGATTGCTCCGATTTATTAGTCTCTTGAGTACGCTTTGATTGTTTTATGGGGCTCTTAACAGGTCGGTCGCGTGAAGTATTACTGACGCTCTCTGCACTGATAGTTGTCTTTTGCTTAAATAAATTATCAGAAATACGCTCGTAAATCTCGTTAGGCAGCAGCAGAGACACGACAATTAGCCCAATAAAAATACACAGCAAGAGAACAAATACTATTTTTTTAATTTTTTTCATATGAAGCATTTTTATGAGTCATTGTGATGCCAACTATAGCGACCGAGTCGTCGCTTGGCTTCACCTAGCAAACCAGTGGTTGAGATTTCAGGATAGTGGGTCAGCGTGCTCGCCATCCTTCTGAAATATTGGTTACTCTATCCAGAGGTTTGGACAATTAATAATCGGTTGAGTTACGCTGCGGTACAGCTTCTATTTGTGCACAATAAAAATGATAAACACAATAACAGCAATTCCTATTGATGATCAGCCATCAAACTCTACGCATGCCCATGAGCCAAGCAATACGCCGGTTTATGATTCAAGTACAGCGCGCCCTAGAATGGGGATTGTGCATAAGGTGACCTGGTGTTGCCTTATTTTGATGATATTTCTCATCCCTTGGGGTGAAGGTGTATATGACGGCTTGGCTAAAGTCGTTGCAATGCCGACGCTAGGCCTATGCATGGTCATGTTGGTTTTAGAAGGCACCCATAGAGATTTCTCCTTTTTTAACCTCTTCGCGGTCATGTTAGGTGTGTGGTATTTAGTCGGTATTTGGTGGACGCCCACACCTGAATATTCAACAGAAATTTTAAAGACTTACATCATGCTCATTATGATGTCTTTAATGTTTACTTACCTGATCAACAATGAGTACAAGTTTCGAGGTGCTTATCAGGCCTACGTACTAGGGTCGCTCATGGCGACGGGTATTATTTTTTATAACTACTCAAATGGTATAGAGGGGCCTTATTACAATCGTTACACCGTAGAAAATATCGAAACAGATAACATGGCCATCTTGCTAGCCTTTGGCATCCCAATGGGTGTTTGGCTTTACACGCAGGCTAAACACTGGTCTTTAAAGCTTCTCAATCTTAGCGCTGTACCCATTATATTTTATGGGATATTTTTGACGGGTACTCGTACAGGTTTGGTGTGTGGAAGCATTGGCTTAATGTATTTAGCGTTCACGCAGCGCAATGCGTCATTTAACATGAAGATTGTTTACACCGGTGTTGTGATTGGATTGGCTGTCGCGGTGGTGAGTCTTGCGCCCAAAGCTTCTGTCGAGCGAATTTTCTCTATTGGAGAAGCATTGGCAACCGGTGATTTGAACCATCGCGAGGTCATCTGGCAGCACGCGTTGAGCGTTTGGGCGGAGAGCCCAGTGCTTGGTGGTGGCACAGGGTCACTTGGCTATACGTTAAACCCGCTGCATATCAATTTTGAGTGGGCACATAACGCTTACGTTCAACTCTTGAGCGAAAACGGGATAATAGGGTTAGGTATCTATCTTTTGATGATTTTTAGCCTGCTGTACTACGCACTTAAATGCCAAATAGAAACGAAATTCTTCCTATTCACTTTGTGGTTTACCATTTTTATTTCACAGATGACCTTGCACTCGCAAAATCTAAAAGAGGTCTGGTTTGTATGGTCAGTCATTGGAGCGCATGGCCACTACTACTCCAAAAAAACTGCGTGGCAGCGACACCTACGTGCTCAATCCAGCTAGAGTATTATTTCATGTTATTTAAAAACAGTGGTATTTACGTACTCGCTAAAGTGGTGCCAGGCGCGATGGCCTTTGTTGCACTCGCCGTTTATACGCACCTTTTAACACCTCAGGAGTACGGGGTTTATACCCTTATATTTTCTGCTGCGTTATTTTTGCATAGCGCAGCCTTTAATTGGTTGCCGGTTGGGATGATGCGCTTTTGGCCTGGTGGCACTTACACCGATAATGCGTTTATCTCGACGCTAGGGGTTTTGTATTTTCGAGTGCTTGTTCCCGTGGCCGTCTTAGCCGTCATATTGCTTGTGTTCTTGGGGGAAAACTATTATCTACACGTTGCTGCTGGGTTTTTATTGTTGGCAGGCTTCACGGTGCTAATGATTGGGCAGCAGTTACAATCCGCTCAAATGTTACCGAGTCGTTATGCCATCATGACGATTTGTTATGCAGTGTTAGCCTTAACACTTGGGTCTATCATGGCCTACTTGGGTTATGGTCCTATTGGCGTGCTGATCGGTACTGCAACGGGTATGTTAGTGCCAGCAATAATCCTTAGTGCTAAAAATTGGGCGCTATTTGACCGATCACTCTACACCCCTGAATTAACTAAAAAGCTACTAACTTACGGAACGCCTTTGGCGGCGTCGTTCTTTCTTGATGAGATTGCTAACCTGTCAGACCGATATATGTTGGCATGGCTGGTAAATGAGGCAGAAGCTGGAAAGTATTCGGTAGGCTACGATTTGGCTGGCAATTCGATCATGATGATTATGAATGCTATCAACCTAGCGGCTTACCCTATGATTGTTAAGTTATTAGATAATGAGGGTAAAGAGGCTGCGCTGGAGTATTTTAATACTTACGTGGTGCTCTTATTAAGCATTTCGATACCGGCAGTAGTTGGTCTATCGCTAGTTGGGCCTGGCCTTGCGTCTCTTGTCATTGGTGAAGAATATCTAGCGTCGGTGATATTGGTCTTGCCATGGGTCGCAGGTGCTATTTTCTTTATGGGGTTAGGGGCGTTCTATTTACATTTGCCGTTTCAACTAGGCAATAAGAATATCGGAATTTTCAAGATAGGGGTTTATACCGCAATACTTAATTTATTATTAAACTTTTGGTTAATACCTGAAATGGGCATGGTTGGCGCGGCAATTGCGACTTTATTGTCCTTTATCATTAGCGCCGCGCTTGGGATCTATTTTTCGCGAGATGTCTTCCCTTTGCCATTTCCCGCTAAAGAGATCGCTAAAATCATTACCGCAGCGACCTTTATGGGGCTTTGTTTGTGGGTGGTAAAAGACTACCGTGGCTGGCTTTGGCTTATCGGGCAAATGTCAATTGGTTTAGGCAGTTACGCTCTGGCCACTTATCTGCTTAATATTGGCGGTATTAAGCAGATTGTTGCGGCTCGTTATGCCTGATAGCGATCTTGCAAATAATCAAATATTGAGAATAGGCCCATGGCTTCCCCTCCAATGGGGCGTCCAGGTCGGTCTCGCACATTAAAGGCCATTAAGTCGATATGTGCCCATGAGATGTCTTTTGCAACGAATTCATTTAGATAAAGCGCTGCGGTGATTGCACCGCCGTAACCACTTTTAGAGTTCACCATGTCAGCCACCGTACTTTTTAGGTTGCTTAGGTAAGGTGCATGAAGTGGCAATTGCCAAATGAGTTCTTCACTGAGAATTGATTGATCGTGTATATCGCGAGCAAGATGGTAGTCATTGCTAAATAAGACGGGCACTTCAGTGCCAAGTGCAACACGGGCCGCGCCTGTCAGTGTCGCAAAATCAATAATAAGGTCGGGTGATTTTTCACAGGCAAGCGTCAGTGCATCACACAGCACTAATCGTCCTTCAGCATCTGTATTGTCTATCTCAACAGTGAGTCCACTTCGGGTGGTAATTACATCACCAGGCCTGAAGGCATCCCCTGAGATAGCGTTGTCAACAGCGGGTATCAACACTTCTAGATAAACCGGCAGTTTGAATGCCATAATAAGTTTGGCAAGCCCTAGTACATGCGCTGCACCGCCCATATCTTTTTTCATTTGGCGCATGCTGGCGCCTTTGATATTTAAGCCACCCGTATCAAAACAAACCCCTTTACCGACTAACGTAAGTTTATTGTTGTCTGGGTCACCCCACGTTAGCGAGAGTAGGCGCGGCGCATGGTCACTTGCACGTCCAACCGCATGAATGGTTGGGTAGTTTTTGGTAAGTAAATCATCACCAACGATTTCACTAAAATCAGCTTGATAGTCACTAGCGACCGCCTGTAGTTCCTCAGAAAGGTGTTCAGGCATCATGTGGTTAGCTGGCAAGTTAATTAGATCACGTACCGTGCATAAAGAGTCATAAAACGCCATGACCACCGTCTTCATAGAATCAGGTAGATGAAGTAACGGTTGATGCGTGTCGTTGTGCACGAAGTGATCAAACTGGTAACTACCCAATCCCCATCCAATTAACGCTTGAGTTTGTTCTTTTTCAGGCCAGTTACACTGCAGTTGATAGCGAGTGGTTGGAAGTTTGTTGGGTAACCCGGCCAGAGCCCAGCGGCGCTCGCCTGATTCGGCGACGCCAACTAACACTTCAACCAGTTCACCCTCTTCATTACTGATAAGGCAATAGTCACCTTCTTCAGCCTTAAA
>Ga0115031_1000584_pt1 | contig 26139 bp, 22 predicted proteins | sample Maine_Asex4_meta_FD_87301 | JGI IMG/M metagenome (GOLD analysis project Ga0115031, IMG submission 87301) | Marine algal microbial communities from Maine, USA - Maine_Asex4_metaG | ecosystem: Host-associated > Algae > Red algae > Unclassified | place: Maine, USA | collected 2015-01-05
CGCTGCACGTAGTTGCGGGTTTCGCGGAAGGGGATGCGCTCGATCCAGTCGATCAGGTCGATCTCGCCGTCCCGGGGGTCGCCGAATTCCTTCAGCCAGCGCGACACGCGCCCCGGCCCGGCATTGTACCCGGCGATGGCCATGGGATACGAGCCGTCGAATCGCTCCAGCAGTTGCGACAGGTAGCATTGCCCGATGCGGGCGTTGTAGTCGCGCTCGGTGCTGAGGCGCGCGAGATCGTAGGGCAGGCCCGCCGCCTTGGCCGTGATCCTGCCCGTCCCCGGCATCACCTGCATCAGCCCCCGCGCCCCCGCACCGCTGCGGGCGCGCGCGTCGAAGCCGCTCTCCTGCCGCGCGATGGACAGGGTCAGGGCGCGTTCGGGGGCATCCTCGCCGACGCAGCCCGCGCGGGTGATCGACAGGATGGGGTGCGAGATTTCGGGGATGAAGATCGCCTTGCGGCGCAGCTTGCTGCCGATGCCGACGCTGATGCGGAATGCGCCGAGGGCTTCGGCATGCAGGCCCAGGGCCTTGGCCTCGTTGGGCGTGCCGCATTTCTCCAGCGCATGGTAGAAGAACAGCCGCGCCTGCACGATGGCCCCGCCCGCCGCCAGCGCCGAGCCGACATCGACCGCGTCATCCGTCACGCACGGCCCCTCGCGCGCCTCGATCCGCTCCGGCACGCCGTGGCCGAGATTGCCGTGCAGGCGCTTGGCCGAAAGCTGGCCGTAATAGGCGCTGGGGTATTCTGCGCCCAGCCCGTGCCAGCGAATCGCCTCCTCCGTACGTCCGAGTTCGGCGCTCGCCTCGCCGGCCCAGAAGGCGGCGCGGGCGCGGCTGACGGGGGTGACGACGCCCTCGTAGAGCCGCCGGAAATGCGCGAGCGCGTTGCCCGGCTCGTCCAGCTTGCGGAGCGCCAGCCACCCGGCCAGCCATTCCAGTTCCGCGAAATCGACCCCCTCGCTCAGGCCGTTTCCGGCGGCGAGGGTATAGGCGCGGCGCACGTCCCCGTCCTTGATCGCCCCGCGCACGAACACCGCGCGCTCGTCGGCCCAGCGCGCCGGCTGACCCAGCCTGCCGGTGGCGGAGGCCTTGACCATCATCGCCTCCGCCGAGGACGTGAGGCCCTTCTTCTTGCGCCAGTACATCCGCGCATAGGACAGGCCCGGGTCGTCCTTCAGGGCGGCGGGCACCCGCTTGACCAACCCGTCGACATTGCCACTGGCGCGCATCAGGGCGATACGGGCCTCGCCCAGCTTGCGGGTATCGCGGGAAACGCGGCTCAGATGGCGGGTCGCGTCGGTCAGATAGGTCTTCCAGATCAAGGCGTCGAGGCGGTCTTCATTCAGGGGCTTGAGAGTCGCGCCGAAGGCCGAGAGCAGGCGCGTTTCGTCGCTCGCGCCGAGATTTTTCTTCAGCCAGGCATCTTTCGCCACGGCCTTGGCATCGGTCAGGCGCCCGGCCTGCTTGAGCGCGAGGGCATAGCGGGTCGCGGCCTTGCCGGTTTTGGGCGCAAAGCGGTCGAAGAAGCGGATCACCCGCGAATCGGATACCCCCGCGCCGCCCAGCGCATGTTCGCCCTGCACCTGGATACGCGCCTGGGACGGCCAGTCGGGATGGCCCTCGACCCATTTCGCCATGCGCTCGAAATCGTCGATACCCTTCTGGCGCAGGCGCAGCCATTCATACGCCTCCAGCGCCGCCGGATCGCCCACCTCGCGGGCGGCATCGCGGGCGCCGACCCAGTTCGCGTCCTGCGCGCGGTCGACCATGCGGGTCAGCAGGGCGCGCTCGCCCGCCGTGAAGTCGCGCGCGCTCGCCTGTCCGCCCCACAGCGCCAGGACGGAGGCAACGACCAGCAGCGCGCGCCTGGGGAGGGTCATGATCGGGGTATCCTTCGGGGTACTCGGCAGGTTTACGGTGTCGGGAAAACGATACCAGATCGCGCGCCCCGGGCAAAGCGGCGAACCGATACGGGCCTCGTGACGTTTCGTCGTGCCGGATCGCACGGAAAAGCGTTTGGCATATGCCCGATTTGCCCTAGGGTCCGCGCTCTCGCAGGTATCGCCGAAAATCAGGGGCATTTCCATGGCCGACTCCACAAGCATCTCCACCCGTCTGAAAGGGTCATTCGTCGCACTGGTCACGCCCTTGAAGGGTGGCGACGTGGATGAAGATGCCCTGAAGACGTTAATCGAATGGCATATAGAAAACGGAACGCACGGTCTGGTGCCCGTCGGAACCACCGGCGAATCGCCGACCCTCAGCCATGACGAGCATGAGCGCGTTATTGCCCTGACAGTCCAGACGGTCGCCGGACGCATCCCCGTGATCGCCGGGGCCGGGTCGAACAGCACGGCGGAGGCGATATCCTTCGTGCGCCACGCCCGGGATGTGGGGGCCGATTGCGCCCTGGTCGTCACGCCGTACTACAACAAGCCGAACCAGCGGATGCTGATCGAACACTACCGCGCGCTGCACGAATGCGCCGATATCCCGATCATGATCTACAATATCCCCGGGCGCAGCGTGATCGACATGTCGGACGCGACGATGGCCGAACTGGCCACACTGCCCCGGATCATCGGCAACAAGTGCGCGACGGGAGATCTGGCCCGCGCGGGGCAGGAGCGTCTGGATTGCGGCCCCGGCTTCGTGCTGCTGTCGGGCGAGGATGCCACGGCGGTCGGCTACAACGCCATGGGCGGGCAGGGCTGCATCTCCGTCAGCGCCAATGTCGCCCCCGCCGCGTGCTCGGCGATGCAGACGGCGTGTCTGGCGGGCGACTACAGGACCGCGCTGGAATGGCAGGACAGGCTGTACCCGCTGCACCGCGCGATGTTCCTCGAATCGTCGCCCGCACCCGCGAAATACGCGCTCTCGCTGCTCGGCCTCTGTTCGGAGGAGGTGCGCGCCCCTATCTACGGCTGTACCGAGGAAACGAAGGCCGCCCTGCGCTCCGCGATGAGCGGCCTAGGATTGCTGTAGGATTCCATGGCCCCGAAAAAGAAACCGTCAGACGACAACAACAAGCTGGTCGCCGAGAACAAGAAGGCGCGCTACAGCTATGCCGTGCAGGACACGATCGAGGCGGGTCTGGCGCTGACCGGCACCGAGGTCAAGTCCATGCGCGATGGGCAGGTCAGCATCGTCGAAAGCTATGCCTCGCCCGAGAAAGGCGAGATGTGGCTGATCAACGCCGCGATCCAGCCCTACAAGCAGGCCCGGCACTTCAACCACGCGGAACGTCGCCCCCGCAAGCTGCTGCTGAAGCGGCGCGAGATCGAGATGCTGAAGCAGGCGCGCGAGCGGCAGGGCATGACGATCATCCCGCTGAAGATGTACTTCAACGACCGGGGTATCGCGAAGATGCTGCTCGGCATCGCGAAGGGCAAGAACGTCGCCGACAAGCGCCAGACCGAGAAGAAGCGGGACTGGGGGCGCGAGAAGGCGCGGCTGCTGCGGGACAAGGGGTAACGGGCGAGGCCGCTGCACGGCGCGTCACAGCGCATCGACGAGTGGTTCACCGCTCCGCGAGGCCCCGGATCGGTGTCCGGGGCAGGAGATATTTTCCGAAAACGGTCACTTTTCGCCGCCGCCGGTATCACCCCTGCCCCTCCACCTCGATGATCTCGATCCCCTCGCCATGGCAATACGCCGCCGTCAGCACTCCGCTGCGATAGGCGCCGGTGTCGATCCCCAGCCGGTGCGGCCCGAAATCCGGCGCGTCCGTGATGTAGTGGCCGTGCACCACCATGCTGCCGGGCCAGCCGCCGGTGCTGCGAAAGCTGCGCATGCCGTGGGTCAGGACATGCGGCTCCTGCTCGTAAGCGTGAAAGCGGGTGTCGATACCGGCATGGGTGAAGAAATACGGCCAGTCCTCGAAATGCGTGACCAGACCGTCGCGCAGGAAATCGATATGCGCCGCGCCCATCGCCTCCGTCAGCGCCGCCGACAGGTCGGCCTGCCCCTCCGGTGTCGCCTCGAAGTCGTGGGGGTCGATGCCGTAGGATTCGATCGTCTCCGCCCCACCGAAATCCAGCCAGCGCGAGGGGGTGTCAGGCCTGTCCAGAAAGCGCAGCGCGAACGCCTCGTGATTGCCGCGCAGGAAAACGGTTTCCACGCCCAGCCGCGCGGGGGCGGCCAGCAGCAGGTCGATCACCGCGCGCGAGTTCGGCCCCCGGTCGATGTAGTCGCCCAGAAGGATCACCGCCGCATCGTCCAGCCCGTCCTCCGCGATCCGCGTCGCGATCCGCTCCAGCATCGTATCGAGCAGGCCCGCCATTCCGTGCACGTCGCCGATGGCGAACAGGGGGCGCAGCGCGGGGGGCGGGGGGGCGTTCCCGGGGTCGCGCCTGCCCAGGACCCTTCCCAGCAGGCCGTTCAGCATCGCGCGTTCCCGCTCGCGGCGTTCATCCCGTCGCCCGCACGTCGGTATCGTCGAAGACCTGCAAGCGGTCCGCCAGATTGCGCAGCATCCCCGCCGTCGCGCCCCAGATCCGGTACCGGCCGTGGATCATCTGGTAGAAGCGCCGCTTGCGCCCCTGGTGGACCCGCTCGATCCGGTCGTGGTTGGCGGGGTCCATCAGGAAATCGAACGGCACCTCGAACACCTCGGCCACTTCCCCTTCGCTGGGGATCGGCACGAAGGCAGGGCTGACCATTCCGACGAAGGGCGTGACGACGAAGCCGGTGCTGGTGTCGTAGGGGTCCAGCGCGCCGAGGATGTCGACCTGATCGGGGTGCAGGCCCACTTCCTCCTCCGCCTCGCGCAGGGCGGCGGCCAGGGGCGAGGGGTCGGTGGGGTCGATCTTGCCGCCGGGAAAGGCGATCTGCCCCGCATGCACCTTGAGCTGCGCCGAACGCACCGTCAGCATGACGTGCAGCCCCGTCGCCCGGCGCACGATGGGGCACAGCACCGCCGCCCGCCGCCGCGTGCCGCGCATCCGTTCCACCGCGCCGTCGCGGTCGCGCACCCGATCCGCCGCCTGCAAGGCCCTGAAGATATCCTGCTCCGAAATCATGCACCCTCTATCATGCGTCCTGCATATCGCAGTCTATCAGACCATGGGACCGATGGCGAAGACCGCGCCCCCCGACCGCACCACCATGCACGGCCCGTCCCCGGTGTCGCCCGGCTCGGCCAGTTCAGCAAGACGATAGAAAGATTTACGGTCTATCAACGCCTGCAGATCGCGCCTGACATGGATATAGGGAGACGGCTCGCCCGTTACAGGGTCCGCCGTGACCGTGATCGCATTCTCCGCCCCCGCCCGCACGGTATCGCCGACATTGGTTTCGAAGACGAGAACCGGCCCGTCCGCACCGTCTTCCCGGTCGAAATCGATGGCGACGAAGGGCGCGTCCTCGACCGTCAGGCCGACTTTCTCGACCGGGGTCACGAGAAAGTAATCGTCGCCCTCGCGCTTCAGGATCGAGGCGAAAAGCCGCACCAGGGGCGCGCGGCCGATCGGCGTGCCCTGATAGAACCACGTCCCGTCCCGCGCGATGCGCATGTCGAGGTCGCCGCAGAACGGCGGATCCCACAGATGTACGGGCGGCGGGCCTTTCTTCGACGCCTGTTTCGCGCTGGCGAGCAGGGATGCCGTGCCGGGCAGGGGGGTCTGTTCGGAGTCTGTTGACATTCTGTAGCCTCAATGATGCTGCGGACTGCGCGACATTCGTGGACGCGATACGTTGCATACGTCTTGTCGCACACGATAGTGTAAGGGGACTGGACAGGCCGCGATGCAGGGTCACCTTGCGGGAGTAGCGCCGGAGTTCGGTCCCGTATGGTACAGATGGCGCGGAAACGGGGCGCAGCAAGCGGCATCCTTGCCCACCGGGCGAACGAGAACGGAGCGAATCCTTGGAAAGCATGACTGCCGACGCACCGGCGACATCCGGCACCGATCCCGTGGCCGAGGCGGAGAGCGCCGCCGAAACCCTCAGCGCCGTCCGCCGCGAGGTGGCCAAGCGCATCGTCGGGCAGGACGAGGTGGTCGAACTGACCCTCGCCGCGATCCTCTCGGGCGGGCACGGCCTGCTGGTCGGGGTGCCGGGGCTGGCGAAGACGCTGCTGGTCGACACGCTCGGCACGGTGCTGGGCCTCGACAGCAAGCGCGTGCAGTTCACGCCCGACCTGATGCCCGCCGATATCCTCGGCTCCGAAGTGCTGGAGACGGGGACGGACGGGTCGCGCATGTTCAAGTTCATCCAGGGACCGGTCTTCTGCCAGTTGCTGATGGCCGACGAGATCAACCGCGCCAGCCCGCGCACGCAATCGGCACTGCTTCAGGCCATGCAGGAAAAGCAGGTCACGATTGCGGGGCAGGTCCGCGACCTGCCCGCGCCGTTCCACGTGCTGGCGACCCAGAACCCCATCGAGCAGGAAGGCGCGTATCCGCTGCCCGAGGCGCAACTCGACCGGTTCCTGCTGGAGATCGTCGTCGATTATCCGACACTGGAGGAAGAGCGCCAGATCCTGCTCGCCACCACCGGGGCCGACCAGGGCGAGGCGCAGGCCGTGCTCGATCCGGCGGGGCTGATGCGCCTGCAATCCCTGATCCGCCGCGCGCCGGTGGGCGACAAGGTGACGGAGGCGATCCTGTCGCTCGTCCGCTCCTGCCGCCCGGAGGACGCGAGCGCGCCGAAGCAGGTGGCCGAGTCGGTCGCCTGGGGTCCGGGGCCGCGTGCGGCGCAGGCGCTGATGCTGGCCAGCCGCGCCCGGGCGCTGCTGTCGGGGCGTCTCGCGCCGTCGCTGGAGGATGTGGTGGCGCTGGCCCGGCCCGCCCTGCGGCACCGCATGGCGCTGGGCTTCGCGGCCAAGGCCGAGGGCGTGACGCTCGAAAAGGTGATCGATGACGCGGTGACGAGGGCCTGCGGGTGAACCCGACCACCCGTCTTTCCGCCGAGTCCAATGCGGCCATTACTGCGCTGCCCCCCCTGCTGGCCGAGGCGGAGCGGGCGGCGGCGTCGATCTGGGGCGTGCACGGGCGGCGCTCGGCGGGGTCGGGCGAGACGTTCTGGCAGTATCGCCACGCCCAGCCCGGCGATGCGCTGGGCAGTATCGACTGGCGGCGCTCGGGGCGCTCGGACGACCTGTTCGTGCGCGAGACGGAGTGGGAGACGGCGCAGAGCGTGTTCCTGTGGCCCGACGAGTCGGCCTCGATGGATTTCGCGTCGAAGGGCGTCGCCACCACCAAGGCCCGCCGCGCCGCACTCATCGCGCTGGCCACCGCGATCCTGCTGGAGCGGGGGGACGAACGCTTTGCCCTGATGCGCGCCGATGCGGGGCGGGTGATGCAGGGGCGCACGGGCGTCAACCGCCTCGCGAACCACCTGTCCCTGCCGGTCGATGCGCGGGCCGAGACGGGGGTGCCGCCCGAAACCTCCTTCACCATGGGCGCGCGGGCGCTGTTCCTGTCCGACTTCTTCGGCGATCTCGATGCGCTGTCGCGCGCCCTGTCCACGGCAGTCGCGCGGCGGGTGCGGGGGATGCTGGTGCAGGTGGTCGATCCGGTCGAGGAAGCCTTTCCGTATTCGGGCCGCGTGCTGTTCGAGAGTGTCGGCGGAGCCCTGCGCTACGACGCCGACCGCGCCGAATCCCTGCGCGATGCGTATCGCGAGAAGCTTGAGACGCGGCGTGCGGCCTTGCGGGCCATGGCGCGGCAGGCGGGGTGGACCTTTGCCATCCACCGCACCGATACGCCGCCGACGCCCGCCTTGATGATGATCCACCAGACGCTTCAGGCGAAACGGGGAAGCGGATGATGTTGCAGCTTGGTGCTCTCGGCTTCGCTACGCCACTTCTGCTGCTCGCGCTCCTCGCCCTGCCGATCCTGTGGTGGCTGCTGCGCGCGACCCCGCCCGCCCCCGTGCGCGAGCGGTTTCCCGGTGTCGTCGTGCTGCTGGGGCTGGAACCGCCGGAGAAGACGCCGCAATATACCCCGTGGTGGCTGCTGCTGCTGCGCCTGCTGATCGCCGCGCTTGCCATCCTCGCCTTCGCGCAACCGCTGCTGAACCCGCGCGAGAGCCTGTCGAGCGCCTCCCCGCTGCACCTCGTCCTCGATGGCGGCTGGGCGAGTGCGCCCGATTGGGACGACCGCCTCGCCGCCGCCTCCGACCTGCTGGACCGGGCGGATCGGGCGGGGGTCTCCGTGCGGCTCGACGTGCTGGCGCAGCCGGTGGCGGAGGGGCGCGAGGCCGAAATGCTGACCGCCGCCGACGCCCGCGCGCGCATCGATGCCCTGCAACCGGTGCCGTGGCCCCCCGCCCGCGCCGACCTGCTGGACCGGGTGGAGCCGGGGGCGCAGACGGTGTGGATTCACGATGGCCTGGATCACGACGGCACCTACCGGGCATTGGCCGACAGCCTCGCCGGGACCGGGAGCCTGCGCCTGATCGGCCCCGAGCGCACGTTGCGCGCCGTCGTCCCCGGATCGCCGGAGGAGGGCGGGCTGGCGGCGGATGTGCTGCGCGCGGACGGCACCGGCGAGGCGAACGAGCGGATCATCGGCTTCTCGGCGGAGGAAAGCGGCACCCGCCGCGCCCTCGCCGTCGCGGATGCCGTATTCGCCGAGGGCGAAACCCGGGCCGAGGCCCCGTTCGACGCCCCCCTCGAACTGCGCAACCGCATCGCCGTCTTCGGCATCGAGGGCACCGCCCATGCCGGGGCCACCGCCCTGATCGACGAGCGGTGGCGGCGGCGCAAGGTCGGCCTCGTCTCGGGCGAGCGCGAGGGCGGGGGGCAGCGGCTCCTCTCCGGCGCGCATTACGTGCGCAAGGCGCTGGAGGGACGCACCGAACTGCGCGAGGGCGCGATCGAAAAGCTGATCGAGGAGGAGGTCGATACCCTCGTGCTGATCGATGTCGGGGCCTTCCCCGAGCAGGAGGCGGCCGCGCTGCTGGCCTGGGTCGAGGCCGGGGGCGTATTGGTGCGCTTCGCCGGGCCGACGCTGGCCGCCACCGCCGAGGAACGCCGCGCCGGTTTCGGGGCCGGCAACGACCCGCTGCTGCCTGTGCGCATCCGCCCCGGGGGCCGCGATCTGGGCGGTGCGATGAGTTGGGGCGAACCGCAGCGCATCGCGTCCTATGCCGAGGACAGCCCCTTCGCGGGCCTGCGCACGCCGGATGACGCCCGGGTGACGAAGCAGGTTCTCGCGGAACCCGATATCGACCTGCCGACCCGCACCTGGGCCTCGCTGACGGATGGCGCACCGCTGATCACGTCGGACCGGCGCGGCGACGGGCGGATCGTGCTGTTCCACACCAGTGCCGATCCGCGCTGGTCCACCATCCCGCTCTCGGGCCTGTTCGTCGAGATGCTGGACCGGATCGTGAAGTTCGGCGTCGGCGGCGAATCGCAGGCCGCGACCGGCGCGAGCGGGTTCTGGACTCCCGTTTCGCTGATCGGGGCCGACGGTGCCCTGCGCGCCGCCGCCGAGGGCGCGCGCACTGTCGCTGGCGAAGAAATCGGCGCGGGGGCCAGCGTCACCGCGCCCCCCGGCCTCTACCGCGCGGTCGGCGGGGGCGAGGCCGGGGCCATCCGCGCCCACAACCTGCTGCTGCCCGATGCCGAGTTGATCGCCGCCCCCCCGCCCCCCGCCGGCGCCGTGCTGGAAACGCTGGGGGCGCGCAAGGAGACTGAATTGAAACCCTGGTTCCTCGCCGCCGCCCTCGCGCTGCTGATGCTCGACGCCCTCGCGGCGCTGTTCCTGGCCGGAAAACTGCGGGGAGCCGTGGCGGCATCCCTCGTCGCCCTGTCGCTCGGCATCGCCGACCCCGCGCAGGCGAACGATGCCGAGAAGCAGGCCCTGCGCGCGGCCCTCGACGGGGCGCTCGGCTACGTCATCACCGGCGATCCGAAGACGGACGATATCGCCAGGGCGGGTCTCTACGGTCTGACCCGGGTGCTGATCGAGCGCACCTCCGTCGAACCCGCCGAACCCGAGGGCGTGAATATCGAGACGGACGAACTGGCCGTCTATCCGCTGCTGTACTGGGCCGTCAGCGAGAGCCAGCCGCGCCCGTCGGACATCGCCATCGCCGCGCTCAACGACTACATGCGCAAGGGCGGGATGCTGATGATCGACACGCGCGACCGCAACCTCTCGCTCGGCAGTGTCGATACCCCCGGCACCCGCGCATTGCAGCGCCTGACCGCCGGTCTCGACCTGCCCCCCCTGTCGCCGGTGCCGCAGGGGCATGTGCTGCACCGCAGCTTCTTCCTGCTCGACGAGTTTCCCGGGCGCTGGCGCGGCGGCAAGGTGTGGGTCGAGGCCGCGCCCGCCGAAGATATCGAGGATGTGGCCCGCGAGGGGGCCTTCAAGAACGACGGCGTCTCGCCCATCATCGTCGGCGGGCATGACTGGGCGGGGGCCTGGGCGATGACCGAATCGGGCCGCCCGATGCTGCCCATGTCGGGCCGGGGCGGAGAGCGCCAGCGCGAGATGGCCTATCGCTTCGGCATCAACCTCGTGATGTACGCCTATACCGGATCGTACAAGTCCGATCAGGTCCATATTCCCGCGCTGTTGCAGCGCCTTGGCCAGTAGGAGCGCGCAGTCGTGAACAGCGCCACCGGCATCGTCTTCGCCCCCGTCGTCCCGCTGTGGGTCCTCGCGGTTTTCGCGGTGTTCATCGCGGCGATCTTCGTCTTCAGCCTGATGCGCGGGGCGCGGGGGGCGTGGTTGCGGTTGCTGGCCGGGCTGGCCCTGCTGGCCGCGCTGGCCGATCCGAAACTGACGCAGGAGGACCGCGAACCGCTGTCCGACGTCGCCCTGCTGCTGATCGACGAGAGTGCCAGCCAGACCATCGACGGCCGCGCCGAATTGACCGCCCGCGCCGCCGAATCGATCCGCGCGGCGGCGGACGGCCTCGCCCGCCGCGCCCCGCTGGAACTGCGCGTCGCCACCGTCGATTCCCGCGCGCGCCGGGCTACCGACGACACCGGCACCCCCCTGTTCGACGCGATGGAGACCGCATTGGCCGATGTGGGCAAGGACCGCATCGCCGGGGCCGTGCTCATCACCGATGGCCGCGCCCATGACGCCCCCGATTTCGGCGCGCTGGACGAGGAGGCCATCGCCGAGCGCTTCACCGGTCCCGTCCACGTCCTGTCCACCGGGCGCGAGGGGGCCTATGACCGCCGCCTGATCCTGGAAAGCGCGCCCGGCTTCGGCATCGTCGGCGAGGAGGTGCAGTTGCGCCTGCGCGTCGTCGATCAAGGCCCGGCCCCCGCCGCCATCGCCCGCGTGACGCTGAGCATCGATGGCCGCCCCGTCCTGCGCGATACCGTCAACCTCGACGTTCCCACCACCGTTTCCGCGCGGCTCGACAAGGGCGGCGCGAGCGTCTTCGAGGTGGAGGTCGAGGAACTGGCGGGCGAGATCACCACCCGCAACAACCGCGCGCTGTTCACGGTGCAGGGCGCGCGCGACCGGTTGCGCGTGCTGCTGGTCTCGGGCCAGCCCCATGCGGGCGAGCGCGCCTGGCGCAACCTGCTGAAGGCCGATCCGTCGGTCGATCTGGTGCATTTCACCATCCTGCGCCCGCCGACCAAGATGAGCGGCACGCCGATCCGCGAATTGTCGCTGATCCCGTTCCCGACGCGCGAACTGTTCATGGAGAAGGTCGACGATTTCGATCTGGTGATCTTCGACAAGTACGTGCGGCGCGGGGTTCTGGCCCCCGCCTACCTCGCCAACGTCACGCAATACGTGCGCCGGGGCGGGGCGGTGCTGATCGCCGCCGGGCCGGATTTCGGCGGGCCGAGCAGCCTCTACCGTTCGCCGCTGGCCGATATCATGCCCGCGACCCCCACGGGCGGCTCGCTCAACACGCTGTTCACGCCCCTGCTGACCGAAACGGGCGAGAAGCACCCCGTCACCGCGACCCTGCCCCAGGCCGACGCCGTCGATCCGACCTGGGGCCGCTGGATGCGCCTGATCGAGATCGAGCCGCGCTCCGGGCATGTGCTGATGTCGGACGAGGGCGGCAAGCCGCTCCTGATGCTCGACCGCGTGGGCGAGGGGCGGGTGGCGATGCTGGCCACGGATACCGCGTGGCTGTGGTCGCGCGGGTACGAGGGCGGCGGACCGCTGGCCGAGATGCTGCGCCGCGTCTCGCACTGGCTGATGAAGGAGCCGCAGCTTGAGGAAGACGCCCTGACCGCCGCCGCGAACGGCGCCGATGTCGAGATCGTACGCCGCTCGCTGGGCGATGCGCCGACCGCCGCCGATATCGTCGCCCCCTCCGGCGCGCGGGTGAGCGTGCCCTTCGTGCAGAGCGGCCCGGGCCGCTGGCGCGCGCAGTTCGAGGCGCAGGAGCAGGGTCTGTACTCGATCACCGACGGCGAGCTGGAGGCCCCTGCCGCCGTCGGCCCCGCCTCGCCCAAGGAATTCGAGAATCCGCTCGCCACCTTCGACCTGCTGGCCCCCGTGGCCGATGCGACGGGCGGGGCGACGATGATGCTGCGCGAGGCGGGGATACCGACCCTGCGCCGGGTCAGCGGCACCCGCCGCGCCTACGGTCCCGACTGGATCGGCCTGCGCGAGCGGGGGGCGTATGTGGTGCGCGACAGCCGCCTGACATCGCTGGCCCCGGGCTGGCTGGCCCTGCTGATCGCGGCGGCGCTGCTGCTGGGGGCATGGCGGATGGAGGGGCGCTGAGGCTCCGCAGGCGGGCGCGTCTACAGCCAGCACCAGATCCCGTAGCACACTCCGAACGCCCGGGCGACGGCCCACAGGGCGATGTCGAGAACCGTCAGCACCGCGAGGAACGGCAACGCCACCCGCACCAGCGCCACGCGCAATCCCCCCGGCGTGATGCGGGGCGGGGCGATGGTGTGGCCGTAGATGGGGGCGGAATTCCTGCGCATCGTGATCTCCTCGACCCCCTGAGTTAACCGCGCTTTAAGTTATCGTTCCGTTAACTGCGCCCATGGAAATCCGCTGGAACGACACCCCCCGCAAGACCTGGGACACGGCCCTGCGCCACGCCGCATGGCCGCAGGGCTGGGCCTATGGCGCGGCGCTGGCCGCGCAGGGACGGCCCGTGCACCGGGCGGCGATCGTCGAGGATGGCGAGACGGTCGGCTACGCGCAGTTCACCGGGCGGCGGTTCCTGGGGCGGCTTCACGTCTCGACCTGCAATCGCGGGCCGGTCTGGCCGGGCGCGGTGCCGGATGCGGTTCGGCGACAGGCATACCGGGCGCTGCGCGAGACGATCCCCCTGCCATGGCCGCGCGGCGTCTTCATCACCCCCGATGCCGATGATGCGGAGGGCGAGGCGCTGCGCGGGGCGCGCTTCCGGCAGGTGATGTCGCCATACTCGACCGCGATTCTCGACCTGACCGCCCCCGACGACACCCTGCTGCGCGCGATGCAGGGCAAGTGGCGCAACCGCCTGCGCCGGGCGGAGGCGGCGGCGATCAAGATCACCGTCACTGCCGCAAGACCCGGCGGGTATGACGGATTGCTGGCCGAGGAAGCCGCCCAGCAACGCACCCGCCGCTACCGCACCATGCCCCCCGCCATGGTCCCCGCATGGCAGGCCCGGGGGTCGGCGAAGGACGGCGTGGTGGTCGCGACGGCGATGCAGGGCGGTCAGCGGCTGGGATCGATGCTGTTTCTGGTCCACGGCGCGGGCGCGCTGTACCATTTCGGCCATGCGAGCGCGGCGGGGCGGGCGGTGAATGCGCATAATCTGCTGCTGTGGCGCGCGGTGCGGGCCTTGCGCAGAAAGGGCGTGGAGGCGCTGGATCTCGGCGGTCTCGACACGGTCGAAAACCCCGGCATCGCGCGGTTCAAGCTCGGCTCCGGCGCGCGGGTCAGGACGTTGTGCGGGACGTGGTGTTGATTCGCTCGATGGTCACGCCGACCCCGGCGGCCTGCACGAAGATATCCGGCTTCATCACCGTCACGCTCGCCCCGGCAATGCGCGCATCGGTGAACAGGAACGCGAAGATTTCCTCCGCCAGTTCCTCGACCAGATCGATATGCCGTCCGGACCCGGACAGCGCGATCAGATGCTCGACGACGGGCGCGTAGGAGACGTAGTCCCCCGCCACCAGCCCCTCGGCCACCGCGATATCGATGCTGATCACCACCGTCTGCGGAGCCTCGCGCTCGAAATCCAGCACCCCGATCATCATCGGCAGGGTCAGGCGGTCGATGCGGATGGTCATGCTCACGGGGGTCGCCTCACGAATTCTGCGGGTGGCCGGGGGAGTAGAAATGCGACCCCCCGTCGACCGTCACGATCTGCCCCGTCGTCGCCCGCGCGCCTGCCAGCATCACCGCCATGTCGCAGATATCCACGGTCGTCGAGCCGCGCCGCAGGGGATTGTTGGCGTGCACCGCCGCGAATTGTGCATCCGTCTGCGCGCCGGAGCGCAGGATCAGGCCCGGGGCGATGGCATTGACGCGGACCCTGGGCGCGCAGGCCATGGCCAGCATGCGCGTGCCATCCTCCAGCGCCAGTTTCGACAGGGTGTAGGAGAAGAACTCGGCGGTGATCTGGTTCACCTTCGCGTCGATCATGTTGAGTATCCAGCCCTCCCCGGCGATGCCGCGCCACAGGGCCTGCCCCAGGAACAGCGGCGCTTCGGCATTGATGCGCATCTGACGACGATGGAAATCGGGGGTCATCGTGGCCAGACCGTCCCGCTCGAACACCGATGCCGAATTGATCAGGCCCGTCAGACGGGGCAGGGCGTCGATGGCTCCGGCCACCAATGCGGCGCAGGCATCGGGATCGGACAGGTCGGCCTGCATCAGCACCGCCTCGCGGCCCAGCGCACGGATCGCCGCCGCCGCCGCCCGTGCGCCGTCATCGGAGGTGTTGTAATGCAGTGCGATATCGTAACCTTCCTGCGCGAACCGCAGGGCCATCGCCTTGCCCAGCCGCGCCCCGGCCCCGGTGATGAGGACGGCCCCGGTCATGCCGCAGGCGGCTCCAGCGTCCCCTCGCCGACCCGCACGGCCGACCCGCCGACCCGCACGGCGGTCAGCGCGCCATTCCCCCGGTCGATCCCCAGCATCAGGCGCGAGGGGCGGCCCATCTCGATGCCCTGGTGCAGCACGAGGTCGGTCGTGCCGTCCGGAACCTCCCCGCAGGCATCCAGATGTGCGGCGAGACAGGCGGTGGCGGACCCGGTCGCGGGGTCTTCGAGGATGCCCCCGTTCGGGGCGAACAGGCGCCCCCGGTAATCCGCATCGGTGCCGGTCGTGTAGAGATACAGGCCGTCCGCTCCGACCCGCGCTTCCAGCGCGGCGAACGCCTCGCCCGTCGGCACCGCCCACGCCAGCGAATCGAGACTATCGACCGGCACGAAGACGAAGCGCGGTCCCCCTTCCGCCACGCCGGGCCGGTGCGCGCCGAAACCGATCGCGTGGGGATCAAGCCCCAGTGCAGCGGCGGCATCCTGCGCCGATACCGGGATATCGACCGCGAAGGGAACGACGGGGGCCGTCAGCGTGGCATGGATGCGCCCGCCCGCCCGCCGCACCTCGACGGGGACGAGACCGGCGCGCTCCTCCAGCCGGATCGTGGCGCTGAAATCGCCTTTCCCGGCGGCGTCCTCCGCCAGCAGGATCGCGCAGCCGATGGTCGGATGCCCCGCGAAGGGCAATTCACCGACAGGCGTGAAGATGCGGACCTTCGCGGTATTCTGCGGGTCGTCCGGCGTCTGGACGAAGATGGTCTCGGAGAGGTTGAATTCCCCCGCAATCCGCTGCATCGCCCCGTCCGACAGGCCGTCCGCCCCCGCGACGACCGCCAGCGGATTGCCGCTGTAGCGATCCTCCGTGAAGACATCGCAGGTGCGGAAGGCGAGGGTGTCGCCCGAGGTCACGCGATGCGGTCCGCCGTCCCCTGTTCCATCGGCGGCACGCCCTGGGGTGCGCCTTCGCCCTGGGGCGGCTGTTCCGGCTCCGGCTGGGTCGTCAGGCGGATGGTGGCGGGGCCGAAGGGGGTTTCGATGGTCAGCTGGCTGTCCCCGTCCTCGGGGCGCAGGCCCGATTCCATCACGGCCTTCTGCACCGCCTGCGACCCTTCCTCGGATTGCAGGAACATCATCACGTATTGCTGGCGCTGGCGCTCGAATATCTCGTCGATCCGCATCAGGCGCTGGGTGACGGCACCGCGCAGGCGGGTCAGCAGGTCGTCGAACAGGGTGAAGGATTCGGTCTTGTACTCGTTCAGCGGGTCCTTCTGGGCATAGCCGCGCAGGCCCACGACCTGGCGCAGCTGCTCAAGCTGCAACAGGTGCGAACGCCACTCGTCGTCGATGGCGCGCAGGATCAGTTCCTTCTCCGCCGCACGCATGCGCTCCTCGCCGATGGCCGCCGTCTTCTCCTCGGCCACGCGGTCGGATTCGGCATAGAGCCAGTCGCGTATTTCCTCGTCCGCCACGCCTTCGCGCTCGGCCTGTTCCTCGACCGGCAGCTTCTGGCCGAAGACATTGGCCAGTTCGCCCGACAGGCCCGCGATATCCCACTGGTCGGCATAGGTGCGCGGCGGAATGTGCTTGGTCACCAGATCGTCGATCATCTGGTGGCGCATGTCCTGCGCCGTCTCGGCGACGTTCTCGGCCTTCATGATCTCGCGGCGCTGCTCGAAGATGGCTTTCCGCTGGTCGTTCATCACGTCGTCGTATTTCAGCACGTTCTTGCGGATGTCGAAGTTGCGCGCCTCGACCTTGCCCTGCGCCCGCTCGATGGCCTTGTTCACCCACGGATGGATGATCGATTCGCCGTCCTTCAGGCCCAGACGCCGCAGCATCGTGTCCATGCGTTCGGAGCCGAAGATGCGCATCAAGTCGTCTTCGAGCGAGAGATAGAATTTAGAGCGGCCCGGGTCGCCCTGACGGCCCGACCGGCCGCGCAACTGGTTGTCGATGCGGCGGCTCTCGTGGCGCTCGGTACCGACGATGTAGAGGCCGCCCGCCGCCATCGCGCGCTGCTTCAGCTCTTCGAGCTGACCCGTGATCTCCGCCTCGCGCGCCTCGCGCTCGGCACCGTCGGGCATGTCGCCCAGCTCGTGCTCGATGCGCATCTCGGCGTTGCCGCCCAGCTTGATGTCGGTACCGCGACCGGCCATGTTCGTGGCGATGGTGATCGCGCCGGGAACACCGGCCTGCGCCACGATCTGCGCCTCCTGCTCGTGATAGCGGGCGTTCAGGACCGCGAAGACCTTCTCCGCCGCCGTGCCGTCATCGCCGTCGTACAGCGGCTCGAACGCTGCCGGGTCGGTGTAGTCCTTGATGCGATAGCCCCGGTCGATCAGGATCTGCGCCAGCAGTTCGGATTTCTCGATGGAGGTCGTGCCGACCAGCGTGGGCTGGCCCTTGGCGCGGGCCTTCTCGATCTCGTCGACGATGGCCTCGTATTTCTCGCGGGCCGTACGATAGACCTCGTCATCCTCGTCCACGCGCGCGATCTGCACGTTGGTGGGGATGGCGACCACGTCAAGACCGTAGATCTCCATGAACTCGTCGGCTTCGGTCAGGGCGGTGCCGGTCATGCCGGACAGGCGCTCGTAGAGGCGGAAATAGTTCTGGTAGGTGATCGACGCGAGGGTCTGGTTCTCCGGCTGGATCTGCACGCCTTCCTTCGCCTCGATGGCCTGGTGCAGGCCCTCGGACAGGCGGCGGCCCTCCATCGCGCGGCCCGTGAACTCGTCGATCAGCATGACCGCGTCGTTCTGGACCATGTAGTCGCGATCCTTCAGGAACAGCTTGTGCGCGCGCAGGCCCTGGTTGATGTGGTGCACGACGGAGATATTGACCGGGTCGTACAGCGACGTCCCCTCGGCGAGCATGCCCGACTCGACGACCATCTGCTCGATGGCCTCGTTGCCGTCCTCGGTCAGGGTGGCCTGCTTGGTCTTCTCGTCCACCTCGTAGTGGTCGGCGGTCAGGCGGGGGATCAGGGCGTCGATGGCCATGTAGAGCTGGCTCGAATCCTCCGCCGGACCGGAGATGATCAGCGGCGTGCGCGCCTCGTCGACCAGGATCGAATCCACCTCGTCGACGATCGCGTAGTTGTGACCGCGCTGGACCATCTGCTCGACGGAATACTTCATGTTGTCGCGCAGGTAGTCGAAGCCCATCTCGTTGTTCGTGCCGTAGGTGATGTCGCATTCGTAGGCGGCGCGGCGCGACTCGTCGTCCATGCCCGCGAGGATCGAGGCGACGGACATGCCCAGCGTCTCGTAGACCGGGGCCATCCACTCCGCATCGCGCTTGGCGAGATAGTCGTTGACGGTGACGACATGCACGCCCTTGCCCGTCAGCGCGTTGAGATAGGCGGGCAGGGTGGCGACCAGCGTCTTGCCCTCGCCCGTCTTCATCTCGGCGATGCGGCCATCGTGCAGGATGTAGCCGCCCAGAAGCTGTACGTCGAAAGGTCGCAGGCCGATGGCGCGTTTCGCGGCCTCGCGCACGGCGGCGAAGGCTTCGGGCATCAGCGCGTCGAGCGTCTCGCCCTGTTCCACGCGGGCCTTGAACTCGTCGGTCTTGGCCCGCAATGCCGCGTCCGAGAGCGCGGCGAACTCGCCTTCCAGTCCGTTGGCCCCCAGCGCGACCTTCATCGCGGCCTTGACCTTGCGGTCGTTGGAGGTGCCGAAGACCTTCTTAGCAATCGTGCTCAAGCCAAGCATCGCGAACAGCCTTTCCGCGTACGGACCCGAGGCCCCCGCGTTATTGCGTTACAGACCCGCGCCGGACCGTCCGGTCGCGAAAAGTGTCGTCTCTCGCCCCGATTGATCGGGTGACGGGCGAATTCACGCCATTATCCACCGTATGGTCGGGGGTGCCGGAGACTTAAGCAGGGGTCGGGGGTATGTCAATGTCACCCACTTCGCACTAGCTTCTGCGGAACGGATAAACAGTGATTCGAGGAATCGTAGATGAACTATCGCTTGAAAGGGGCCGTGGCCCTTGCAATCGCACTGGCCATGCCCACGGCGGCCTTCGCGCAGGACGTGCCGGAAGCCGATCTGAAGGCCGCTCTCGAAAAGCATGACGGCAGCGAAGTGCTGGCCACGATCGGGGATCAGCAGGTGACCCTGGCCGACGCGGCGATGGTCTACACCTCCCTGCCGCCGGAGGTCGAGGGGGTTCCCGCCGACCAGATCCTGACCGGGATCGTCGAGCAGCTCGTCAGCGAGACGGCCCTGTACCAGAAGGCGATCGAGGAGGGGCTGGACGAGACGGCGGAGATGAAGAACCGCCTCGCCGCCATCCGCCGCTCCGCCCTGGCCGAAGCCTACCTGACCCGCGAACTCGACAAGCGGGTGACCGAGGACAGCCTGCGCGCGCGCTATGCCGAAATGACCGGGGAATTCGAGGGCGAGAAGGAAGTGAACGCCCGCCACATCCTCGTGAAGACCGAGGACGAGGCCGAGGCCCTGGTCGCGGCCCTGAAGGACGGCGCGGATTTCGCCACCCTCGCGGCGGAGAAATCGACCGGCCCGTCCGGCCCGAACGGCGGCAGCCTCGGCTGGTTCCCCAGAAGCGCGATGGTCGCCCCCTTCGCCGAAGCCGCCTTCGCCATGGAGAAGGGGACCGTGTCCGATCCGGTGCAGACCCAGTTCGGCTGGCACGTCATCAAGGTCGAGGATACCCGCACCAAGCAGCCGCCCCCCTACGAGGCCGTCGCGCCCCAGATGCGGCAGGAAGCCTCGCAGGGCGTCGCCCAGGCGATCATCGCCGAAATCCGCGAGGGGGCCACGGTCGAGACGTCGGAGGACATGCCCCCGGCCTTCCTCGTGCGCCGTTCGGAAATGTTCAAGTAACGCGCCATCCGCCCCGGGTTCCGCCCGGGGCGACCTCATATCGTCCATGCATCGCGGGGAGCGACCATGCCGGATACGACGAAGGCGGGCGTGTCGCCCCTCGCCCCGAAGACGACACCCGTGATCGCCCCGGTCGCGGGCGTGACCCTCGCCGCCGGATCGGCGCAGGTGCGCTACACGGGCCGCGCGGATGTGATGCTGGCCCGCATCGCGCCCGGATCGTCGATGGCGGGCATCTTCACCCGCTCCTCCACCCGCTCCGCCCCCGTCCTGTGGTGCCAGCAGGCGCTGGCAGGGTCGGGCGGGGCATCGCCCGGGGGCAAGCCGCTGGCCATCCTCGTCAATTCCGGCAATGCCAATGCCTTCACGGGCCGGGCGGGCGAGGAGAGCGTGCGCGCGCTAGCCGCCGCCGTCGCCGGGGCGCTCGGCACCGACGAGGGGGCCGTGTACCAGGCCTCCACCGGCGTGATCGGCGAGCGGTTGCCCCATGGCAGGATCGAGGCGGTGCTGGGCGACCTCGCCGCCGGCCTGTCGCCCGATGCGTGGCACCCGGCGGCGGCGGCGATCATGACCACCGATACCTTCCCCAAGCTGGCCAGCGCCACGGCGGAACTGGGCGGCAAGGCCGTCACGATCTCGGGCTTCACCAAAGGCTCCGGTATGATCGCGCCGGACATGGCGACGATGCTGGGCTTCGTCTTCACCGACGCCGCAATCGCCCCCGGCGCGCTTCAGGCAATGCTGCATGACAGCGCCCGGGGCAGCTTCAACGCCATCACGGTCGACAGCGATACCTCCACCTCCGACACGGTTCTGCTCGCCGCGACGGGGCAGGCCGGGAACGCCGTGGTGACCGAGGCCGCCGACCCCGCCGCCGCCGGGTTCCGCACCGCGCTCGACACCGTGATGCGCGACCTCGCCCATCAGATCGTGCGCGACGGCGAGGGGGCGACGAAGTTCATCGAGATCGGCGTGAGCGGCGCGCAGACCGATGCCGCCGCCCGGGTCATCGCCCTGTCCATCGCCAATTCGCCATTGGTCAAGACGGCCTTCGCCGGGGAAGATCCCAACTGGGGCCGCATCGTCATGGCCGTCGGCAAATCGGGCGAGGCGGCAGACCGCGACCGCCTGACCATCCGCTTCGGCGATATTCTGGTGGCCGAAAACGGCTGGGTCGCCGAAACCTACCGCGAGGAGGACGGCGCATCCTACATGACGGGCGCGGAACTGGCCGTGGCCGTCGATGTGGGGGTCGGCACGGGGCGCTCGACGGTCTGGACCTGCGACCTGACCCATCGGTATATCGAGATCAACGCGGATTACCGCTCTTGAAGACCGTCCTCGTCTCCGCCGTCGCCCTCGTCGATCCCGATGGGCGCGTGTTGCTGGCGCAGCGGCCCGAGGGCAAGACGATGGCGGGATTGTGGGAGTTTCCGGGGGGCAAGGTGGAGCCGGGAGAAACGCCCGAGGCCGCCCTGATCCGCGAATTGCGCGAGGAACTGGGCATCGATACCGAGGAAAGCTGCCTCGCCCCCCTGACCTTCGCGAGCCATTCCTACGACGATTTCCACCTGCTGATGCCGCTGTTCGTCTGCCGCAAGTGGCACGGCACCCCGGCCCCGCAGGAGGGGCAGGTGCTGACCTGGGCGCGGCCCGACCGCCTGCGCGACTACCCCATGCCCACCGCCGACATCCCGCTGATCCCGATGCTGCGGGATCTACTCTGACGGGTCTTCGAGCCAGAGTTCGCCCAGATCGATGGTTACAGCATCGAAAGGAGCGACCGATACCTCGTCGTCATCGCCCCATGCACCGATACGGATCCATCGTCCCGCGTTTGACCGCTCGAAAGCCTCCAGCGTGCGTCCAAGCGGATCGAGAATCCAGTAATGGTCGACCCCGTGCGCCAGATACACATCGCTCTTGGTGCCGCGATCCCGCCTGGCAGTCGACGGCGACGCTATCTCGCAGACCCAATCGGGCGGCAGCGTCATGTAGGGGACACGGGGATAGACCGGTAGTCTGTCACGCCGCCATCCCGCAAGGTCGGGATCGAGAACGTTGGTCTTCTCGCCCTTGAAATGTATCTCCGGCTCGACCTTGATCCACCAGCCGCCGGGGCCGCCCCGATCCATCTGGAACTGATAGACCAGTTCGGCAGCGATGATATCCGAAGCGTAGCCGTGGGGCGAAGCCGGACGCGGTTGCAGGTAGAGATTGCCCTGCACGATTTCGGCCCGCATTCCTTCGGGCGCGTCGATCACGTCCTGATAGGTCGCGTTCGGCTTGACGAAAGGTGTCCGGTGCTCCATGCCGTGAAACTAGCACGAAACACCTGCATGGGCCAAGCTACCCCTTCTTCAGCACCCTTCGCCCCAGCAATTCGGCGATCTGCACCGCATTCAGCGCGGCCCCCTTGCGCAGATTATCGCTGACGCACCATAGATTAATGGCATTGTCGCGGGTCTGATCGTCGCGGATGCGGCTGACATAGGTGGCGAAATCGCCGACGCAGTCGATGGGCGTGATGTAGCCGCCATCCTCCCGCGTATCGACCACCAGAATCCCCGGCGACTGGCGCAGGATATCGCGCGCCTCGTCGGCATCCAGCGGCTGCTCGAACTCGATATTGATCGATTCCGCATGGCCGACGAAGACGGGAACGCGCACGCAGGTCGCCGTGACCTTGATGGCCTTGTCGACGATCTTCTTCGTCTCGACCACCATCTTCCACTCCTCCTTCGTCGAGCCATCCTCCATGAACACGTCGATATGGGGAATGACGTTGAAGGCGATCTGCTTGGGGTAGACCTTCGGCGCGACCTCCTGACCCGGGACGAAGACGCCCTTGGTCTGGTTCCACAATTCGTCCATCGCATCCTTGCCGCTGCCGGAGACCGACTGGTAGGTCGAGACGACGACGCGGGTGATGGTCGCGCGGTCGTGCAGGGGTTTCAGCGCCACCACCATCTGCGCGGTCGAGCAGTTGGGGTTGGCGATGATGTTCTTCTTCGAATAGTCCATGATCGCGTCGGGGTTCACCTCCGGCACGATCAGCGGCACGTCGGGGTCGTAGCGGTAGAGCGACGAATTGTCGATCACCACGCATCCGGCGGCGGCGGCCTTCGGGGCATAGGTCTTCGACCCGTCGGACCCGATGGCAAAGAGCGCCATGTCCCACCCCGCGAAGTCGAACTGTTCCAGATCCTTCACCGTCAGCACATCGTCCCCGAACGTCACTTCCGTCCCTGCCGACCGGCGGGAGGCGAGCGCGGCGATTTCCGTGACCGGAAACTCCCGCTCGGCAAGGATGTTGAGAAGCTCACGGCCCACATTGCCCGTGGCTCCGACGACGGCGATACGATAGCCCATCGCGCATACTCCGGTGATAGAGGATTGGAAACGCGGCAATCCCTAGCCGATTGTGCACTGCATGCAAAATGGTTTTGCGTGACGGGGAGGCAGGACGGTCCGGAGCGGGGGCGTTGCGGAGTGCGAGAGTTTCGCTCCCTTTCCGGTCGTCAGCTGCCGTCGATCGTATTTCCGTAGTAATCGGGCACGAGATCGATCGGTTCCGGCGCACCGAGATACGTCTGGCCGGGCGCGTCGTTCTGCGCACCGGGCCAAGCCTGATAGACCGGATCGTCGTTGTAGACGGGTGCCGTCGACCGCGACGTCGCCGGGGCGGGGGCGGGGGACTGACCGTAAACCGGGGCCGCAGGCACGGGAATATAGGTCCGTGCGGCAGGGTCCGTATAGGTCGGCAGTGTCGGCGCGGGTTCCGCCGGTGCATAGGTCGGCGCGGGCACGTAGGCGGGTGCGGCGGGCTGCGCAAGGGGCCGGTTCCGGAACTGCTGATTCCGGAGGGCGGCCTGCTGTTGCCGCAGCGCTTCGTTCTCCCGCTGCATCGCCTGCATTTCTCGCTGGAAGTGCATCGCTTCGCGCTGTTCCTCCTGCTGGTGTTTCAGGGCTTCACGCTGCATTTCCTGATCGCGCTTCAGGGCCTCGCGCTGGTCTTCGCGCTGCCGCTTCAGGGCCTCGCGCTGCATCTTGTGCTGGCGCTTGACGGCCTCGCGCTGGGCCTTCGTGTTCTCACGGTGCATTTCAGCCTGCATCTTCGCCTGCTCGCGCGCGAACTCGGCCTGCATCTTCGCCTGCTCGCGAGACATCTCGGCCTGCATGCGCATCAGTTCGGCATTGCCGTTATTGCCGTCGGCGATGACGGGTGCGGTTGTCGACAGCAGGAGAGCCGTGACGGCGGCGACCGGAATAGCGAAACGCAGGAACATTCTGATTCCCCCGTGATTGCGACCCGGTTTCGGCAAGGGTCTGACCCGGACAGGACGTCCGATTGACAGAATGCAAATTTCGTACCGCATTGGAATGCGCTGATTTCAGCACCTCGCAGGCGCTGGGAGAGCCGTCTTTCGCGGAATGCGACTCACATTGCGCAAGGTTCTGCGCCCCAGGTTCGATCATCGTTATCTTTCCGACCCCTCGGTATCTCGCCATCGGCGATCCCGCTCCGTCCCTTTCGTATGGGCGAGTGACATTCTACCGCCGATCATCACCATCGAGAAACTTCCACCCCCTCCTGCCATGACCTGTGCGCAAGAAACCCCGGCCTTCAACTGCAAGCGCCGCGCATGCAGTACCGGTTCCGTATAGCCTGAGGGTTGCGCGGCTCCCTCGAACACCAGATCGCAGGCGGCCTGAAATGCCGGCCCGTCGAATCCGGGGGCCATGGGGTGTAGGCGGGGTCGCCCTCGTTCTGGCGGTCGACCACTTCGGCCATGCGCTTCATGGCGGCCATCGCATCGGCCTCGCCGACCACCCCGTGATGCAGCCGGTTGGCGATATGCTGCGAGGAGATGCGGCAGGTCGCGCGGTCCTCCATTCCGGGTCGATCCCCGTCGTCTCGATGGCGAAATCGTCGCCCTCGGGCAGTAGATAGCCGATCTCGTGCAGAAAGGACTTGTAGGCGGCATGGTCGTGCGGCCGGTCGCGCCGGGCGATGTGCCAAGCGTCGATCCGGGCTTGCAGATCCGCGCAATTTTCCAGCAGGGCGCGGTTGCGGGGGCTGAAGTCGCGCAGCAGGGTCGCCATGCCCTGCCGGAAGGTATCCGCGCCGATCCCGGTGCCGGGCAGCCCCTCGGCCTCCACGAATGTCGCCAGTCCGGTGTCGATCCCGATCCCGTGTCGCATCGTCCGCCCGGTCATGCTCGCCCGCTTTCCTGTGGATGGCCGCCCGCGCGGCAGAAACAGGGGCGAGGGGTACGAAAACCGGTGCAGGATGGCAATCGCGCAGAACCGCCCTTCGCCCACGAAAAAGGCCCCGCCGGAGCGGAGCCTTTCGATCGTGTCGCCCCGGGCGGGTTACCAGCTGTAGGTCGCCCCGGCCCGCGCGCCGAAGGTGCTTTCGGAAAAGCCGGTGCCGAGACCGATATTCACCTGCACGTTCGGATTGACCCGCGCGCTGAAGGAGATCGCGGCGGCCTGCTCGCCTTCGAAGGTGCCGACCCCGCCGGACAGGGCGAAGCGATGGCCCTGCGGCACGCTGGGCGAATCGAGGGCCAGTGCCATCGCGATCCCCTCGCGGTTCTCGTCGATATCCTGCGCGAAGCCCGCCAGACGGCTGTTCAGCGCGCCGCCATCCCCGGCGATATTGCCGTTCGCATCGGTGGTCAGGGCCTGAAGCGGGCCGGTCTGGGCGGCGCGACTGGCGGCGGTGCCGACCGACGTGAACCGGACGGTCTGGTTGGCTGCGCCGATGGTCACCTGATTGTTACCGGCAGCTTGCGCACCGGTGCCGATGGCGATGGAGTTCACCCCGTCGGCAGTGGCCAGATCACCGATGGCGATCGAACCCGTGCCGGTCGCCGATACTTCGTTACCGATGGCGATGGAACGCTGGCCGGAGGCGCTGGCTGCCTCGCCGACCGCGAGCGAGCGCACGCCCGTGGCCGTGGCGAGGTGGCCGAATGCCTGCGCGCGCTCGGCCCGGGCCTCGGAGCGCCAGCCGATGGCCGTTGCACCCGGCACGGCGACGGTGCTGGTCGCACCGTAGGCGATGGCCTGACCGCCGACAACCGTGGTCGACGGACCGACGGCCTGGGTCTGGCGGCTGGTCGCGCTGCCTTCGGCCCGGTTCCCGCCGATGGCGATGGCATCGCCGCCCGTGGCGACGGCGGTATTGCCGATCGCGATGCTGTCGAGGCTGTTGGCGACGCTGAGATTGCCGATTGCCGTGCTGTTTTCACCCACCCCTCTGGCCGCCTCGCCCACCGCGAGCGAACGTACGCCGGTGGCATTCGCAAGGTGGCCGAAGGCATGCGCCCG
>Ga0115031_1000585_pt1 | contig 26138 bp, 27 predicted proteins | sample Maine_Asex4_meta_FD_87301 | JGI IMG/M metagenome (GOLD analysis project Ga0115031, IMG submission 87301) | Marine algal microbial communities from Maine, USA - Maine_Asex4_metaG | ecosystem: Host-associated > Algae > Red algae > Unclassified | place: Maine, USA | collected 2015-01-05
GGCCTGATGAACCCGCAGATCCGGTTCGGCGAAGACCTGATGAGCCGGGTATCCTACGCGATGATGAACCCCGAGGGTGCGGCCCAGATGACCGAGGCGGTGCGCGAGGCGATTAATGCGCTGCTCGGGCAGGTCGCGGCACAGGCCATGATTCCGACCGAGGACATCGTCGAATGCACCTTCGTCGGCAACCCGATCATGCACCACCTGCTGCTGGGCATCGACCCGGTCGAGCTGGGCGGCGCACCCTTCGCGCTGGCGGCGGGCGAGGGGATGGTCTTCTGGGCCAACGAGATCGACGTGACCAACACCCATCCCGACGCGCGGGTCTATACCCTGCCCTGCATCGCGGGGCATGTGGGGGCGGATGCGGCGGCGGTGATCCTGGCCGAGGAACCCTACAACGCCGAGGAGATCACCCTGATCGTCGATGTCGGCACGAATGCCGAGATCGTGCTGGGCAACCGCGACAAGCTGCTCGCGTGCTCCTCCCCCACCGGCCCCGCGTTCGAGGGTGCGCAGATCAGTTGCGGCCAGCGCGCGGCCCCCGGGGCGATCGAGCGGGTGCGCATCGACCCCGATACCAAGGAAGCGCGCTTTCGCGTCATCGGTTGCCCGCTATGGTCCGACGATCCGGGCTTTGCGGCGGCGACGGCGGATATGGGCGTCACGGGAATCGCGGGGTCGGGCATCATCGAGGCGATTGCCGAGATGCGCCTCGCCGACGTGATCGATATCGACGGGGTGGTGCGCGGGTCGCTGACGGAGAAGACGCACCGCGTCTTCGCCGAGGGGCGCACGTTCTCCTACCTGATCCATGACGGCAACCAGAAGATCGTGGTCACCCAGAACGACGTGCGCGCGATCCAGCTGGCCAAGGCCGCGCTCTATGCCGGGTGCCAGTTGCTGATGGACGAGCTGGGGATCGAGGCGGTCGACCGCATCACCCTCGCCGGGGCCTTCGGCGCGCATATCTCGCCCATGCACGCGATGGTGCTGGGCATGATCCCCGATTGCGAGGTCGAGAACGTGCGCTCAGCGGGGAATGCGGCAGGCACGGGCGCGCGGATCGCGCTGCTGAACGCGGGCAAGCGCACCGAGATCGAGCGCGTGGTGCGCGAGGTGGAGAAGATCGAGACGGCACTGGCCCCGAAATTCCAGGACCATTTCATCGAGGCGATGGCCGTGCCGCACAAGACCGCGCCTTATCCTCGCCTTTCCAGGATCGCACGCTTGCCCGACACGCCCCCCGCGCCCCCGCCCGGCACCACCGGCGAGGGTGGACGGCGGCGGCGGCGGGCCAGGACCTGAACGACTTCGAGAGGGATACGCACCATGCGTCATATCGGATTGATCGGAATGCTGGCGCTCGGCGCCTGCGCGACGATGGCGGAGCCGGAACCGAAGGAACCGCCCCTGACCGGCACCATCACGCTCGGCTCGGGGGGCTGTCCGGGGCTGTGCGCGGTCTACACGATGATCCTGTATCCGGACGATACCTATGCGCTGACTGCCGGCGAGAACACGATTTCGCCGGGGCGGTCGCGCGGGTCGCTGCCCGTCAACTCGTTCCGCCGGGCGGTGGAGGCGCTGGAGCAATACGACATGCCGGGGCTGCAACGCTTCTACACTTCGACCGAGGTGGCGAACTGCCCGACCACGATCACCGGCCTGCCGACGGTCGATTTCAGCCGGGTGGATGACGAGAAGGACACGCGCAGCTTCGTGACCTTCGACACCGGCTGCGTCGATTTCGCGGATCGCGACCGGATCGACCAGTTGCACGAACGCCTGCGCACCATCTTCCGCATCCGGGAAATCGTCGCCGTGGGCGAACCGCCCCGCCCGCCCCGTCCGGAGACGGCGGCACCGGTCCAGGGGCTGGGCGGGCTGTAGCGCCCTCCCGTACCGACCACATCCCTGCCCCGGACTTGATCCGGGGCCTCTTGCCGCAGCGTACCCCGGATCGACAGGCCCCGGCGCTGCGCGAGGCGATCAGGTCCGGGGCAGGAGGTATTCTGAAAACGGTCAGCCATCTCTGCCGTTGGTATCAGGCCGTCGACAGATCCCTGGTCATGAAGGCGGAATGCGGGTCATCGGCGTACTCGCCGAACGGTCCGCATTCCACGAATCCGAACCGCGCGTAGAGCCGCCGTGCAGCGGCGAAATGGCGGGTCGATCCGGTTTCGAGGCTGAGCCGGGCGATGCCGCGCTGCCGCGCGTTCTCCAGCACCGTTTCGACCAGCAGTCCGGCGATGCCGCGCCCGCGATGCCCCTCGCGCACATGCATGGACTTGATCTCGCCCTGCACGAGGCCCGGGCGCGTCAGGCCCAGCACCTTCATCGCGCCGCACCCGACCGGCACCCCGCCGCCACGCGCGGTCCAGAACGTCACGTCCGGCCCGCGCAGCGCCTCCACGTCCAGCGCATGGACGCTTCCGGGCGGCGTGATGGCGCGCATCAGGATCAGGTGCGCACCGAGCAGATCCGTGATATCCGCCGTGGCGGGGTCTTCGACGGCAATCGCCAGCGCCACGGTCAGGCGACCAGCGTCGCCTCGGTGCTGCCGCGCACGTCCTCCTCGGTCACGCCCTCCGCGATCTCGACGATGCGCAGGCCGCCCTCGACCACGTCGAACACGCCCAGATTGGTGATGATGCGATCCACCACGCCCGCGCCCGTCAGCGGAAGCGTGCAGGATTTCAGCAGCTTGGACTCGCCCCGCTTGTTCGTGTGGTCCATCACGACGATGACCTTGCCGACCCCGGCCACCAGATCCATCGCCCCGCCCATGCCCTTGACCAGCTTGCCGGGGATCATCCAGTTCGCCAGATCGCCGTTCTCGGCCACCTCCATCGCGCCCAGGATGGCGGCGGCGATCTTGCCGCCCCGGATCATGCCGAAGCTCTGCGCGCTGTCGAAATAGGCGGTGCGGTCCACTTCGGTGATCGTCTGCTTGCCCGCATTGATCACGTCGGCGTCCTCCTCGCCCTCGACCGGAAACGGTCCCATCCCGAGCATCCCGTTCTCGGATTGCAGGGTGATATCCTTGTCGCCGGTATAGTTCGCCACCAGCGTCGGGATGCCGATGCCGAGATTGACGTACATCCCGTCTTCGAGTTCCTGCGCGGCCCGTTCGGCCATCCGATTGCGATCCCAGGGCATCCTGTTACTCCAGTGGAAGACTTAATATGATTCGTCGATGGGTATATCGAGCGTGATGATCGTGCCGGTATCCCCGCGCGAGACGGAAAGCGTGCCGCGCAGGCCCTGCACGAGCTGCTTGACGATGCGGCCGCCCTGGCTGTCCGACGACGGCCATTCGGCATCCTCGGGAATGCCGACCCCGTCATCCGACACCTGGATGCGGATGCCGCCGTTGCTGGTGGATTTCAGGCGGGTCTCCACCATCCCCTCGTCGCGCCCCTCGAAGGCATGCTGCATCGCGTTCGTCAGGATTTCCGAGACGGTCAGCCCGATCCGCAGGGCGACCTCGAACGGCACCTCGATGGCATCGGCATCCACATTGGTCCGGACCCCGCTGCGCCCCTCCAGATGGCCGATGGCATTGGCGATGCGGCTGATATAGGCGCCGAGGGGAATGGTCGCGTCGTTCTCGACATTCTCCATTTCCTCGTACAGCAATTGCAGGCTCTCGACCCGGCGGGACAGCGAGGAGAAGGAGGTCGGGTCGGTCGAATCCCGCGCCTGCATGCGAATCAGCCCGATCAGCATGGAGAGGTGATTCTTCACCCGGTGCTGCACTTCGGCGAGGGCGTGCAGCGCCTGCTGGCGCTCCGGATCGGGATCGGGCAGGATCTCGACCTGCACGCCCAGGAAGTAGCGGCCTGTCGCCCCGTCTTCCGCCAGCGGACTGACGGTCAGGCGGTTGGTGAAGGGCGATCCGTCGGCGCGGTAGTTGACGATCTCGGTGGTGATCTCGTCCTTCGCGGTCACCGCCTCGCGGATGGCGGCGACCTTGGCGGGGTCGGTCTTCTCGCCTTGCAGGAACCGGCAGTTCTTGCCGATGATGCCCGCGCGCTGGTACCCCGTCATCACCTCGAACGCCGCATTGACGTAGACGAGCGGATTGTCGTCGAGGGACGAATCGGAAATCACGATCGAGAACGGCAGGCGCAGCAGCGCCTGCATCGACACGCTGGACGGGATATCGTCGTTTCTGTTCAGGTCGAACTGGTCCATGGTCAGGCGGCGCGGGTCGTGCGCTGTTCGATGCGCTTTTCGTGCCGGCCCTGGATCAGGCGGTGAACGTAGATGCCGGGCAGGTGGATGTGGTCGCCGTCGAGTTCGCCCGTCGGCACGATTTCCTCCACCTCCATCACGCAGACCTTGCCGCACATCGCCGCCGGGGGATTGAAGTTGCGCGCCGTCTTGCGGAAGACGCAGTTGCCGGTCTCGTCGGCCTTCCACGCCTTCACGATGGCCAGATCGGCGACGATTCCGCGCTCCAGGATATACGTCTGGCCGTCGAAATCCTTGTGCTCCTTGCCCTCGGCCACCTGCGTCCCCACGCCGGTCCTGGTATAGAAGCCGGGGATGCCCGCCCCGCCCGCGCGCATGCGCTCGGCCAGCGTACCCTGGGGATTGAACTCGATCTCCAGTTCCTTGGCGAGGTACTGGCGCATGAACTCGTCGTTCTCGCCGACATAGGACGAGCACATCTTCGCCACCTGCCGCGTCTGCAACAGGATGCCGAGGCCGAAATCGTCGACCCCCGCATTGTTGGAATAGACCGTCAGATCCCGGGTCCCCGCATCGCGGATGGCGGCAATCAGGTTTTCCGGTATCCCGCACAGGCCGAACCCTCCGGCGGCGATCGTCATGCCGTCGGTCAGGAGGCCGTCGAGCGCGGAGGCCGCACTGTCATATATCTTGCTCGCCATGTCGTCCCCGTATCCTGTTTGTGTTTACATAGCGCCTGCGCGGTGGCGGTGCAATCAGGCCGGGCGTCCTGTCACGCGAATCGCTGCATCAGGAACTGCGCCGCCGCGACCATGCCGCGTTCGTCGATGCCGTGGACGAGGCCGGGGCGGGCGAGCGTCTCGACGGACAGTCCCGCCGCGTCCAGGCCCTCCTCCGCCGCCGCCAGCGAGTCGAACGGCACGACCGGGTCGGCGGTGCCGTGGATCAGCAGCACGGGGGGCTTGGAGACGACCTGCCCGCCCAGCGCCTCCGGTTCCAGCAAGCGGCCCGAGAAGCCGACGATTCCCGCCAGCGCATCCGCCCGGCGCGGGCCGACATGCAGCGCCATCATCGTGCCCTGCGAAAAGCCCACCAGCGCGACCTGCGACGCGGGCAGCCCGCTGCGCGCGATTTCGGCGTCGACGAAGGCGTCCAGCGCCACGACCGCCCGGGCCATCCCGTCGCGCATCGCCTGCTCGCTCGACCCGTCGAGATAGCTGATGGGAAACCACTGCCGCCCCATGGGCGACATCGCGCACGGCTCCGGCGCATCGGGCGAGACGAATTCGGTATCCGCCAGCGCGCCCCCCAGCGGCCCGGCCAGCCCGATCAGGTCGTTGCCGTCCGCCCCATAGCCGTGCAGCAGGATGACGAGGGACTTCGCGGCCCCCGATTGCGCCGCGACCCGTGGCCCGTCGAGTATCGTCATGGTTCGGTCTCCCGTCTAGCTGCCGACGCCTTCGCGCCCCTTCACGACATGGTAATAGCTCCACAGCACCCGCGCCGCCACCCCGCGCCACGGCGACCACGCTTCGGCCATCGCGGAAAGGGCCTTCGGGTCCGGGCGCGCGGGCAGATCGAACAGCAGCCGCGCGCCCTCCTGCAAGGCCAGATCCTTGTCGGCGAGGATATCGGCGCGGCCCACGCAGAACATCAGGTAGATCTCCGCCGTCCAGGTGCCGATGCCGGTCACGGCGGTCAGCATCGCCATCGCGTCCTGCACCGACCCGTGCGCGCAGGCATCGAGATCGAGGGAGCCGTCCGTGATCGCCCCCGCAATCGCCCGGGCATAGCGGACCTTGGGGCGCGAGAGGCCCAGCGCGCGCAGATCTTCGTCGGACATCGCCAGCACTTGCCCGGGCGTCTCGACCCCCGCCGCGACCACGCGCCGCCAGATGCCGTCGGCGGCGGCGACCGAGACCTGCTGGCCGACGATGATCCGGAGCAGCGGGGCGAATCCCTGCGGGCGGCGGCGCAGGGGCGGCATCCCGGCGGCCTCCACCGCCCGGGCGAATCGCGGCTCGACGGCGACCAGATGCGCGACCCCTTCGGCGAGATCGTCTTCGGTATCGATAATTCGCATTGCCCGGCTCCTGTCCCCGCGCCTATCTTTCGCGAATGAGCACCCCTGTCGAGCGTTTCGCGCCCAGCCCCACCGGATCGTTGCATCTGGGCCATGCGTATTCGGCGCTGCTGGCCCATGATGCGGCGCGTGCGCAGGGCGGGCGGTTCCTGCTGCGGATCGAGGATATCGACACGACCCGCAGCCGCCCCGAACACGAGGCGGCGATTCTCGAAGACCTCGCCTGGCTCGGCATCGAGTGGGAGGAGCCGGTCCTGCGCCAGTCCGACCGGTTCGACGCCTATCGCGCGGTGCTCGACCAGTTCCGCGAGCGCGGATTGCTGTACCCCTGCACCTGCACCCGCAAGCAGATCACCGCCGCCCTGAGCGCCCCGCAGGAGGGAGCCGGGGGCGCGCCGGTCTATCCGGGGACGTGCCGGGGGCGATCCTTCGACGATCCGGCAGGGGCGGGGGCGGGGGCCGATTACGCCCTGCGCCTCGACCTGCGCAAGGCGCTGGCCTCGCTGGGCGGGGCGGGGGTCATCCGCAAGCTGCACTTCAAGGAGATCGGGCGCGGGCCGAACGGCGAGAAGGGCAAGATCGCGCTGGACATGCCCGCACTGATCGAGAATGTGGGGGATATCGTGCTGGCGCGGAAAGATATCCCCGCCAGCTATCACCTCTCGGTCGTTCTGGATGATGCCGCGCAGCAGGTCACCCATGTCACCCGGGGCCACGACCTGTTCGCCGCCACCCCCCTCCACCGCATCCTGCAAGCCCTGACCGGCCGCCCCACCCCGACCTACCGCCACCACGACCTGATCCGCGACGAGACGGGACGACGACTCGCCAAGCGCGACGATGCGCGGTCCATCGCGACCCTGCGGATGGAGGGGAAGACCCCCGCCGACATCCGCGCGATGGTCAAGCTGTAGCGATGCGCATGGACGCGAGACGAGGCGCGATGCTGGCGGCGGTCTATGCGGGGGTTGCCTTCGGGGTCATGTGGATTCCGATCCGGGCGCTGGAGCAGGCGGGGCTGCACGGGGCGTGGGCGTCGCTGGCCTTTGCGGGGATGCCGGTGCTGTTCGTGCTGCCGCTGTACTGGCGGCACCGGGGCGAGATCCGGCTGGCGCACTGGAAGGGATTGCTGGGCGGGGTGCTCGGCGGGGTCGCCTTCGGGTTCTATGCCCTTGCGCTGCTGTATACGGATATCGTGCGGGCCATCCTGCTGTTCTACCTGACGCCGATCTGGGGATTCCTGCTGGGCCGGCTGGTGCTGGGCGAGGTGATCACACCCATCCGCTGGACCGCCGTGCTGATCGGGCTGGCGGGCATCGCGGTGATCTTCGGCATCGGGGACGGCCTGCCCCTGCCCGGGAATGCGGGGGACTGGATCGCGCTGGCGGCGGGGCTGGTCTGGGCGGTGGCCTCGCTGCTGATCCTGATCGACGAGGATGTGAGCGTCGCGGTGCACGGCACCAGTTTCTTCGTCTTCTCGACCCTGCTGAACGGCCTCGCCATCCTGCTGATCGGGGCGTCCGTCGCGGTGCCGGAGATGGCCGACATCGCCGGGGTGCTGCCCTGGCTGCTGGTGGTCACGCTGGTGCTGACCGTCCCGGCGGGGTTTGCGACGATCTACGGGCCGACGCTGCTGAACCCGGGGGTCGTGGGGCTGCTGTTCATGGCCGAGGTCGCGGTGGCGGCCCTTTCGGCGGCGCTGCTGTCGGACGAACCGTTCGGCACGCGCGAGACGATCGGGGTGCTGCTGGTCGTGGGCGCGGGGCTGCTGGTGCCTCTGGGCGAGAGGGGGCGGGAGACGGTGAGGGGCTGACAACGCCCCCGCCCCCGTGGCACAAGGGCGAACCCGCGATCCCTTCCGGAGAACCCGATGCCCGCCACCGCCGCCCTCGATCTCGATTTCGTGCGCTCGCAGTTCCCGGCCTTCTCGCAGCCGGACCTGCGCGACTGGGTGCATTTCGAGAATGCGGGCGGGTCCTATGCCGCCGCCCAGACCGTGACCGCGCTGACGGATTTCTACACGAAGACCAAGGTGCAGCCCTACGGCCGGGCCGGGCCGACCGCCGCCGGGGGCGCGGCGATGGACGACGCGCAGGCGCGCTGGGCAAAGGCGCTGAATGTCGGCACCGGCGAGGTGGTCTTCGGTCCCTCCACCTCGCAGAACGTCTATGTTCTCGCGCAGGCCTTCGGCACGATGCTGGCGGCGGGGGACGAGGTGATCGTCACGCAGCAGGACCACGAGGCGAATTCCGGCGCATGGCGGCGCATGGCCGGGGAACGCGGCTTCACCCTGCGCGACTGGAAGGTCGATCCCGTCACCGGATGCCTCGACCCCGCCGGGTTCGAGGCGCTGCTGTCCGACCGCACGCGCCTCGTCTGCTTTCCGCATTGCTCGAACATCGCGGGGGAGGAGAACCCGGTCGCCGACCTGACCGCGAAGGCCCGGGCGGCGGGCGCGGTTTCGGTGGTCGACGGCGTGTCCTGGGCGCCGCACGCGATTCCCGATGTCGCGGCGCTGGGGGCGGATGTCTACATGTTCAGCCTGTACAAGGTCTACGGCGTGCATCAGGGGGTGATGACGGTGCGCGCGGACCTGCTGGACCGCCTGCCGAACCAGAGCCACTTCTTCAACGCGCGGTATCCGGCGAAGAAACTGGTCCCCGCCGGGCCGGACCACGCGCAGGTCGCCGCCTCCGCCGGAACGCTGGACTATATCGAGGCGCTGGCGGATCATCACGGCATCGCCGCGAACGATCCCGGCCAGCGGGTGCGGGCGGTCAATGCGCTGTGGCGGGCGCAGGAAATCGAGGTCGCCGCGCCGCTGCTGGCCTGTCTGGCCGACCATCCCCGCGCCCGCCTGCTCGGCCCTGCCACCTGCGATGCCCGCCGCGCGCCGACCATCGCCTTCCTGCCCGAACGCATGACGCCGCAGGCGCTGGAGGGGGCGCTCGCCGAACGCGGGTTCATCGTCGGGGCCAGCGATTTCTACGCCTATCGCCTGATCGAGGCGGTCGGCATCGACCCGTCGACGGGCGTGGTGCGCGCGTCCATGACCCATTATACCCGGGCCGAGGATGTCGCCGCGCTGGTCGATGCGCTCGACACCCTGCTCTGATTCCGGAGGCCGAGATGCCCGATCCCGCCCTCGACGCCACCATCGACCAGGCCCGCGAGTTGCCGGCCGATCCGGAGCCGATTACCCTGCGCAGGATGTTCGGAGGGGCGGGATCGTATCCGGACGGCACGATCTTCTGCCCGACCCCGGAGGAGGAGATATCCCCCGAGGCGACGGAGGCGCTGCGATGAGGGTGGTCGGCGGGGCCTTGCGCGGGCGGCGGATCGACGGGCCGGCGGATGACGGCGGTTTCGCGCGCCTGCGCCCGACATCCGACCGGATGCGCGAGGCGATCTTCAATATCATCGCCCACGGGGATTATCCCGATCTCGACGGCGCGCGGGTGCTGGATCTGTTCGCCGGAACCGGAGCGATGGGGATCGAGGCGCTGTCGCGCGGGGCCATGGCGGCGGTCTTCGTCGATAGCGGGCGCGAGGCGCGGGCGCTGCTGGGCCGGAATATCGAGACGATGAAGCTGACGGACCGCGCGCGGATCGTGACGGGGGATGCGGCGGGGTTCCGGGGGGCGGGCGGTCCCCCCTTCGACATGGTGTTCTGCGATGCGCCCTATGACCGGGGGCTGACGCGCCCCGCGCTCGACGCGATCGTGCAGGGCGGCATCCTCGCGCCCGATGCCGTGCTGGTGGTCGAGACGGGGGCGGAGGAGGCGCTGGACCTGCCCCCCGGTCTCGACCTGGCCGACGAGCGGCGCTACGGCGCGGGAAAAATCCGCATCCTGCGGGTTGCGGAACCCGCTCCGAACGATACCTGATGAGCGGAACCCACCCCGAAGCCCAACGGGGATCCCGACGGGATGAACGATGACCGACGCGCTCGACAAGCAATTCCCCTGCGCCCAATGCGGGGCCGACCTGCGCTTCAGCGCGGGGTCCGGTCATCTCGTCTGCGATTATTGCGGGCACGAGAACATCATCGACACCGACCACGCCCCCATTCAGGAGCTGGATTTCCGCGAGGGTCTGGAAGACCAGCTTTCCAGCGAGCAGATCGAGATCACGCAGGTCTCCAAATGCACGACCTGCGGGGCGGAGGTGCAGTTCGACGCGAATATCCATTCCGACAACTGCCCCTTCTGCGATTCCGCCCTCGTCGCCGATACCGGGGATCATCGACACTTCAAGCCCAAGGGCATCCTGCCCTTTGCCGTTACCCAGCGGGACGCGCAGGATTCGCTGACGCGCTGGCTCGGCTCGCGGTGGTTCGCGCCCTCGGGGCTGAAGAAATACGCGCGGGCGGGCCAGGAACTCAGCGGGATGTATACCCCCTACTGGACCTTCGATGCCGAGACCGCCAGCACCTATTCGGGCCAGCGCGGGGATGTGTACTACATCGAACGCTACGTCACGGTCATGACCGACAAGGGACCGAGGCGGCAGTTGCAGCGCATCCCCCAGATCCGCTGGACACCGGTGCGCGGGCGGGTGCGGCGGTTCTTCGACGACGTGCTGGTCGTGGCATCCAAGGCCCTGCCCAAGGGCGTCGCCGATGCGCTGGAACCGTGGGACCTGCACGCGATGGTCCCCTATACCGAGAGTTATCTGGCGGGCTTTCGCGCCGAAGGCTACACCATCGACCTGCGCGACGGTTTCGCCGGGGGCCGCGCGAAGATGGATCTGCAAATCCGCCGCGACGTGCGTTTCGACATCGGCGGCGACCAGCAGCGGGTGCAGGCCGTCGATACGGAATTCGGCGACGTGACGTTCAAGCATATCCTGCTGCCGGTCTGGATCGCGGCCTATCGCTATCGCGACAAGACCTATCGCTTCGTCATCAACGGGCGCAGCGGGCGCGTGTACGGCGAGCGGCCCTACAGTATCGTCAAGATCGCGGTCGCCGTGATCCTCGGCGCGATTGCCATGGCGATCCTGCTGACCGCGCTGTACGCCTCCGGGGCGCTGGACACCGTCGTGGTCGGGAACGGACGGCTGGCCCTGCCGGATATATACTACCCGTCCCCGCGCGGTTACTGATCCATACCGCATCCTTGACGAATTCTTGTTCTTTTCGGCGCATTCTATCGATCCAGTTCTTGAGATCGAGGGGTCATCGCGTGACGTCAGGACATCGGTGGAATACGGTGGGGGACGAATTCGTCCGCCTGCTCGTCGCGGAATATCAGGTCGAGGGCCGGATACACTGGCCGACCGTCATCGGCGCGAGCGCCTGCCTGTGCGGCGAGACGGCCCTGATGGCGCACGAGACGCGCATGCCCGAGCGCGGATGCGTCGACAGCCCGCGCGTCGCCACCCTCATCCACGATGGCGATGTCAAGACCCGCACGATCTGGGGATATTCGACCGCCATCGCGAAGCAGGCCTACGGCATCGACACCGAAAACCTGCCCACCTATCGCAACGTGATCCTGCAACTCGGCACGCAGCTTCGTCCCAGCGCCTTTCCCGCGCTGGACGTGCCGCTGCACCTCGCCCCGCAGGACACGCCCATGAATGCAGGGCCGAGGGTGCGGCGGACGATCCACGAAATCGCCACGCGCGAGGGAATCCAGAGCAGCGATTCCGCCTTCGCGCTCGCCACCGCGACGATGAAGATGATCGGTTCCGCGCAGAATCTGGGCATTCTGGACCTCACCTGCCTGGCCCTGCAATGCTACGTCGCCGGTTCCCGATTCGCGCCGCTGGTCGAGGCCGAGGCGAATCCGGCGACCGGGCGCGTCACCCTCGCCGTTCCGGCGGAGGCGGCAGGGCATGACGAGGACGAACCGCAGATGCCGGCGGCAGCGGCGGTCGCGGCGGCCCTGTCGGGGGATACGGGCTTCGGGCGCCGCCGCTGACACGCCCGGCTCGCCCGGGCGGTCAGATATCGCCCTGCAACAGCGGCGTGATCTGCCCGGTGATCTTCGGGCTGTCCGGTTTGGTCGACGAACCGAACTGCGCGACGAAGCGCCCGTCCGGGGCGATCAGGAACTTGTTGAAATTCCACGCCGGGGCCGCGCCCTGCTCCGCCAGCCAGCGGAACAGCGGATGGGCATCCGCGCCCCTGACCTTCTCGATTCCGGTCATCGGGAAATCGAGGCCGAAATTCACCTCGCAGAACTTCTTCACATCTTCGGATGTCGCCAGTTCCTGCCGGAAATCCTGCGACGGAATGCCGAGGACGACGAGGCCCCGGTCACGATAGGTGTCGTACAAGGCCTGCAACCCGTCATACTGATACGTGAACCCGCAGCGCGACGCGGTATTGACGACCAGCACCGGCCTGCCCGCGAAATCCGCCATCGGCAGCGCCCCGCCCTCGATCGCCGTGAAGCTGAAATCATGCGCATTGCGCGCCTCCTCCGCCAGGGCGACCGGGGCGAGGAACAGGGCCGCGACCGTGGCGGCAAGGCGGATCGGCTGGACGAAGGCGGCGCGCATGGGCGGTTCTCCATAAAAAAGCTCCCGGACCCTCCTGATATGGGGTGCGGGAGCCTGAAGGAAATCGGATCGGCGCGCGTCAGACTGCCGCGACACCGTCCCAGATCTTGACCGAAATATGGAAGGAACCCCATCCGGGCACCCGCCTTCCGCGCACGACAGGCTCGTTCACCTGCGTGATCCGGGCATCGATGCGCCCCGCCCGCATCAGCGCCCAATCGAGGGCCGCATGGTGCTGTCTGGTCACGAAGCCGAGCTTTTCGTTCCCCGACTGCATGTAGACCACGATTCCCCGCTCGCCCGACGGATGCCGCACATCGCGCTCGAAGAACAGCGGACTGCCGATTTCGGGCATGTCGTCGGAGGTCATGAGACGGTGATAGACCGGCCAGGAGAGAGGCACGGAATCGAGCGACAGGATGGGTTCCGACCCCGGCGCATCGGCGGGGACCGCATAGGCGGAGAAGCCGAGAACCGGGGGGACGAGGGCGGCGGAAGCACCGAATAACTGCAAAGCGCTCCGCCGACTGGGCATGTTCTTTCGTGTCGTCATGATGGTCAGGTTACGCATGACTATGCCGAAACTGTGGCAGAGTGTCGCGGTGTTCGTAGATAGTTATTAACCAAGAAAATTACTTTAAGCTGAAAAGTATTTTTTATACGCGAATAGATTGAAAAAAACTTCTGCATGCGTAACACATCGGAACTTCCGAAACCATTGCCAAGGAGATGCACATGCGCCTGACTGCCCTTTCCCTTACCGCCCTTGCACTTGTCCTGTCCGGCTGCGCAAGCCCGACCGTCGTCGATTCGAAGCAGACGACGGATCGCAGCCTGACTTGCGCACAACTGCTTACCCAGATCGAGGAAGCCGAACAGTTCGAGAAGAAAGCGCGCGATGAACGCGGTGTGACCGGCACGAACGTTGCCGCCGCCGTCCTGTTCTGGCCGGCACTGATCGCGACCTACTCGAACACGGAAGATGCCATCGAGGCGGCGGAAGAGCGCCAGAACCACCTCGACAAGCTCTACATGCAGGGCGGCTGCTGAACCACGATTGCCCGGCGATCCCGCACCGCATCCAACCGGATGCGGTGTTTTCGGTTCCCGTCAGGCGGCCCCGAACACCCGCTCGAACACCGTATCCACATGCTTGGTGTGATGCGCCAGATCGAACAATCCCTCCAGCGCGTCGTCATCCAGCGCGGCGGTCACGTCGGCATCGGCCCTGAGTTCGGTGAGGAAATCCTTCCCCTCCTCCCACACCCGCATGGCGTTGCGCTGGACGAGGCGATAGCTGTCCTCGCGGCTCACCCCCGCCTGCGTCAGGGCCAGCAGGACGCGCTGGGAGTGCACGAGGCCCCGGAACTTGTTCATGTTCGCCAGCATCGTATCGGGATAGACCAGCAGCTTCTCGATCACCCCGGTCAGGCGCACCAGCGCGAAATCGAGCGTCACGGTCGCATCCGGCCCGATCATCCGCTCGACGGAGGAATGCGAGATATCGCGCTCGTGCCACAGCGCCACGTTCTCCATCGCGGGCAGGGCATAGGCGCGGACCATGCGGGCCAGACCCGTCAGGTTCTCGGTCAGGATCGGGTTGCGCTTGTGCGGCATGGCGGAGGAGCCTTTCTGGCCCGGCGAGAAGTATTCCTCCGCCTCCAGCACTTCGGTCCGTTGCAGGTGGCGCACTTCGGTCGCGATGCGCTCGACCGACGAGGCGATGACCCCCAGCGTGGCGAAGAACATCGCATGGCGGTCCCGGGGGATCACCTGGGTCGAGACCGGCTCGACCCCCAGGCCCAGCTTGTCGGCCACATGCGCCTCGACGCTGGGGTCGATATTGGCGAAGGTGCCGACCGCGCCGGAAATGGCGCAGGTGGCGATCTCGTCCCGCGCCGCGACCAGACGCGCGCGGTTGCGGTCCATCTCGGCATAGGCCTGCGCCAGTTTCAGGCCGAAGGTCGTCGGCTCCGCATGGATGCCGTGGCTGCGGCCGATTGTGATGGTATCCTTGTGCTCGCAGGCGCGTTTCTTCAGCGCGGCGAGCAGGGCATCGAGATCGGCGAGCAGCAGGTCGCTGGCCCGCATCAACTGCACGTTGAAGCAGGTATCCAGCACGTCCGACGAGGTCATCCCCTGATGCACGAAGCGCGCTTCCGGCCCGACGATCTCGGACAGATGCGTCAGAAAGGCGATGACGTCGTGCTTCACCTCGCGCTCGATCGCGTCGATCCGGTCGATATCGAACTCGACATCCTGCGCCGTCCAGACCTTCGCCGCCGCCTCCTTCGGGATGACGCCCAGTTCGGCCATCCTGTCCGCCGCATGGGCCTCGATCTCGAACCAGATGCGGAATTTCATCTCGGGCGACCAGATGGCGGTCATTTCGGGGCGGGAATAGCGGGGGATCATGGATATGCCTTCTCTCGTGCGACTCGGGACGAGTGCGCTATACAGGATGCGGCACGTCCTGTCCGGGGTGAAGATCATGGCGCGAGGGTTCCTCTTCGGTTTGTCGCTACGCGATTATGTCGCCGGGATATGGCGGATCGCGCGGCAGATCGACGATCGGCGGGCCGGAACGGTGGGCGCGTTCAGGGGCGAGGGGCGGTTCGACGCGCAGGGGAGCGGGGCATGCCTCTACCGCGAGAGCGGCATCCTGAGCGTGAACGGCGTGCAGTTTCCTGCCGCGCGGACCTACCGGTGGAATTTCGACGATGGCGGGGCCGATATCGCCTTTGCGGACGGCCGCCCCTTTCACCGCCTGCAACCCGGGGGTCACGGGGCCACGGCCCTGCACGACTGCCCGCCCGACCTGTATCGCGTGCGCTATGCCTTCGAGACGCCGGATCGCTGGCGGCAGGCCTGGACCGTCAGTGGCCCGCGCAAGGATTACACGTCCGAAAGCGTGTTCACCCGCTTGCATCCGCCCGCCGATCCGGTGCAGTCTGCGCGCCAGTAATCGCAGCCCATCAGGGGATATTTCCATGGCAGCAAGCGCACCCGTCCCGACCCTTTCGCAGGCCTGGTGGCCGACGGAAACCGGACGCTCCACCCTCCTCCGCAACCTGCTGCTGATCGCGGTCGGCGTCGCCGCCATGGCCATTGCCGCCAAGATCAAGGTGCCGTTCTGGCCGGTGCCGATGACGATGCAGACCTTCGTGGTCCTGACCGTCGGGGCGGCCTATGGCGGGGCGCTGGGGGCGGCGACGATGCTGGCCTACATGATCGTCGGCGCGATGGGCTTCGACATCTTCACCGGCAGTTCCGCACAGGCGAACGGGGTCGGATACATGATGGGCGGCACGGGCGGCTATCTGGTGGGCTTCGTGCTGGCGGCCTTCGTGCTGGGCAGACTGGCGGAGGCGGGCTGGGACCGGTCGGTGCCGAAGATGGCGGGCGCGATGCTGGTCGGCAATGCGCTGATCTACCTGCCGGGCGTGCTGTGGCTGGGCTATCTGTATGCCGGGGCCAAGGGCTGGGACTGGGTCGTGAAGTGGGGCCTGACCAACTTCGTGGTCGCCGATGCGCTGAAACTGGCGCTGGCGGCGGCACTGCTGCCGTTGCTCTGGCGGCTGCGCAAGTAAATTCGAATTACAGTGTAGAAGGAAAAGCGGCGAAAGCCGCTTTTTTTATGTAAATTCGCATTTACCTAAAAAGCTTTCGTATCCTTGATTACGCAGTAACTCAATTCCCATACAAGTGTTCCTATTTCCGGACACCGTTACTCGTCCCGCTTAAGATAATCAAAAGCGTTTCGCGGCATATTCTCCCTACGAAGCGAGACCGGGGGGTCATCGCAGAGAGAAAAACGCAGACGCTTTTGGGGGACCACATCATGCCACGCAAGCCACTCACCGAAGACGAGAAATCCATCGTTCGCGAAAAAGCCGCCGCCGCCGCCCGCCGCATCATGGACGAGCACGGGGCCGAGAAGGTCACCATTCGCGGCATCGCCAAGGAAGTCGGGATGAGCGCGATGAGCCTCTACACCTACTTCGAGAACAAGGCCGACATCATCGCCTATCTCCAGTCGCAGGCCGTCAACGACCTGGCCGCCGATCTGGCCGCCGCCCGGTCGAAGGCCGGTTCGCCGGAGAAGGTGGTCGCGGCCCTGGGCGACGCCTATATCGCCTTCGCCGAGGAAAAGGCCGACGAGTTCCGCCTCGCCTTCCGTGCCGAGGAGGGCCGCATTCCGGATGCCGCGCTCGAAAGCCTGGAAATCGCGCTCCAGCCGCTGCGCGACGCCATCGCGAAATCGGTCAAGGAAGCCCGCTCGCCCGACGAGATCGAGCGTATCGTGACGGGCATCTGGTCGGGTTGGCACGGATATGCCATGCTGCGCCAGGCCGGGTGCGTGGCCGGCCAGACGCCCGTATTCGACGCCAAGACCGCCGCCGCGACCTTCGGCATCGGCACGGCCTCGAAATCCGCCGGGGCATCGGCTCACTGATACCGGCGGCCTTCGTGGCCGACCGTTCCGGAAGAATGCCCCGAACAGACCCGGGGCCTCCTGCCACGGCGTACCTCGTCTCGACAGGCCCCGGATCGAGTCCGGGGCAGGGGATATTCCCGAACACGGCCAGTCATGGCCGGCGTCGGGACAAGGCACTCCGGAGCAATTCGCCGTGACGACAAGAGACGGCATACCGGCCGGGAAGCGCGCGCTTCCCGGCCGTTCTTCATGCCTCGTCGGGCGTATCCGGCGTGTCCGGTGCCTCGGGCGCATCCTCGCCCAACTCCTCCTCCACATCCGACGACTGTTCGGCAAGCCGCGCGACGGAGACGACGTTCTCCTCCTCCGCCGTGCGCAGCATCCATACGCCGCCCGCGCCCCGGCTGCGGATCGATACGCCGGAGACGCCGCAGCGGATCGACTGGCCGGTATCCGTGACCAGCATCACCTGATCGCCCTCGTCCACGGGGAAGGACGCGACGATGCGGGTCGGGCCGGACCGGCTGTTCCCGGTCAGCGACATGGCGGCGACGCCCTGCCCGCCCCGGCGCATGGAGCGGTATTCGTAGGCCGACGTGCGCTTGCCGATGCCGTTCTGCGCGATGGTCAGCACGGTTTCCTCCTGCGCGGACAGCTCGATATACCGCTCGCTCGAAATCGTGGTGGTCTCGTCGCCCTCGGCGGGGTCGTCCTCGACGATATCGACCGCATCGGCCCCCTCCGCGCCATCCTCGCCCGCCATCGCCCGGCGCATCTTGAGATAGGCGCGCGCCTCGGCAACCGTGCAGTCGACCCCGTCGATCACGGCCATCGAGACGACCTCGTCGCCCTCGGCCAGCCGCATCCCGCGCACCCCGGTCGAATCGCGACCCTTGAACACGCGCACGTCGGTGACGGGGAAGCGGATCGCCTTGCCCAGCGCGGAGGTCAGCAGGATATTGCTGTTCTCGTTGCAGATGGACGCGGAGATCAGGCGCACGCCCTCGGGCAGCTTCATCGCGATCTTGCCGTTGGCCTTGACGTTGGCGAAATCGCCCAGTTCGTTGCGCCGCACCCCGCCGTCGGAGGTGGAGAACACGATCTGCAACTTGCTCCACTCGTCTTCCGGCACGTCAATGGGCATCATCGCGGCGATGGAGACGCCCTGCGGGATCGGCAGCAGGTTGACCAGCGCCTTCCCGCGCGAGGCCCGACCCGCCTGGGGCAGGCGCCAGACCTTCAGCTTGTAGACGATGCCGTCGGTCATGAAGAACAGCACAGGGGTCAGCGTATTGGCCGAGAACAGGCGGGTGACGAAATCCTCGTCCTTGGTCGACATGGCCGACAGGCCCTTGCCGCCCCGGCGCTGCGCCCGGTATTCGGCCAGCGGCGTGCGTTTCAGGTAGCCGGAATGGGTCGCGGTCACGACCATTTCCTCCGGCTCGATCAGATCCTCGTCGTCGAAATCGCCGATGCTCTCGATGATCTCGGTGCGGCGCGGCACGGCGAATTCGTCGCGCACGCCCTGCATCTCCTCGGCGATGATGGCGAGGATGCGCTCGCGCGAGCGCAGGATGTCGAGGAAATCCTTGATCTTCGCGGCCAGCGCCTTCAGTTCGTCCGTGATCTCGTCGCGGCCCAGCGCGGTCAGGCGCTGCAACCGCAGGTCGAGGATCGCGCGGGCCTGGGTATCCGACAGGCGATACGATCCGTCCTCGTTGATCGTGTGCTCGGGGTCGTCGATCAGGCGGATGTAGTCGGCGATCTGCTCGGCGGGCCAGTCGCGATCCATCAGGCGCACGCGGGCGGTGGCCGGGTCGGGCGAAGCGCGGATGAGGGCGACGACCTCGTCCACGTTCTCGACCGCGACGGCGAGGCCGCACAACACATGCGCGCGTTCCCGCGCCTTGTTCAGCTCGAACGCCGTGCGCCGGGCGACGACCTCCTCGCGGAAGGCGAGGAAGCTGGTCAGGATGCGTTTCAGGGTCAACTGCTCGGGTCGGCCGTCGTTCAGGGCCAGCATGTTCGCGCCGAAGCTGGTCTGCATGGGCGTGAAGCGGTACAACTGGTTCAGCACCACTTCCGCCGTCGCATCGCGCTTCAGTTCGATGACCATGCGCACGCCGTGGCGGTCGCTCTCGTCCTGGACATGGGCGATGCCCTCGATCTTCTTGTCCTTGGCGAGTTCGGCGATGCGGGCTTCGAGATTGGCCTTGTTGACCTGATAGGGCACCTCGTCGATGATAATGGCCCAGCGGTCCTTGCGGATTTCCTCGATATGCGTGCGGGCGCGCATGATGACGGAGCCGCGCCCTTCCTCATACGCCTTGCGCGCGCCGCTCTGGCCCAGAATCAGCGCGCCGGTCGGGAAGTCGGGGCCGGGAATGAACTGCATCAGGTCGGCGGTTTCGAGGTCGGGATTTTCGATCAGCGCGAGGGTCGCATCGATCACTTCGCCCAGATTGTGCGGCGGGATGTTGGTCGCCATGCCCACGGCGATGCCCGCTGCGCCATTGACCAGAATGTTCGGATAGCGCGCGGGCAGGACGGTCGGTTCGATGTCCTGGCTGTCGTAGTTGGGCTGGAAGTCGACGGTGTCGCGGTCCAGATCGGCGAGGATGGCGGTCGCGACCTTGGCCATGCTCACTTCGGTATAGCGCTGGGCGGCGGGGGGGTCGCCATCCATCGAGCCAAAATTTCCCTGCCCGTCCAGCAGCATGATCGACATCGAGAAATCCTGCGCCATCCGCACGAGGGCGTCGTAGACCGCCTGCTCGCCATGGGGATGGTACTTGCCGATCACGTCGCCGACGACGCGGGCGGATTTGCGATAGGGCTTGTTCCACTCGTACCCGGCCTGGTCCATCGCGTAGAGGATGCGGCGGTGCACGGGTTTGAGGCCGTCGCGCAGGTCGGGGATCGCGCGGCTGACGATCACGCTCATGGCGTAGTCGAGATAGCTGCGCTGCATCTCGTCCTCGACCGAGATGGTGGGGCCGTCGAAGAGGGGCCGCTGGGGCATCACCTTCGCGGCTTCGCCGTCGCCGTCGTCGTTGCCGTCGTTCTCGTCATTCTCGTCGCTCAAGGGTCACCGCCGTTTCGAGGAGTATTCACACTTTATTTATACTCTTACGACGGGGGGCATCCCGGTGCAACGATCCCCTGCGCGCGCGGGGCGTAAACGCATGAAAAACCCGGCGAAAACATTCGCCGGGTCGATTATCGCGCATAGGGGATCGGGAACTATTCCTTCGCCGTCTCTTCCTTGAGATAGGCGAGGATGTTCACGATGTCCTTTTCCTTGCGCAGACCGGCAAAGGACATCTTCGTCCCCTTCACGACCTTCTTGGGTGCGGCGAGGTATTCGGCAAGGGTCTCGTCGTTCCACTCGACGCCGTGTTCGATCATGGCGTCCGAGTACTTGAAGCCTTCCACCGTACCCGCCGTCCGCCCGTACAGGCCGACGAGATGCGGGCCGACGCGGTTCTTCTCCTTGTCGACGACGTGGCAGGCCTTGCACTTGTTGAAGACCTTCTTGCCCGCCTTCACGTCGCCCTCGGCGAAGGCAGGCGCGGCGAGCATGGACAGGGCGAGGCCCAGGGCGGCGGTACGGGTCGGGGTTGTCATCGTTTCAGTCTCCAGCATGTCGGAATGTATGTCACGACATAGCACATCCCGGGTTCGCGCCCACCGTGTTCACGGCTTGTGCGACACCCGGTCCCCCCCGTTCAGACCTTGCCCAGCGCCCTGACCACCCGGTCGCTCGTCAGGATCTGCGGCAGCAGGACGGGGTCGCCCTCGCGCGGGAAGACGGCGTAGAGCGGCACCCCGGCGCGGCCGAACTTCTCCAGCAGCGCGGTGATTTCGGGGTCGTAGACGGTCCAGTCCCCGACCAGATAGGTGACGCCGTTCTCCGCCAGCGCCTTCCGGAAATTCTCGCCGAACGCGACCTTCTCGTTGACCTTGCAGGTGATGCACCAGTCGGCGGTCATGTTGACGAAGACCGGTGTGTTTCCCGCCAGCAGGCTGTCGAGGCGGGCGGCGGTGAACGGCTCGACCGGTCCCGCATGGCCCGCGATGGCCCCGGGGGCCTCGCCCGGCGCGCGCTGCACCACGCTGAATTGCAGGCACAATGCGATGACCGCGCCGATGGCCGCGACCGAGGTGGCATAGCCGATGACCTGCCCCCTGCGCCCGCTCTTCTGGGCCGCGCCGAAGGCCCAGGCGGCCAGACCGACCAGAACCGCCCCCGTCAGCGCCAGCAGCATCGACCCCGGACCGGCCAGCGTGCCCAGAACCGTCAGCAGCCACGCGGCGCTGATATACATCGGGAACGCGAGGAACTCCTTCAGCCGCACCATCCACATGCCGGGTTTCGGCATCCGCGAGGCCACCCCCGGCAATACGCTGAGCAGCAGGAAGGGCGCGGCCAGCCCGAGGCCCAGCATCACGAAGATCGCCATGGTCGCCGGGGCCGTCATCGTCAGGGCCGCACCCAGCGCCGTCGCCATGAAGGGCGCGGTGCAGGGCGTCGCGACCACGGCGGCCAATGCACCGGTGAAATACGCGCCCTTCGCCCCGCCGCTCGACGCCATGCCCTCGCCCACGCCGGTCGCGGCGGTATTGACCTCGAACACGCCGGACAGGTTGAGGCCGACGAGCAGCAGCAGATAGGCCAGACCGGCCACGATCAGCGGGTTCTGCAACTGGAAGCCCCAGCCCACCGCCGCCCCGGCCCCCTTCAGCGCGATCAGCACACCCGCGAGCACGACGAACAGCGTCAGCACGCCCAGCGTATAGGCGATGCCGTGCCACAGCCGCTTGCCCGTGCCTTCATGGGCGGTCGCGGCGAAGCCGATGGCCTTCAGCGCCAGCACCGGAAAGACGCAGGGCATGAGATTCAGGATCAGCCCGCCGACGAAGGCGAACAACAGAGCCATCGGCAGGGTCATGGCAGTGCCTGCCATCCCCTTGAACCCGGCGGCCCCTTCGGTGACGATGCCTTCCGACGAGGCGACGGCGAGCGAGAGCGTGGCGGTCTGCCCCTCCGCCACCCGCTCGACGATTTCGAGGACGCCCGCGACTTCGCCGGTGAGTTCCGGCTCGTTCTCGGTCGATTTGGGGATCACGAGGGTCAGGCCCCCCGGATCGGACGTCACCACCTGCGTCGCCGCATGGTCGATCACGCCCCATTCGGCGGGGTAGAAATAGGCGTCCTCCAGCGCGTCGGTATCCAGCCCCTCGCCCACGATGCGCAGGCGCAGGTTGGTGCCGTCATACTGGTAGCGCGCGGTGTAGGGGCTGGTCGCGGCGCGGGTCGTCTCGGCGGTCTGGAACAGTTCGACGGCGCTGTCGTTGCGCTCCACCGCCCCGCCGGTCGGGATCGAGAACGACGCCTCGCCCCGCTCGGGGATGCAGACCATCTCGCAGACGAGCCAGTAGACCTCCGCCTTCACGTCGACCGGCTTTCCGGCGGGCCAGTCGCCCGGCACCGTTAGCGGCATCGTGAACACGGCGCGGTCGGAATAGCCGTAGTTCATCATCGGCGGGAAGGGCTGGCGGTTGGGGGCGGGCCACCTGAACGCGCCGATCTCGACCCCCTCGGGGACGGTCCACTCGATCTCGACCGGCGCACCGCTGTCGCCCGAATTCTTCCAGTAGGTATGCCAGCCCGGCTCGATTTCCATGTCGAGGGCGAGGCGGCTGGGCGTGCCGGGGGCGACCACCCTGTCCTCCGCGACCAGCCCGGCCCGGACGAAATCGGTATCGACCCGGGCGAGGGTGTCCGGGGCAGCCGAGGCGAGGGACGGAGCGAGAATCGAGGCAACGGCGAGAAGAAGCGCGAGGAGGCGGCTCATGGGCGGTTTTCCAATCGGCTGACGATGGCGCCTACCCTATCCCCACCGCAGGCAGGGAGGAACCAACGCCCAATCAAGCCTTCGTTATACCGCGAAATATCTGCGTTAAGAGTGAATTTCCGTACGGGATCGAACCGGCCTCACTCCTCGTCGGCGTGGTGGCGGTCGCCGTGCAGGTTGGACTGCATCATGGCCCGGGCCTGCATCATGGCGCGGGACTGCATCATCGCACGGCTCTGCATCATCGCCCGGCTCTGCATCATCGCACGGGATTGCATCATGGCACGGGATTGCATCATGGCACGGCTCTGCATCATCGCGCGGCTCTGGATCATGCCCCCGGCCCCGTCATCGAACAACTCGCGCACCGTCAGGTCGTCGCGGTCGGCCCCGGGGGCCGTCATCAGCGGGGCGCGGTCGCCCTCGTCCAACACTTCGTAGCTGTCCAGCCCGTCCGGCACGTAATACAGCCGCCCGTCCGCCCCGCGCAGGGTAAAGCCCGCCCCCGACGGCGCATCGAACCCGTCGAATCCGTCCTCCTCCTCGCCCAGCGCGCCGCCGATGCTGGTTTCCTCCAGGTCGAAGGCGACCGTCGCCGTCTCCATGTCGACCGACCACCGCAGGTACTTCCCGGCGGGAAAGTCACGCTCCGCCCGGTCCCCGGCGTCATGCGCCTCCAGCGGCGATCCGGCGAGCAGCAGGATGACCGGTTCGGGCAGCATGACGGGCCGCCCCTCGTCGCCGAAGCGATAGCCCGCAACCTGCACCAGATTCCCGTCGAAATACTCCGCCGCCTTCGCACCCGAAACCGTCCGCTTCGCCGTATTGCCCTCCCCGAGGGCGGGCGGCACCGCGCCCGCGCCGAACAGGGCGTCGATCGTCTTGCCGTAGAGCGTCAGAACCTTGCTCGGCGTCAACCCGGTCGTGGTCATGGTGTCGTCTCCCCGGTGATCTGAATGCTTGCAATCAACCTACATGAGTATTCACGGCTGCGCCACATCTTCCTCGTACGCATCACGGGCTTCACCCCGTCAGGGATATTCCCCGCCATTCGTAGCAGTCGAGAATCATCCGCCGGTGGCGACGCCCGGTGAATTCGGCATCGACCGCCAGCAGCATCTCGACATCGCGCTGGAAGGTGAAGTGGTGCGGGGTCAGGCGGCGCCATGCCTCGGCCAGCCGCAGGCCCAGCATGTCGCGCGCATCGCACAGGGCGGCGCGGAATCCCTCCGGCTCGCGGGCATAGGCGTCGGCCATGCAGGTCCGGTCCGCCTCCTCGAACCGCTCCGCGCGCAGGCGGGTCGCCATGTCCTGCGTGGCGAGGCCGCCCGCGACCAGCCGGTCGAGATAGAACTCGACCAGGATATCGAAGACCGCGCCGGTATGGGGCTGGCCCAGGCGATGCACCTGCTTGCCGGTCACGTCGTTGGCGGGGGTATCCAGGCTGATGACATCGGACAGCTTCACGGCATTCGACGCCTTGCGGATCTGGCGGGTGCGGGAGAGTTCGCCGATGCGGTTCATCTCGTTTTCCGCATAGAGATTGCCGTCCGTGACCCGCAGCACATGGTCGACGAAGCGGTCGAAATGCAGGGCCGAGAGCATCGCGACGCAATCGGAGGCGGATTCGTGGAAGCCGCGATAGCTGGCCGTCAGCGTCTCCGGCGTCGGCATCCCCACGATCGAGAAGATCATGCCGTGCCCCGCCTCGTGCGCCAGAATATCGAAGTTCAGGGCGAAGGGCCGCTGCGTCCCCCCGTCATCCGGCCCCTCGCCGCATTCCATGAAGCCCCAGCCGAAATGCGCATTGTCCCACGGCACATGGGCGATCATCTCCAGCCGGGGATGCGTGACGTTGAAGTGCCAGTGGACGGGACCGCCCAGATACGTCTCCCACACGTCCAGCACCCGGCGCACCGAGCCGAACATGTGCGCGCAGGCAAAGGCGGGGTCGTCGGGCGCGATATGGTCGAAATGCCCCGCGCGGGTCGGCAGGGCGGGGGCCTCGCGCGGGCCGCGATAGGGGGGCATCGCGTCGTCGCCATAGGGTTCCTTGCCCCTTGGTTGCAGCGCGTACATCCGCCCGTCCGACGGCCCCGGACCCAGCGACCCGGCGGGGGAGGAGACCCACACCGTCTCCGGCGCGTCGAACCCCTCCAGCACCGGGGACTGGGCATGGAGGCTGAACCGCGTTCCCCGGCGGCGGTGGAAATCGTTGAGGGAGAAACTCATGGCCCTTTCTCCTGCGCGGGGCCGGATGCGGCCTGTTCCCGGCGCACGGTATCTTCCCAGAGCAGCGTGCGCTCGAACCGGAAGGGCGGGATCGCGGGGGCCGCGCCCTGCCCCGCAATCTGGCGTAAAAGGTCCAGCGCGTCGAGACGTTTCTGCGAAACCCGGTTTTCCGCAACCCATGCGCGTACCGACCCGGGCAGGCAGGCGGCCTCGAACACCGCCTTCCACGTGCGCCGCTTGTAGAAGATCGCCTTCGCCGCCCCTGCCGCCGCCTGCATCGTCCGCGCGTCGATCACCCCCGCCTCGCACGCCGCCGCCAGCGTCGCGCGGATATCGACCATCGCCTCGGAGGACGGATACCCGATCTCGGCCGGGCCATGCGTCACGGCGACCTCGTCGTCGTCCTCGAACGGATCGGCGAAGGGCGCGAACCGGCCCGTGGCATAGGCGCGGTGGATGCGCCCGACGCCGACCATGCCGAATTGCGACAGCTCCGCCGCCCGCAACGCGCCCATGCTCGCGGCACCGTAGACGGCGATGCCCCGGTCCAGCGCCCACAGCAGTTCCTTGTGCCAGACGGAGGGAACCTGCTCGAAATAGCCGTCGATCAGGGCGATGGCGGCGGGGGCATGCGCGCGCACTGCCGCCAGCACGTCGCCCCGGCGCGCGGGGGGCAGATAGCTGGCCCCGGGCAGGATCGCCTGCGCCTGCACCGTCGGCAGGGTCGGGCCGAGGAAGACGCAGACCGTCATGCCGGGGCCTGCGTCAGCACGGCGGCGGCGCGCATCCCGGGGACATAGGCGGTGGCCGGCCC
>Ga0115031_1000588_pt1 | contig 26115 bp, 21 predicted proteins | sample Maine_Asex4_meta_FD_87301 | JGI IMG/M metagenome (GOLD analysis project Ga0115031, IMG submission 87301) | Marine algal microbial communities from Maine, USA - Maine_Asex4_metaG | ecosystem: Host-associated > Algae > Red algae > Unclassified | place: Maine, USA | collected 2015-01-05
ACTGCGACCGCCAATACCTTCTTTGCAGCAGGTTGGCCAATCACATACTCATTCATGTGCTCGACGATTTCACGCGGGGTGAGAATCTTGTTGAATAATTGTTTTGACGGACCTCGGCGACGTTGTTCCTGTTCCAGAATGCTCTGGCACAGTTCGATACATTCGCCGCAGATATAAACGTCACTTGGCCCTTCGACCAAGGGACCTACATCCCGGTAGTTCTTCCGACAAAATGAACAGTGCGCGTTTTTCTTGGAGGCACCAGTGCGGTGCTTCCCCGTCGAGTCGTTGCCTGCGGGCATTATCACTCCTTAAGCTTGTTTAATTCCAACCGATGTACGTCCCAGTTGTTGCTCGAACAAAGTTCTACGAAACGGTATCGCAGAACCAAGGTGCTTCCTTGCCCGCGAACTTCGAGCTCTGTTTATGTTTCAGCGTTTTTGCTATCACTTCTCCACAAAGTAATGACAGCGCGTCTTAGCCAGAAAATCTAGCGCGGCCGCAATATTGCGAACACTACCCGTACTAGCCATAAGCCAAACGAATTGGTCGATTTCGGCAACTGTTCACTCCTTTTCTCCGTCGACTTGCTTGACATTCAATAAACGGTCTACGTTTGTTTGCTCTTTAATTAACTCTTTAGCGCGCTCATACTCTTCATCGGCGATCATTCCTCTCGTATGGATTTCATGCATTACGTCAAAATCCTCCTCGCGACCGCCGGAGAACTCTCCCGAAGCCAGCTTCTTACAAAAGGTCACCACGTAAACTGCAATTAGCAGCAATACGATTAGTAAAGATCCGTAGACAATCCAGGGCACGCCTGAAATCGACATTAACTCTTGCCACTGATGTTTCAGATTTTCCATGTCAAATAAAGAAACGATGTAAACTTGATTGATTGCCCTGACTTCTCCAACGGACGCCGACGGCAAGATTATATCCAGTCTTGAGAAAAACGTTTAGCTCTATATCAGACGCAAAAAGCCGAGGTTTTTCAAGCGTATCGTTTGAGGCACTAAGTCTGCTTCGTTTCATTCTTCCGGTGATACGCTCTCAGCGGTTGATTTGTTCGAAGTAAATCAACATCGGCGTACGCGGAATCATTCCTCGCGGGTAGCCAGCGACCTGCTTTATTCGGCCAAACCGCTGCAATTGCCACAACGGTAAAAACAAACCGAACCTAAATACCACCGATCGTGATAGTCGAATTTATTAGGGAATCGGTGTGCGCGGCGGCGAAAGCCATCTCTCCAATTTGCGATGCAACAACATTTGAAAAACTCGACCGACAATAGAAGACGCTTTTATTGGCTGACCATTGCATCAGCCGTACTTTGTTACTGCGCGATCGTTCAATCGCAATCCGTCCAAGCCCAGACACGTGTCGCACAGCGTAATGAGTTCTACGTCCCAAAGCCTTCCACAGTTCGCCCGACAGCAACGACCGTTGCTGCAACAACACCTCGTCCTGTTGAAGCCAAAACTGGGAATACCACGACAGGGAAAATTATTCACACGCGATTAAGCGGGTTTAGTATTCCGTTCAAAGTCAATTCGTCCAACGATGCCTTTGTTGAAGTCCACCTCTACACTTCTGCCAATCAAGGTGCGACGTGGGAGTTCTACAATCGCCAACCGACCGACGCCAGCGAGTTCCCCTTCCAAGCCAATGGAGCGGGCGAGTACTGGTTTGCGATTAAAACGCTCGACCGAAATCGGAGACTTATCCCCGAAGGCGATCCGCAGCCTGAACTCCGCATCATCGTAGACACGACCAAGCCTCAACTCGAGATGACAGCCGCAGCCGATCCTGCGGGCCGAATCGTATGTCGCTGGAATGCATCGGACACCTATCTCCAGCCACAATCTTTACAGCTATTATATAAGCCGACCTTCACCGGCGAAAGCGAAGGAACAGGGGAAGCCTCCGATAGCCCCCAATGGCAATCGGTCACCGTCAATACACCCACCTACGCACCCGGTGGAATCTACGTCGATCAACTGGCCTTCTGGCCGGAAACAACTGTACAGACTTTAGATGTTCGTATCTCTATCGCCGATGAGGCCGGCAACGTCGTTTCCGCGGATCGCCGTTTGTCTGTCCAGCAGCCGTCTTGGAAACACAGCCATCGCGCAACGGCGCTGCCCACCGATCGACCGCCGATTGATCCTTCGCGCGTGCCAAGTTCAGTCACCAATGCCCCCGTTCGAAACATGAAGTGCGAAGATGGATCTTGCGAGATCTCCCCCGTTGCGTCGAATGATCCGCAATGGAAACGGGCGTTTTACTCCAATCTGCGTCCAGCATCACCGGAAAACTATCGTGGCAACGAAACGGCCGCCGATCGCAAAACGGTGCCACGGGCGATCTTCCGCGAAAATCCCTACTCGAAATTGCCAACCGCGAACGCGAACGCATTAAACACAACTCAAGACCGTCAGCCGAACTTCACAGCTGGCCAAAGGACGGCGATGCTCGTCGGATCAGAACCCGAATACGCCGCGCCTCCGGCCCCCACAGGTTGGACGCTGAACAACAACGGCCAGGAAAATCGCCCGGTGCAAACTCAGCCAACACAACGCTTCCGCCACTTCAAACAACCAAAACCTCCAAACCTTGGGCAACCAAATCTTCCAAACTTTGGGCAACCAAAACCGTCGAACTTTGGACCGCCTCAAAATCAAGCGTCCTCTTCGCCTCCGCCCCTACCTACTCCTGATTCGCGGGCCCAAGGATTAAATTTTCTCAGCAGCGATACAAACCGCGACGTTTGGCAAAGCGAAGTCCAACGCGATGCAACACAGCCGCAGACTTCGGTCGGATCAACGCTTTCCCCCGACCATCGCATGCTGCCGATCGCCAGCGGCGACCGCTCGCCAAATCGCACCGATTCGATTCTGCCAAACCCTAACACGACCGAGAACGCTGGCGACAAATGGGTTAGTAAATCCAGCACGAACTTTCCAAACAATCAGTACCAGGGACTGGATAATCGGGGTTTAACCAACCATGTGAAGTCCGAATTCATGCCCAGCAATCCTGGACGTCCTTCATCGCGCTCGTTCGAGTCGATCGGACACCAGCGTCCGATTGGCCAGATGCTCAACACCGGTTACACGCCGCTTCGGGAACAACAACAACGCCAACAATTGCCGCCGTCAAACTTCCCACTTACACCAAGTCCATCTAACATTGGCCGCGCTTCGAACAACGGCCCGTCCAAAACCAATACTCAAATCATCAGCACCAAACGCTTTCGATTGAACTACGACATCAACGCAATCGACCCATCCGGTGTAGGCAAAGTCGATCTCTATATCACGCAGGATCAAGGCCGATCTTGGAAACTATGGGGACAAGACCCTGACAACCAAAGCCCCTTCCCTGTTGAGGTCCAAGACCAAGGGCTGTACGGTTTCCGCGTTGTGGTGCACTCCAAAGATGGATTGGTAGGCACGGGACCTTCCAGCGGAGACGACGCTGATATGTGGGTACGCATCGACACGCAAACGCCGTTGGCTCAAATCACGTCCGTTCCCTACGGCCGGGGTAAAGAAGCGGGACGGTTGGTGATCAACTATCGCGTCTCCGACCAGTTCCTAACATTAAGACCTGTCCGCATTTCCTACAGCAGATCCCCCCAAGGACCTTGGACAATCATCGAAGACAACTTGCGTAACGAAGGCCGTTACTTATGGAAGGTAGACCGCGCCGTTCCTGATCGCATCTTCCTCAAGGTCGACGTGATGGATCAAGCCGGTAACGTCGGCACGCATCTGCTGTCACAATCTGTTGATGTCTCTGGGTTGGTCCCGCGCGGAACGATCCACGGCGTCGAACCCGTCGGGCGATAGAGTCTTAAGGTCGCATTTGCGTACTGCTCAAGCGACTTTTTAGTGTATCCAACCCACCACGCAGCGCCCATGCTCGATCGGTATCGCTGGTCGAATGGCTCGCTTGAGTTAGTGTATTGGAAATCATGGACATCGTATGCGAATCGACGCCGCTAATTCCCGAATCCATGAATTTCATCATCGCCGATTGATAGATATCGCCACATTGGCGGTGATCGCCCGAGTTAAACGCGGGCACGCCCTCCGCAATGGCTGTCGTCAACATTCCCATTGCTTCCGCTGGAGAGAGTCCGCTGCTGGGGATTAAAACGGTGTCAATTGCATGCACGACACCATTGGATGTTTCGATGTTTTTGCTGACGACTTTGGCATCGTTGACAGAAATGCCGTCTGCAGAAAACCCAATCTTAACGCTTCGACCCAGCAACGTTTGAGCCGACCGTGCTTTTACGGCTTCGTCATCATAGACACGCCCCGAGACGACGTGGTGTTTCAAAATATCGATTAACTTCTGTTTGTTACTTGGCTCCAGCAGTGACTCGAAGGTTCCTGCCGGCAATTTTGCAAAGGCGTCATCGGTCGGCGCGAAAACAGTAAACGGTCCTTTACCGCTGAGCACGCCACCGAGATCGGCGGCACCCACAGCGGCCACCAAAGTATTAAAAATTCCTGCTTCGGTCGCCGTTAAGGGAATCGACTTCTCGGCCGGCAGTAAGACTTCATCGATGACGTGAATGACACCGTTGGTGCACTGAATGTCGGTCGCCGCCAAAGTTGCATTGTTGATCATCGGGAAATCCGATCGCAGGTTCAATTCCAACCGCTGGCCATTAAGCGTTTGCACAGAACTTAGGCCATATGCATCGGCCGCCCTCACGCGACCGGGAACAATGTGGTAGGTCAGAATCGCGGTCAGACGATCCTTGTTCTCGGGCAGCAAAAGTGCTTCAACGGTTCCCGGTGGTAATTTAGCGAACGCTTCATCGCTTGGCGCAAAAACTGTCAGTTCTTGACCACCGCTAATCGCCCCCACCAACCCGGCGGCTTTGGCGGCCGCGACCAACGTGTTAAAATTTCCAGCGCCGATCGCCGTTTGAGCGATACTCTTTTGCTGAGCATAACTTTGAGATGCGGAGGCGAAAAGGTAAACAAGCGAAACCAAACCAACATACAAACTTTGTAATTTCATCGACAACTCCAAAAACAGGTGTTTTGCGGATAACCGAAATAAATAGGTGTCCTTAACGAAATGTGCTAAGCGCAACGGAGAATCTACGAGGGTCACTCTTGAAATTGGAGTTCGCATAAAATGTGGACGGACCTCCTTGAAGCGAAATCCGAAGTACTGGCCGATCCGGTCTCTCACAATTTACTTTCAAATTTCGGAGACACCTCACTCCATTTCGTTAACGGCTGTTTTATCTCTAGACTGAATAAACTGCGGAGGTCAGTACACGAACTGTAAGTTATGATTAATAAGCGGCTGTTAGATCACAAAATCACGGTAACCTGCCCTGCACTCGATTTGTAATGAGAATTCTCAGTCGTCCACCACAGACACAACATATTTTGGAGAACAAATGATTGATTTTGAAAAAGAAATGACTGAAAACGGCACGCTAGTGATTCGGGCCTCTGGCCGGCTCGATGGCGAGACCAAAGACTATTTCTTTGACTGTGTCAAAGATGAGATCAAAGCGGGCAACAACAAAATTGTGCTTAGCTTTGAAGGACTTGGCTATATTTCCAGCGTTGGATTGAGTGCACTTGTGCGAGCAAGCGGTGAAGCGACGAAAGAGGGCGGTACGATTCATCTCGCCAACATTGAGAGTAAGATTCTCGAAATCCTGCAAGTGGTGAATTTTGAAAAGCTATTCAATATTTATGCAACCGAAGAAGAAGCAATTCGCGCGTTGGATTCTTAGGTTGGGGACTTCGACGCAGAGTACCAGGCCTGTCGGTCATACATTCTCAAATCGTTCAGCGTTTTTTAGTTTGAGATTTCTCAAAGGCTGCATTGAACTTTCCCTGTTCTTCAAAATAACGACCATCATCGACCAGCCTTGGGTCCCCGGTAGTTTCAAGTTCGGTCAACATTTTATTCTCTAGCCGTTTTAGAGCTTCCTGGTACTCTGGATGCTGCGCGACGTTATTGACTTGATGTGGATCCCTCTTCAAGTCGTATAGTTCAGTGCGCGGTCGTTTACCGTACGCTCTGTCAAAGTACGGTCGCCAACGCGGATCATGGCGTTGGGTAACCAGCCAAGCTTTCGTGGGGCTCGCATCTTCATCGGGAAGCGTCACTCTGGTTGATGCCATAATCGCTTCTGCATCTGGCTCGTCAGGAGTATCAAGTTTATACGGATCGCCAAGAGGATTGCGGTCAGGTTTAAAATTGATAATCAGCAAATGATCTTTCGTTCTGATTGCGCGCTGCGGATAGGGAAGGTCTCCGGCGCGCGCCACTGGTACATGCCGCTCTCGACCGATGTACACTTGAGTTCGGGAGGCATCCACCCAACCTTCAGCATCGGACTTTAGCACCGGCCATAACGTTTTAGCCGTCATCACCTTCGGCACCGCAACCTCGCCGGCTTCCAAAAAAGTGGGGGCTAAATCCGGCAACGAGACAAAGTCATCAACGACTCGTCCGCCCCTTACACCTGGCCCACACAACACCAACGGCACGCGCGAGCCAAAATCGTAGAGGTTGCATTTACCATACGGGAATCCCGGTGCACCATGATCTCCCGAGATGGCAATGATCGTGTTCTCGTACTCGCCTGTTTTCTTCAGTTCATCCACCAAAGCTCCAATCGCCATGTCGAATGCCATCGCCTGACCAAAGTAATCATTCAGGTCCTCTCGTACTTCGGGAACGTCAGGCAAGAACGGCGGCAACTTGCCCTTGAGATCGTCCGGGTCGGTTCCCCACTGAGTCGCTCCGGACCCTTTGACCCACTTTCGGTGAGTCGTGGTCGGGCCGAAGAGAAAGCAGAACGGTTTTCCTTCTTCCTTGCTAGAGAGAAAGTCGCGGAAGTTTTGCCGCACCTGCGACATCACCCGTTGCTTGGCTTGGTCCAGCGTTTTCCCTTTCTTCAACTGGCCGGGGATGAAATATGAGCTGTTGCAAATGGATCTTCCCGCATTGTTATATTTCGCTCGCTCCCCTCCGTGAGGTGCATTCATCGGCGCACCTGGTCCCCACACTTTGTTCGCAAATCCGATGTGATACCCCGACTTCTCAAGCAACAGCGGATACGCTGGATTCGTGTCATCCCAAGCGCTCCTTAGAACAGACCCGGTTCCAGTGCGCCAGAAGTGCTGCCCCGACATCAAAGCGCTTCTACAAGGAGTACATGACGGCGAACTCACATAGGCGTTATTGAACAGAACCCCTTGCCGCGCCAGCGCATCAAAATGCGGCGTCTGTATCGCATCGTTCACCGAACCCGGGCCGTCGACTTCTGCGTAAATACTGGCATGCCGTCCCCAGTCATCGGCGAACAGGAAAAGGAGGTTTGGGCGCTGCTCTGCCACGGCAAAAACAGGTGCCAGCAACCAGAGGGTCAGGACAGTCAACGTTCTCAAAACAGTTGCTCTCGACATGGCCAGTTCGCCTCGAAGTTTGTTATTCAGAAGCAGGGTTCTCATCCGCGCCCGCTACGGAAATGACTCGAACATCGCAACTTCTCAACTGCTGCGCTTTGCAACAGCAATCAACTTTTCGATTTCCAAGACCTGTTCATAAGGCACGCGGCTCCGCTGATATTTCCTAGAAAGGATATCATGCAGCGTCTCGAGATCCTCGAGCTCAATTTTCTCAAACTTAGTCCATTCGTCTTCGGATTTCAGTCGCGACTGAAGCTGCCATTTGCCTGCATGGCGAGTGGCGGTCACCAAACGCGTTTCGCCTTCTTGGGTCTTCTCACGCCATTCGTGTTTTTTCATGATCGGTTCATTCAAATGTTAAAAGTGGTGTCAGTTTTCACCGATGACATAGATCAAGCGTCGGAATGGACAATCGCTTGCCCTAACAATTCCTTCAGCCGATCCGGCTGGGTCGCTTCGACTTTCGCCACAAATCCGCGCTTATGTGCAAAACGAACGTCGGCTTCATTTTCGATCATCGAAAAATTTAATCGCGGGCAATCTTCATAGCGTGTCAATCCATACCCGTCGCCACGCCGATCGGGATACACCAGCGCGTGGACGTCGTTCTCTTTTTCTTGTTCAGCAATAAATGCGTGCAGCCCAAACGAGGGGTCCTGCGCGATCACATCGCTTTGTTCCAGAAACAAAGCGTAAATCGGATCGCCGTTTGATGAATCCTCAATGGCCCACCATTGGCTGTGCTGCTTCAAATAGTCTAATCGCTCGCGCAGTGAACGAACGTAATTTACGATATCTTCACCTACCATGCACATCACCTGGTAGATCGGGCTATCGGGCGTCAGTTCAGAGTGATTTGCAAACCGATTCAACAGCGTAATATCTATCGGCGAATTCAAATCGCTGAAGGCCGCGCGTGGAATGCCCATCAGTTTTGCGGTTTCATTAGGACCACGTGTGTCCAGCCACTCCGCCGGACGCAGCCATTTGCAGAACGAAATCGCATCCTCATACATCCCCATGTCCTGAAGCACCAGCGACAGTGCGCAAATCGGCGGAGCATCGCGCGGGAACTGATGATGATCAAAATTGTTCAGCTCAGCATCGTGAACCTCGCCGACGTCGACAACACAGGTTGCTACGTTTGCCAGATCGTCATCGGTCGGTTCACGCCGCTGTATGGGTGCGCCATGCAAATGGGCCAGCAGACAACAGGCCAGAAAATCGTCTTTGTGGGCGCCGCCGGGGTGGGTGACAATGGTTTGGATGGTCATAGAGCCAAGTATCTCAAGATATATAAACAGTTTGTAAGATCGAGAAGATAACCTCAAAAGGTTCCGACGACACGCCCAATAAACCAGCACCTTTATCTTATCCAATACAATGCTGAGGTTTCACAGAAATTCGGGTATCGTTTGTACGCCATTCTTGCCGGATGAACGTTCCAAGGCCAAACGAAACGAATGCTTGTCGGGGTAGTCCTTGTTTCTTGTAGTATACGCCGAAAATCTGGATACAATTGACTTCGCTGTCCCACGGCGATGACTACTTCCCTTTCCGCCCTTGCACTGAGCTACTTCCCATGGCCTTTAAACCAACCACAAGATTGAAGAACGGATTCACTTTGGTTGAATTGTTAGTCGTCATTGCAATCATTGGAATTCTGATTGGGATGCTCTTACCGGCGGTCCAAACGGTTCGTGAATCGGCGCGAAGAGTTACTTGCGTCAACCATATCCGGCAATTTGGATTGTCGATGCACAACTACGAATCAGCGCAAATGCAATTGCCGTCGGGTTGGGCAGAAGACGGATACACTTGGGGTGTTGAGATCCTGCCATTTATTGAACAGGAAAATCTTTATAACTCGATTGAGCGCGGAGCGAAATGGACCAGTGGCGTGAACGAGCTTGCGGCCGCAACCGTGGTGCCTATCGCGCGGTGCCCAACGTCTCCGCTTGATGATCATTACGATCACAACGGAGTTTCAGATCGAGTTCCGGCTGATTACCGGGCGAGCATTGGATCCAATGTGCGCGGCGACAGCGGGCCAAACTTGACGGGTTCCCTCTCAATCCGCGATAGCAATCCCAATGGTGTCTTCTGGGGTTGTAGCAACACTAAATTCAGTGCGATCACTGACGGACTGTCCAATACCGTGTTCATCTCTGAATCTCGGACGGACCCAAGATTTAAAAAAGACGGCAATTCGTCGGACCATTGGTTCATTGGGTCCCCCAACATTGATGGCTTCGAATGCGGCGACAGCGCGACCGGTGGTGGAACCGGCGGCGGGGACTACTCAGAAGTCGTTGGTTCGGGGATAGTCGCGATGAATGCGCGAATATTCAATCCATCCTTGCACGGCGCTCTGATTGAGATATCTCTGGGCAGCTATCACGTTGGCGGCATGAATGTTGTCTTGGGAGATGGGTCAACGCACTTTTTCTCCGAAGATGTTGATACGGAGGCTTACCAAGCCACCTTTTCAAGAAACGGCAGCGAAGTTCAAACTATCCACTAGCCTCACTAGCCCCACTAGTCCATGTCAGCCAATTTCAGTCGGCCCGCGCTTCGGTCAGCGTACGCTTGACTCGTCACAGATCACCAAGAAATAGAACCCCACCCCAATGAATTTCCGCACCCGACAAATACGACGACATGGACGTTTGTATTTATGTTGTCTTAGTTTGGTGGTAACCGCCTCAAGTTGTAGCCAACAGACAACACTCCCTGACTACGCGCGTTTGGGATTGGCAGAAGTCTCGGGAACAATTCGTTTGGACGAAAAGCCGTTGGCAAACGCACATGTGATTTTCGAATCCCCCGACAAAACCTATTCCTACGGTAAAACCAACAGCAGCGGCAAATACACGTTGATGTATAACTCCGAGCAGTCGGGGGGTTTGACAGGGCAAAAGATCGCAAGAATTCAGCTCGGCAGAATTTCTGAACAAAACGATGGCGAAGAAGCGGGAAACGACGAAACGGACGGCGAAGGTCCGAGTTTGGAGACGGGGTCCGATTTATCTGAGCTACCAGCGACCTACAACTGCAACAGCCAACTAACGGCAACTGTGATCGCAGGGAAGCAAGTGGTTAACTTCGAACTAAATTCGGATGGTTCGACAACTTCTGCAAACCAATAGTGGTGGTAGCACGCCGACAGATAGCTTCAGTTTTGATGTCTTTGATAAGACTAGGAAAATAACAGTGGGGAAAAAGGTGTCTCCTCTTTACTCTGCACAATTTCGAGACTCCAGGAAGTACTCGAAATGGGGAGTCGCCGGCATCAAATTCGGCTTCGTCCAAGTGGGATCACAAGAGTGGACCAAGTAGGTGCATGATTCGGTGCGCAAGCGTGCAGACTATAATATGGTCGTTGATATTCATGATGACTACCGTCCCACCGGTTGGAGCCGCACTTACCCGAACGTTGTGACGTAAGAAGGTATCAAGGGTAACGAACCGATGCCTACTCCTGAAAAGAATGTTTTCCTGCCCTTCACTCGCTATCTTTGTGGTGCGGACGAATATACCGTTTGCTACTACAGCTCTCGGATTCATTTTACGCGTGCCCATCAGTTAGCAGCTTTGATCGTTCATCACAGTCCGATCCAGCTTCTCTTTGGGTACGACAAACCACAAAATTTCAAAGACACTCCTGAGTTGGAAGTGTTCAAGGAACTTTACACGACATGGGACGACACCAAAATTATTCAAGGTGAAATCGGTCGCTTCATCACCACCGCCCGACGCAACGGCCGGAAATGGTTCGTTGGCAGCATGAGCGCTGGCAAGCGACGACAATTGAAGATCCCATTGAACTTTCTGAAATCTGGGGTCACCTATTCGGCCTCGATTCACTCCGATGCCAGCCCCGAAGGTAACGCTTCGACGCGTGTTAAAAGCGAATCACAAACGGTCACCTCCAAGACGGTGCTAACGGCTGACATGGCCTCTAATGGTGGACAAGCGATCGTCATAACTCCCGTGAAAGACCAGCCCCAAAAATTGCCGCGGCTGATTCAAGATAGGCCGATATGCCCCAGTTTGCATTTCGCCCCGGTTCGCCCGTGCGACTTATGCGTATAATCTCAATTCACGTTTTAAATTAAAAACATTGAGTACACTCAGACGATGATCCGCACAAAAAAGACAATTCCTGAATTGCTGTCCTCGCTTTTGATTCTGGCGCTGTTGGCCAATCCCGGATGCAAGCCGGAAACCACAAGCACGGGCAACCTAAATTTAGCGACCGAAACAACCCAGGTCGCATTCAATCCACAAAGCAGCGATCAACTCGCCACCGTCATCGACGGCGACCTAACCGCCGTCGACTGGAGTTCAATGCTTGGTCAAGATATCACCGTCAAAGGAAAACTGGTGGTCGTGGATACTTTTGATCTGGCTCGCCGTGGCCAGATCAAAGTGGCGCGGAATCGCCTTTATGTTCCAACCGATCAAATAGACCCCAACGATGCTGATCCTGACGCGACATCGTTCGAGGGTGGAAGTAACGTCGCAAATGTGCAGAAGGCTCAAAAACACAACGACGACGCTACATTCATTATCGAAGATGGATCGGCAAAGCAGAATATTTTCCCGCCCGTGTTGTTCCCCGGACTAGGAAAGAAGTATCCCACAGTGCGCGTCGGATCTGTGATTAAGGGTGTATCGGGAAAATTAGTTAAGTCCGGAAGAAACCTGATGCTCGTGCCAGAGGGACCACTTCAATGGACCCCAGCCAAACGCCCGCAGCGACCTGACGTTGGCCTAGCAGACGTTGTGGTGGCCAGTTTTAACGTGCTAAATTATTTCACGACGATTGATAACGGTCGAAATAGTGCGCGCGGTGCTGACTCCAAATCTGAATTCAATCGGCAAGAATCAAAGATCGTTTCTGCCATCATTGCCTTGGAGGCAGACGTGATTGGTTTGATGGAGCTCGAAAACAGCATCGAAGCGGAAGTTCAATTGATCGCTGCGTTGAATAAGAAAATTGGCAAAGAAGTTTTTCAAGGTTGCGGCCTTCCTGCGGATTTTCGCAGCGCTCCCGGCGGCGCCGATGCTATTCGAGTCGGCATCATTTACCGCACCGACCGCGTCATACCGATAAATGAAGTTTCCATGATCCGCAATAGGGCGTTCTCCAATGCACGGACGCCGATTGTTCAAAGGTTCAAATCAAAAACCGAAGGCCAGCCATTTTCTGTGATTGTCAATCACTTCAAATCTAAGAACGGCTCCAGCGGTGCTGACGTCGCTAATAAGAACAAAGGAGACGGCCAAGGTGCTCACAACGCCACACGCCGTGCTCAATCGTTGGCGATTTGCAATTATATCGACGAACAAAAGCAAGATGATGCAAATCCGAGAATCCTTGTGATCGGCGACTTGAACGCCTATGGTCAGGAAGATCCAATCGATGCGATGCGCGCTCGAGGGCTGGTTGATCTGCGCGAACGACTCGGAGAAGCAAAACCGCACGCTGATGAACAAGCGGATTATTCGTACAACTACAGGGGGCAAAGTGGCAGCATGGACCACGCGATGGTGACCGACGTATTTGCCGCTGATGTAACTGGTATCGCGACGTGGCACATCAATTCCGACGAACCACGATTCCTCGATTATAACCAAGAATATAACCCTAAAGCTCTCTACGAAGCCAATCTGTTTCGCAGCTCCGACCACGACCCCGTGCTGATCGGAATTCGAAACTAAAGACCTCAATTTCGCGAGTTTGCGAAGTATTAAGTATCGGAACAAAAATTATTCTTTGCAAATTTGCCTATGCTGCGACACTGCTGGGCGCCCCTTTCGCTCGGTGAAACTCATCTCTATGGCTTACCCCAAAACAATTCCGCCCATTGCATAACTTGTCGTGTCGCAGAAAAGATCCGATGAAAAGCTGAATTGCAATTCACATCAGCCCCATTACTTTTTCTTGCGCTGGCTGCTATTTCCGTATCTCTTGTTTATAAAGCAGCGATCAATGGCCGATTGGCGCGGTTGTATCGAGTAACACACCTGTTTGTGTGTGACACTTAGTGAAAGTTGCCAGAACTGTGCATTATTTTTCTTCGCACTCTTACGCTGAACCTACCTTTCTTTAACTTGAAAAGCAGCCGCAGTCGTTTCAAGCACAGAATGCTTGGAGTTTCGCTTAATCCATACAAACTTTTCCATATGTCACGTCCGCCCGTATTACTCGAAGTCGATGAGTCGTTTCTCACAATAAACGGCACGGAGAATCTGCGCGAATTGCGTGTGTGGCGAATGGTGAGAGTACAACTGGTTGTGTGGCTGTTCTTTGGAATATTCTTTTTCGTTCGTGGAATACAAACAGCGACAGAAATTTGTCTTCTTCAATCGGCGATTTTGTGCGTGATCTCCCTCCTGGAGTCGAAATGCAGTTCTCGTTGTTGCAAAGTTGCGATGAACGCAAGCTTGATCTCCTCGGGCGTGGGGTTGGTTCTCGTCTCTTTGTGCGATTTCTCACTCGCCAGGACGATGTTCTACTTTCCAGTTTCAATCTTAATTGCTTCGCAGCTACTAGGAATTCGCGCCGCCTTTGGTTGGATGCTGATCAGCTTTCTCGCAAACACAACTTACTATCTGGCAGCCTTCGGAATCACCGACGTCTGGCTGCATCGCCTCGATGAACTGACCGTCACCTGCGGGGTGTGTGCGTGCTGGTTTTTGTGTTGCCAGCAGGGAGAGGTGTTCTTTCGCGAACGCACCAGAAACCTTCAAGACCTGAGCTCGCACTTACGTCTGAAAAGCGAAAAACTTGAAACGCTCGCAACCACAGATTCATTGACGGGTCTGTTAAATCGCCACCAGTTTCAAATTCGACTGAACAAAGCTGTTGCAAACGCTAGTCAGCAAGGTGCGCAAATGTCTCTCGTTGTTATCGATTTGAATGGCTTTAAAGCGATCAATGATACGCTTGGCCACCCAGTGGGCGACAAATCGCTAGTGATTGTCGCGGATCGACTTCGAGAAAATTTCCCTGATGCTGAAATTGCGAGGTTGGGCGGTGACGAATTTTGCTTGATTTTCTCAAACGTTTCAAGCGCTGAAAGAGCCGAATCGCTGGCCGTAAAAGCGAGTAATGTTCTTGACGGACGCTATGCGATCGAAAATGAATTTGATTTTTCTCTCAACGCCAGTGTTGGCGTCGCCTTGTGCCCGCAACATTCAATTAGCGCGACCGATCTATTCGCATTTGCTGATACCGCTATGTATTTCTCAAAAACTGACCAGATTGGGCATGCGATCTACGAGCCTAGCATGACTGAGTCATTAGTCACCGAAAGGACAATGCTGGAGAAACTTACGATCGCTATAGAGCAAAATCAGTTTTACCTTGTCTATCAACCACAGGTCTGCCTTGCCACCAACTCCATCATTGGCGTCGAGGCGTTATTGCGTTGGAAATGTGACGGCGAAATGATCTCGCCGGATAAATTTATTCCACTGTTGGAAAAGAGTCGTAAGATCGTTGAAGTTGGAGAGTGGATCATCTGGGAGTCGTGCCGACAGTTGCGACAGTGGCAGGACGCTGGCATTGACTTCAGCGTTTCAATCAACCTCAGCGCGATACAATTTATGGAGGAAGGATTCAATGAAACAATTGAACAGCCGATTCGTGAATTTAACTTATCCGCAGACCGTCTTGATTTTGAGATCACCGAAAGCCTGCTTATCACAGATGTCGATCAGGCCGTTGAACGATTAAATCGAATCAAAGAGCTAGGAGCAAGCATCAGCATTGACGATTTTGGAACGGGCTATTCTTCATTGGCCTATTTGCGGCAGTTCCCGATTGACCGTTTAAAGATCGACCGAGCGTTTGTAAAAGACTTTCCCGATCGAGACGATGGTGTGATTGCAACCAGCATCGTGGCTTTGGGCAAAGCGATTGGATTGAAAGTGTTGGCCGAAGGCGTTGAAACGTCTGAACAACTTGAATTTCTGAAAGAATTCGACTGCGATGAGTATCAAGGCTATTTCTTCAGTCGCCCCATTTCTCCCGAAGAAATTGAATCCATCGTGAAAGAAAATCCATCCAACAGAGTTACACCAAAGATCACAACAACTGCAACCGAGTCTCTTGCTCGGAACTGAGTTCCCCCGACTTGGCCAGTTGAGTTCGGCCATTAAGTTCGCCCTTTGAGGCAATGGCTCGGCACGGCCAACGGCAACCAGCGACCTGGTTGGAATCAACCGCATTGCCACGCTCAGGAATAAGAATGGCCTTTTCATCCTCCTCCTTGACGTGTCCTTGGATACTTTCGATTTACAATAAAACAAGACCATCGCCTTTGAGCGTGAACGAAGCGAGCGGTCTAGCCATCGGTTGCCTTAAAGTATCCGTTGAACTTCAACCACGTCGCTAAGTGATGATGCCATTTTGAGACCGGAAGTTCCGTTTTGCGAATTCCATAGCCATGCCCACCGTTTTGGTAAACGTGTAGTTCGGCCGGAACATTGTGTTGTTTAAGTTTCGACATCAGTAGTGCAGACTGAGCGCCTCGCATTTTGTCCCCCCACGTTACCGCCATGAACATCGGAGGCGTCTGATCAGTAACCGTGACCAGTGGTCCCAATTCGGCCACGTCGTCGCGATAGCCGTCACCCAAATAGGCGGCGTAGATAGGACACACAAAATCCGGACGCGCACTGACGGAGTCAATTTCATCAATCGGTTCGTAGCACTTGGTGTCGTATCCAACGGCGGACATGATGGTGAGATGCCCGCCAGCGGAAAATCCAAGCACACCAATTCGACCAGAATCAATCTTGTACTTTTCAGCGTTGTGACGGACCAGTCGAATCGCGCGCTGCACGTCCTGCATCGGTTCAAAGTGGATGTTGTCCTTAATGCGACGCGGCACCCGATATTTGAGCACAAACGCCGTCACGCCAATCGAATTGAACCATTCGGCCAATTCAATCCCCTCGTGTTGCCAAGCCAACACGCTATACCCTCCGCCCGGGCAAACTACGACAGCGGCGCCATTGGCAGATTCTTCCGGAGCCCGATACACCGTCAGTGACGGCGTGTCCACAAACAGTATGTGTCCTCTTGGATGAACCTTCGTTGCCGCGATCAGCTCCTTCGCCTTTTCAGCATCAAACTCCGCAGCGCCCGCTGGCAATCCATTGGTCCAAATTTCCACTTCGGCGTGTTCTACTTCGGCGTGTTCCTGAGCGATCGCGGTTTGGGGCACGCCCCCGATCAAAATAGCCAATGCAAAAAGTAGCCGTGGCACACACGCGACCCAAGAGCGCGTTTGAGAATTCGCGCGTGATTCAGTGAACTTCATAGTGAACTCGCCTATCGTTTCATTCAATGGTTTCATTCAATCGCCCGGCCGCAACGTTCGGCCGTCAAGACTCTCAAGCAAACATTCTACCGGGTTGAGCCATTGATTGCATGCGTTGTCAAAGAAACAGGCGTTTCGATTGTTTTTCTCCTTTGTTTCCGACGGAAGTTGCATACAGTCACTGGTAGCTCAATCGCGCCTGTGGCTCGCAAACAAAGAAAGCTCATGTCCACCCAACCACTTGCCAACTTGATTGCTGTTTTGGCAACGATCGCCACCTTCATCTCAATCACGATTGGCATCGGATCGTCTTCAATCTCGGCGGCTGAGCCGGCCGATCAGGAGATATCTGAATCGAGTCAAAGCGCGAGTAAACTGTCGGCGGACAGACCCAACATCCTGCTCATTTTTTTGGATGATTTCGGTTGGAAAGACACTAGCTATCTGGGCTCCGATTTTTACGAAACGCCCAATATCGACAAACTCGCAAACGGCGGAATGGTATTCACCAACGCATACTCCTGCGCGGCCAACTGTACGCCGGCTCGCGCGAGTTTACTGTCGGGGCAATACACTCCGCGCCACCAAATTTATAATGTTGGAACAGAACCCCGTGGCGACGCCGCGCATCGCCGGCTTGAACACACCCCCGGCGTAAAGACGCTTGATACAAACATCAGAACCTGGGGTCATCAACTTCAATCGGCCGGCTACCTAACCGCAACGATGGGAAAGTGGCATCTGAGTGATGACCCAATCCCTTACGGATCCCACTTCAATGTTGGGGGAACTCATGCAGGCGGTCCGCCCCAAGGCTACTACCCTCATCACGGCAAAGCCCCCGGTTTGAAGGACGCACCCAAGTACGAATATCTCACCGATCGGCTCAGCACCGAAGCGTGCAAATTCATCACGTTAAACAAAGAGAATTCATGGATGTTGTACCTCACTCACTTTGCAATTCATACTCCGATCCAACCCAAAAACGAACTGGTCGCCAAATACGAAACAAAAAAACGGGGCGACCTGCACAACAACGTGAAGATGGCAACTATGATCCAAGCCATCGACGATGGCGTTGGAAACATCACAGCAACGCTCGAGCAACTTGGGATCCGCGAAAACACTGTCATCATGTTCTACTTCGACAATGGCGGCTACGGCCCGGCGACGGACATGGATCCGCTCAAGGGCTACGAAGGGACCTACACTTGAATTTCAATTCAAACATATTGAACTTGTTTACGTTGATAATTGGTGAGTACCGTGGGCTGTCATGGGATTTCATTCTCAGATTCCTGACCGCCCATCCAATTCTCGGTTATCCGATCTTGGTCGCTGTGGCCAGCCTTGCCGCGTTTGTGATGTACGGCTGGGATAAACGTCAGGCCAAAACAAACGGCTGGCGGGTCCCGGAAAATCAGCTTCACGCGGTCGCATTTTTGGGAGGCTGGCCTGGAGCGATGCTCGGCCGGAATTATTTTCGCCACAAGACGCAAAAGACTGAGTTTAAGATCATGACTTGGCTGGCCGCCGGACTGCATGTCGTGCTGGTGTTGTGGTACTTCTACTTAAGGTTCACAGCGTAGTGGACCATTTCTGAAGTATGACCGAGCTACAATGTTGGGCGTGCCAACGCAGCCGCATTTGACTTTTGCGATCAAACTTTCATCAAACCAAAAACAATGAAGATGCGAAGACTCCAAACCCTAGTTTTCTTTTTAGTCTTTTGGGCTATGGCGGTAAGCACTTCTATCCGTTCCCCCGTGACGGTTGAGCGATCTACCAATTTCATCAAGACGGCGTTGATGGTCAATCGCTTTGCTGGGGAGCGTTGGAAAAAGAAGACATTCCAGACGTAGGCATGCCGGATGAGCAAATCGCTCAATGGGCGGTTGAACGTCTAAAGCAGAAACATGACAAACCGTTTTTTCTGGCCGTCGGGCTACTTCGACCGCATGTTCCATTCACTGCGCCAAAGGAGTACTTTGATCTCTACCCGCTCCAAGACGTGAAGATGCCAGAAGTGCCCACCGATGAAATGAGCGATGTTCCGCTGTTTGCAAAAGCGATGGGCTACGGAACACTCAAAGGCGGCGATCATCAGAATGTGATGGACGTTGGCCCCGAGTATTGGCGCGAAATGGTCCGCGCCTATCTTGCATGTGTTTCGTTCGCTGACGCTCAAGCAGGCAAAGTGCTCCGCGCTCTTGATGAAAGTCAGTATGCTGCCAACACGATCGTAGTCTTCTTATCCGATCATGGACAACACTTGGACGAGAAGATGAGTTGGCGTAAGCAAGACCTGTGGGAGGAAGCAACAAAGGTACCTTTGTCTATCCGATTCCAAAAATCACATGATGCAACCATGAAAGAAGACCGAACCGATTCGTTCACAAAAATGGCAAAACGGCTGGAGTCCGCAGAAATTCCCGAGTGGCTCGGTGGCGACGGTTCGTCAAATAAAGCTCTCGTCAAATAAGTGCATTCAAAAATGCTGCCCCCTAAAAAAAGAAATCGTACAGATTATCAACAGTGCATCAAACACGTCGCGCCATCTTTCAACTCTCGGTTGGATACTCCGCCCTGCCCTCTTAGTGCTGCCGTTGGTGGCTTTTATCATCCTGTTTTTTGCGATCACCCAATCCCATACGCAGCTGAAAGTTTATTACGTTAGTAGTGCTGAGTACGGCCATAATATCGAAGCCAACTGGGCTGGCGTACCCGAGGATCCATGGCCGGCCTACGTGGGCGACCCAAAAGCGTTCACGCCAGCTGGAAAGTTGGAACTTGCTGGTTGGACATGGCAGCGCCGGCAAAGCCTTACTCCCAATGCTCACCGACGACCCGCAAAAAGAGTGTACCGACAGTATTTCCAATACGGGCCTGTGGATGGCCGAGCAGCAACTCGACGTGAAATTTGACTTGAAAATGTATAACGATCTGCCGTTCGAAAATGGCAAGCAAGTCGGTTTGTCGAAGCACGTTGATGGAATGTACTTGCGCAATCTCACGCCAAATAAAACGGTGACCTACAAGACGATTGATGGCGTTGAGCTGAAGCTGCATTGCTTTGAGCCGAAAGGCCACAAGGCGTCCGATCAGCTTCAGCTGTTGTGTTTTTCTTTGGTGGCGGTTGGAATGGCGGAACTCCAAAGCAATTCTATCAACAGGCGAGACAACTTGCCGATCGCGGTATGGTCGCCATGTCAGCCGAGTACCGCGTGAAAAGCCGAAACAAAACGACTTCGTTTGAAAACACGAATCGCTTTGCAGGGTTGATGACCCAAGCAAACAATCTCTGCTAACTCGAAGCGTTCGATGAAGCCGGAAACGGATTTTTTAATGGAGTTTTCTTCCGCAGCAAAACTAAAGATGTCTCATGGCACGAACAAACCATGGAAGAAACTGTCGAATTTCTGACATTGCTTGGTTACTTGAATTGAAGTCGCCCGTGAAAAACCGTACGGCTTGCGCCGTGACGCTAACATTGAAATGAACTTTGCAGTTCCCCTGTGTTGCCGGCGAGAATCTTTGCCGTATGGTTCTACGAGGCACCTTACTGATAGCCTTTTGCCTGGATCGTAAACAGGTGGGCGTAGTGACCATTTTGCTTCATTAGTTCCTCGTGTGATCCGCGTTCAACGATTCTACCCTTGGACAGCACGACGATTTCGTCCGCCATCCGCACCGTTGAAAAGCGATGGGAAATTAAAATCGCCATCTGTTGTTGGGTCACTTCGTGAAAGTGGTCAAAGATTTGAGACTCTGCTTCGGCGTCCATCGCGGAGGTGGGCTCATCAAGCACCAAAATATCGGCTTGCTTTCTCATGAACGCGCGCGACAAAGCAATTTTTTGCCACTGCCCGCCAGACAACTCACGACCATCTTTAAACCAGCGCCCCAGTTGCGTGTCGTAACCTTTTTCCATCTCTTCAATAAACGGGTGAGCCATACCCTTTTCGCCAGCAGCCTGCTGTTGATCGCGGGCATCAAAATGGGCCACGTCACCGACGCCAATATTTTCGCCGACCTGCAATTGATAACGAACAAAGTCTTGAAAGATCACGCCAATACGTTCACGCAACGCGCTCAACTCCCACTCATTCAAGTCCAGCCCATCCAGCAAAACGCGGCCTCCGGTCGGAACGTAAAGCCGCGTCAGCAGCTTAATCAGCGTCGTTTTCCCTGACCCATTCTCTCCAACGAGCGCCAGCTTTTGACCGGGCCGAAGATGAAGGCTGATCCCATCGAGGGCGGCAGTCGTTTGGCCCGGGTACGTGAATGACACGTTCTCAAACCGCACACCGTCGCCGGGCGTTGGGCCTGATCTAGCGCTACCATCTGGCGTATCGATTTTCTCTTCAAGAAACTCGTACAGATTGGATAGATACAAATTGTCCTCATACATTTTGCCGATGGCTGTCAGGCTGGCCGCGATCGACGATTGCCCCTGCTTGAAAATCAGCAGATACATCGTCATCCCTCCCAACGTGATCGCTCCGCTGGCGGCAGACCAACCGATCCACCCGTAAGCGGCATAGAAGGCAATGCTGCTGAGCACGCCCAGCAAGAACCCCCACATCCCACGTTTCAAAGTGAGGGCTCTGTCTTCGCTGTAGAGCGTTTCGAAAATCTCTCGGTAACGGTCCAAAAACAGATCACCTGTGCCAAAGAGTTTCAGCTCTTTGACATAGTCTTCTCGCGCCAACAACCACTCTAGGTAATTTCGTTTACGAGTCTCAGGAACCTGCCACCGAAAAAGCCGGAACGCAGCGCCCGAGAAGTAAGTCTCCACGAAGAACGAAGGCAACGCCGCGATCAACAGGCCAACAACGGCTAACCAAGAAAACTGAATCAGCAGCCAGCCATAGGTTAGCAACGTGATGCCATTTTGGACCAACCCAAAGGTACGTGTGACCAAGCTCAATGGCCGCGAAGACGCCTCGCGCCGCGCCCGAGTCAGTTTGTCATAGAACTCAGAATCTTCAAAATGGGAAAGCTCCAACGTTTGAGCCTTCTCGAGAATCATCACATTGACGCGCTGGCCCAACAGCGCTCGCAACAGAGATTGCGAAACCGACAGTGCACGTTGTGCGGCCGCCATCAAAATGATCAAGAAAGCTTCCAAACCAATCCACCTCAAAACCACCCAACGATCGGCAGCCAAATCCGTCTCAACCGCAAGCACGACGGCATCGACGATCAACTTACCGATGTAGGCAATGGCACCGGGGATGACACCCGCAAATATCGTCAGGGCTAATAAAATTAGCGTTAAACCCTTATCCGTAGTCCAAACAAGTGACAAAGCTTCTTTGCTGTAACGGAAGACACCGAAGAATTTGCCAATGGCGGAAGTCGCATCGCTATTGGTGGGCGCAGCAGTTGGACGCATCTAATACTCGGAGGAACTCAGGGGATAATTTGGAAGCCCACAACGCAATCAGGACGACCAGCCATACCCAATCTAACACAGCCTTGAGGGATGAAAAGCTATCACGCCCCTCTGAAATGCTGGCCGTTAAAGGCCAGCTCACCGTGTCAGCGGGTTGTTAGCCCAACGCAAGAATAAAGCCGCTCGCCGACGCGCGAGTGCCTGTATTGGCGGGCCTGCAACGCCCACGGTAGAGTAGAGTCATTGAAGTGAGTCCCACTGAGCCCAAGCCGTCCTGCCTTGAGAAACCCGAGGATTTTTGCCTTTCCGCTATGATTCGTCTGATGCAAATGCGAAAACGCAACAAGTTTCAGGTGGAGAATGTCGATAACTTAGGTAGCTTAAACTAATTCCTGACTTCGATTTTTGCCTAATTTGTTAGAGGCGATAAATGCTTAACCAATACAGAAAACGCAAGTCCGCCTTTTCAAGCATCGGCTACCAATGCCTTGAGCCTCGCCAATTTTTGGCCAGCGCTACGTTGAACGGGGGCTCGTTGACGATCGTTGGAACCGGCAGCGACGATGTCATCTCACTGCGTCAATCAAGCGACAACAGCCCGATTCATCTTATCGATAATGGAGCCATCGTGGGTCGGTTTACTCCACAGGATGTCGAACGCATCACGTTCTATGGCCTCGATGGAGATGATTCTTTCTTTTTATTAGGCAACGCCTTTTCATTGGGTTCTGGATTTTCTCAGAACAGCACTTTTGACAATCTGACGTCAATTAAATTTATTGGTGGCAATGGTGACGATACCTTCATCGCTCGGTTCGACGACTATGGTTCAATCGACTTACTGGCTAACGGAGGAGACGGAAACGATCGATTAATTGCAAACCCACTTGGTGGCCTTGCCACCCCCGGAAGTGGCAACGCGCTGACAAAGTTGAGGTTCTACGGAGGTGACGGGAGCGATTACCTGCTGTCCCGGGGAATCGCGATTGGCAACACGCGTCTCATTGGCGGCAACGATGCAGACATAATCGTCGGCGGACTTGCAGACGATGTTGTGCGAGGCGGAGCTGGCGATGATTCTATCCAAGGAGGTGGTGGCGATGACCTGCTGATTGGAGACTTAGGTAACGACGCGCTTGCTGGTGGAGATGGTAACGACCGTCTCATGGACAACTTTGGCCACGACAATTTGAGGGGTGAAGCGGGTGACGACTGGATTTTTGGGGGGGCAGACGACGACATCATCAGCGGAGGCACAGGTAACGATCGGTTGCTTGGTGGAGACAATGCTGACTCGATCTTTGGAAATGATGGAAGCGACAGTCTCTTTGGAGGACGTGGAAACGATACGATTTCAGGCGGCAGAGGAAACGATCACTTGGTGGGCTTTGATGGCGATGACTTGCTCCATGGCAACAATGGGAACGACAAACTTTTCGGTGGCGCAGGACTGGACCGCCTCATTGGTGAAGCCGGTGACGATCTTCTGGTCGGAAATTTGGGTAATGACATTCTCACCGGAGGTGAGGATAACGACATCCTCTTTGGTAATGAAGGCAATGACCAGCTCGACGGTGAAACTGGTACTGACTACCTTGATGGCGGGGCCGAAGACGACCGTCTGTTCGGCGGAGTTGACACCGTAGCTGACACTCTCAAAGGAAGCGCCGGAGCGGACTACTTCATTCGGAAAACCAATGACGACCGGTTGGTGGACTTTGATTCCAACCAAGACCACCAAAGATCAAACGGCGACTTGGATGACGGCACCTCTACACTGGTTGACCGAAGCGACTTCGACATCCTTTCGCATCGAGATAACTTCCCAGGGGCTTTGAATGTCCAAGAAGTCAAAATCTTGATCACCGACGTGTATACAGATTCTGCAAATTTGTATTTCATGAATACGAACAACCATCTATTCCATTACTCTTTTTGGAAAAATGTTCTAGGAAACACGGCAGGCAATGGTCAATTCAATGCTGAAACCTATTTCACCAACTCAGGCCGAGTAAACATCGCGGGATCGCTCGTCGCACATGATAGTTACGTAGACGGCCAAGGACAGCGCGGGACTTACACGCTTGAATTTTGGCCGACTGATCCACTGGCTTTCCAGTTCGTGAACCAGGCGTTCAACATGGTGTCGGTGGCAGCGCCGTGGATGGCCAGCCAGCTACAATTCCATCCCAGTAGCGAGACGATGCGTGAGGCGGTCGCCAATGAGCAGTCGCAGTACGATAACTCAAATGTCAAAATCATTGATACGGATGATCTATTTGGGAATTTGGACTACCAGCCGATGAATCAAGCCGAAGCGTTTGGCCGGTTGGTGTTAGCCGACGGTTCAACCACGTTGACGGCGCGCGACATTCCAATTTTTAGTTCGCTGCCCAACGACTTATCGACGGTTTCAGGCATTATCACAGAGGTCCCGCAGACTCCGCTTTCCCATGTGAACTTGAAGGCCAAACAGAACAACACACCTAATGCGTTTATCAAGGATGCTACGACGGACCCCCGTTTGACCAGCCTGTTAGATCAGTTGGTCTATTTTAAGGTAGGCCCAACGGGGTTTGACATTCGGCAAGCCACACAAGCCGAAGTCGACACCTACTTCGAATCAATTCGCCCCACCGTTCCGCAGTCCCCCGTGCGGGATCTCACGGTGACCGACATTCTCTCACTTGACTCAATCTCATTTTCGGAAACCGATGCATTTGGTAGTAAAGCTGCAAACGTGGCTGAACTTCAGCAGTTGATGCCAACGGTCGCACCTGATGGATTTGCGATTCCTTTCTCATTTTACGATCAGTACATGGAGTCCAATGGCTTTTACGCTCAGGCCCAGGCGATGTTAAATGACCCCGAATTTCAATCGAATGCTGAATCTAGACAAGACGCATTGAAAGCATTCCGCAAACGAATCAAGAACGACGGAGTCATGCCGACGTGGATCACTGATCGTTTGACCACACTACAGAATTCGTTTGCTGAAAACGTAACTCCACGCCTACGATCAAGTTCCAATGCGGAAGACCTAGTTGGATTTACGGGTGCCGGATTGTACAGCTCTTACACCCATCATGAGGACGAAGGGCATATTTCCAAAAGCGTCAAACAGGTTTGGGCAAGCCTCTGGAATTATCGGGCCTACGAGGAACGAGAGTTTTATCGCGTCGATCATTTCCAAGCCGCGATGGGCGTTTTGGTGCACCCCAATTTTGAAGCCGAACAATCCAATGGGGTGGCTGTTTCCAAGAATATTTTCGACCCCCGTTGGGAAGGCTACTACGTGAATGTTCAAGTCGGTGAAGACTTGGTCACCAACCCGAACGTTGCTTCGATTCCTGAGGAGCTGTTGATCGCGAACCTGGCAGGTTCCAACGGATATGAGACGCAGTACATTCGATCGTCGAATCAGGTCGCCGCGAATGAACGTGTCCTGTCACAATCACACCTTTTGCAATTGGTAGATCGGTTGGCAGAGATCAATAGACATTTTGCTCCGCTCTACGGGAGGACCGCTACCGATCCAAACTTTGTCATGGAGATTGAATTCAAAGTAACTGCCGATGGTGAACTCGCGATCAAACAGGCTCGGCCGTGGGTGGGCTGATAAAGTGAGCGGTTAGACGCTGGCCGCCGGTAAGATGTCGAGCTTTATCAGGCTACGACACCGGAGGCTAGCGTTCACTGATACTTACTTTTTAACAATATCAGCCGCCACACAATAGCGTCCGGTCCTGCCTACATTTTGACGAAAGCGCAGGGACCGGGGGCTATCGCCCAATGGCACTTACTTTAGATTGATGCAACGCATCTGCGCATCAGCCGCCACGCGATAGCGTCCGGTTTTTAGCGCGTAGGACCGGACGCTATCGCGTGGCGGCTGATAAAATTATCCCA
>Ga0115031_1000594_pt1 | contig 25984 bp, 24 predicted proteins | sample Maine_Asex4_meta_FD_87301 | JGI IMG/M metagenome (GOLD analysis project Ga0115031, IMG submission 87301) | Marine algal microbial communities from Maine, USA - Maine_Asex4_metaG | ecosystem: Host-associated > Algae > Red algae > Unclassified | place: Maine, USA | collected 2015-01-05
CCGCAGGAGTTCATCGACTTCGCCGTCGTCCCCGAAGCCCCCCGAGCAATCGACCCCGACTTGATCGAAGCGAACAGGTCGGATTGGATCGACGAGTGGACGTCGATCGTGCTCGGCTGAGTCGACCGTGACAGCGCAACGCCAGCGTCGAGGTCGCACGTGAATCCGATCAATGCGCTCCCCCGACGCGTCCTCGCTGCGCTCGGCGTCGCTCCGGTCGTCGCCTTGCTGATGTTCTTCTTCTGGCCGACTGCGACATTGCTTGCTCGTGCCATCGACACCGAGGCGTTGTCGTCGACATTCGGCCGGCGCGGCACCTGGAACGTCGTGTGGTTCACCCTGTGGCAGGCCGTCGTGTCGACGGTCGTCACGCTCGCGCTCGGCTTGGCTCCGGCATACGTCGTGGCGCGATTCGAGTTCACGGGCCGTCGGTTACTCGTTGCGGTGCTGACAGCTGTGTTCGTGATGCCAACAGTTGTGATGGGCGCCGCGTTCCTGGCGTTGCTGCCGGACTCGCTCGACCGGACAGCCTGGGCCGTGATCGGCGCGCACGTCGTGTTTAACCTCGCCGTCGTGGTGCGCACGGTCGGCGTGTTCTGGGAACGGCTGCCTGCTGACATCGAGAGTGCAGCAGCGACACTGGGGGCCTCGCCGTGGCGTGTCTTCACCACGATCACCCTGCCGCTGTTGCGGCCCGCGCTGCTCGCCACGGCATCGATCGTGTTCGTCTTCACGTTCACATCGTTCGGTGTCGTTCGCGTGCTCGGCGCTCCGGGGACGCGCACCATCGAGGTCGAGGTCTGGCGGCGGGCGACCCAACTCGGCGAGATCGGCGAGGCAGCGGTGCTGTCGATCCTCCAACTCGCCGTGCTCGGCGCAACGCTCGGTTGGTCTTCGCTTGCACAACGGCGACACAGCAGAGCGCTCGACCTCGAGCCAGCGGCAGTGCGTCGACGGGCCCGGACGGGCATCGAGAAGCGGCGAGTCGGTCTCGTGTCGGTCACCACTGCGTTGGTGTGTGTCGCCCCGCTCACCGCGCTCGCCGCACGATCGTTCTCGACGCCGTCAGGATGGTCGACTGCTGCCTGGACCAGACTGGGCCGTACCGAGGTCCGGCCAGGCATCCGGCTCGGCCTCGACCCGATTGCAGCTCTGGGCAACTCTGTCGAGAACGCCGCGTGGGCGACGTTGTTCGCAGTCTTGTTCGGTGCGATCGCAAGCTTGGCAATCGCCGCCAGTCGGCGTGGCGGCCGGATGCTCGACATCGGGCTGATGCTCCCGCTCGGCACTTCGGCAGTCACGATCGGCTTCGGCATGCTGATCACATTCGACCAGGCACCGTTCGACTGGCGGGCCGAATGGTGGCTCGTACCGGTCGGGCATGCACTCGTCGCCACGCCGTTCGTCGTGCGCACCGCAGTCGGAGTGCTCCGGTCTGTCGACCCAGACCTGCAAGCAGCCGCGACCACGCTCGGGGCTTCTCCGACTCGGGCATGGCTCGCGATCGTCGTCCCGTTCCTCTGGCGACCGTTGGCCGTCGGCGCAGCCCTCGCTGCAGCGGTGTCACTCGGCGAGTTCGGTGCCACGAGCTTCCTGTCGCGCTCCGGCGGCGAGACGATTCCGATCGCCATCGAGCAACTGGTCGGCCGTACCGGCTCGCTGCTCCAGGCGCAGGGCTATGCCCTTGCGACGATGCTCGCTGCAATCACCATTCTGCTGGTGGTGGTCGTCGACAGCACCGGGCAGATGCAACAGAGGACACCACCCACACGGCTCGATGCACTGCCGGTCGACCAGACTGGTCGCCGATGAGCCAACTGATCGTCGATCACGTCGACGTGTCCTTCGAGGGCGCCACCGTCCTCGTCGATGCGTCCCTGTCACTCGAACGTGGCGAGATCGTGGCGCTGCTCGGTGCGTCCGGCAGCGGCAAGAGCACGCTGCTCCGCGTCGTCGCCGGCGTCATTGCACCGGATGCCGGCACCGTGCGGCTCGCTGGCACCGACATCACGGCCTTGCCGACACACCGGCGCGGCATCGGGATGGTCTTCCAGGACAACCAACTGTTCCCTCATCTGTCGGTGGGAGACAACGTGGCGTTCGGACTCGAGATGGCAGGCGTCGGCAAGACCGAGCGTCGTCTGGAGGCTGACGCATGGCTGGAACGAGTCGGGCTCGCATCGCTCGCCGACCGCGACGTCAGCGACCTCTCGGGCGGCGAGGCCAAACGGGTTGCCATGGCGCGAACGCTCGCCACTCGGCCTGAGGTCGTCTTGCTCGACGAGCCGCTGACCGGTCTCGATCGGGAGTTGCACGACCAACTTGCTCTCGAAGTGGCGGCGCTCCTGGTCGAACTCTCGGTGACGGCCATCCTCGTCACCCACGATCACGACGAGGCAGCAACGATCGCTGGCCGAGTCGTCCAGATGGCTGACATCAATGGTTGACGACGACCCACCCGCACCCGCACCGGCGGACGAACGCGCAGGCGATTCGCGAGTGGTGCGACTGACAGCCAGCCAGACACACGACATCCGCACGCGCGTGCTGCGTGCCGGCACGCCGACTGACGACGTGGTCTGGTACGGCGACGATCACGACAGCACTGTGCACCTCGGCATCGTCGTCGGCGCGAGCACGCAGCCGATCGCGATCTCGACGTGGCTCCGGTCTTCGTCGCCCGACGTCGAGTCTCCGGGTCGACCCACCATCGGCGTCCAGCTGCGAGGCATGGCGACCGACCCGAGCCATCGGGGGCAGGGTCAGGGCTCGACCCTGCTCCGGGCCGGTCTCGGCCGAGCCCAACGAGACGGGGCCGACCATGTCTGGGCGAATGCTCGCTCCGCCGTGCTCGACTTCTATCTCGCCCACGGTTTCGAGGTGACCAGCGACGAGTTCCTCACCACCGCGACCGCAATTCCGCACAGGCGCATCCTCCGGCACAGACACGTCTCGTGATGATCCTCTCGGCCGTCGCCGTTCCCTCTGTCGCATTTCGGCGCCCACTGTCTCAGTGACGGCGCGCCATCGGTGGTGCGCCACGACCCACGGAGACTCCATGCCGCTCACCATCGAACCGCACACGTTCACATCGCACGCGTCGTCATCTCACAGGTGCTTCTCTCAGACGGTCACATCGCACGTCCTGCACCGTCGCTCACGCCGACTGCGGCTCATCGCCGACGACCTCGAACGCTCGGCCCTGCTCCGACTCGAGCGCGACGACGTCGCAGGCCGTGGAGCCGAGATCCGGTTCGGCCGTCCGCTCGAACAACTGCATGACGACCAGGCCTCGCTCCACCACACCGCGGAGGATCTCCGTTGGCAGGCATACCTCTGTACTCAATGGGCCGAACAGATCGCTCTGGCTGAACGCACGGTCCGCCCATCGAACACCGCGCAAACTGTCGACTGCTTCGCCTCCTTCGACGGCTGACGTGGCAACCTGTCAGCCATGAGTAGTAGTGAGCAGACTTCCGAGCCATCCGCAGCGTCAGGCGTGCAACTGGGCATGATCGGTCTCGGCCGGATGGGCGCCAACATGGTCCGCCGGTTGATGCGTGACGGCCACGATTGCGTGGTCTACGACGTCAACGAAGATCCGATCACCCAGCTCGAAGGTGAGGGGGCCACCGGCGCACGATCGCTGCAGGAGATGGTCGACTCACTCACCACACCACGCAAGATCTGGATTATGGTCCCCGCCGCCTACGTCGGTGACACGCTGGCCGACCTCATCCCCCTCCTCGACGACGACGACACCGTGATCGACGGCGGCAACTCCTGGTACCACCTCGATGTCGATCGATCCAAGCAGTACGCACCTGACGGCATCCACTATGTCGACGTCGGCACGAGTGGTGGCGTTCACGGCTTGGAGCGCGGCTACTGCCTCATGATCGGTGGCGACGACACCGCCGTCTCGCGGCTCGAGCCGATCTTCGACACGCTGGCGCCCGGCCTCGGCGACGCGCCACGCACGCCCGGGCGCACCGGCGACCCGGCCCCCGAGGAACGCGGCTGGCTGCACTGCGGCCCAAGCGGTGCCGGCCACTTCGTCAAGATGGTCCACAACGGCATCGAGTACGGCCTCATGTCTGCCTTCGGCGAGGGCCTGAACATCTTGGCCAACGCCAACATCGGCAACGAGGACCACGCCAAGGACGCCGAGACCGCCCCACTCGACTCGGTGGACTACTACAAGTTCGATCTCGACCTCGGCAAGATCACCGAGGTGTGGCGACGCGGATCCGTGATCGAGTCGTGGCTGCTCGACCTGACCGCCGAGGCCTACGCCGCCGACCCAAAGCTCGACGAGTACAGCGGCAACGTGAGCGACTCCGGCGAAGGACGCTGGACGATCGCTGCTGCTGTCGACGAAGGAGTGCCGGTGCCCGTGCTGTCCGCAGCACTGTTCCAACGCTTCTCGTCGCGCGGGCGCGACAGCATGGCGAACAAGGTGCTGTCGGCAATGCGCGCCGGCTTCGGCGGCCACAAGGAACGCAAGGGCTCGACCCGATGAGCACCGGGTCTGACAAGAGCACCGGGCCTGATCAGAGCACCGGGCCTGATCAGAGCACCGGGTCCGACACGCCTGGCTTCACCCACGTTGACACTGCGCAGATCAACACGAATCAGCCGACTGCGGACGCACTCGTGCTGTTCGGCGCGACCGGCGACCTCGCGAAACGCAAGCTGTTCCCATCGCTCTACCGCCTCGAGAAGGCGGGGGTTCTCCACGTCCCCATCATCGGTGTGGCTCGCAGCGACTGGACCGACGAGGACTTTCGAGTGCACGCTCGCGAATCGATCATCGCCGGCATCGATGACGCCGACGATGCAGTGCTCGATTCGCTCTGCGGGCGCCTCGACCTCGTGCAGGGGGACTACTCCGACGAGTCGACATGGAACGAACTCCGCTCGACGCTCGATACGCACGAGTCCCAAGTCGCCGTCTACTACATGGCCATTCCGCCATCGCTGTTCCCGATGGTCGCCGAGAAGCTCGCCTCGGTCGACCTGCATCACCGTGGCCGCATCGTCGTCGAGAAGCCGTTCGGACGGGACTACGACTCGGCAGTGCAGCTGAACGCGACGTTGCACTCGATCTTCCCGGAGGATCGCATCTTCCGGATCGACCACTACCTGGGCAAGGAGGCCGTCGAGGACCTGCTGGTCTTCCGGTTCGCCAACACGCTGCTGGAGCCGGTCTGGAACCGGAACTACGTTCGCAGCGTGCAGGTCACGATGTCCGAAGAGATCGGCGTCGAAGGCCGTGGGTCGTTCTACGACTCTGTCGGCGCGATCCGCGACGTCTTGCAGAACCACCTGCTACAAGTCGTCGCACTCCTCGCCATGGAACCGCCTGCGGGCGCCGATGCCGGCTTCCTCCAGGACGAAAAGGCCAAGGTCGTTGCGGCGATGCGACCAATGGATACCAGTGCGATGGTGCGCGGCCAGTACGTCGGCTATCGCGACGAGCCGGGTGTTGCGGAGGCCTCCGAAGTCGAGACCTTCGTTGCCGCCCGGCTGGAGATCGACTCATGGCGCTGGGCTGGCGTGCCGTGGTACGTGCGGGTTGGAAAGGCCCTCGAACAGTCGGCGACCGAGGCAGTCATCGAACTGCGCGAACCGCCGCGCATGTTGTTCGATGAAGCCGGCGGCCCCCCGCCGGGCCGGAACCTGATCAGATTGCGCCTCGGTAAACGCGACGGTGTCACGTTCGCCCTGCAGGCCAAGACACCGGGTCCGCACCTGGACAGCGAGGAGATCGACGTCGACGTCGATTTCGCTGCAGCGCTCGGCGAACGCCAGGACGCCTACGAGCGCTTGCTCGGAGATGCACTCCACGGCTCACTCCGGCGTTTCGCTCGCCAGGACGTCGTCGAGGGCACCTGGCGTGTCGTGCAGCCAGCACTCGACGACGGCGGAGCGATCCACCCTTACTTCCGCAACTCGTGGGGTCCGGCTGAGGCGGACGCAATCCTGGTCAACGACGACACCTGGTATCCCGTCTCGCCGACAGGGTGAACGATCCAACCACCGGATCTGGGTCCTGCGAGGTCGTGAGAGTCCAGTGCCACAGAGGTAGAGTCCGTTGACGCGGTATCCGCTGGTTTCGATACCGCACTGATCAGGACGGGGCACCCTGACCGATGAATGCCACTGAAGACTCTGCGACGCACAACGTTGATCAGTCGAACGCGCCCAGCCAAGTTACTGAACACTTCCATCGACGTGTGTTGGACCGCCTCCCGACCGCATTGGTCGTGGTCAACGACGCTGGTCTGATCGTGTACGGCAACGAAGCGCTCGAACGAATTGTCGGATGGTCGAGCGCAGACAGCAATGGCACCGAGATCTTTCGATACATCCATCCTGACGATCTCGGCTCGCTGGCCGACGCCTTCGTCCGGCTCGCTGACCGAGATGCGTACGACCCAGCACGAGACGACCACCTGTGGGCGCCACTCAACTTCCGGCTGATCTCACGAACCGGTGAGGTCGTGCCGGTCGAAGTCACCGGCCGTGGCTCACTCCAGGAGCCGGCCGTCGACGGAATCATCTACGAGATCCGACCTGCCGACGAGCGTGCAATCATCCACAGCGTGCTCGCTGGCGTCGCATCGGGCGGCGACTTGATCGGCCAGCTCAAGCTCGTCGTCGACCTGATCAGCGCTTCGTTGATCGACATCAATTCGGCTGTCTTACGCGTCAGAGCGGACCGGGTCGAAGTGCTGGCGGCCAAAGATGACGGCCTTCGTGCTGTGCTCGAACGCGCCGCCGCCGCTGACGAACTCGACGTTTTCGAGGCTGCCAACGATGTCCCGTCGTTTCACGACGTCAACACCATCTCCTCCCGGTTCGGTTCCGAATTGGCCGAGCTGAACTTCGCAGATGCCTGGAACTTCGACATCGCATCGGCCGCCGAAGACACCCACTACCGGATCGTTGCATTCACCGAGACGCACCGCCTGGCGGCCATGGGCGTTCACGACCGGCTCATACAAGCGCGCGAACTCATCTCGGTGATTCTGCTCCGCGTCCGCAACGAGCAACTCCTCGATCGTGCTGCACATCACGATGCGTTGACCGACCTCCCGAATCGGCTTGGGTTGCGTCGCCTGGTCGATGAGTTTGCCGATCGCGACGGCATGGCCATGCTCTTCGTCGATCTCGACGGCTTCAAATCCGTCAACGATGCGCACGGGCACCGAAAGGGTGACGAGGTTCTGGCAACGATTGCCCGAAGAATGGTTGCAGCGGTCGGTCCCGATGATCTCGTGGCACGCCTCGGCGGCGATGAGTTCGCTGTGATTCTTGTGCCGACAGCCGGAGAGTTGCTCGATACGGCTGCGATCTCCAATCGGCTCATCGCGACCATCGAGGAGCCCATCGACGTCGCCGGTCGGCCCACTCACATCTCAGCAAGCCTGGGGCTCGTCGATCTGGCCGGCGACGTCGACCTCGACACGGCGATCGGCGCAGCCGATCAAGCGATGTACCGCGCCAAGCGCGCCGGTGGCGGCCAGTTCCGGCTCGGCAAACTCACCACCGACTGAGCGGGAACTGAGCAGGAACTGAGCGAAGAGTTCCGGAGGCGTCGGCTAATGTGCCCACATGTCGGAATATACATCTCATTATATGAGACTCTGACATGTGGATTCCGATCACGCTGGCCGCAGCGACGTTCCAGATCCTGAGAACGTCACGCCAGCATCAGTTACGCTCGGTCCTCTCGGTCAACGGCGCTGGCTTCGTCCGATACGCCTACGGGTTCCCCATGGCGCTCCTTGCGTCGGCGATCACGTTCGGGTGGACCGGATCAGCCTTCCCCACCATTCCTCCCCGCTTCTGGCTGATCATCGCAGGTGGCGGCGTCGCTCAGATCTTCGGGACCATCGCGCTGCTGCGGTCATTCGACCTCCGCGACTTCGCGATCGGCACGGTCTACGCAAAGAGCGAGATCGTGATCGTCGCCGTGTTTTCGGGGTTGATCCTGAACGAGCCCCTGCGACCCCTCGGCTGGATGGCCGTCGTTGCCTGCATGGTCGGTGTGGTCTGGCTTGCTGCTCGGGGCGATCTCACCGCAGTCGTCTCGCGGTCACTCGACCCGGCGGCGCTGATGGGTGTGGCTGCTGCAGCCGGCTTCGCGCTGGCCGCCGTCGGAATCCGCGCCGCCTCGACCTCGCTCGGTGGCGCACCGACCTGGAACCGAGCCGTGCTCACGCTCACCGTCATGCTCGGCATCCAGACCGCTCTGAACGCCGCCCAGTTGGCAACATCGGAGCCGTCGGCGCTCGGCGCGGTGGTCCGGACCTGGCGGGCGGCGTTGCCCGTCGGAGTTCTCAGCGTGTGCGGCTCGGCCGGGTGGGCAGTCGCTGTCACGATGACGTCGGCGACCAAGGTCCGTACCCTCGGCCAGGTCGAACTCCTGATGGCGTTCGCGATCTCTGCGTTCTGGCTGCACGAGCGACACGAGCGCAGCGAGTACGCCGCGAGCGCACTCGTCCTGGCAGGCGTGGTCGGCGTCGTCGTTCTGGGGTGAACGTTCTGGGGTGCACGTCCTCCTGCCGAGCCGCGCGACCTTCGACTTCATGTCGAGGTTGAAAGTCGCGTCTGCCACCGAACAGCAGCTCCGAGCTGCCACACTGCAGGGGTGAGCCGTTCCAAGACCACCTCGATTCCGCGCCCGGCCAAGCTGCCGTCCGCAAGGGAGGGTTCGTCACGGCTCGGCGACATCACCCGTTCGATCCCGATCGACAAGCGTGTCTCGCGCCGCCCCAAGGTCGCGCTCTTCGCCGGCTTCGCCGCGCTGGCTGTCATCGCCACGATGGCCGCCGCCGTGTTCATTCTGCCGATTGGCACATGGCGCGATCAAGGCACCGATCTCGTCCAACGTCAAGAACAGCTCGACGCGCTCGTCAACGTCAATGGCCAACTCGCCGCCGAAGTCGATCGCCTCGAAACCGATGATGGCGTCCTCGAAGCCGCCCGCGAGGAGATCGGCTACGTGATGACTGGCGAGGAACGCCGAACCGTGTTGCCCGCACCGCCGTTGCCCTCCAATCTGCCCGACGGCTGGCCGTACAACATCGTCACCGAGATCTTTGCTGCCCGCACAGCTGGGCCTGCGCCCACCACGACCGACTAGGTTGCATTCCACAGGGCACCCATTCGGGGCCCTCTGAACCACGACAGGGGTACAACGTGGCTGGTGGCAGCATTCTCGGTAATCGCGTCGAGCGCAAAGAAGATCCGAAGTTCCTGACGACCGGCGGGGAGTACGCCGACGACCTGAAGGACCCGCGTCTCGATGGCGCAGCGCAGGCGGTGTACGTCCGCTCGGCGGTCGCTCACGGCACCATCACGTCGATCGACATCGAAGGTGCCCTCGAGATGCCCGGCGTCGTTGCCGTGCACACCGCCGAGTCGCTCGGCCTCGAACCCGTTGCCTCACCGTTCAACCCGGCGTCGGCACGCACGCTGCTCGCCAGCGACAAGGTCCGCCACGTCGGCGAGCCCGTCGCCGTGGTCATCGCCGAAACCTGGCAGCAGGCAACCGACGCCGCCGAGATGGTCTTCGTCGACGTCGACTTCCTCCCGACGCTGATCGACCTCGAAGCCGCACTGGCATCGGACACGCTGATCTACGAAGCTGCAGGCAGCAACGGTGTGTTCGACACCACCGCGCTCGGCATGCCCGAGAACAGCCCGACCGAGGAGTACTTCGCGGACTGCGAGGTCACCGTGTCCGGGCGATTCATGAACCAGCGCGTCGCTCCGTGCCCCCTCGAAGTCCGCGCCTCGGCAGCGGTGTGGGAAGACGGCCGCCTCGTCCAATGGATCTCCAGCCAGGGCGCTCAGGGTGCCAAGGCAGCCTTCGCTGCAGCCAACGGTGGCGACGACGCAGCCGTCCACTTGATCACGCCTGACGTCGGCGGCGGTTTCGGCGCCAAGATCGACTCCTACGCCGAAGAACTCCTGCTCGGCTCGCTGAGCAAACTGATCGATCGCCCGTTGCGCTGGCGCGAGACGCGCAGCGAGTCGATGATGAACCTCGGCCATGGCCGCGCTCAACTCCAGTACGTCACGATCGGCGGCACCAAGGAGGGCAAGGTCACCCACTACCAGCTCCACGCCATCCAAGACTCCGGCGCATTCGTCGGCATGGGCACGATCCTCGCTCCATTCATGACGCGCCCGATGTCATCTGGCGTCTACGACATCCCGAACATCGAATGTCGCACGACTTCGGTGGTCACCAACACGACCCCGACCACTGCCTACCGCGGCGCCGGACGGCCCGAAGCCACCGCCGCCATCGAGCGGGCAATGGACATGTTCGCCCTCGAGATCGGCAAGGACGCCGCTGAAGTCCGTCGGATGAACCTGATCTCCAAGTTCATGGAACCGCACACGACCTCGATCGGCCAGGCCTACGACGTCGGCGACTTCGAAGGCGCACTCGACCGTGCTCTCGACACCGCCGGCTACTCCGACCTGCGTGCCGAGCAGGCCGCACGACGCGAGTCGGGCGATGTGAAGCAGCTCGGCATCGGCGTCAGCGTCTATGTCGAGATCACCGGCGGCGTCGACCCCAAGCAGGAAGCCGCTCGCCTCGAGGTCCACGACGACGGCACCGCCACCGTCTACACCGGCACCTCGCCCCACGGCCAGGGCCACGAGACGGTGTGGGCCATGCTCGCTCACGACGAGACGGGCATTCCGATGGACAAGATCACCCTCGTCTGGGGCGACACCGATCGCGTGCCCACTGGCGGCGGCACCATGGGTTCGCGTTCGCTCCAGCAGGGCGGCGCTGCTGTCCATCAGGGCGCGATCGAGCTCGTCGAGAAGGCGCAGAAGCTCGCCGCTCAGATGCTCGAAGCCGACGAGGCCGACATTGTCCTCGACAAGGACAACGGTGCGTTCCACGTCGCTGGCACGCCTGCCGTGTCGAAGTCGTGGGCCGACCTCGCCGTTGCCTCCAAGGCCGACGGTGGCGAACTCTCGATCGACACGCTCTTCGTCGCCGAGATGGCGACATTCCCGTTCGGTGCCCATGTCGCCGTCGTCGAAGTCGACACCGACACCGGCCAGGTCAAGCACCTCCGCCAAGTCGCCTGCGACGATGCAGGACGCGTCATCAACCCGCTGCTGCTCGACGGTCAGATCCACGGCGGCATCGCGCAAGGCACCGCCCAGGCGCTGCTCGAGGAGGTCCGCTACGACGAAGACGGCAACCCCGTCACCTCGAACCTCGCCGACTACGGGATGATCAGCTCCGCTGAGCTGCCGAGCTTCGAAGTCGTCCACATGGAGACGCCGACCTTCGTCAACCCGCTCGGCGCCAAGGGCATCGGCGAGTCCGGCACGATCGGCTCCACCCCGGCCGTGCAGTCCGCCGTGGTCGATGCCGTCAGCCATCTCGGCGTCAAGCACATCGACATGCCCGCCACCGCCGAACGCGTCTGGCAGGCCATTCACGCCGCACAGTGATGCAGGCGGTTACGTTGTGACCGCCACACCGGAGCGATACAAGGAGTTCACTCATGACTGACACCGTTGACACGTCCACCGAGATTCACGAGCGGACTTCATTCAAGAGTTTCGAGGAGTCGACCAAAGAAGATTGGGCGATCATTGCGCCGCAACTCCAGGTCACCCAAGGACTCGTCGCCGATCGGGTCATCGGGCTGCTCGGCGAACTCGGAGCCGACTACGGCGGCTTCCCGGTCAACCGACTCGAGCACAGCCTGCAGACCGCCACGCGCGCCGAGAAGGACGGCCAGGACGACGAGTACGTGTTCTGCGCGCTGATCCACGACATCGGCGACACGCTCAGCCCGTTCAACCATCCGTCGATCGCCGCTGGCATCATCAAGCCGTTCGTGTCCGAAGCGAACCATTTCATGGTGAAGCACCACGGCGAATTCCAGGGCTACTACTTCTGGCATCACCTCGGTATGGACAAAGAGGCTCGGGAGGTCCACCGCGACAACCCCTTCTTCGACCAGACCGAAGAGTTCTGCGCGAAGTACGACCAGACTGCGTTCGACGCCGACTACGTCAGCAACCCGCTCGAACACTACGAGCCACTGATCCGCCAGATCCTCCGCGGCGCCTGACCGCAAGTGTTACAGATGGTGCCTGGCACCATCTGTAACGACCATTTGCGACACAAGTAGGTTGATCCACGATGCGATCGACGACTGACCGGCTGCGGCTCGCATTCGGGATGATGGGTGCGGTCACCGTCTTCGGCACGATCGGCTATTGGCTGTTCGGCCTCAGCCTGCTCGACGCCCTCTACCAGACCGTCACGACGATCACGACCGTCGGGTTCAACGAGCTCAAGGAGTTCGGCCCCGGTGAGAAGATCTTCACGATCATCCTGATCGTCGTCGGCGTGTCGACTGTGCTGTATTCGTTCACCCTCGTCGTCCAACTCGTCGTCGAAGGCCAGATCAAAGAACTCCGAGGGATGCGACGAATGACCCGACAGATCAACAAGATGAGCGGACACACCATCGTGTGCGGCTGGGGCAGAGTCGGCGAAGCCGTCGCCCACGACCTCGAACTCGAAGGGCACGAGGTGGTGGTCATCGACCAGAGCGCCGACCGCATCGGCAACCTCGAGTTCCCCGTGGTGATCGGCGACGCAACCCGCGACGAAACATTAAAGGCGGCAGGCATCGAACGGGCGAGCTCGCTGATTGCGGCACTCGACGGCGACGCCGCCAACCTCTTTGTCACGCTGTCGGGCCGCGACCTCGTTCCCGACCTCTTCATCGTCGCCAGGGCACGCTCGGACCAGAGCATCTCCAAGCTCCAGCACGCCGGCGCCAACCGCGTCGTCAACCCCCAGGAGTTGGGCGCAGCACGCATGGCGTCATTCGTGTCGAGCCCGAACGTTGCTGAGTTCATCGACGTCGTGATGCATGACCGCTCGATCGAGTTCCGGATGCGCGAATTCAGCATCACCACGAACGCCCAGATCGCCGGCAAGACACTTCGAGCCGCCAACCTGCGTGAGGCCTCGGGCGCACTCGTCTTGGCGCTGCGCGCTCCTGGCGACAAGTTCATCACGAACCCCACCGGTGATCACCGCCTCGAACCTGGACATGTCATCGTCGCTGTCGGCACCGATGACGACCTGCGCCGCCTCGATGCATTGATGATTCCGGCCTGACGAGATCGAAAGAACGTGCGCGGTTAATCGGCGCTTAATCGACGCATGGCTATGTGGTGGCCATGCGAACGCAAGCATCCACCCCAGTCTCATCACACAGTCGCCGCACCCGCCTCGGCGTCTTCGCCGCGGCCATCGCGCTCACCGCCACGGCCCTTGCCACGACCAGTGGATCAGCCACCCTTGCCCTTCCCGGACCCAGTGAGTCCACGTTGGTCACCGTCGAACCCACCCGAGTCCTCGACACCCGTATCAACGTCGGACTCGACACCGACCTCATCGCCCGCACCCCACGCAAACTGACCGTGACCGGGGACATCGAGACCAGCGACGAAGCAAACGGCACCACACCAACCAAGACCGTTGTTCCCACCGGCGCCACCGGCGTTGTCTTGAACGTCACCAGCTTCAACCCGACAGCGGCCGGCTTCATCTCCATCCGACCCGGCGATGTCACCGGCCTGCCCTCGACCTCCAATCTGAACGTCGTGCCCGGCCAGATCGTGCCCAACGCCGTCACCGTTGCCATCCCCACCACCGGATCCAACGCCGGACAGATCGACATCGCCTACGGCGACACCGCCGGATCAAGCACCGGCATCATCATCGACATCGTCGGCTACACCACCAACACCGGCCTCCTCGACCTCACCAACCGCGTGATCGCACTCGAAAGCACGAGCAACGCCACCACCGGACCCGCAGGACCGGCAGGAGCAGACGGAGCAGAGGGCCAAAACGGCGCCCGCGGCCCACGAGGCCTCCCCGGCACCAACGGCGCTGACGGAGCAACCGGCCCACGAGGCCCAGCAGGCACCGACATCTACCAACGCATCCTCATCGCCCACGACGACGCCACCCTCGGCCAAGCCATCCAAGACGCCCTGGCACTCACCCCAACAGCTGCAGCACCCGTGCTCATCTACCTCGAACCCGGCACCTACAACTCGGGGCGCACCCTCAGCGACAACGTCCACCTCACCGGCTCCGGCCGGTCCACGACACTGACCGGCGAGTACATCTTCAACGGCACCAACTACATCAACGACATCAACTTCCAATACGCCGCATCGAGCGACGGCATCGAGGCCAACGGCTTCACCGAAATGCGCAATGTCAAGGTCACCGGAGAAGGCAACATCACCGCTAACACCGACAGCGACCTCCGCATCATCGACTCCGACATCAACCAAACAGGCAACACCAACGGGGCCGGCGTGATCGCAGCGGGCGCTCTTCTCATCGAATCCTCGACCGTCACCGATTCAAATTTCGCCGTGGCACCCAGTGGATCGACGGTGATCAGGAACTCGACATTGTCCGGCGGAAACGCCGTCCTGATCGTCGGTTCGAACGGGGACGTCGAGATCACGGGTTCGACCGTGTCGGGCAGCGAGACTGCGATTGCCAACAACTTTGTGATCTTCTTGTTCGGCGGCTCCGAAACCAGGATCTTCAACAGCGTCATCACCAACCCACTGATGCCTCAGATGATCTTCCAGTCTGATGGCGCGCAACTGTCGACACACCAGACCACCATGATCAACAACGGCGGGACTGCCGTCAGCGTGGCAAACGGCGAGTGCTTCGCCACCGTCAAGATCGATGCCGACGACGGCAGCAGCTCGGGCTTCTTCCCCGACATCTGCCCCTGATCCCGCCTCTGCCATCGCCTGCCCGCAGAACGTCGCCGGCAGTGCGTACTGTCGGCGTCGTCATGCAGCGCACACATGTCCTGATCGATCTCGATGGCACCATCTCCGACTCGTCGGTCGGCATCGCCCGCTCACTGCAGTACGCATTCATTGAGTGCGGGTACCGGCCGCCGACCGACGACGAGGTCAAGGCGGTCATCGGCCCTCCGTTCGAAGCGACCTTCCCCTCGCTTGGCGTGCCGGTGGCCGACATGGCACCGGTGCTCGCCAAGTACCGGGAGCGTTACAACGACATCGGACTCTTCGAGAACGAGATGTACAACGGCGTGCCCGAGATGCTCGAGGACTTCGTCGCTGACGGACTGACCCTCGCGCTCGCCACGGCGAAACCCGAAGCCGTCGCCCGACGCATCACCGCACACTTCGGGGTGGCCGAGCACTTCTTGTTCGAGGCCGGAGCGAGCACCGTGACGGGCGACGATCGCCGAACGAAAGCACAGGTCATCACGTACTGCCTGGCCGAGATCAGCTTGGAGGCCGGCAGTCACGTGGTGATGCTCGGCGACCGCGACCACGACGTGCAAGGCGCACTCGCCAACAACATCGACTGCATCGGCGTCACCTGGGGCTTCGGCTCTGCGGCCGAACTCACCGACGCCGGTGCTGCCAACGTCGTCGACCACCCCGCTGACGTCCTCGCCGCCATCCGAGCCTGACTCTGCTTGCGCGCCCGCTCGACCTAGGCGTATCAGGCCGTCCCGACCGTCACCGCCGGACAACGCAACGCAGGGGTGGGCTCGATGTGGTGTCGGCGCGATGAGCGAGTACCGTTTGACCTCGTGAGTGCCACGGCCGAAACCTCTCCGCCGAGTGCGGCTACCGAGGCGCACCGCCCGCAGTCCAATGCCCCCTCGGACCGATTCATGCGCAAGCTGCTTCGGCTCCCCGAAGGCAAGACCTCGACTGCTGCCGAGGCTCGCTCGGCCTTCCAGAAGTCGATCGTCATCACTGCCTGCCGATGCGTGGTCATGTACCTGGTCCTGCCGTTCGTGCTCCCGGCCATCGGCGTCGCGAACGATGTCGGTCCGGCAATCGGCCTCACGATCGGTGTCCTGGCGATCATCGCAATCATCTACTCAATCCGCCGCTTCTGGCGCGCGGATCACCCGAAGCGCTGGCACTACACGACCTTCGCAACCGTGATCATCGGGTTCCTGATCTACCTGTCGGTCCAAGACATCATCGACCTGACGAGCTGACCAGGCATTCTCCGAGAGAATCGGCTCCCCGGTAGGGTGACCGCTTCCACCGAAGAAACGAGATCCGCATGGCGGTCAAGAAGCCCATCCTCAGCCCCTGGTTCGACGGCGAGACGCCGTTGGAAGACCTGCCCGCCAGCGATCAGGTCGCCCACGACATCGTGCTCGAGTTCGGTGACCTCAAGCCGTCGCTGATGCGCATCATGGATGCCGAGCTCGACGACGACCAGCGCTTGAACGCCATGGTCTCATTCCGCGACTCCCTGCAGGATCCGGGCAACGAGAACCGCGACCCGCGCGTCGCCATCGCGAACGCCAGCAAGTAGCGCTGAGGGGGTTCCGTGCCCGCCGGTGGGCGCCGGAACCTGCCGACCGAGATCGAAATTTCGTCGTCCGCGGTCGTTCCGTGACGCCGGACACCTCGCGATGAGGCATGATGGGCGCACACGTCCGCAACATGACCAATCTGGGGGATTCTCCGTGGAAGTTTCGATCAACATCAATGGCACGCAAGAGACACACGACGTGGAGCCGCGCACGCTCCTCGTCCAGTACATCCGCGAGCACGCCGGCCTGACCGGCACCAACATCGGCTGCGACACGTCGTCGTGTGGTGCATGCTCGATCCACCTCAACGGTGAAGCAGTCAAGAGCTGCACCATCCTCGCCGTCCAAGCCGATGGCGACGAGCTCACGACCATCGAAGGCATGGCGGCCGCCGACGGCACGCTGCACCCGATGCAGCAGGCCTTCATGGAGAATCATGGCCTGCAGTGCGGTTACTGCACACCTGGCATGGTCATGGCCGCCACGAGCCTGCTCGACGAGAACCCGAGCCCGACCGAGGAAGAAGTCCGCCTGGGCCTCGAAGGCAACCTGTGCCGCTGCACGGGCTATCACAACATCGTCAAGTCGGTCCTCGCCGCGGCGAGCGCCTGATTTCTCGAAGAACCACTTGGGGGCAGCACTGATCTGGATGGGGGTCCAGCAATGACAGACGTACAAGACATCACGACGGACAACATGGAGACCAGCGACGAATCGATCGCCGCTGGCAACGGAGTGCTCGGCCAGCGAATGCTCCGCAAGGAAGACCCAGCGCTGCTCACCGGCGAAGCGATCTTCACCAACGACATGAAGGTGCCCGGCGCGCTGTACATGGCGGTGTTGCGGAGCCCGCATGCCCACGCGACGATCACGTCGATCGACACCTCGGCTGCTCTCGCTCTCGACGGCGTGCACAGCGTGTACACCGGCGCCGACCTCTCCGACCAGTGGGCCGGCCCGATGCCGTGCGCCTGGCCGGTCACCGACGACATGAAGAACCCGGCACACCTGCCGCTCGCCGTCTCGAAGGTCGCCTACGTCGGCGATGGTGTCGCCTGTGTCCTCGCCGAGACCGACTCGATCGCGCACGACGCGATCGAGCTGATCGACGTCGACTACGACGTGCACCCTGCAGTCGTCGATCTCGAAAAGGCACTGTCCGACGAGGTGATCATCCACGACGACCTGGGCACCAACGTCAGCTACACCTGGCCCCTGGTGATCGAAGACAACGAGGGTGATTGCCAGAAGGCGATGGACACGTCCGCCCACGTCGTCAAGGAGCGCTACGTGCACCAGCGCCTCATCCCGATGGCGATGGAACCCCGTGCCGTCGTGGCCATGCCGCAGCCCTTCGGTGGCGACATGACGCTGTACTCCTCCACCCAGGTGCCCCACATCTTGAAGGTGATGACCGCACTCACCCTCGGTATTCCTGAGCATCAACTTCGTGTGGTCTGCCCCGCTGTCGGTGGCGGCTTCGGCTCCAAGCTCAACGTGTACGCCGAGGAACTGCTCTGCGTGCAGCTCGCCCGAACGCTCGGCAAGCCGGTGCGCTGGAACGAGGAGCGGTCAGAGAACGCACAGGCCACGATCCACGGTCGCGCCCAGATCCAGGACATCGAACTCGCAGCCGACGAACAGGGCAAGATCACGGGCCTCCGCGTCCGCCTGATCGGCGACATGGGGGCGTACCTCCAGCTCGTCACGCCCGGCGTGCCGTTGCTCGGGGCGTTCCTCTACGGCGGCGTCTACGAGATCCCCAAGGCATTCGACTTCTCGTGCACCTCGGTGTTCACGACCATGACGCCCACCGACGCCTACCGCGGCGCCGGTCGACCCGAAGCCACGTACGCGATCGAGCACGCCATGGATGCGCTCGCCCGCAAGATGGACATCGATCCACTCGAGCTTCGGCGGCGCAACTTCATCCAGCCCGAGCAGTTCCCGTACGAGGCCTACACCGGCCTCGTCTACGACTCGGGCGACCACGACAAGGCAGCACGAGTCGCCGAGGAGATGCTCGACTACGCAGCGATGCGCACCAAGCAGGCCGAGCAGAACACGCCTGAGTCCACCAAGCGCCTGGGCATCGGTGTGTCGACCTACTTCGAGATGTGCGGCCTCGCACCATCACGAGTGCTCGCCTCACTGAACTACTCGGCCGGCGGCTGGGAATCTGCCACGGTCCGGGTGCTGCCCACCTCGAAGATCCAGGTCGTCACCGGAACCGCACCGCACGGCCAAGGTCACGAAACGGCCTGGTCGATGATCGCAGCCGACAAGTTCGGCGTCGACCCGGCCGACGTCGACGTCCTGCACTCCGACACCGCCATTGCTCCCATGGGTCTCGACACCTACGGATCGCGCTCGTTGCCCGTCGGTGGCGTCGCGATCAGCATGGCCTGCGACAAGGTCATCGACAAGGCCCGCAAGATCGCCGCACACCAGATGGAAGCCAACGAAGAGGACCTCGAGTTCTCCGGCGGCACCTTCCGCGTCGCTGGTTCTCCCGACAAGGAGATGCCGCTCGCAGCTATCGCATTCGAGGCGTTCACCGCACACAACCTGCCCGACGACCTCGAACCGAACCTGGAGATGCAGGTCACCTACGACCCGCCGAACTTCTCGTGGCCATTCGGCACGCACATGTGCGCCGTCGAGATCGACACCGAAACGGGCAACGTCGAAGTACTGCAGTACATCGCAGTCGACGATTGCGGCAACAAGGTCAACCCACTCATCGTCGACGGCCAAGTCCACGGCGGTGTCGTGCAGGGCCTGGCCCAGGCGCTGTACGAGGAGGCCCGCTACGACGAAGACGGCAACCTGCAGTCTTCGACGCTCGCCGAGTACCTCGTGCCTGCGGCGAGCGACGTCCCACCAATTCAGACCGGCGAGAGTGTCACACCCTCGCCGACCAACAGCCTCGGCGTGAAAGGTGTCGGCGAAGCTGGCACCATCGGTGCAGCACCGTGCATCATGAACGCCGTCGTCGATGCCCTCTCGGGCCTCGGCGTGCAAGACATCCAGATGCCGGCGAGCCCGCTGAACGTCTGGACCGCAATCCAAGAAGCCCGTAACAACGATCAGGAGAACAACCAGTGATCCCCGCACAATTCGACTACGTCCGCGCCGAATCCGCCGAGGAGGCCATCAGCCTCATCGGACAGCACGGTGACGAAGCCAAGTTCATCGCCGGCGGACACAGCCTCCTGCCGTTGATGAAGCTCCGTCTCGCCCAACCGACGGTGCTCGTCGACATCGGCCGATTGACCGATCTCTCCTATATCCGCGATGCCGGCGACCACATCGCGATCGGCGCGATGACACGTCACATGGATGTCGAGAACTCCGACGTCCTCAAAGAGCACGCCCCGCTCCTCGCGCACGCCGCAGGCCACGTCGGTGACCCGCAGGTGCGTCACCGCGGCACCATCGGCGGCTCGATCGCCCACAGCGACGCTGCTTCCGATCTGCCCGCCACGACACTCGCCATGGGCGCCACCTACGTGGCTCAGGGCCCGAACGGAACCCGTGAGATCGCGGCCGCCGACTTCTTCGAAGGCTTTCTCACCACCTCACTCGCCCCCGATGAGTTGCTCACCGAGATCCGCGTCCCGAAGATGGGTGGCGCTGGCTGGAGCTTCCAGAAGTTCAACCGTCGTGCCCAGGACTGGGCAATCGTCGGCGTCGCTGCATGGCGCAACGGCACCGAGTCCGGTGTCGGCCTGGTCAACATGGGGTCGGTCCCGATCCTCGCCACGAGTGTCAGCGCCGCCATCGCCGGTGGCTCATCGATCGAGGATGCCGCAGCAGAAGCCGCAGCAGAAGCCGACCCGACCGGCGACCTCAACGCCAGCGTCGAGTACCGCCAGCACCTGGCACGCGTGCTCACACGCCGAGCGCTGACCGCCGCAAGCTGACCAACGCCGCATCGCTCCGATGCGCTGTGAACTGTCGCTGACGCACGGCTAGCGTTCGCGCACGATGATGTTGGCGATCTCGAACACTGGGCTGTGGCGGGTCCTGTGGTACTCGCTCACCGGCATCGTGGCGATCGTTCTGTACTCGGGCGCCCTCCGTGCCGCCGGAGTCGGGTGGACCAAAATTCGCTGGTCGTTGATTGCTGCCTACCTCGCCGCCTACGTCTGGTGGTTCTTCGAGTTCGGCATCATCATCGATCGCGTGTCGGTCCTGTGGTCGTTCGCGATCTTCCTGACCGTTGCCAGCGTCGGCCGGCCGCTGCGCGAGTGGGCACGAACTGCCCGCGACCTCGGCCTGTTCGTCGCCATGTGGCTTGCCTACGACGAAAGCCGCGGCATCGCTGACACCCTCGGCATGCCGATCCAGGTCGAATCGGTCCGTAACATCGATCGCTTCCTCTTCTTCGGCGCTGACCCGGTCGTCGAACTCCAGGCGCAGTTCCACCGCACCGAAGTTGCCACGCGCGTCGTCGACGGTGAAACAGTGCTCCGGACCGTCACCGACGTCCGCTGGTACGACATCGTGGGCTCCTTCGTCTACTACTCGCACTTCATCGTCCCGCCGATGGTGATCGGCGGGCTCTGGCTGCTCAATCGTCAGCAGTGGGTCCGGTACATGCGTCGCTTCGCCACGCTGCTGTTCGTCTCCTGCGTCATGTTCATCCTCGTGCCGACCGCTCCCCCGTGGATGGCAGCAGGTGGAAAGAACCGGGTCGGCCTCGACCTCGATGCGCTGCCACCGCTGTCTCGCTCGACCGGCGCCGGGTGGCGCGACGTCGGGTTGGGGAGCTTCGTCGAGGCGTGGGACACCGGCCGCGACTGGGCCAACCAGGTCGCCGCGATGCCGTCACTGCACTCCGCTTTCGCGCTGTTCGTCGTCGTCTTCTTCTGGCCAAAGATCCGGTACCGAGCGCTGCGCCTCGCGACGCTCGCCTACCCCATCACGATGGCGATAGCGCTCGCCTACTTCGCCGAGCACTACATCATCGACGCGCTTGTCGGCTGGCTGATCGTCGGCATGGCGTTCCTGCTGTGGAATCGGATCGAGGCCCGCCTCGCAGGGCGCCGCACGGCGAGTGACGAAGCCGACACAGACACATCAGCTGACGATCTCCAGTCCGTCAGAACGCCAGCCGACCACCAAATCCACGAGCACGTGCCATCAACGCTCTGAACGCAGGCCGATCACTCCCGGCTGGTCAAACCGACGCAGCGGTCTGCATGCCTGATGACGCAACCCGGTACGACGCGATCGTCGCCTCGACCTGCTGATCGAGCGGCGTCGCTGCGAGCCCGAACGTGGCAGCTGTGTCGTCGGCGTCGATGACGAACGGTGCTGTGAACTGGTACACCATCTCGGGCAGTTCGCGCACGAGCTTCGAGAACATTCCGACGAGTCTCAGAGCCGATGTGGGAATCTGCTTCACCTTCGCGTCGCCGTGGCCTGCGGCATGGCTGATCGCGTTGGCCATTGCCTGCGCCGTCATCGGAGCCAGGGTGGGCACATGCCACGCCCGACCGAGCGACCGGTCATCGGTCCCGAGGGCGGCGAGCGTGGCGCACGTGTCGCCGACGTAACTCCAGCTGTGAACGACGTTGCGCTTGCCGATGAACGACATGGGCTTGCCAGCAATGAGTCGCGGTGCTGCACGGTCGCCGAAGTGACCGCTCTGACCGAGTCCCGGGCCAAAGAAGTCCGAGGCCCGAGCCTCAGTGGCGCGGATTCGGCCCGCTTCGTGGGCGGCGAGGGCCTCGTTCCACATCTGAGCTCTGATGGCTCCCTTCTTCGATGGTGGGTCGAGCGGATCGGTTGCGCGCATCGGCGAGCTGCCGGCTGCAGCTCCGTAGAGGTTGCTCATGATCACGAGCCGCGCACCGGTGGCTTCGGCTGCGTCGAGCATCGATGCGGCAAGTGGTGGCCAGTCGGCAGCCCACCGGTCGTAGGCAGGGTTGGCACAGTTGTAGATGGCGTGCGCCCCGCTGGCGATCTCGGTCAGTCCCCTCCGATCGCCTGCATCGGCTGCGATCCGTTCGATGCCAGCCATGGCCGGTCCCGACCCGGAGCGGGTGACGATCTTGACTCGATGCCCGTGGGCGGCGAGCCGCTGAGCGACGCCTCCTCCGACGGCTCCGGCGCCCACGACGACGTGTGTCTGCTGTGTGTTGTCCATGACTGACTCCTGTGTTCTGCTTGTTGAGTGAATTGGAGAGCACTGCTCTCTCTTGAGTCAACATCATCAGCGACTGAAATACAAGAGCACTGCTCTCATTTGTGACGGGTGTCCGGAAATGTCGACACGGCCACCCAAGTACGCCACAATCAGGAGCATGCAAGGAAAGGTCGCTCCCCAGGGTGTCCGTGCCCGGGCCCGCGCCGAATTGCTCGCCGACGTCTCGCGCATCGCGCGTAGTCACCTCGCTGAGGCAGGCGCCGGAGGGTTGTCAGTCCGAGCGATAGCGCGTGAGCTGGGTCTGGTCTCCTCAGCGCTGTACCGCTACTACCCGAGTCGCGATGCGCTACTCACACAGTTGATCATCGAGGCCTACGACGAACTCGGCGAGGCGGTCGAGGCCGCGGAGGCTGCTTGCGACCGCAGCGATGTCGCTGGCCGATACCGCGCAGCATCGCACGCTGTCCGCGATTGGGCCAGAGCGAATCCGCACGAGTACGCGTTGATCTACGGCTCGCCTGTACCGGGCTATGCCGCTCCCGACGACACCATCGATCCAGCCGTCCGCGTCGCCGTGGTCCTCTCGCGCATCGCTGCCGACATCGATCCGACCGGGATCACCATTCGTCTCCCGTCGAAGATGCCGTCGGGCCTCCGAGAACAGTTCACCGCGCTCCAAGCAGCGGTTGATGAACGCGCCGACCGACAAGTCCTCCTCCTCGGTGTCACCCAGTGGGTTCAGCTCTTCGGCATCGTCAGCTTCGAGCTGTTCGGCACCTTCCACAACACGTTCGACGACGCCGACGAGCTGTTCGAGGCCCATCTCGACCTTGGTCTTGCGGCATTCGGCCTCTGCTGACAGCGCCGCTCCAGAGCAGTCCGGTCAGAGCAGTCCGGTGTAGGCACCGCCGTCGACGTGCAGTTGGACACCGGTCGTGAACTTCGCTGCGTCGCTGCACAGGAACGCGACATGAGCGCCGAAGTCGTCGGCGTCGCCGGTGCGCATCGAGTCGAGCTGGTGGCCGCTGTACAGCGCGTCGAGGCGCGGCGTGCGGTGCACGCCCGGCTGCACCGTGTTGACGGTGACGCCTTCCTCCGCGACCTCGAGCGCCAGCGTCTTGAGGAACGCCGTTGCACCCGCACGGGCAGTGTTCGACAAGATGAGGTTGGCCATCGGCTGGCGGACCGACAGCGACGTGATCGCCACGACCCGCCCCCACCGTTGCTTGCGCATTGCCGGGACGGCGGCCTGACACATCGCCACGACCGACAGCAGGTTCAGGCTCAACGCGTCCGGATAGGCGTCGACATCAGTCGTCTCGAAATTGCCCGGAGGAGGGCCACCGGCGTTCGGAACGAGAATATCGATGCCCCCGAGCGCAGCGCGAGCATTCTCGACGAAGCCGGTCGCTCCGTCGGGGGTCGACACGTCGGCTTCGATTGCAACGCAGTCAGGGCCCACCGCAGCAGCGGCGTCGGCAAGCCGTTCCGGGTCACGTCCGCAGATCGCCACGCGCACACCTTCAGCGGCCAGCGCCCTTGCCGTACCGAGGCCGAGCCCTGATGATCCTGCAGCGACTGCTGCGCGACGTCCACTGATGCCGAAGTCCATGCTCCGACCGTACCCGTTCCGCAAAAATGCAGCAGAACCACCGCCTGGCGAGGATTTTTCTAGACAGAACGGTCGATGGCCGCAAACGACCAGAATGACGGCGCGTTCAGTCGGTCGTGGTGTCTGCGAACTGAGCGCGCAACTCCCGCTTGAGGATCTTGCCACTCGGATTGCGGGGCAGTTCCGTGACGAACTCGACCGCTTTGACCGCCTTGAACGGAGCCAGCTTGCCCTTGCAGAACTCGATGACTTCATCGACGGTGAGTGATTCGTCGCTTGGCACGATTGCGGCGAGCGGCGACTCGCCCCACTTGCCGGACGGCACACCGATGACACCGGCATCGGCGATCTTCGGGTGCGCCAGCAGCACGCTCTCGATCTCTGCCGGGTACACGTTCTCGCCGCCGGAGATCAGCATGTCCTTGACCCGGTCGACGATCGTGACGAAGCCGTCGGCATCCATCGTCGCCACGTCGCCGGTGTGGAGCCAGCCGTCGACGACCGCCTCTGCCGTCGCCTCCGGCCGGTTCCAATAGCCAACCATCACGTTCGGCCCCTTGATCAACACTTCACCCGATTCGTCGAGGCCGACGTCGTCCCCCGCATCGTTCACGACCCGGACCTGCGTGAAGAAGAACGACTTACCGGTCGAGCCAGCACGCTCGATCGCGTCGGCCGAGCTGATCAAGCAACCCGGGCCGCCGGTTTCGGTGAGGCCGTAGACCTGATGGATCTCGATGTCGAGGGCGTCGTACTGCTCGATGAGCGTCTTGGCGACCGGCGCTGCGCCGCTCATCACCCAGCGCAGTGTGCTTGCGTCGTGGACGGCTGGGTCACGAACCGCCAACATGAACTGCAACATCACTGGCACCATCAGTGTCACGGTGATCTTCTCGTCGCGAATCAACTCCCACGACTTGGCGGGATCGAACGCTTTCAGGATCACCAGCGCGGCACCGCCGTAGATGCAACACAGGACCGGGTTGAGCGCCCCGACGTGAAACATCGGGAGCGAGATGAGGTAGCGGTCGCCCGCTTGGAAGTCGGCGGTGGCCGCCGCCGTCAGAATCGACCAGAGGACCGTGTCGTGGGAGTGCATGACGCCCTTCGGAAGACCGGTCGTGCCGCTGGTATACATGATGAACATCAAGTCGTCGCCCGACCCGCTGGGGGAGGGTTCATCGCTGCTCGCCGCCGACATCCAGTCGTCGTAGCCGACTGCGCCATCGACCGACACTCCGCCTGCATCGCGTGCGCCGACTTCGATCCAGGTCGTGATGGCCGTCTTGTCGCCCCGGCCCTTCAGTTCCGTGACCACCTCGGCGAACTCGGATCCGAAGATCATGGTGGTGGCACCGGCGTCGGCCAGGATGAATTCCAGTTCATCAGCGACCAGGCGCCAGTTGAGCGGCACGTTGACGCCGCCGACCTTCGCAACAGCGAAGAACGACTCGACGAACTCGGTGCCGTTCATCAACAGCAGTGCGACCCGGTCGCCGAGTTGGAGGCCGCCGCCGCCGAGTGCGTTAGCGACCTGGTTGCAGCGACCGTTCAGCTCACTGAAGGAGAACCGCCGCTCGGTGGCCGGCTCGTACACCGCTTCGGAATCCGGCTCGCGGTAGGCCCGCTTGGTGAGGAGTTGTCCGACGTTCTGCTGCACTGCCATGGCGCAGATGATCGCGCACATCGAACCCGCCCGACGACACCGGACGGAGCGGCTGGCCCCCGCACACCCACCGCACACCCACCGCGAGCCCGAATCTTCGGCTCAATTCCCGC
>Ga0115031_1000595_pt1 | contig 25974 bp, 18 predicted proteins | sample Maine_Asex4_meta_FD_87301 | JGI IMG/M metagenome (GOLD analysis project Ga0115031, IMG submission 87301) | Marine algal microbial communities from Maine, USA - Maine_Asex4_metaG | ecosystem: Host-associated > Algae > Red algae > Unclassified | place: Maine, USA | collected 2015-01-05
AAGGAATGCGGCAGACAAACATTTTGTTCGCATGGAAGCAGACACCTCAAATCTGGGATCACGATTCGGACAGCCGAAGCGCGATTCTACAGGGACGCGTTCATGGCCAACGATCGAATCATTCGCAACGACATGGTAGCCGTCGGTCTGTTGGGACTGATCGTCTTCTTCGTCGCTGCCCTAGCGACTTATAGTCCCGCCGATCCAGCACACGAAGTTCCGCAGCTACTGATCAAAATCTACCAACCCGACCAACTGGTCTATCCCACCAACGAATCATTCCATAACGCCTGCGGCCGGTTGGGGGCGTGGACGGCCGACATGCTGCTGCACGTCTTGGGAGTGGGAGTTTACTTTCTAATAGCCGGCTTGATCGCATTGGAAATCGCGCTCTTTCGCCGCGAACCCACCGATACACCTTGGCTGAAATCAATCGGCTGGGGATTGGCTCTTTTAGGGATCACGACACTCGGCAGTATGTTGCTTCCAGATTGGACGATCGCTCCTTTGATCGGAGCAGGTGGCTATCTGGGTGCACTCTGTAAAGGATTAATGCTTGGCAACATCGGTTCGATGGGTTGTTTGGTCGGCGGCATCGCGCTGACTGTCGTTGGCATGATGATGTGGACCGAATACTTGATTTTCACCGCCGGCCGCGTTGCATTTTCTCCCGCTATGATGGCCGCGACAGCCGTTCTGCCCTTTGGACTGGTCCATGGATTTATGCAGTGGTTCAACGGCGAAGAAGAGGAATACGAGGACGAGCAATACGAGGATGATGAAGAGTACGAGGACGACGAACTCGATGACGAATCGATCAGCGATGAAGAACGTCGTACCATCCGATTCCGACGCCGCGAGGCTGACGCCGAAGTATTCGACGAGGTAGAGATCGGTGGAGACGGCCGATCCACAGGTGCCGTCGCAACTCTGGACGCCAGCAACGAAACCGACGAACCGTGGGAAGAGGAGCTCGAAGCCGTTGTCGCCACGATCGCTGCCGAACCAACCTTAGTGGTAGATATAGAGCAAGACGAGGACGAGTATGAAGAGGAAGATGAGGAGGACGAAGAACTCGAAGGCAACGAACCTGCGATACCGGCCTCTCTCAACATTCAAGATAATACGTCTAAGACTCCAATCCCTGCGATCGCTCCCGCCGAAGATTTAGACTCTGCTGGGGAGATTTTGCGAACAGACCAGCCGGCTGCGCAGAAAACAAAACCGCACTTCAAAATGCCGGCGAAAAAAGAAGCTCCATCAGAACGTGACCTAATGATCAGCCAGCTCGATGCGGCCTCATTGGTTGACAACGCAGCAGACTATGAACTACCGCCGATAGGCATGTTAGAGCAAGGCGACACGCTGCCGTTTGAGCAACAAAAACGCGAAGCTTTGATAAAAGCAGAGATCCTCGAAAAGACATGCAAGCAGTTTGGCTTCGTCGTCAAAGTTGTCGAAATTGAAACCGGCCCTGTCATCTCGCAGTACGAGATCGACCTCGAACCGGGTCTACGTTTGCAAAAAATTGTCGCTTTAGCGGATGACCTGGCCATCGCGATGCGCGTACCCAGCGTTCGTATCGTCGCCCCTATCCCTGGCAAGAACAGCGTCGGCGTCGAAGTTCCCAACGAAACGCGCCAGATGGTTCGGCTGCGTGGCGTGATGGAGCAGTGCGATAAACAAATCAAAAAAATGAAGATCCCGTTATTCTTGGGATCCGATGCAGTGGGCGCTCCGATGGTGGCTGACCTTGCCTCGCTTCCTCACCTGTTGATCGCCGGTCGAACCGGTACGGGCAAGTCGGTCTGTCTCAACGCAATCATCAGCTCGATTCTTATGACCCGGCGTCCGGATGAGGTTCGGATGTTGATGATCGATCCCAAAATGGTCGAACTGAGCGGCTACGGTCGACTCCCCCACCTGATGCACCCGGTCGTCACCGACATGCGGAAAGCAGAAGCGATCCTCTCCTGGGCCGTCGACAAGATGGAGGAACGATATCAATTGCTGGCCAAAGCTGGGGTTCGTCATGTCACGACGTACAACCAACTCGGTCACGAAGAAGTTCTCGAACGCCTGGCTCCAGAGACAGAGGAGGAGCGGGCCGCAGTTCCTTCGAACTTGCCTTTCATCGTGATCGTCGCCGACGAAATGGCGGACTTGATGATGACCGCTGGCAAAGACGTCGAAACACACATCATTCGATTGGCACAAAAGAGTCGCGCCGTTGGCATCCACTTGATCCTCGCGACGCAGAAACCGACAGTCGACGTCATCACCGGACTGATTAAATCAAACTTGCCAGCTCGGATCGCGTTCCAAGTCGCCAGTAAAACCGACAGCCGCGTTGTGCTGGACGCCCAAGGGGCTGACAAACTGCTTGGTTGCGGCGACATGCTTTTTCTTTGGCCGGGAACCAGCACCATGCTGCGTGGACAGGGAACTTATCTCAGCGACAACGAGATCGATAACATTACCGATGCCGTCAGTACGGGCGAACAAAATTTCGTCCACGAACTGGTCAACATCAAAGTCAAATCAGCCGATGGCGATGATGACGGTGAGTCCACCGGCGAAACTACCGAACGCAAGAAGGACAAACTTTACGAAGAAGCGATCGACATCGTGGTTCGCGAACAGCGCGGCAGCCTTTCTTATCTTCAACGAGCGCTAGGAATCGGTTACGGTCGAGCAGCTCGATTGATCGATTGGATGGAGGAAGATGGCTATGTGGGCGCCTATAACGGTTCTAAGTCGCGCGAGGTATTGATGACGGAGGCCGTTTGGGAAAACATAAAAAATGGCGATCCTAATCCAGTCAACGATGAAGATTGGCCAGAGGATACTCCTGAATCCGGCGAAGCTCCTCCAGCCCCCAAGGCGAAAACTCCAGCACCAGAACCAGCCGCGCCTCCGTTTCCAAAACCAAAAATGCGTAAGAAGAAATCAGATCAGCACACGCCCCTGACGAATCTGGCCGACGCAAATCGTGTCGTCAATTTAGCCGCCAATCAAACCGACGCGGTCATCGAACCCGAAGTTGAAGACGAGCAAGAAGCGTGGGTCGAAGAGGACGAGTCAGAAGATAAGATGATCATTTCGATGGCCGATGAAGATGATGAGGAACAATACGAAGACGAGGAAGACGGCGAAGAGGAATATGACGAAGGCGACTATGAAGATGCCGACGAAGAAGACGGGGAAGAAGACGATTACGAAGACGATGATTACGACCCCGATGAGTACGAGGACGTCGAATAGTGGCCGACACCTACTAGAAGCGGTTGTAAACTGGCGAGGCAAGTTTGGTCTAATGGATCTCGCCAGAAATCCCCTTAGCTGCCATTCGGGACCGGAATTCTGGCGAATCCCACTACACATTTGAAACCACCACTAAGACAATCCCGTAATAACTCCATCATCAGAGATGTCGATTTGTTCAGCCGCCGGCGTTGCAGGTAGTCCCGGCATCCGCATCATCTGCCCCGTGATCGGCACTAAGAACCCGGCTCCGGCCGCGACTTCAATCTCACGAACTGTAATAAGAAACCCCGAGGGACGTCCGATCTTTTTCGGGTCATCCGACAAAGATTTTTGTGTCTTCGCGATACAGACAGGCAATTTCTGCAGGCCAAGCTTTTCGATCCGTTTAAGATCCTTTAACGCCTGCTCTGTGTATTTCACGCCGTCAGCGCCGTAGATCTTTTGACTGATCGTTTCAATTTTCTCTTTGACGCTCAGCGACCAGTCGTACAACGGCGTAAACTTTTTCTTGGTCGACTCAATTACGCTCACGACTGTTTCGGCCAACTTTTTCGCGCCGTCTCCTCCATGAGCCCACACGTCAGCCACAGCGACGGGGAAGCCTAACGCTTCACAACGTTTCTGCACGACTGCGATTTCTTCGGCGGTGTCGCTGGTGAACCGATTGATTGCCACGACAACATCTAAATTGTAGTGAGCGGCGTTCTCCAAATGTTTTTCTAAGTTACACAATCCTTTTTCAACCGCCGCTGCGTCTGGAGACTCCAGTTTCTTCAGACTGGCCCCGCCGTGATACTTAAGGGCGCGTATCGTTGCCACCAACACTTGCATTTTTGGTTTTAGGCCCGCAGACGCGCACTTGATATCGAAGAACTTTTCAGCACCCAAGTCGGATCCAAATCCGGCTTCGGTGACGACGTAGTCCGAAAGCGACATACCCATGCGCGTGGCGATGACCGTATTGGTGCCTTGCGCGATATTTGCGAAAGGACCGCCATGAATGATCGCGGGGGTGCCTTCGATTGTCTGCACGAGGTTGGGTTTAATGGCATCCTTCAATAAGGCCGCCATGGCTCCCTGAGCATTGAGGTCCGCGGCGTAGACGGGCGTTTTATCGTACCGAAAACCAATAAAAATTCTTGCCAATCGCTGCTTTAAATCTCCCAGATCATTGGCCAGACAAAGAATCGCCATAATCTCAGAAGCCGCCGTAATGTCGAAACCCGTTTCGCGTGGCACTCCGTTTCCCGTGCCACCGAGTCCCACGACGACCTGCCGCAACGCACGATCGTTCATATCAAAGACACGTTTCCAAGCGACTGTTCGCGGATCGATCCCCAAACCACGCGACTTCGACTGAAGGTTATTGTCGATCAATGCTGCCAACAGATTATGTGACTTTTCAATCGCCGCAAAATCACCGGTGAAGTGCAAATTGATATCTTCCATTGGTAGAACTTGGGAATATCCACCACCAGCGGCTCCTCCCTTGATTCCAAACACGGGCCCCAGCGATGGTTCGCGCAGAACGACCGTCGTTTGCTTACCGATTTTGTTCATCCCCTGCGTCAGACCGATCGAAATCGTCGTTTTACCTTCACCGGCAGGCGTTGGCGAAATTGCGGTGACCAGAATTAGGTTACATTTTTCAACCGCTGCATTATCAATCAACGCCAGCGGTAGCTTCGCCTTGAATCGACCATAGGGGTCAATCACCTCAGGCGAGACACTCAGCATTTGAGCGATTTCGGTAATCGGAAGAAGTTTCGCTTTTCTAGCGATCTCAATATCGGTCGGCATGAAGTCTCCACTGGGTGCGGGCTTGTCGGTTTAATCTAATTTCGGTTTTGAATATTTGCCGTTTGGGCGCTCGTTCAAACGGCACTTCCTTTAGAGGATTGAATGTCATTGGCGTAGCCGATTCAGATCCGCCGTCACGCGATAGCGTCCGGTTTCGTGTGCGTAGGACTGGACGCTATCGCGTGGCGGCTGATGAGACGATTCGAAGGATCACCTAATGTAAGTGCTATTGGGCGCTACAGCTGCGGTTTGAATCTACTCGCCAGTCTCGGATATCGACACACGCTTTGTCTGCAATAGTCCAATTTCGCTATCGGGCATCGTTCCTTCATAAGATTCCACAAGCTGACCATTGGCAAAAATGACCGTACAAATATGCGGCGCTAGACTGGGAAGAACGCGACCAAAACGATACTCGTGAACAGTGTAATTCCCGATCGTTTGGATATTCGAAGGTGATTTCCCAGCTGTCTCTTCCATCAACGCCTCAGCAGTACCGTCACCAGGATTCTTCGTCGCCATGAGCTCAGCAACTTTCTCTTTGCCGTGCGGCACCAACACCAAACGGTCATATGCCATTCCTCCGGCGACCAACAACAGTAAGGGAACTAAAATTCCGATACGAATAAAAAAAGCGGTATCGTATTTTGACTTCTTCTTCGATTTGTTTTTTGATTTGGCCATGATGGTTCCTATTTCTTAGGTTTCGTTGTTACGGCAGTGATTCTCTTTAAGGCCAATGGCAGGTGAGAACTCAACAGTAGAATGGATTTTCAATCCGTTCACATCCAAGACGACGGAGTGAAGCTCCATCTTACATCTGGTAAACAGTCATCACCAATCGTCTAAGGACTATTCGTAGTCCCACTTCATGATCCATGGATCACCGAGAAACTTCTGTCGGTCTTTTAGTTTGTCTTTGTAGACTTGCAATACTTCAGCAAACTCATCTTTTTCAGCAAGATTATAAGCCTCGTCAGGATCAGATTGAATGTCGTAAAGCTCAAATTTCGGACGTTGGATGTATTGCTGTACCGTTTTGTTTCCGTAAGGCGCATCTAATCCCTTTTTATACTGAGCCTGCCAACTGGACGCTTTCCAAAGATCCGAGGCGAAGGGGTAGTCCAGTTTGTACGCGATGTTCCAAATCAATTTGTACTTCGTGTCTCGATAGACCCGCATTGGATAGTACGGTGGCAGATTGAATTTGTTTGTCACTCTTTTCGGCTTACAAAGACAGATGCTCCAAGAAACGCTCTGCACCTTCGCGTCTTTGCGTTTAAGAAAAACAACCAGCACGCTAAAACATCTTACTAATTCGCCCAACGTCCATCGCCACAACAAACAACATCAACCCAATAATAAACACAAACCCGAACAACATCAGAAGGTTTTGTACTTGTGGTGTAACCGGGCGACGAAACAGTCCTTCATAAGCCAAAAACATCATGTGACCGCCATCGAGAACCGGAATTGGTAGAAAGTTCACCACTGCGAGATTCGCACTTAACAGCGTTAGAAAAAGTAATAGTCGCGAAGTTCCTTGCGACGCCTCACTAGTGGCAACCACTGCAATGGTTCCTGGACCGCCCAAATTTTTGGGCGACACTTTGCCCGTGATCAGTTTTTTCAGAAAGGTCAGCACCTTCAAACTGTCATTTTTGACTTGCTTTGCACCCAAGGCGAAAGCGGCACTCCAAGATTCCGCTTGGTAGTGATTCTCTTTAAACGTCAATGCGATGCCGCGCTTCTCAGAGTAATATTTTTCCGAAGCGAAGGACGCCAGCTCGATAGACTTCTCTTCCATTTTGCGAACAACCACCAATCGAATCTTTGTCCCCGGTGCAAACGTCTGAGCACGATCAACCAGTTCGACCACGTTTGCGTCTCCGTCAACGACGTCGATAACTTCACCATCGAGCCCAGGGCTATCTTTTTTCTGATCATCGGTCAGCAAAAATTCGAACTTGCTAATCTGATCGCCGATCTGCAAACCCGATTCGGCCGCTGGCGTCTCGGGTTCGATCGTTTCAATCACGTTGGTGTATGCAATCGCGATTCCCAGCGCGTCGGTGGCAACAACTTGAAACACCGCTGGGCTTGAGATCACATTTGGTACGATCGGTTTTACGCTGATCGTTTGTTCTTCACCATCGCGTTTAACGGTCAGTTCTACTGTTTCCTTTGACCGAGCAGACTTAATGAGTTGATTGTTGAAGACCAGCAGATCGCCGCGCGGCTTCCCCTCGACCTTTAAGATTTCATCACCGACTTTAAGGCCCGCCTCTACCGCCGGGGACTCTTTCTGGATCGCCGTGATGGCACCCCAAGTCAATCCGAAACCAAACCTTCGAAATGGATTGGGTTGGACATCGGTTGAAATCTTTTCCGTCTTGCCATCTTCGGTTTCTCGTTCCAAAACAAACGTGGCGACTTGATCCGCGTCTTGCATAAGCGCTTTACGCAGATCGATATCCGTTTCAATTTTCGTTCCGTTGACTTCTACGATACGATCCTTAGGTTTAAATTCCGGCCGCGCGTCAAAGGCCGTATTGCCTTCGATCGCCCCCGGTTCTCCGATGACCGGTTCCATCCGAGCTCCTGACCCGATGAACGCTAAATCAGGCGCCGCTCTAACAACCCCTTTCCGCGGAGTCAGTTGAATAACTGACTTTTCTGATTGGTTGGGGCGTTGAACCACAAACTCAACGGGTTGATCACCAGCACTGAAGATGATCTTCTCTTGCATATCATTTTGCGTAAAGTAGTTTCCATCCACTTCGTGTTCGCCGATGCGTTTAATGTCGGCACCGACCAAATTGTTTTCCCAAGCCGGTCCCCCACCAATGACGGTTCCAATCGACGGCGGCTGATAGTTGACACCCGCTTTGAACGCGAGCGCAGCGAACAGGATTGCGAACACCAAATTAAAGATCACTCCAGCGGAGATAATCATCATGCGTTGGATAACGGATTTTGCCAGATAGCTGCGCGGATCCATTTTGTCTCGGTCAATCAAACCGGCCGACATGGCTTCGCTGACGTCTTCACCGTCCGCCATCGATCGTTTAATTTCCTCTTCCATGTTCGCGGGATTGTCGTCTTGGCCCAGCATCTTCACATAGCCACCAAAGGGCATGATTCCAATACCGTATTCCGTTTCGCCCCATTGATACTTCACCAGCGATTTTGGAATGATGACGCGGTCACCAATCTTGATGTCGAAGGCATCGAAACCGACGTAGAACTTGTCGCACTTCACGCCGCACATCTTGGCGACCAAAAAGTGGCCCAGCTCGTGGACGAAAATGACGGCACCTAAGCCCATGACCATCTGAAAAATCGCCCAGTACGATGATGGGTTTGCCCAGAAACTTTCGGCTAATATCACGCAGTGATCCACTTCGTTATCTCCTGTCTCGCCCAACCATCAGCCGCCACAAGCTGCTCGAAGGTGGGATGAGATTCAAAATTATGTTGTTCTAAAACTTCGCGGCACGCACTGACGATGTCGGTGAAGGAGAGCTTTCGATTCAGGAAAGCCTCTACCGCCGCTTCATTGGCCGCGTTAACGACCGCTCCAGTTGACCCGCCGATTCGGGCGACTTCGAAACCCAATTCCAATGCTGGAAAGCGATCGAAATCTGGCGGGTGAAAATCTAATTGGTGTGCTACCGAAAAATCAAAATCAATTGCTGGCCCTGCCACACGATCGGGCCATGTCAGGGCGAACTGAATCGGCAGCCGCATGTCAGGCGGGCTCAGTTGAGCGATCGTTGAATTGTCTGCAAAGGTAACCATCGAATGGACCAGCGACTGCGGATGGATCACAACCTCGATTTGATCGGCCTGAATATCGAATAGCCATTTCGCCTCAATAATTTCTAACGCTTTGTTCATCATTGTCGCTGAGTCGATCGAGATCTTACGCCCCATCTCCCACGTCGGGTGATTGAGCGCTTGCTCGACAGTGACGCCGTGCATCTCGTCAGACCGGAACTCACGGAACGGACCTCCGGACGCGGTCAGAACAATTTTCTTGACTTCAGCCCGTTCGCCCGACTGGATGGCTTGGAAGATCGCCGAGTGTTCGCTGTCGACCGGCAGAATCTCTGCGCCGCTTTTGGCGGCGGCAGCAGTAATCAAGTGTCCGCCAACGACTAAAGTTTCTTTGTTCGCCAGCGCCAGACGTTTTCCGGATTCTACAGCCGCCAAAGCACTCTCCAAACCTGCGAAACCTACAATCGAGGCGAGCACCGTATTCACTTCAGGGTGACTGGCGATGGTTTTCAAATGTTCTGGGCCGATTAATACTTCAGCGGATGTTTGAAAATCGAATTTTGCGGCGGCCGAAGGGTCAACGGCAACAACGTACTTCGGCTTGAACTCTTGTGCCTGCTGAACCAGCAAATCCAACTGAGAACGTCCGCTGATCGCAAACACTTCCAGACCATCGATCGCGCGCACAACGTCCAGTCCACTGCGGCCAACGCTGCCGGTGGCTCCTAAGATCGCGATGCGTTGCGGTTGGGTCATGGAATAAAGTAAGTCAAAACGGTCAGGTTTTAGCAAAGTCGCCGGATGAAAAAATCAACAAAGTGTGGCAAAAAATAAACACTGGCCAGCAGCATCGGGCAAATTTACCGGTGACAGCCACAGCGAAAGCAATAGAATGTGAGCCCCAAGTCAATTTCGACGTAATTTCGATGCCGCCAAACCTCACTTCAAAGCGGAGTAAAGCGTCGGCATTCTAAATTCAGCCCCTAATAGCCACAAGACGAACACGAAAGTCGTCTTCAATACCCAAACTTCGCGATGGTCAGAGCGATCACCGCTGCGTCAAAATGTGATCGAATCCGTCGCTCATGTTGATTAATCGCATTTTTTACGGATTATGCACACAGTCAGAGACTCATTTGGCACCGGAAATGCACCGGTTTCGGTTTCCCCGACAGCCGCAGACCTGCGAAGACTAAAATTAGTAAATCGCATAGGCGGCCAGAGCAAACCCACGAATTCTTAAGTTCAACTCGACGATACGAAGGTTATTTGATGGACAATGATCAGAAACGAGCTCCCGATTCAAAAAACTCAACCACGATGTGGTTTGCCTTATTGGTCGTCGCTTCACTGGCAGTTTGCTTGTTCTTGGTACTCTCCCAAACCAACCAAGAAATCAGCTACAGCGAATTCGAACGGCTGATCGCCAGTACAAAATACCAGTCTGACGGTGACCAACTGGCCGAGGGATTCAGCGGCGAGACCTTGGTCTCGGAACGCTCAGGAAAACGACGCATGCTGGTTTTCAGAAAACCAAACGACCTTCAAATCAGCCCCACCAAAATTCAGGGACGATGTTTTGTTTTCGAAGAAGGCAAAGAGGACTCGGTCAATGCCAAATCACTCAAAACATTTACCGTCTACAAGGACGACTCCGAAAGAACTAACGAACAACTACGGGCGAACCTGACAGCGGCGAACATCCACTGGGAGAATTCCAGAGGCCCCGGATTTTGGGACCGCTACGGTTTCTTGGTCTTTCTGTTGTTGGCAACCTTCGGATTCTTTTACTACATGATGAAAAAGCTTGGGGGTTCCGGCGGGCCCATGCAGTTCGGACGCAGCCGCGCCAAACTCTACGCCGATGAAGAACTTGGCGTCAGCTTCAACGACGTTGCTGGCATCGACGAAGCCGTCGAAGAAGTCAAAGAAGTCGTCGATTTTTTGCAGAACGCAGAGAAGTATCAAAAGCTGGGCGGTAAGATCCCGCGCGGCGTGCTGCTGGTTGGCCCTCCGGGTACCGGTAAGACGCTTCTGGCCAAAGCGATTGCAGGAGAAGCTGGCGTCCCCTTCTTCAGCCTCTCCGGCAGTGACTTCGTCGAAATGTTCGTGGGGGTTGGAGCGGCGCGTGTGCGCGACATGTTCCAACAGGCGGAAGCAAAAGCACCATGCATCATCTTTATCGACGAATTGGACGCGTTGGGCAAGACGCGCGGCAACGGAGCGCCCGGCGGCCACGACGAACGTGAACAAACGCTCAACGCACTCTTAGTTGAGATGGACGGATTTTCGCCCAATAGTGGCGTGATCGTGATGGCGGCCACGAATCGACCTGAAACGCTGGACCAAGCGCTGATGCGCCCCGGCCGTTTTGACCGCCACGTTCTGGTCGACCGCCCAGACATTCGCGGGCGCGAAGAGATCCTCAAAGTCCATGTAAAAAATGTGAAGCTCGACCCGAACGTTGATCTGGAAAACATTGCAGCGATCAGCCCGGGTTTCGGTGGTGCGGAACTTGCAAATTTGGTCAACGAAGCGGCGCTGCTGGCCGCTCGAAAAGACCAATCAACCGTCGTGATGGAGAACTTCAATGAAGCCGTCGAACGCGTCACAGCGGGCCTGGAGAAAAAACAGCGTGTCATGTCGGTCGAAGAAAAAGAACGCGTCGCCTATCACGAAGCGGGCCACGCGCTGGTCGCCTTCGTTTTGCCCGACACCGATCCGGTCCACAAAGTCTCAATCATTCCTCGTGGTTTGGCAGCGCTCGGTTACACGATGCAGCGTCCTACCAAGGATCGTTTTTTGATGTCCAAGGGCGAACTGGAAAGTGAACTTCAAGTTTTGCTTGCCGGCACGTTGGCCGAAGAGTTGATTTACACCGATATTTCGACGGGTGCATCCAATGATCTCGAACGCGCCACCGATATCGCTCGTTCGATGGTGATGCAGTACGGCATGAGTTCGATGGGCCGCGTCAATTTCAAACAGGATCGCAGCAGCCCGTTTTTGGCGGGCGCTTCCCCCGGTCTCACCAGTCGCATGTACAGCGAACAAACGGCGCGTGACATCGACGAGGCCGTTAGTTTAATCATCGAAGAAACGCTGACGCGCGTGCGGAAGATCCTCAGCGATCGAAAAGCTGCTTTGGTTGCACTAACGGATCGTTTGATAGATATCGAATCAGTCGATGGAATGGAATTAAAAGAGATCATCGATGAAAACTCGCCCGGACCACTTCTGGTTCCAGGAACCGAATCAACCGCCAACCGCAAGATCGACACGTCGGCTGAAGATAACGGATCCGGCGACATCGCTCGACAGAACTAGTGTTCCATGCCAACTTGGTTGTCGTGTAGAAGACTGAAGCTGAACTCGCCAGAGTTCAGGCTTTATTGACAGGGCCGAATTCTGGCGAATCGGGCTACCCGAAAACTGAATCGGGGCAGACAACGAGGGCTTTGTTTCAGCAAAGTGCTAGGCGGGTAGAATGAAATTTGATTCCGTTTTGAGGCGTTCGTCGGATTAAAAATCCAACCTACGGTTCGCGCGACCCAGAAACCAAGCTGTTACAATGCACTAGCGGCACCACTGCCGTGCCCAGAGTTCGATCATCTTCGCAACATCTTCGGTGTCGCCTTTTCGATTGACCAGCAGATGGTCGGAACCGTTGAGCGTTATCAGCGACTTCGCCCCGCCTGCTGCGTTGAATAACTGCAACGCGTGGCGGTAGTCGACCGTTTTGTCTGCGGTTGAATGCAGGATCAAGTGTGGCTTTTTTAATCCGTTGACCGCCGCCTGAAGGTCGAACGAACGAAGCGTATCCAACATCTGCTTCGCGACGGTGTGTGTAATGCCTCCGATCACCACATCACCAACTCCATCGGTTTCAATTGCTCGATTCAGTCCTTGCAGTACATCCGCGAGATGAAACGTTTCAGAAGGGGACGCGAGCGTGACAACCGCCTTCACTGATTCCAAATCCATTGCCAACGCCATCGACGCGGCGCCGCCCAGTGAATGACCAATCAAAAAATCGACTTGCCCTGAATGTTCGACCATCCAATGCACAGCCGAATCTAGGTCTTGGATATTGGTCTGAAAATTCGTTTCCGAAAAATTGCCTTGGCTTCCCCCGAGGCCTGTAAAATCAAAACGCAGAACGGCAATCCCCGCCGCAGCGAGTGCTCGGCTGATTTTAACGGTTGCTTTAAGATCTTTGGTGCAGGTAAAACAGTGAGCCCACACGGCGGTTAACGAGGCCTCCCCTTCGGGACGATCAATAATCCCAGCAAGTGAAACACCCTGGTGGTTTTCAAAAGTTACGCGTTCGGTCGGCATGTTTTTCTCGATAGATTGTTTAGGTTAGGAACATTAGCCGTTTGGACGCTAGGCCAATGGCACTTACTTTAGACGAAACGTGGGATAATTTTATCAGCCGCCACGCGATAGCGTCCGGTCCTACGCGCTAAAAACCGGACGCTATCGCGTGACGGCTGATGCGCAGATGCGTTGCATCAATCTAAAGTAAGTGCCATTGTACGCTAGCCCCGGTTCAGCGATGACAAAACCGGGGCTAGCGCTCAAACGGCTAATCCTAAAACAGCTCACAAAGTAGGCTGGCAGTTCACACTAACACTTCAATTGCAACGTTTGAAATAAATCGGTCGAACCAATCGCTTTGGTAGATGTAAAGGCTTCTCCGTATTCAAACCCCGCTGCGAGGCCACGAATTTTGGCGATCGTTTCCACCTTATCAAATACGTGAGCTTTCTCTGGCGGGAACTGAGTCGCGTAGCAACGAACCGCGTCCAACTTTCGATGAAACGTCGCCGAAATATCTTGCACGAATTGCAATTCACCGGTGCCACTGATCTCAGCTTCCATCATCAGTGAATAGTACAACTGCCGCGCGACTGTGTGGACCGGCAGACCTTCAAAGTGCTCATCCCATTTACACAGCCTTGAATAAAAAACGGCCGCATCAGTGATCTGCATCGCTTGCCAATGATCGGGGGATGCCATCGGCGTCTTACCGCCCAGGCTCAGCACAAGTTTTGGACGATAGCGCCGGAACTCGATCGCCAACGCGACACGCGCTTCAAAACTATCGAACAATCGGCGGTTAGGCAGATCCAGAATGATTCGCTTGGAGATACCCAACGCATCTGCTGCGGCATGAGCCTCGGCAACACGCACCTCAGGCGACGACGATCCTGGCGTTGGTTCACCATCGGTCAGGTCGATGATCCCGACTGACAAACCCGATGCTGCTAAAGCTGCCAGCGTGCCACCGCAACCAATTTCACAGTCATCCGGATGAGCACCTACTGCAATGACGTCGAGAGTTTCCATGTTTCTTCTAATGTTGGGATGTTGAGGTTAAGTGTGGGCCAGATCAATCAATCGCAGGCACTTTTAACTGACTGGGGACCGGCACTACAAACCCGCAGCGCCAGCAAGTGAGCCTCCGCGGGCCAAAACTCACTTGCTGGCGCTGCGGGTTCGTATTAAGGGATTCCAATTTAGAGTTAATGCTATCGAGCGATAAGTGGACGCATTGGCGGCGGGGACTATTTATCCGCAAACTGAATTGAATATACATTATTGAAGGAAATTTCTATGTCTTTGCCGTCCCGATGAGCCACCGTGATCGACCGCGTTCCAAATTTTCTTAACTCGAACTGACCGCGCTCGCCAAACGCCAATCGCTGGCCGTCAGTCAAATAGATATAGCTTCCCTTCGCAGGTAGAATCTTCGGCGCTCGCATCCACACCGTTGGCAGTTGGTTCGCCAACGTATCCGCGTATTTGAACGACGTCTGCTGCGGAGTTGGATCCTCATCAGAATCTTTATCGCCTAACTGCAAAGGCTGTTGAAGCGTTTCCTTTAATTTCCACGACAAACGGTCCGACGCAAAATCTACCGAATCCGTACGCATTCGGCACGTGGGAAACACGATCAGCGGCCCATCGTTGCCATCGACAAAATCTCCCGCCACCGGAAATCGTGGCATGGAGGCCGCAGGCCAGCAACCCACAAAATCGCTTGGCTTAACCTCGATACCAAATTGCTCGGACTTAAACGACTTGCCCGGTCGCACATTGATCCGACTGCCATCGTCTAGCAGCGCCTGCCAAGCATTGCTCGACTTGATCGACCGCGCGAAGTAAACAGATTTCACTTCTGAAATTGGAAAGGTCAAATCCAGGTTTCTATCCTCAATTTTACTAACAACCATGTGCAGCATCGAATCCTTTTTAACATTTAGTCCCGCCCACTGAATCAGGTCCCCATTTTGCAAAGCGACTTCCCGTGTGAGACTCAAACGATGGACGGGTGTTGGTACTGGGGCCGACATCCGTAGTGTGTCGATCGCAAAATCGTCGTCGATCTTCCGTTCGATCTTTTTTAAGTACGGGTTGGACAGGATATGGACCTTGGTAATCAGCTGATTTGATTTGACACCCGCGAAAACACACTTTTGATCCGTCGCTTCGACCGTCGCCAGCAGTTGCCCTTGAGCTCCATGGGCTTCCAGTATCACATCGCGTCGAAAATTCACCTTTGCAATAAAGGTGCCAAACTCGTGAACGCCGGCAGGCACGTTTGGATTGCTTGGTTCACAAAACGTGATCTCCATGACGCCTCTATAGTCGCGGCCGCGGCGTTGCCCAAGCAGACCTACCGAATTGCCACCCACCGGCAGCGGCTGGTACTTAAAACTAAAGGAAGAGGTACCGACGAATCCGGGCTCTAAACTTTTGAACAACAGACCATCAGAAATAAAAGCGGTGTCAATCTTTGATTTGAAAGGGTAGGGGCTACCATCAGGCTGAACGTCAAATCGAAACTCTTTCTGATTATCGGCGATGAAATCTTCGTAGCGATGATACAATTGGACGTGGACCGCCTCGCCGCTGATCGCCGATTCTCCAGCACCTGATTCGGCTTGCTTACCCAGCGGGGCAGTCATCCGAGCAACCTTACGACGATCCAACTGAATCGTTTTTCCATAGGCATTCAAGATCAGCCCGAAATCAGTCGCTTCGCCTTCCCAGCTCGATCCATCCTTCAAAGTTATGTGATCAAATTCACGTCGCGTCGATGAATTTGATTTGAAATTATTCTCCTCCAATAACCGCTCAATCCGATACCGAATCTCATAGGAAGGGTGATTCTTAAACGATTGCACGGTGCTGCGAAATTGACCGCTGACTGACTTCAGCTGCTGCTGAGCCATTTCACGTTGGTGGTAGTCGGGATGCCCAAGCTGATTCAACAATTGACGAACTTTAATCATCTGAGCACTGGATTCCGAAGTCGACAATGTCAGCGATTTTATCTGGCTGGATTTGTGGTCGAACTTAATGACCGCTCCGTTGGCTGCCACCGTCGTCCAAGCGATGGAAGCTTCAGCGATATCACCCGTTAGTAAAGTTCCGCTGCGAAACTGTACCGTCAGATGTTGTGCCAATGCGGCGGGTGCAGATCCGAAGATGCTGATCACGATGGCAACAGCCGCGCTTAATGCAAGAGATTTGTACATGAATTTTTAATGGAAGATACAAAAGGGGTAACGGTCAACGCCATGAATGATTCTTGGCCATATTCTTATTAACCGTTTTAACGCTGGCCACGGTTCCCACGCGCAAGGAAACCGTGGCCAGCGCCAAAACAGCTAATATGTTCAGAAATCATAACTGATTTTAAAGCCGAAATTAACGCCTGCCCGCCCGCCAATGGTTAACGTCAATGTATCGGAAGCTACCTTGATTCTGACCAGCAATCTTTTTCATGAAAGACGTGGTCTGCTGGTAACCGCCTGAGCCGAACTCAATGCAGTGAATCTGCGTTTTGCCACCGGCCATCTTTTTCACGCGTTTGATCTCATTGGGAGTCAGGTCTGGCGAACCCCCATCGGTCATAAACATCAATACATCCGGCTTAAATCCCAACCCAACCAGCAGACCATAGAAGTGATTGGTCGCGCCGAAGGCGCCTACATTTTCAAAAAATGGAGCCACACGCTGTTTGTTGTAGGCCGTCGCGGGCAACATCTTTCGTTCTGAAATGACAATGGTGCTGTCGTGATAGGCAACGATCTGAAATTCATGGTTGTCTTGGAGCCCATCAATCGCAGCGATCAATTCCGCCCGCGCCCGATCAAGCACGCCCAGGCCCTCACCGCCCATGCTGTGCGATCTGTCGATTACAAACACAAACTTCCGGCCCGTAACCCCGCCACCGCCAAAAATACTTACCTTCGTTGGCTCGCCCTTGGGCCGATGTGCCTCAAAGAATTTTCGATCCTTTTCTATCTGCTGCCGGTCAGCCTCCGTCAATTCGTACTGCACCTTTTCGGCGGCAAAGGTCGGCACTTCGGTCATCGAATTGGCATCCATCTCAATCGTTGGCGGAGCGATTCCCGGCAGATCCAGCGGCTGCGGCGTCTCCAACTCAGGAGCCGCCAACGCAAACGCCGATTGAGCCGACGCCGCTTCCACACTGTCGGTGGGCGTAGTGTCCAGTTTCGCGACGTCAGTTTCGGTCAAGTATTCTGTATCCGTCTCCGCGTCGGCGTGCGTCAAAACGATCCCACCGGGCCGGAGTGTCTCTGTAGTACCATGGTTAACAGTAAATGCCCCGAAACCGATCAGCAGCCCAGCAAGCAGCAGATGTGTCAAAACGGAAATCAAAAACGACGATCTACCCGATCGCCATTTTGAGTTACTTTTGTCGCTGTCTGGAAAATTCGGTTCGGTAGCCATAGCTTCATTATTTCATTGTCTGATCCAATAGCCAGATCAACTTATGCTGAGAGTCTCCAAAGGTGGCAAGTTTCGCTAAAATAAAATTTCCGCTGAAATAAAATCGTCATCTTTCTCTTGACGATTCGACCTTTGGCGATGAAAAATTGGTTTAAACCAGTGATAATGGAGATCCCTTCAGTGAGTAAAACCCAGGAACATTGAATGAACGACAAACTTTCTTCCACGCAAGCCGATCTTGCCGGAGACGATCTCGCAGCCCTTGAGCGACTTAAAGAAGCTCACGCCAGCGTCCGCAGTGAACTTTCCAAAGTCATCATCGGCCAGCACGAAGTCATCGAACAAATCATGATCGCAATCTTTGCACGCGGACACTGTCTGCTCGAAGGCGTTCCCGGCCTGGCAAAGACGCTGATGGTCAGCACGTTGGCCCGCACGCTGAATTTGGATTTCAATCGTATTCAGTTCACGCCCGACCTCATGCCCAGCGACATCGTCGGCACCGAAGTGATTCAAGAAGACAAAGCCTCGGGGACACGCGAGTTCAAGTTCCTCAAAGGCCCGATTTTCTCCAACATCATTCTTGCCGATGAGATCAATCGTACTCCGCCCAAGACACAAGCGGCGTTGCTGGAAGCGATGCAAGAGAAACAGGTCACCATCGGCGGCCAACGCAACGAGTTGCCCGCTCCGTTTTTCGTGTTGGCCACGCAGAACCCGATTGAGCAAGAAGGAACCTATACCCTTCCTGAGGCTCAGCAAGATCGTTTCATGTTCAAGGTCTTTGTCAAATATCCTGACTACGACGAGGAGTACTTGATCGCTGCCACGACGACGGCGGATTTGGATACCGACGTTCAACAGATTCTTTCAGCCGAAGACATCCTCCGATTACAGCAACTCGTTCGTAGAGTCCCTGTCGCGCCGCATGTGATTCATTTCGCGCTGCGATTGGTTCGCGCGACGCGGATCTTGGAAGATGAATGCCCTGAGTTTGTCAAAGACGCGATCAGCTGGGGCGCTGGACCGCGCGGCGTGCAGAATCTTCTGCTGGGCGCCAAAGCTCGTGCTGTACTCAACGGTCGAACGTTTGCCAGCACCGACGATGTTCGCGCCGTCGCGTTGCCTGTGCTGCGGCATCGTGTGATCACGAACTTCAACGCTGAATCGTCCGGCATTTCATCCGACGACATTATCACCCGTCTGCTGGATGAACTGCCCGAACGTCACGACGGCGATCAAATCGTTCCCGAAGTTCAAAAAGCGTTTGGGTAGCATTTGAAAGTAGTCTTTCACTCCATTGTAGCTTTTCGCTTCGCGAAAGTGCGTTCGCGTGCAATAACGCATGAGTGCTCTTTCGCGGAGAGGTTGTGAATTTTTAAAATTTCATCAGCCGCCACGCGATAGCGTACGGTTTCTAGCGCGTAAGACCGGACGCTATCGCGTGGCGGCTGATAGGTTCTGCGAACCTTCGCCATACATTCACAACTTAGGAGCGAAAACCTACAATGACTGAGCGTAAGTCAACTGCGGAAGAATTTTCTCGATGAAACATCATGGCTAAAACCGACGACGCGAAAAACTATCTCGACCCAAAAACGCTGGATAAGATCAAGCGTCTTGAGGTCCGCGCAAGATTAGTCGTTGAAGGTTTCATCACCGGCCAACACCGCAGCCCTTATAACGGATTCGCGATCGAGTTTGCCGCCCATCGCGAGTACTCTCCCGGAGACGACCTGCGACACATCGATTGGAAAGTTTGGTCCAAGACCGATCGACTGTACATCAAAGAGTATGAAGAAGAAACCAATCTTAAGTGTCATCTTCTGATCGACTGCAGCAAGTCAATGAGGTACGGCGAAGAATCGGGGTGGAGTAAATTCGACTACGCCGCGACCGCCGCAGCAAGTCTTGGATACCTAATGCAACAGCAACAGGACTCCGTCGGCATGGTCACCTTCAGCAACAAGATCGACAAAACAACCAAAGCCAGTTCGCACCCGTCGCACCTCAAAAAGATTCTGCACGAATTGCAAGAGACTCAGCCCGACAACCAAACGGACATTAACGATCCCTTCATGGCGTTGGCGTCACAGATTCGGGGACGCGGGATGATCTGCCTGTTCTCCGATTTGTTTCTCGATCCCGAGCAACTGGGAAAATCGCTGCAGCAGTTTCGGCTGCGGCGACACGAAGTGATTGTGTTTCACATCATGCACCACGATGAACTCGAGTTCCCGTTTCAGGAAAACACACTATTTAAAGGCATCGAAGTTGACGCTCAACTGCATACCGAACCGCGGGCGCTGCGCGAGTCTTACATGAAAGCTGTGGACGAATACAAGACGCGTGTGAAACAGATTTGCGCAACCGCTGGAATTGATCATGTACTGGTCGACACCAGCCAACCCTTAGGCGAAGTTCTCAGCAGCTATCTAGCGTTCCGTTCAAAATCGCGACGGAAGTTAATCTAAAGGGCAGTTGTTTTCTTACCAGTCGTAAGATGGAGTTTCACTCCGGCTGTTGCATGCTGACGGATTTAAAATCCATCCTACGAAGTGTACTCTGCTCCGCATGACCAGCAGGTAAAGAACCCCTCATCGACTTCTTCGCCACATTTGCACGTCCAAGCCGGACAGGCCTCATCTTGAGCGACTTCGAAATCAGCCAACAGCGTTTTCGCTTTCTCAAAATTCGAGCTCACCACAATCAGCTCGACAGCAGGCAACTCTCCGATGCCCAAATCAAAAGATCCACCCTCATCGTTTATCTGAGCAACGATATCGTGTTCGGCCAGCATATTGATGGCTTGCTGAGCTTCGATGTCGTTGTCAAATTGGCCAACAGCTACTAAATCGTCATCTTGCATAGGAATGAACTCCGCCGTTGGTTGATTGGAAGGAAGATAGGGCAGTAAGTGCCAAGTTTAGTATCAAATCAAACAAACGCTACTTTTATTCGCACAATGTTCGAAAGCAATCTTACCAAATAAACCTCCTACCGTTGATACTTGTTATACCTACTTGACCGGACACAAGAAAACGGAGCCACGATGAAACGTATGCTACTTGCCGTTGAACAAGGCTATTTAAACGCAATCAAAGCGACCGTTTGTTGCATCGGGTTAACTTTGGCGTTTTTGATCGTAACGTTTTCGGTGACGCCTCAAGCCTTCGCCAAACCTGCTCCGCAATCGGGTCAGAAGTTCAGCAAAGCAGACGCTGACCAGCCGGTTGAACTTGGTGACGTCCAATGGCTGCGTGATTTGGACACGGCCGTATCAAATTCGAGTAAGACAAACAAACCGATCGCGATTCTGTTTCAAGAAGTTCCCGGATGACAGGGCTGTCAGCAATATGGCCAGCAGGTGTTGGCTCAGCCCCTAATCGTGGAAGCGATCGAAGAGAATTTTGTCCCCGTCGCCATTTACAATAACGCAGGTGGCAACGACAAAAAAATACGGAAACAATTCAAAGAACCGGCATGGAACTATCAAGTCATGCGATTCTTGAACCCTCAACTCAGTGACATCATCCCGCGTCGTGACAAAGTCTGGGACGTCCATTCAACCGCCAAACAGCTGGTCAGCGCACTAGAGGCTTTCGACCAGGACGTTCCCAATTACCTGTCCAATGTACTGATCCCAGAAAGTGACCCCAACAATCGGTTTGCCGTATTCGCGATGCATTGTTTCTGGACGGGAGAAGCAAGGCTTGGATCGCTTGACGGAGTCGTCAACACCGAAGCCGGTTTCTACGATGGCAAGGAAGTCGTGGTTGTTAAGTTCAATGATAAGCAAATTGATTTGATTGACGTCGTCCGCGCCGCTGAGAAATTTGATTGTGCCCACGCCGTTTATCTCGCGACCAAAGAAGAAAAAGAACAGATTACCGGGAGCACTCGGTTAAAGAACGTTTCGGTGTTCGATTTCGAAGGTGACTATCGCCGCGCTCCGCAACGCGATCAGAAAAAGCAGATCGCGAAACTCCAAGCGATCCAAGGACTGCACCTTACCCCGATGCAATGGACCAAGCTCAACGCACGAGTGGTTTCCAAAGACGCGCTGGACAAGTGGCTTTCACCGCGTCAAATCGCCAAGCTTGCAAAGTAAACGCCACACCCTTTGCAGCGGCATTGTGATCGGCTATCGTCGGTGGTTTACAGATTAAGCCTTCCAACGAGAGATCAAATGCAGCGTCGAAGATTGGGCAAAAGCGGTTTAGTGGTTTCGGAAATCTGTCTTGGCACAATGACCTTTGGTGCTCAAGCCGACGAAGCGGAGTCATTCCGAATCATGGACCACGCTTACGAAAACGGCATCAACTTCTTGGATGCGGCCGAAATCTATCCGGTGCCACCTTCGGCTGAAACAGTGGGTGTCACCGAAGAGATTGTTGGACGCTGGCTCAAAACCAAGCCGCGCCACACGGTGGTGATCGCGACAAAAATTACCGGTGCGGGTCATGGCTGGTTCACTCCTCCGGTGCGTCACGGCATGACGACGCTGGACCGGCATCAGATCAGATTGGCGGTCGAGCAATCATTGACTCGTTTGCAAACGGACTACATTGATCTCTACCAAACGCACTGGCCCGATCACGGCATGCGTTATCAAGACACCATGGCGGCACTGACCGAACTGGTGGATGAAGGCAAAGTGCGCGTCGTGGGTTGCAGCAACGAAACCTGCTGGGGCGTGATGAAGAGCCTCCAAGCCTCCGAAGATTATGGCTTGGTGCGTTACGATACGATCCAGAACAACTTTTCTTTGATCAATCGTCGTTGCGAAAGCGAACTGGCTCAGGTTTGCCGAGAAGAAGACGTCAGCCTTTTGCCCTATTCGCCTCTGGGCGGTGGGGTGTTGTCAGGAAAGTACAACACCGACGGCGACTTGCCGGCAGGGGCGCGCTTCAGTGACTACTTGATCAATGGTGGTGACCGGCAGAAGAGCATGGCCAAGCGTTTCGTCAATGAACGTACGAAGGAAACAACAAAACGCCTAACCGAGATCGCAGATCGCCTATTGATCAGCGTAACGACGCTGGCGGTTGCTTGGAGCAAACAGCACGATTTCGTCGCCTCAACCATCATCGGCGTCAGTCAGTTGGATCAACTCGATGACAACCTCGCCGCCGCGGATTTAGTCTTGGATGACGAAACCATGCAGCAGATTGATGACATCCACGTCGAGATCCCACTGGCGATGACCGAAGATGGTTTGCGCTATTTGTAGCCTTTCGCTCCGCGAAAGTGCGCCTCGCGCGCTATTGCGCGCAGGTAGCGCTTGAGTGTTCTTTCGCGGAGCGAAAGACAACAATGACCGAGGATGCCTTGCGATCTATTTCAAAGATTGATGGAACTATCTGCTTTGCTGATCGTCTACACTGCATCTAGGCCTAAAACGCAACCGCAAGGGTGAGCGATGAGATCCACAGCAATGGGATTGTAGGACTGTTTTTGGCCAGCTTTTTAGCGATGGGATTGTGGCCGGAGACAGCTCCTTGGCCATCGCCCGCACCGACGGAACAAGATCGCCCGAAACGATGATTCCATTAGCAATTGCAAATGCGACCTGGCGATACTCTGCTCATAAACGGGAACGCCGTTGGATGTGTTGATTTCAAAGCACATGGTGTATCATCGCATTGGCACACCAACCCAAGAGCAAACAAAAATTTCGTAATTTTTTTAAAACCCCGAGAGAGTGAACGTGAGCGGCAAGGCGCTAGCGGCCGGAAAGATGGGAATCGTTAACAGACAGCGACACCCGAGGCTAGCGTCTTGCGATCCAAGGTCTCCGGCGGAGCCTCGACCTCCCGTCTGCACAAGCAACCCCAACTTGTCGCACTTGACCTGTTTTTCTAGGCGCTGGCATCTCGATCTGAGCCTATCAGGGGCACTTGGATCGGCGTACAATAAAATGCTTCGGAAAGCCGGCTATCCTGCGCGGCGACTCAGATTCCGATTCGACTTTTTTCGCCCCTTCAACGCCTTGAAGAAATTGAATGCTCAGCTGGTTCTTGAATCCATGGATGCTGTTGGGGACGCTGGCCGTCGCGTCGCCGATCCTAATCCATCTGCTTAACAAACGACGTTTCAAAATTGTCGATTGGGCGGCTATGGATTTCCTGTTCGCCGCCGACAAGAAGAATCGTCGCCGGGTGCAGTTGGAGAATTTCATTCTGCTGCTGCTGCGGTGTTTAGCGATGTTGCTGCTGGCATTGATGTTGGCCCGTCCCTTCCTGCCGTCGAACATCACGGCGATCTTGGCACAGGCCCAGAAAGTGGAACGTGTCATACTCATCGACGATTCGCTGTCGCAGCGCATCCTCAACGGGTCTCAGCCTTCGATCGAAACCACCAAAGAATCCGTCAAAGAACTCCTGTCTCAATTGGCGGGCACGACGGCCACCGAAGACTGGTTGACGGTCATGTTGACCAGCGCCCCTGACCAACGTTTGATCGACAACGAACCTCTGACCACGACGACGCTCAACCGTCACCTACAAACGATTGACGGTTTAGAAAGCGCCTATCAAGTCGCCGATTACACGCAATCACTGACCGAACTGAAAACCTACATCGGCGGTGACAAAGCCTATGGCCGCGCCGCCTATATCTATACCGACCTCCGGCAGCGCGATTGGCTGATCGCCGATCAAGCCGATGTCAATTCGGCGCCGAACAAGATTTTGCAATCGGCCGCCGACCTTTCGATTGGGACGTTTGTCATCGACGTTGCTGGCAGTGAGGATCAGAACCTGGCGATTACGAACATTCGCTCCGACGGCCTTTTGGTGGCGAACAAAGTCATCAATTTCATCGTTGATGTCGCCAACTACAGCGACTCGACAGTCGCCGATTTGCAAGTTCTACTACAAGTCGATGAGGACCAACCGCAGTATCAGACAGTGCCTTCGATCGCGCCTGGCCAGACGCAGCCATTGGTTTTCGCGTATGTTTTCAATCCCGTCGGCGGCGATAATAGCATTCTGGCGATTGAAGACGAACAACCCAATTTAAAAAGTTACCGCGTGCGGGCAGAGATCGATCGCCAATCGCTCTCGGGCGAAGGCCTTTCGATGGATCAACTTAGTGAGGATAGCGTTCGTCTCATGGCGGCCAGCGTCATCGACGGTATCTCAGTACTGCTGGTCGACGGTGATCCTTCGGCGACTTCTGAACGCAGCGAAACGCACTACCTTCGTAGCTTGGACGTATTAGGAACCGGTTTGAAAATGACGACCGGCACGGTCAGCGATTTGGAAACGGCGTCGCTTTCGGACTACGCCGTGATCTTCCTTTGCAACGTCGACGAAGCATCCGAAGACCGAACCGCAGCGCTGGGACAATGGGTACGTGACGGCGGTAGTTTGGTCATGATGCCGGGCAACCGAGTCCGCGCGGCGACGTTCAACGCGACCTTCTATAAGGAAAACAAGCAGAACGAAGGCCCCGAAACCGACGGGCAGGGGCTCTCGCCTGTGAAGCTGAACTACATCAGCGGCGATCCGACGATGGCCAAGTGGGCGAATTTTGAAGTCAATCCACAGATTCATCCGGCGTTGGAAGTCATCATCGAATCCGACGCGTCGAGCTTGGGCAACGTCGACGTGTTCAGTTGGTGGACATCGGAGCTGTCTGAGTCAGCGGCCAGCGACAGTTCAATCGAAGTTCCGCTGCGCCTGAACGATGCCGACAATTCAATCGCGATGGTCGACCGGTCGATGGGTGATGGACGCGTGATCGTGTTCACCATTCCCGGCGATGGCGACTGGTCGATGTGGCCATCAAGCCCCACGTTCGCTCCGGTGATGGTGGACCTGATTAGTTATTTGGCTGGTTCGACCAATGCCAATCGTTCGATTCCCCTGGGTGGTGGTGTGACGATCCCGATTGATCTTTCCGCATACGAGAACCGCGTCGTCGTCCGAGATCCTGAGAACGAAAAAATGGAAACGGTTGCCAAACCGGTCGATCCATCCAAGACCGACAGTGTACTTTACCAAGCCCAGTTCGAGAATCTTTCTCGTCGAGGTTTCTACAACGTGCAACTGACGCGACATTCGGGCGTCAATAAGTCCATATTGCTGGCGACCAATTACGATGCGCGCGAAAGTCGTTTGATCCGGCTGACTCAGACGAAGCTGGACGACAATTTCTTTGGTGGCAAAGTATCGCTGGTGTCCACATCGGGTTTACTTGACCAAACCGTCGAAGGTGGCAATAGTGAACTGTGGGTGATGATCTTGATCGGGCTGATGGCGATTTTGATTGCGGAACAATTCTTGGGATGGTTGTGGGGGCGCAAACGATAATGCTAAGACACTACATAGCAGCTGTATCGGAAGCTTCAGC
>Ga0115031_1000606_pt1 | contig 25839 bp, 23 predicted proteins | sample Maine_Asex4_meta_FD_87301 | JGI IMG/M metagenome (GOLD analysis project Ga0115031, IMG submission 87301) | Marine algal microbial communities from Maine, USA - Maine_Asex4_metaG | ecosystem: Host-associated > Algae > Red algae > Unclassified | place: Maine, USA | collected 2015-01-05
AACGTTTGCACGCCGGGGACGCAGATCGAGATGGGAGGCAAGCTTATTAAGAAACACTGCATTTCTTCCGGCGGTCCCACCTTTGCCGGTGATGATTGGGTCACTGTTGAAATCGAAGTGCACGGAAGTGATGTTATTAAACACATCGCCGGGGGTAAAGTCGTTATGGAGTACAACCACCCGCAGCTCGACGACGGCACGTTGCTGGACTCAGGAACCATCTCTATCCAGGCCGAAAGCCACCCGACGGAGTTTCGTAAGATCGAACTGATGGAGTTAAAGCCGTAGTGTGCGTGCGGCAGGTTTTCAACCTGCCAGTCCACATGAAGGCAGGTTGAAAACCTGCCCCACGATCCGGCAACCTGCGCCGTCGATTGATTACGCCAGTTCATTTATTAGACCGTTGGAATCTGAAAATTTCTCTACCGGTGCACCGACGCGTTGGAGCATCGAGCGATAGAGATTGGTCAGGGGAGTGCCAGATCTTAGCTGAATGTGTCGTCCGGTCTTGATGGTGCCGCCTCCGCTGCCGAAGAGTGCGATCGGCAAGTTCTTATGCGAATGCGAATTACCGTCGGCGATGCCGCTTCCGTGAAGCACCATGCAGTTATCCAACAAAGTTCCGTTGCCTTCGGGGATCGCATCAAGGCGAGTCAGGAAATGGTGTGTCAGTGACATGTGGAAGGTGTTGATCTCGCTGATTTTCTGCTTTTTCTCCCGCGAGTTGCCATGGTGCGAAATGTTGTGATGACCATCTTTGATCGCGAGGTTGGTGTAGGCCCGGTTACTTCCTGCATTGGCAAACATGAAACTGGCCACGCGTGTGCAATCGCTTTGAAATGCCAACACCATCATGTCCATTAACAGTTTCACATGTTCGTCGTATTGTCGAGGCACACCAATGGGGCGTTGGAAGGACGACAGATCCGTTTCGACTTGGTCTAATTTTTCAGAGCTTCCAATCCGCCGTTCAATATCACGCACCGCATATAGATACTCATCCAACTTTCGGCGATCAGTGACGCCCAAATCGTTGTGAAGAATTTTGGCTTCCTGCATCACGAAATCCAAGATGCTTTTGCGATTCTTTGCTTTGGTCGCCAACGGGCGATTGTCGACTGTTTTCTGTGGTTCGGGGCCGAACAGCCTGTTAAAAATTGCGGCGGGATTAACTTCTTTGGATAACGGAGATCGCTCGGTGCGCCAAGAAATATTCGAAGTGTAAAGGCAACTGTAACCGGTATCGCATTGACCGCCGGTCGAGCTTTGCTCGGTCCCAACCTCGAGCGATTTAAGACGCGTCATATGCCCGATATGTTCGGCTGCGACTTGATCAACGGAAATTCCGTTTCGAATGTCCGAACCATGCGTCTTCTTGGGATGGGCTCCCGTTAGAAACGATGCGACGCTCCGCGCGTGGTCCCCACCGCCGTCACCGTGAGCGGCTGCTCCGTCGAGTGACAGTCCGCTGAGGATGTTCATCTTTGAGCGAAACTTCTCGACCGGTTTCAGGATCGGTTTTAGCTTGAATTTTTCGGCTTCGGGGCCAGAAGGTTTCCAGTCATTCATGTGCATCCCATTGGGTGCATACAAGAAAGCCATACGAACCGGCGCGGCTGTGCCAACATCTCCCGCGCGAGCCACGTTGGCGATCAAAGGAGCGACTGGCGCCATCGCTTCTAACCATGGCAACGCAACGGCGATTCCCATCCCTCGTAACATCGTTCGTCTTGAAATTTGTTTTGACATGTTAGCTCTGCTGTTAGTTTTATTTCTTATTGGTCTGCGGCAGGGCGTTGAGCCAATGGCACTTGGTTTAGATTCTTTTTCGGGCGGAAGCCCAAAATACAAACCCGCAGCGCCAGCAAATGAGTCCCCGCGCACCAAAAAACTCACTTGCTGGCGCTGCGGGTTTGTATTGTCGAGCCACAATTAAATGCATCGAGTTATTCATTTGTTTGACCGAGATAGAAAGGGTTCACTTTCAGTGATTCCAATAATTAAACTTGAAAAACTGTAATTGGATTCGTTGATTTGCCTAACAATTTCGTCAATCGTGCAGTCGTCATAATACTCAAGCCCGCGGCCCAATGAATAAATCAGCATTTTCTCAGTGACGCACCGCACGAATTTATCTCGCATTTCGGTGCGAATCGTTCTTTGCAATTCATCAGGGCCTAAGAATTTCGTACCGCTTGGCAATTCGCCACGAGGATCAATTTCGTTTCCATCCTCTTTTTCGCGGTAGCGACCGACGGGATCGTAATGCTCTAAAGCAAACCCCAGTTCATCCATCACCCGGTGGCAAACGGCACAATTAGGATCCGCCCGATGCTGCTCCATCCGTTGGCGGAGTGTTCCCGTTAATTCGGTTTGATCTTCTAACAACATCGCATCAGGATCCGGTGGAGGCGGTTCTTCGCCCAATAGGTTTTCCATGATCCATTTGCCACGTTTGACAGGTGATGTCCGATTGGGGTTGGAGGTCAACGTCAGCACGCTGGCATGCGTCAAAAGTCCTGACCGGCCTGTGCCGACGGTGCTTACTTTACGAAACTTCCGTCCTTTGACATCCGGAATTCCGTAGTGTTCAGCCAGCGGGCCATTAATAAAGGTATACGGCACACTTAACAGATCAGTGATCTTTGCATCCTTGGCGATAAGGTCAGCGACGACCAGCTTGGTTTCGGTAACCATGTCGGCGCGGAGCTGTTGGTTGACGCCAGGGAATAGTTCGGGGTCCGGTTGCATCCTGGCCAACGATCTCAGATTCAACCATTGGCTGGCAAAATTCTGAACCAATGCTAATGATCGGCGGTCAGCCAGCATACGTTTGACCTGCTCCTGATACTCGGCCGGATCAACCAACTTCCCTTGAGCAGCAACTTTGAACAGTTCGTCGTCGGGCATCGTACTCCAGAGGAAGTACGAAAGACTGGACGCCAATTCGAAATTGGTCAGCTTCCTAGTTTGCCCCTCGGGCACGGGCGCCTCGACTTTGTAGAGAAAATGTGGGGAGACCAATATTGCCTGCAGGCCTAATCGTATCGACGCATCGAACGAGTTCCCCTCAACGCGGCTAAGTTTGTACAAATCAAACAGTCTTGCGAGTTCATCCGGTTTGACACGCCGACGATAAGCCCTCGAGGCCAAGCGGTTAAAAATGCCTTTGGCGGATGCTTCAGCTTCACGATCTGTCTTGGGAGGAGCAACATTGATGATCTTGTCATAAGATGGCGATTTTTTTCCGATCGGCCCCACGATCTTCACGTTGCCAACAATAAGATTGCGGTCAAGGGTGCGACTGCCGCTGTCGTTGTAATAATCGTTGAGGAAGGAAATCTTGACGAATTGCTTTCCCGTTTTCCTGACCGAGAATGGCACCTTGAATTCGTCGAAGTCGCTCCGCTCTCCTTTGACCCAAATCGTTTTGGACTGAGTCCCGTCCAACGAGACGCCCATCTTGCATGGTTCTCCGCCTGCCTGATCTCCACACGCTTCCACATGGAACTTGTAATTGCCGGTTTCTTTGAAATCAAACTGACCGCTGATCGTAAAGTTCGATGAGATACCAACGGAGTTATTATTGCTTCGCAATTTTTCGCCGTTGCGAGTGAAATCACCGGCGCTGATGCCTCCGGCGATCCGCTGAGCGTTGGGATCGTTGATGGCTTCGAAGGAGATGTCTTCGGCGGCCTGAAGGTACTTCTCCATCAGGATGGGAGGCAACGAAAGAACGTCCGCGATGTTATCAAAACCGTAGCCAACGTCGTCGCCGGGAAATGCCTGAGACGGTTTGTAGTCGACGCCAACCAAATCTTTGACCGTATTTCGATATTCCACACGGTTGAGTCGCCGGATCGTTACGCGTCCTGGATCTATGACGCTACAGTCCACCGAGTCCATTAGGCGATCCAGCCACGTCATAAGTTGCTGGTGCTGATCGTCAGGCATTGGATCTACGTCTTGAGGCGGCATTTCTTTGGCGGCGACCCGTAGAAGAACTTTCTTCCATTTTCCCCTGCCCTCGAGCAACTGGTCGATTGATTCGAACGGTTCGAGATTCAGATCGGCGTCCGCGTTATCGCCCCAATGACAGTCGCCGCAATGCTGCTGGATCATGGGGCGAATCTGCTGCGTGAATTGCCGCTGAATCTCACGCACGTTTTCCGGCTGATCAGCGGATGCCAACGTCACGGCAAAACCAATCATTACTAAAATCATCGCGTGGCGGAATTTGTATTTTAACGGCATATTGATTGAGTTCGGCATGACAGGAGCAATCTTACGCTAGAGGATCAAATGCATCCAGATTTTGGGAACAGGTCAGCTCTTCGGTTGATGAATTATCACCGGCAACCGGCACTCTAACAGCGCAATAATGTCGCATTGAGCTCACTCCGTTTCGTAAAGACCGGATTCGTTTGATAAAGGTATTTGCCGGTGCCGAGCCGATTTTCCCGCAGAATCAGCACTTAAACCGCATGATATTTGGCCTGATATCCACTTTTTCCTTAGAAAACGGCGGTTTCATGGGGTTTTTAGTGCAGACTGGTCTTGAATAATTGGTCCAACGATGTCTAATTTTCGCGTCGTTGAGCATAAAACCCTTAATTTACCGACCCAATACACCCCTTTCCAATTCCTGGAGGAATCTTCCATGGCGAAAAAAGCAGCCGCTGCAAAGCCACCAACTAAATCAGAGATCATGAACAACTTGGCCGAGTCGACAGGCATGACCAAGAAAGAAGTTGCAAGCTTCTTTGACGCTCTGACCGCAGAGATCGAAAAGAACGTCGCCGGCAAAGCGGCTTGTGGCCAATTCACAATTCCTGGTCTTTGCAAAATTGTCGTTCGTGACAAGCCTGCGATGCCTAAGCGTGAAGTACGCAACCCTGGAACGGGCGAAATGGTTTGGGCGAAGCCAAAGCCAGCCAGCCGCGTTGTTAAGATCCGCCCTCTCAAGGGTCTCAAAGACATGGTGATGTAAGCGCTTGCTTATCAAGCCGTGTTCGAATTTGATTCGAAACATCAAAAGCCGTCGTTTTATACGACGGCTTTTTTCGTGCCCCGCCCGAATCCATACACCCTTCATGAATCAGTTTACACAACCGTAATATCTTTCGCTCAGTGCTAGCTCCATGGATGAAATATAGAGTTTAATCAAGTCGTTTTTTCCAGAAGATCGTCATTATCGGAAATATTGTGTTTGTTCGGCTGAGAAGCTGCCGAAAACACTTACGGGTTCATCACTGAATCCGCGAGGGGGGAATCTCGCACAATCAAACTTTACTGGCTCGCTTTGGTCATTGAGTAATTTCAATGGTTACAAAGAGTCGGTGAACAGCTGATATCTCCTTGCGGCCGATGTTGAAACCAGGTGTTGCCGCGATACGCAGGATGCTTTTTTCGCGAATTGCACAAAAGTTAATTCATCAATTAGAAAAATTTTCAACGACGTTCAGCCGACTGTTCTTCGACCCGCAATGAGTATTGCTCCAGGTCGTTTGTTTGCGATGCGTTCACGAATCAGGAGGGATCCGATGCGACGTTTAGTGCTGTCTTTCGCAGTTGCGGTTACATCGCTCATGCCATCTGTGGGCATGGCAGATGATACGCAAATTGCGGAGTTCGTTAAAAGCCAATTGCAAGAGCAACAACAATTGGGCAATCTTAAAGGTTTCAACGTCGACATGCGTGTCGACCGTGGAACAGTTTGGTTTGAGGGTTTCGTATCCAATCGCAACCAACAAACGACCATCCTCAAAACGGCCCAACAAGCCGGTCATCTTGGTGTGGTTCAAGTCGTCAACGACATTGAAGTTCGTGGTGCTAAGCCGGTTTCGCCGTACCGGGCTGCGGCTTACCAGCAACGGGCATCGCAGCCTTTGCGAATGCCAGTTAATCCGTACGCAGCGGACGGTTATCAACGTTCACCGCAAGGCGAAGCTGCCCCGGTCGCATACACACGCCCTGCCCCGCAAGACATGGGCTATAGCGAGTATGCTCCTGTTGTCGAAACGTACGGCGGCGATGTTAGTTACGGGGGGCAAAGCTACGGAGAACCGATGGCTTTCGCAAGTTGTGGCGATACCGGAGCTGCTTATGGCGACTCAGGTGCCGTTTATGGTGAAAGCTACCCATCTTCTTCACCGGCCCCCATGGCTTACGGTAATGGTCCAAGTGCAGGTGGTGGCCCAGGTGCCGCCCCTGGTGGTCCCGCAGATCTGCCGGGATACGCTTGGCCGAGCTACGCTGCGGCTCCTAACTACGGAGCGGTAAGCTACCCTCGTCAGCATTCTGCTTCCGCTTGGCCGTACATCGGTCCCTTCTATCCTTACCCACAAGTCCCACTGGGATGGCGTAAGGTGACGTTGGAATGGGACGACGGTTGGTGGCAGCTTGATTTCAACGACAAGTAGTCGTTGCAGCGGTTGAAAAAGAGACGAAATTGAAAGGCCCTACCAAATGTTTGGTGGGGCCTTTTTTTAGTGCAAAATTTCTAATTTCGTAGTACTTCAGCGGTCTGAAGTTGTGGAGCTAAATCAGAAGGATTCCGCAAATCAGCCGCCCGGCGATAGCCCAATGGCACTTACTTTAGACGAAACGTGGGATAATTTTATCAGCCGCCACGCGATAGCGTCCGGTCCTACGCGCTAAAAACCGGACGCTATCGCGTGGCGGCTGATGCGCAGATGCGCTGCATCAATCTAAAGTAAGTGCCATAGGGCGATAGCCCACCCGGTTTCGTCTCCTCAAATTACAACAGAACCCGACGCTATCGCGTTGCGGCTGATAAGTGCAACTTCAGATAGCTGAATTGTTACCAAATCCTAAATTCAGCACTCCTTAATCATCGCTCCCGACTCCTTGCAAGTCCTTCAACGCATTCTTGGCCAACACATCCTTGGGGGCGATCCTCAATACTTCCTCAAACTCGGCTTTGGCCAGCTTCATCTGCCCCATACTTCTCAGCACACACCCCAGTGCGTATCTCAGTTCTTCTTCGCATCCGATCTCGCACGCAAGCCCCACACGTAACGTCATCTCCGCACCAGCGATGTCACCTTGCTGAAATTGCAGCGTGCCCAAAAACAGACGGCCCGTTGCGTCATTTGGATCGCCTTCGATCTGCCGCTGATAAAATTCAGCCGCCCGCACAAAATCGCCCTGATCGCGGTATAGATTTCCTATCTCGCCGTAGATCGCATCCGGGTTCTGATCGCCCAATTTCTCGATCGCGTCTTCAAAAACAGCCATCGCAGCTTCGTATTGCGCTAATTTAACCAACGCATGCCCCTTGTCCAACATCGCCTTAATCGAGTCAGGCTGCAACTCGAGATACTGCTCTGCCAGCTTAACCGTGGTGGCGTACCACTGATTATCTGAGGCCGTTACCAACTGTTGCTGAAGTTTTTTTATCGCGTCTTTTGCCATAGAATCCACTGTTATAATCGAAGAAGTAAGTCGCATGGGATCAAGTCCCTCGACAGGGTATCATGGTTATAACAGAGCTGTCCTTGTGAGTTGAGTGTTGAAAAACGCGGAACTCATTATTCGGCGTTCTATTGGCTAAATTCAGGATAACGTTTCTGCTGGCATGTCACCGAATTCAAACAATTTTCAGTCAGCCGTTTTCTCCGTCTGTGGTTGCGCGGTAGCACTGCTATGCGTTTCTCCTCAAGCAACAGCGGTTTGCTATGCCGTTGAAGATTCGATTCAAAAAAAAGAGTCGAATGAACCGGCTCAGCGACCCGAGCTTGAACGTCGCCAACAGAAGCTGCTCAACGATTATCAATTGCTTGAGGAAAAACTGTTCACGCTGTACCAATACGAGAAAGACAAAAATCCGAATCGGTCAAAATTGCTGGAAAAAGCGTTCCAGAAATCACAGCAGTCTTCGACGATCGAACGATTGGAACAAGCAACAAATTTTCTCAACGCGGCGAAATTCAAGCAGGCCGAAGCCGAACAGGCGCAGACGCTCGCTGATTTCAACAACCTCTTAGCACTGTTGCAGAGTGAAGATCGTGGCAAGCGGATACGAGACGAGCTTGAACGCTATCAGGAGTATCTGAAAGAAGTCGAACGGTTACTCCGGATTCAGAAAGGCTTACGCGGCCAAACCGAGGGCGGTGGTGACGAACAAAGGATCGCTCAATCGGAATCACAAGCGGCCGATCGAGCAAAGAAGTTGGCGGAAGAGATCAAGCGGAACGAAGAACAACCCGATCCCGAGCTTCTCGACGACGGAGAGTCCGAGGACGACCAAGACCGCAAAGAAGGCAAAGGCGAATCTGAAGATGAGCCTGATGCTGAATCAACCGACGGCGAATCCGAAACATCCGGCTCCGAAGATCAGCAGAATGATCAGAAGACTGGCGAAGGGCAACAAAGCGATTCTGATTCGGACCAACCCTCTGACGCGAAACGAAGTAGTGGTGATTCGCAGCTCGCCCCTGCCGCTCAGGGTGCGCCAGCAGGTGGCGAATCCCAGCAAGGAGACCAAAAGGACGCGGCCGCACAAGTGAATCCAATTCGAAAACGAATCGCCAATGCGGAAGGTCTAATGCGGAAGGCGCAGCAAGCGCTGCAGCAGGCCAAACGCGACGATGCAGCTGAACAAATGCGGGAAGCAGAAAAAGAAATCGCCGAGGCCAAAAAGCAGCTTGAGGAGATTCTTCGGCAGTTGCGTGAGGAGGAAGTCGAACGAACCTTGGCGATGCTCGAGGGACGTTTTCGTAAGATGCTTCAGCGCCAAATGAAAGTCAAAGATTCAATCGAAAAATTAAGCAAAACTGCGGCTGAACAACGGGCAACTGATTTTGAAATTCAAACCGGGAAATTGTCCACTGAACAAAACTCGATCGCCACCGACGCTTCGCGCGCTTTATTGTTACTACGTGAAGATGGTTCCTCGGTGGCATTTCCGGCGACGGTCGAAGAGATGCATCTTGATATGCTACAGATTGCTGCTCGGTTGTCCGCCGCGAAAGTTGGAGAATTTACTTTCGAATTAGTAAATGACGTTATCGGTACGTTAAACTATCTTGTGGATGCTTTAGCACAGACACAAAAGGATAACGAAGACAAAAATTCCGCAGGTCCGCCCCCCGGAGGCGGCTCTGCGCCCAATCCGGGCGATAGGGCCCTTGTCGGAAAGATTGCGGAACTAAAAATGTTACGAGGGCTGCAGGATAGGATCCACCAACGCCATCAGCGTTACGCAAATACGCTTGATCGGATTGACGATCCCGCTGCGACTGCAGATAGCCCTGATTTGATCGCCGGGCTTGCACGTTTGGCCGAGAAACAATTAAAGCTCACGCGTATTGCACGAGACATTGTGAACGAACGAAATAAATAGAGGTGACCGTTTGTACAACTTATTTGCTCCAGAGGTTCGAGGTCGCCTGTTCGTGCGACCAGTCCGCTTTGCCCTCGCTACCGTTTTGCTCGCGTTGATCTCCATCGGTTTCAGTTCTCCGAAAACCGCTTTTGGTGATGATGACGATGCTGAACTACGCAAACCGGCGTCTTGGAGTTCACCAGAGATTGAGAGCGTCGTTGAGCGTTTTGGGAATTGGTTGACGCTAAAGACCGATAGTCAGTCCGACCGGAACAAGACTTTCGGTTTTCTCAGAGGGAATCTGAAAAATCTGACGCTGTCGCAACGGTTAGATGTGATCGTAAATGCGATCTCGATGGTCCGACCTGACGTTGAAAGTTTCGTCCGACAACTCCGCACGCTTGAACAGGATTCCAGCGCTAGCAATTCCACTGGCGTCAATATTGGAGATTTCCAATACGATATCGATTCCGTGATTGAAAACGAGTTTGTCAGTAATCACGTTCGGTTATTTTATGGCCGTTGGTTGGCGCAAAACCGTTTCTACGACGAATCGCTGGAACAGCTGTTAGACGTGCCGGTTGAATCTGTCTTGGATCCGGCGACGTTGCTGTTTTATCGTGGACTAATGCAGCATCAATTATTGTTGAAAGAGGAATGCCTGGCCACGGCAAAGAAACTACTTGAGAATGAAGACAAAATTCCTCGGCGCTACGCGGTCATCGGTAAACTGATGGTCGCAGATATTGAACCTCTGGAAGTGGATTCGTTGGATGAGATTTCTAGGTTGATGAGCGACGTTGGGCGGCGGACGGGGCTCAATCGAACCGGATCTCGTGTAATCGAAGAGGAACAGAAGGTAATCGAAAAGCTGGACAAGCTGATTGAGAACCTGGAAAAACAGCAGCAGCAATCACAATCCAAATCAAGGGGCGGTGGACAGGCTCCTTCGGGTCCAATTCAAGCGTCGCAAGTCGCAGGTGGTGGAGCAAATGGAGAAGCTGACAATAAACGCCAGCAGGACGGCGGAGACTGGGGCGCTCTTCCCCCGGCGCAACGTGCAGCAGCGATGGCAGAGATGTCTAAGGACATGCCGCCGCACTATCGCAGCGTGATTGAAGAATATTTTCGCCGCTTGGCTGAAAATTAGAGTCGCCGTTTTTGAGACGCCGTGGCGAAACTGTTAGCAGCAAGGCGCTTTCCCCAATGGCACTTACTTTAGCTTGATGCAACGCATCAACCCGTCAGCCGCCAACGGAAAAGCGTCCGGTCCTACGCGTTTAAACCGGACGCTTTTCCGTTGGCGGCTGATTCGAATTGACTACGCCAATGAGTTCGATTTTCTAAAGTAAGTGCCATTGGGCAATAGCCGCCGGTTCTGCCCGCCATTTACCGGCGGCTAGCGACTTGCGGCTGACGAAAGTAACGCCGTGATAATGTCGTGATAATGTCGTGCAAAATCAGTTTTCTTCGGGCCGCCAATAGCACCATGCCCTGCAAGCGTGTGTTAAAATCGAGACTCACTTTTGTCTATTATCTCGAGCCGCACGTGAAAATTATACTTCTGATTCTTACCGTCTTAGCAATCGCTTGCTCGACGTCATCGTTACACAGCCAAGCCCCCCAACCGAAAGAGGTTCGGTCGGTTGGCAAGATTTTGGAAGATCCGATGTCGGTGGAGATAGGCGAACAAGGACACGGCTGGCAGAATCTAGGGGAATCCAATTTTTATAACGCAAACTGCAAAGAGCACACTTGGAAATGGACTTCGGAAAAGTTGTCATGCAACGGTGATAGCGTCGGCGTACTTTGTTCAAAAAAACAGTTTACTAATTTTGAACTAGCGCTGCAATGGAAACATCTTCAGTCGGGAGGTAATTCAGGCGTGTTTGTCTGGACGCCCGCCGCCTCCATTGATACTTTGAAGCCCGGCAAATTGCCGGAGGGAATTGAGTGTCAAGTTTTGGACCACGGTTTCACAGATAAATACCTTCAGGTGCCGGGGAGGGTCGCTGATTGGTTTACGACTCATGGCGATGTGTTTCCCGTTGGTAAATCGAAAATGAAACCCTTTGCTCCGCTTTCACCCGATGGTGTGCGTAGCTTCCCGTCCGCCAATCACTCCAAGAAGTTCGGGCAATGGAACGACTATTACATTCGCGCTATCAATGGCGAAGTGCGACTCTGGGTCAATGGGATTGAGGTGTCCGGAGGAAGTGACTGCGATCCGGCCACCGGCTACGTTTGCTTGGAAGCCGAAGGGGCGCCAATCGAATTTCGCAAGATTCGTTTTAGGCAACTTCCATAGGTTTGCTAACGCTGAAGTTTGAATCTTCCAAGCCCATTCTTTAGAATGCAGATTGAATTTTAATTGAGAAAGAAACACGATGACTAATTTGCCAGAGATCGGTTCTTCTACCCGGCGGAGTGAAACAAACAATGAACAGCCGTCAAGGCGCGATTTCCTTGCGCAAAAACTGAAGACGGGAGCTGCTCTGGCGACGTTGGCTGTGGCCGCTCCGTGTTTCGGCCAAGACGGCAATGAGCAGCAGGAAAACAGCGACGAAGTGACAACGAAGTCAGCGGCATCAAAGATTCGAATTGGCGTCGTGGGCTGCGGCGGTCGAGGGATGGGGGCAGTTGGAAATTCGTTGACGATCAACGACAACGTAGAAGTCGTTGCCTTAGGTGACTTGGATCCCCAAGCCTGCGTTCGCGCCCGTCGAGGATTATTGGAACAGTACGAGCAGCGGGGTGCTGTAGCCGAAAACAAAATTCATACAGGATTGGATGCCTATAAACGAGTGCTAGAGGATCCCGATGTTGACATCGTCTACCTCACAACATCGCCAAGATTTCGTCCCCGTCATATTGCCGAAGCGGTCGATGCTGGGAAACACGTTTTTGCGGAGAAGCCCGCCTGCGTAGATCCCGCTGGCTACCATATCTGTGTTGCCGCTCACGATCGAGCGGTCGCCAACGGCACCGCGATCGTCACCGGGACACAGTACCGCAGGCAAATCAACTATATACAAGCCATTAAGAAGATTCATGATGGTGCGATCGGCGACATCGTTAGCATGACGTCTCGTTATTGTTCGTCCAACATCTGGTACCGTGAGCGCGACGAGGGCATGTCGGAGCTGAACTATCAGTTGAAAAACTGGATGCACTTCATCTGGCTTTCGGGCGATCAAATTGTGGAACAGTCCGTTCACAACATCGACGTGATGAATTGGGTGATGGGGTCTGCACCCGAAACCGCATACGGATCAGGCGGACGTTTCCATCGACCTAAGGACAGTCAAATGTGGGATGCCATGTCGGTGGATTACACTTACCCGGGCGACCGTGTCGTGTCATTTAAAAACCGTCAGTGGCCCAACAGTAAAACAGATAATCGCAATGTGATTTATGGCACCGAGGGGACGATGCACATTGGTGCTGGAAATAAGGGGTCTTCGATGTTCAACCGGAAGGGCGCCGAGGTGTGGAGTTGCGACGGGAAGATCTCTGACGCGTATAAACAAGAGCACAAAGATCTTGTCGATTCGATTGTTGCGGGCAGACCAATCGTTGAATTGAAACAGACAGCCGAAAGTTCGTTGACCGCCGTGATGGGAAGAATGGCTGCTTACTCGGGGCAGGAAGTTGATTGGGACTTCATCAGCAAGGAATCAACGTTGAACCTATTTCCGGAGGGACTCAATGAGGCCACTGTTTTGAAGAACGATGGATACGCCATTCCGGGAGTAACGCCGCTCGTTTAAGGGAACATGCTATCTGACTTGGTCTTCATTCAAAAGATCACAATGCGTGAAAATTCGCAGGGCTAACCATCGGTATGAGTGAATCAAATAGAAGTCCTTTGACACGACATCAACAGACACGACGACCCTAGTGAACCACCATGCGCGAAATTCATTCGATCGAAGAATTGACCTCCCACCTAAAGGATGGAGGTTCTCTCAAAGATACGGTCGTTCAAAGCGTCGATGCAACTCGGGTCGCCGATTTGATATTCAAAGCGACCATTGATAATACTGTTTTTCTCGGGTGCGTTCTTCCTGATAATGTGTTGGCCTCGGTCGTCGGTAGAGGAGCGAGCGTATTCCCAACGATCACGGGGCTTCCTTTTAATCCTTACGCACCCACGTTGTATTCGGCCGATACGCTGTTTGATGGTTTCTCCCCGGCCGATCCTTGCAGCTACTGCCAAACGACCGATGCAAAGGTCTATCAACACTGGATCGACACGGGAAGTTCTAACCCAACAACGATCGCCGATGCACTCTCGCGTCGTTTGCATGACATGGCGATGACAGACGCAATCGGAGACTTTCTGGCGTCCCAAGCTCCCGATGGAAAGATCGTAGGCATGATGGGCGGGCACTCCATGAAGCGGTCCGACGACGCATATTTGATGGCAGCGCGGATCTCCAGAGAGTTAACTCGCCGCGGCTACTTGATGGTCAGCGGCGGCGGCCCCGGTGCGATGGAAGCGACCCATGTTGGAGCTTGGTTTGTCGAACGCACCGATAGCGAACTAGAGGCGGCGGTCAGTGAATTGTCTGCCGCGCCGTCCTACAAAGAAAAACGCTGGCTCGCTCGTGCGTTTGAAGTCCGTGAAAAGTATCCGCCTTCCTCCGACAATAAGCATATCAGTCTCGGTATTCCGACTTGGCTTTATGGACACGAACCTCCTACGCCGTTTGCAACGCACATTGCCAAATACTTTGCCAACAGTGTTCGAGAAGACGGTTTAGTGACGATCGCTTCGTCAGGGTTGATTTTCGCGCCCGGAAGCGCCGGAACGATCCAGGAGATCTTCCAAGACGCAACTCAGAATCACTACGCGACGACGGGCGTGTCCAGCCCAATGGTCTTTCTCAATAGCGAATACTGGACTAAGGAAAAACCAATCTATCCGATGATCAAGCAACTGGCCAAAGGCCATGACTACGAAGAACTGATCGCCATCTTCGACGATGTGGATTCAGTCGTGAACTACATCGAAAACAACAAACCTATCAAAAGCAGTTTGGGAAAGTGGTCGTTTTGTTCAGCCCATTGTAAACCAATGGCCTAAATTCTAGGCTGCCCATTCTAAGCAATACAATCACCCTTTTTAGGATCGCAATGAAAGCTGCGTCGATCGCCGAACTGAAAAAGGAGCTGGTCCGGCTTGAGCCAGGAGAATTACTGGACGCTTGCCTTCGCCTCGCTCGATTTAAAAAAGACAACAAGGAATTGTTAACTTACATCTTGTTCCTCAGCAATGACGAACTGGGTTTCGCGAATTCACTCTGTGCGGAAATCGACCAGCAGTTTTCCTTGACGCCCAACACCCACAAGAAAACGCTTCGAAAGTTGATCCGATGGATGAACAAATGCCTGCGATTCACAAAGGTGAAAGATACCGAGATCCAGGTGCGGCTTCACTTTTGCCGAAAATTGAGGGCCAGCCAAACACCGATGCGGAATTCGAAGGTCGTCATGAACATGTATAACGGACAACTGAAGAAAGTACGTCGCGTGATCGAGAAACTTCACGAGGAAATACAGCAAGAAATTGAACGCGAAATTCAGGAACTTGAGCTATGAGCAGGAAACTTGATCATCGGCTCGAAGCTGTGGCTCAGCAGATCCGTTCCGCAACCCATGTGGACATCGGTTCGGACCACGCAAGTTTACAAGTCGCGTTGCTAAAAACGGGCAGGATTCAAAATGCGATCGCGATTGAGAACAAGCGGCTGCCATATGACAATTCGATTCGCGCGTTGCAGGGGTTCTCTGCGGACGTGCGATTCGGTGATGGTTTGAATGTGCTAGAACCGAACGAGGCAGAAAGTTTAAGCATCTGCGGACTTGGAGCAGAAAGCGTACGCGACATCCTGCTGGCCCACCCGCGTCGGATTCCCAATTTTGTCGTGGTAGAAGTATGTCAGAAACCAGAAGTTGTTCGGCGCTGGGCCTTTGAACATGGCTTCAATCTTGTCAGTGATCAGACGACGCCAGGTCGCCGGTCGTTCACAATTTTGAGCTTCAAGCGTGCTCAAGAATCAACTTCCCGCGACCCCGCATATGACGACGTCGACTTAGAATCCGCTTTGACATTTGGCCCCTCCGTTTTACAACGGGAAGACCACCAATTCGACTTGAAACTGCAGAATGAAGAAGCTTGGTGGCGAGGATTTGTAAGTCTTTCGCACGACGCATCGAAACGTCTTCGGTTGGTCCGAGAGGTCATGAATAATCGACGCGTTAGCCCAATGCCGCTTACTTTGTATTGATGCAACGCATCAATGCACCAGCCGCCGCGCGATAGCGTCCGGTCACACGCGATTAGGACCGGACGCTATCGCGTGGCGGCTGATTGAATTTACAAACCCTGGCACGTCGATTTTTTTATTGTGTTGGCTTTCCTCTACCCCCACCGGAACCCATCGTGAACCTGATTGCTAATAGTCGATTCAAATTCTTCCCGCAGCTGAACGACTTTGAACAGGTCGCTTGGCTGAGCTCTCGACAGAAACTGCAGCCTGAATTTACGAGTGAATATTTTGGTTCGGAAAGCCTGCAGGATAAATTATTGACTGCCATCGCGGCGGAAAGGTTGTTGCCGGTCAAAGAGGTTTTTGAAACCTTCGAATTCTTCGCGCGGATTCGTAAGACGGTGCGCACCGCAGTGGTTGCAGATCTTTGTTGCGGACACGGTCTGTTGGGGATTCTGTTCGCGCTGTTCGAACGGGAGGTCCAACGAGTGATTTTGATTGATCAAAATGAACCGCTCAGCCGACAAAAATTGATTGCCGTCGCTGGCGAAGTCGCTCCCTGGATTGTCGATAAAATTGACAACCGCGAATCAAAGATAAGCACATCCGACAAGTGGATCAAACCGGGCATCGCTGTCGTAAGTGCCCACGCTTGCGGCGTGTTGTCGGATCTTTGTATTGACGTGGCAATCAAATCAGGTGGTCCCATCGGGATCTTACCCTGCTGTTATCCTCGTTCGGCCTGCGAGGCACCTTTGGCGTTGCAGACTCAATTCGGCATGCAAGCGGCATTCGACATCGACCGCACCTATCGTTTGCAGGCCGCCGGCTATCGTGTGCGGTGGGGTACGATTCCCAGCGCGATTACTCCCATGAATCGACTGATCTACGGACAAATCCCAAAGTCGAGGGCTTGATACCGCTGTTTGAATCATCGGAGGTGGGAGCAACCTGTCTTTGAAAGATTGGGCGATTTCTCTATGGTGGCAACCGCAATTCCCCTTCGCCGTCTCCAATGCCATTGCGGCAACCGCCGTAGATTGGTCACAGATTCAAATGTCGTCATCCTTACCTAAACCCGGTCGAATTCTCGAGCTTGACGGTCTGCGTGGGCTGGCGGTTATCGTTGTGGTGTTGGCGCACTATTTGGCCGAGGTGCCTCACGGTTTCTTTCCGTTTAGTCTGGGATGGTTGGGCGTTGATGTGTTCTTTGCGCTTTCGGGCTTTCTGATCGCAGGCATCTTGATCGACAATCGTGGATCGAAGAATTATTTCAGTGCTTTTTATATGCGTCGGACGTGTCGCATTTTCCCGATCTACTTTCTGTTCATCCCGCCGCTGGTAATGCTGATACATTACCTGCGTCAATCGGGATTCGATTGGCTCGAGAAACCCCTGCCGATGGTGGGATACTTGACCTACACTCAGAACTTCTTCATGGCATGGACCAACCACGACGGTGGATTGTCTCTGATTCCGACTTGGACGCTGGCCGTTGAAGAACAGTTTTATATGCTGCTGCCACTGATCGTGCTATTCGTGCCGCCGCGCCATTTGCTGAAGACGTTTCTGGTCCTGATCGCATTGGCACCGATTCTACGATCGACATTGCTGTATCAATTCGGCAGCGATCACATCAGCGCAAACTGCCTGCTGCCGTGTCGCTGGGACACGCTGTTCTGGGGCGCAATCGCGGCGATGATTTGGCGAGATGAAAAACTCAAATCTACCGTACTCAAAAACGACGGCAGACTTCTCAAAGCGGTCCTAGTTGCCGCAATCTGGATCGTGCCTGTGTTGTTGTTCTCCAAGAAGTTCACCGATGTGCCCTTACGCATGTCGGTAGGCCTGACCGTGATTGGACTTGGCAGCGCCAGCTATATATTGCTGGTGGTCAGCAAGAACGTATCGGGGAAATTGTTGCTTACCAAGCCATTGAAATTCTTCGGAACGATTTCCTATGGAATGTACTTGGTCCATCAACCCATTTTGGTGCTCTTGCATGGATTCGTTCTAGGCACGCGCCCCGATGTGCAAACGTTACCTCAGATTTTGATAACACTGACAGCGATTCCGATTTCTGTAGTCGTCGCTTGGCTATCCTGGACGTTTTTCGAATCCAAGATCGTTCGCTATGGACACCGCTTCAAATATTAGGAAGCTGGAACTCAATTCTAAAATTAGTCAGAACGACAATTCTGTCGAAACCGCGAGAGATAGGGCGTTCAGCCGAGTGTAGGCAAAAAACTTTCCACCGTTTTTGGCTAAAATCTCATTCGCCGCGTATCAATAGGTCCGTTTGCTTCTTCCTTAGCGGAATAGTTCAATGACGCGAAACTAAAACTCTCATCGCAGGTTTCGTTACGCTAAGATCAAGATTTGACAGAATATAAGCCACTCATTCAGGATCCCTTTCTATGTCGGCTAAACAGATGCCTTCAAATTTGCGTGTTTCTCTGCTAACGATGGTCGCGGTAATTCTCTTAGGCGCGTTTGCAGCGGCTCAAACGAACGTCGTGTTCGTCATCACCGACGACCAGGGCTACGGCGACCTTGGATGTACCGGGAACCCGATCATCAAGACTCCGCACATTGATCAGTTGGCATCGGAGAGTTCGGGGCTGAGCGACTACCACGTTGCGCCCACTTGTTCTCCGTCTCGTTGCTCTGTGTTGACGGGGCATTGGACCAATCGAACGGGAGTCTGGCACACCATCATGGGCCGTTCGATGCTGCGTGAAAACGAGGTCACTGTCGGTCAAATGTTTGCCGACGCGGGCTACGAAACGGGTATGTTTGGAAAGTGGCATCTTGGAGATAACTTTCCGTACCGTCCGGAAGACCGTGGCTTCAACGAGGTCTATCGTCACGGCGGTGGTGGTATCGGACAGACCCCGGATGTTTGGGACAACGCCTACTTCGACGGTTCCTATTACCACAACGGAAAAATCGTGCCCGCCAAAGGCTTCTGCACCGATGTCTTCTTCGAACAGGCTAACACGTTCATTCGTAAGTGTGCCGATCAAAAGAAACCATTCTTCGCTTACATCACAACCAACGCGCCGCACAAACCCTTACACTGCCCCCAGAAATATCTCGATCTCTATAAGGATCAGTCCGACGGCATCGCGGCGTTCTACGGCATGATCTCGAATATCGACGACAACGTTGGTAAAACGCGCGAGTTGATCAAAGAACTGGGAATCGAGGCCGATACGATCTTCGTTTTCACCACCGATAACGGAACGGCCAGCGGAGCAAAGATCTACAATGCCGGAATGAGGGCGGGAAAGGGAAGCCCTTACGACGGCGGCCATCGTGTTCCGTTCTTTTTGCATTGGCCTGCCGGTGGAATCACTCAGCAGCATGATGTTCTAACGTTAACACATGCGGTCGACATCGTCCCCACGTTACTTGAAATGACGGGCGTGAAGAAACCCGAGGATGTGAAGTTTGATGGTGTTTCAATCGCTGACTTGCTGGACCCGAACAAGGACGTTGAGTGGATGGAACGTTTTGTGATTAGTGATTCACAACGCGTGCGTGACCCAATCAAATGGAAAAGTTCGTCGGTAATGTCTCAGAAGTATCGACTGATCAACGGGGAAGAGCTGTACGAAATCGCCGTCGATCCGGGACAGAAGAACGACATCGCCAAAGAACACCCCGAAGTGGTCGAAACGATGCGCAAGTTCTATGAACAATGGTGGACGGAACTCGAACCAACCTTCGCGCAGACAACAGAGATTTACCTTGGCCACCCTGACCATCCTGTCGTCAGTCTTACCGCTCATGATTGGATCCAGAAAATTTATCCACCTTGGCACCAAGGGTCAGTGCGCGAAGCGAATCGAAGAGAAGAAGAAGTCCCGCCATTCACTCACAAGGGGCACTGGGCAGTGAAAGTGATTGAAGACGGCAAGTACAAAATTTCACTCCGCCGCTGGCCGGTTGAATCAGGAGCCGCGATCAACGCTGCTCTCGAAGCCGGCGACAACGTCCTTGGTCCCTCAAAACCTTTCCGGTCACAGCCAGGAGTCGCGATTGGTGCCACTCACGGAGTACTCCGAATTGACGACAAGGAGATCGACAATAGCCCAGTTGAGCAGGACGCTCAAGACGTTAGCTTCGTCACTGAACTGAAGGCTGGTTCGTATCGACTTGCCCCCTACTTTGAAGTCAAAGATGGTGAGTTGGGTGCCTACTACGTTGTTGTCACCCATTTGAAATGATCTGGGCGACGGGTGTGTGGCTTCTGGGATAAACAGGGCCAGGATCACATCGCGCTGTTTTGCAACTAGCAATCTGAGTCGACTCGAATCGCGGCTGAGAACCAACTAAACTCATAGATGAGAATTTGAAAAGTGAAAATGCGTACGCATAAAGTTCCATTGACGCTTCTGATGGTCGGCTTGATTTGCGTGAGCGGCTTGGATGCTGTTGCCCAAAAACGCAAAAGCCGGCATGCGGTAGATGAAACCAGCAACCCAAGGCGGACATGGAATTTGCCAATGTGGTGCGCGGCGCCCGCAACGATCCCAGTATTGGCAGTTCCGATTTTTCGAATGACTCAATGGCCGTCTACTCGCATGCCTTGCAATGGTGGATGACGGGCAAGCAAGTTCATGCCGAGGAGTCTATTGAAATTTTGAACGCTTGGTCCTCCACGCTGAAAACGATCGGGGCCACGATGCGCGGCTGTTGGTTGGCATGGGTGGCATTGGATTCTGCAACGCGGCAGAGCTTATCAGGCACTCCCACGCAGGTTGGGGCGCCGAAGATCAAGACCGCTTCGAGCAAATGCTCAGGAACGTTTTTTATTTAACGATCAAGGACTTTTATCCCTCAACTAATGGCAACTGGTACGCATCGATAATCCAAACCCTGTTGGCGATGGGAATCTTGCTCGACGATCGCGAAAGGTTTGATCGCGCCATTACCATCATCTACATGGCAAGGGCAACGGAAGCATCGAGAATTACTTCAACTCATTCGGTGAGTGGCAGGAAAGCGGTTGCGACCAAGCTCACACGCAAATGGGGATTGGTTTTCTTGGATGCGCATGCGAGATTGCTTGAAGCAGGGCGTGGACCTGTACGGCGCGGCCGATAGTCGTCTGGCATTAGGATTTGAATACACGGCGAAATACAATTTTGACTACGATGTTAGGTATGAACCCTACAAAAGTTTTGAAGGCAGATACCACTATCGTTAACTATCGTCCAATTCCCGCGGCCGGCTCGCGCCGATCTATGATCGCGCCGTCCATCATTATCACGACCGGATGGGGCTGGAAATGCGTTACAGCCGTGAAGTATCAGAGAAACGAGGCCCAGATGTTTTTTCGACAACGCATATGCCGTGGGGCATGCTGCTGTTTTCCGATTTGCCGACTGGACTCAATCCAATCGAGCGGAAAAGGGAACGCGATCCTAACGCAACCGGAAGTAAACCCTCAGCGGACACCAAACCAGTCGTACTCTGCCCGACACCTGAACCGGCGATCAAGGGAATTCAACCGCGCGACATCAATAACTTCTGGATGGCGACTGATTCATTGGATCGCGACCAAGGTCTATTCGATTCGAAGCGGTACCTAGGGAATTTTAACAGCTGCAGACTGCCACGATGTCCAAAAAAACAGTGGGATGAATCTTCAAAATTGTTAAACTCAACCGTTCGAAAGACATACTAGGGGGAGCTAATTTTCTATATATATTTTTCCGTTTTCATGTTCTGACACATGGGCCCCGTTTCCCATGGTCCAAACACGTTTGAAGGATCGAGTTAGTCAATGAGATTAGCTATCCTATTACTCATGATTTTGACCGCCGGTTGCGGCGGCGACCAATACGAGATGGCTCCGGTCCCTGGCCCTGGTACCGTTACGTATGATGGGGAGCCATTGGCGGGTGCTGAAGTAGTTTTTGCGCCGATGGAGTCTGATGACGAAATGAGGGTAGGACCTGTTTCCATCGGAGTCACCGACAGTGACGAAACGTACACTTTGAAAACTCTCAAGGGTGTCGAAGGAGCGGTGGTCACAAACCATAGAGTTTCAGTCGGTTTCAGTCGGTTTTGGCGAGTTTAACGCGGCCGACATCAGACGCGAATATTGATCTCAACAAGGATGGAACCTAATCGTCTACCGGAGCTAAATCAAGTCGTTAAGTCATTTGGCTTAAGCGCCGCCGCAGCCATCACCGATCTACTTGCCCCGGCGGTTTGCTTGGGCTCAAGTGGTTGAGGTCGATCTTGCTATAACCATCGGGCCCCTCGGTCGCCGGTCGTTGCCTTCCGATGCTGGCTGCTTACTCCGAAGACTGCCGTCGGGTTGGAGTGAAGACTTCCGGAGAGGCTTGGACCCGCCCGGGTAGGATTTGATACCATGCAGCTACCTTTCTCGATGAACTCTCACCGTTTAAAATGACTAAGCCAACAACACCTGCGGCTCACACCAAACCCGACGCGCCAGCAAATGAGTTTTTAGGTGCGATGAGAATCTCTTGCTGGTGCTGCGGGTTTGTATTGAGGGGCTAACGCCCAAACGGCAGACTAAATCAACAAGCCCGGACGACGTGTAAGTTATAGAAGCCTTTCGCTCCGCAAAAGTGCGTTCGCGAGCAAAAGCGCGTTCGCGAATAATAGCACTTGAATGCTATTTCGCGGAGCGAAAGGCTACTATTAAACACTTATTAACCTAAGACTTAGCAGTATGAGCATCTTCGCAGGAACCGAATTTTATCAGGCCCCCAAGTGTGATCGCTGCGGTCAATTGGAAACTGAGTGCGATTGCCCGCCGCTGGAGGTGAACCGCGTCTTTGTCGATCCAGAGAAACAGACCGCGCGGATTGGTAAGGAGAAACGCAAGAAGGGAAAGACCGTTACCGTCATTCGTGGGCTGGCGGCGGATGACAATGATTTGCGGGAGTTGCTGAAGCGATTGAAGAACGAATGCGGCGCTGGTGGTTGTGTTGAAGAAGACACCATCGTGGTGCAAGGCGATCATCGACCCCGAATCGAAGAAGTGCTAAAGAAGATCGGCTATCGGACGAAGGTTATTTGACGCTACTATCTGCGCATAAAAAAACCGCCTCGCGTGAACGAAACGGCAATAAAAGATTAGCTCCAGCGAATTGGCAGCGATGGGAGTCGCTGGGAGAAAAACGAAAGTCGGACGTGCTAAGCACAAGCCACTATTGACCTCGGTCTACCCTAAAATTGGTCCCTCAGCCGTTTATGTTTGCTGGAGTAATCAGTGTATGTAGTTTAGCTTATTGTTCGGCTGTTGATGATACCAACTGGAGAATACTTTGGAATTTAACAAACAGATTATTTTGTGCGTTTTTCTATCGCTTTGTTTGTAGTTGTAAAATATACGACATCCACTCGGTACCCGGAGTCTGATATTCAGCTACCACTTCCAAGGACACCTTGTCCAATACCTTTGCTTCATCGGCAACTTTTTTCTCTTGGGGCCAATTGGGGCCTTTAAGCGCCAGTAGTTTTCCCACCGACAACCAAACCTCTTCGAACCAGGTCCCCAGCTTCACCAGCGGCCCGACGGCTCTGGCCGTTGTGTAGTCATAGCGGAAATCAACCAGTAAATCCTCAGCGCGACACTGATAGACTTCGATGTCAAGATCGATTCCCTCTGTCATCTGCCCGAGCGCCGACGCCTTTTTGCCGACCGATTCGGCCAGTGTGACCTGAAGATCAGAGCGGATGATGGCCAGGAGAACGCCCGGTACGCCGCCACCAGAGCCAACGTCTAAGACTTCCTTGCCTTCGGGGATCAATTTTGAAAGCTGAATCGCGTCATAGAGGTCCCGCGAAACGAATTTTTCGTAGGTCGTGTGGCGGGTGAGATTGATTTCTTTGTTTAACGCCCACAGGATCTGACAATAGTGTTTGATTTGCGTCCGCTGGTCTTCCGGTAGTTCGATACCGTAAGCGTCCATTGTCTGTTTGAGGTTGGCCATAAGAGCGAAAGGTTTCGGCGAAGTTTAGTTAGCGTTGAGGAAAAATCGGGTCGCGTGAAAAAAGATCGGGGCTGCAAAGCAGAGGGAATCAATACGGTCTAATACGCCCGCGTGACCTTGGACTAAAGTGCCATAGTCTTTGACGCCGCGATCGCGTTTTATCGCAGACATGGTCATGCTGCCCGACGATGCCATGATGCTGATCACTAGCGCCATGAAACCCGATCCGTACCAAGTGAACGGGGTGGCGAATTGGATCAGCATACCAAAGAGCGCGGTACAACAGGCCGCTCCGATGACACCTTCCCACGTTTTGGTGGAATTGATCCCCGGCGCGATGATGTGTTTGCCCGCCAGGCGATCCCAGACGAAGTGCAACATGTCGCTGACTTGAACCACGACAATAAAGTAAAACAACAGCCCCGCCGTTTTGCCGGTCCATGGCAGGTGAGTCTGAGCTTCGCTGTCCCAATAAACCAGGTCCAGATAAAGCAACGCCGGCGTGTGACTTAGAGCGTAGACGCAGATCAACAACCCAAATTGGATCTTGGCGGACCGTTCTAGAAACCGTTTGTGATCGCCGGTGAAGGCAATTCGGCCTGGAATAAACAGGGAAGCGTAAACCGGAATAACGATCGTATAGAGGTCGTAGTAATTCATCGCGACCATGTAATATTGAAATGGCGTGAACCCGACGATCAACCAAAACAACGTCCCATGATCGCCTCGACGTGTCGGCGTCATCGTGATGAACTCACGCAGTGCCCACAGCGAAATCAACGCGAATAGAACCACCGTAACAATTTTGTTAAACAACAGGCTCATCACCAGCAGCACACAAATCGTCAACCAAGTGATGACTCGCTTGTTGAAGTTACGAATGATTGCCGGATCGAAATTGGATTCCGGTTGCCGTTTTAGAAACTGCCCAATCGCCAGCAGGATCGTCAGCCCAATCAGCACGCCAAGCATCAGCGCCGTTGTCCAAAAATCCAACAGCGCGGGTTGGGCGACCGGCGTTTGAGCGGCGGCCGATTTTTGAATTGTGAGTAGGAAATGCTGCAAGGAGCTGTCGTGAGTGATGTTAGTGTTTTGTGGGCAAGGAAAAGCTACGAACCATTTTTAACTTCATGAGGTACTCGAGGTTGGTCAAAAAAAAGTTTGGGGTGGAGCATTAGCCGTTTGAACGCTAGCTCCGGTTTCTGGTGCCGCCACCGTGGCTAGCGTTGAAACGGCTACTCCTAATTTTTAGCCGCGCGGAACCACTAATGGTCCTTCATCTTCATCACGGCCGCTTCGGCGCGTCTAAGAAAATCGTTTTTGCCTTCGCCAGATTCTAGCCATATCGGTGCCCCGATGGATATACAACTGAGCAAAGGAACGGGCAAAAACTCACCTTTTGGCATGACTCGGTTAAGATTATCGATATAAACCGGAACCAGCTCCAGGTCCGGTCGCTTTTTGGCCAGATAAAAGAGCCCACTTTTGAAGGGCTTCATTTGGTCAGCATGGTTTCGACCGCCCTCGGGGAACACGATCAGCGACTGTGTATCTCCGATCTCCCTGAGCATCATGTCGATGGGGCTGTTGCGAATCTTAATTTTCTTTCGATCAATCAACAATGCGTTGAACGCGCGAGCCATATAACGCCTCACCGGGCCTGCACGCCAGTAGTCGGCTGCCGCGACCGGACGTGTTCGAGCGCGGATCGGCTTGGGTAGCGACGCCCACAGTACCAGCGCATCAAGATGGCTGGTGTGGTTGGCGAAGTAAACGCGTTGGCAGATGTCTGGCTCACAGTCGACCCAACGTACCGTCGCACCGCTGAGCGCTTTGGCCAGCAGTACCAAAAATGGCACGGTTATCTGTTTCATGGGTCAATCTCAAAGCGTTAAAATTCGGTGATGGGCGATGCCACCGTTTCCGCGGGGCGTTCCACCTTGAGGGATTTCTTGCTTCATCCAACACCGGCAGCCGCACCGGGCTGCAGTTTTACGAATCCCTTCTGCGCATTGTTCTAAAGATCGTTTCCTTTACAAGCCAGCTAATGGGATTTTCTTGGTTGCCGCATTTTTAGATATCTTTTCCCATACTAAAGGTCTTGTTGATTTTATTAGCCATTTGGGCGCTAGCCCAATGGCACTTACTTTAGACGAAACGTGGGATAATCTTATCAGCCGCCACGCGATAGCGTCCGGTCCTAAGCGCGTAAGACCGGACGCTATCGCGTGGC
>Ga0115031_1000620_pt1 | contig 25539 bp, 29 predicted proteins | sample Maine_Asex4_meta_FD_87301 | JGI IMG/M metagenome (GOLD analysis project Ga0115031, IMG submission 87301) | Marine algal microbial communities from Maine, USA - Maine_Asex4_metaG | ecosystem: Host-associated > Algae > Red algae > Unclassified | place: Maine, USA | collected 2015-01-05
AGTGGCGGGGGCGGCGGCGGGGGGCGGCACGACCACCCGCGCACGCGCGCCACGGGCGTTCGCCGCGCGCCGCCCGAGGCGCCACCTCGACCGACGGCCGCCGGCCGAGCAGCGGCGCGCGGACGTCGGCCACATTCCCCACCCACCCCGCCCGTCGCTGCCCGCCCACGTCCGACGCGGGCGGGTCGACGCGAGGAGCGGCGGGCGCACCCCGCGGACAGGCGCCATCGTCTGCTTTGGAAGAAAAATCCATCGAGGCCCATCGAGGCCCGGCGATCACTGAGGTCTGTCCTCGATGGGCCATTGTGCCCACATCAAAGAAGCTCATCGAAACTCCATGTCGATGAGGTAGGTGTGCTCGAGCTCGAAGCGCCGTAGATATCGTCGGAAAATGTAGCACTTGTCCAAGGGGCCGAACGGAATCCTTGGACTGGGTCCGGCGCTTCCGGACATGTCCCGGACAGTCCCCCGGACCGGTCCGAAAGGTTGTCCGAAACCCAGTTCCGGACAGGGGCCACGTGCAAGGCGGTCTCGAGCATGCTGGCGCTAACGGAGCCGTCGCGAGTGGGATCCTGCGAGATGTCTTAACATGGGCCAATGAAATGTTCAGGATCTTGGTTAGCTGCTATTTACCATATAAATGTTGTTGGCCAGTGGGCCACTTCCTGCCCAGTCGCACTTTCTCGGCACCGGTCGTTCCAGGCAATACGCGCGAACGCTCATTGCGCTGCATTTGGTCCATTGCAGCCGTTGCCCGCGAAGGGGTGCTGGGAACAAGACAGGCACCACCGAGACGAAGTAAACGGACAACACTCGGCTCTTGGCAATGGGCCTGTTGCTGTTGTTTGAGGACCGCAGGGGTTTGATGTGAATGGCGCCAATGCTTTGTCTATCACGTCGTATGCGAACGCGGGGCCAGGCAGCGCAGCGGCTAGTGGCGCAGTGTCGGCACGCCGCCGCACGCCTGGGCGTCTGCCTTTGCTTCCACCACTGCAACCGGCGCCGCCTGAGCTCGGTGGAAGTGCGGATGATGCTTGTACAGAAGTGAACATGGTCCATTTAACTAGAAGGGCGCTCCCTCTGACAACAGCAGGCCAGTGCCCGCGACGCGCGCGTCCCAACAACAGCAAAAAAAGTAAAACCCCTCATTAAAGCCCCGGCCGCATCGCGCGCGTAGTCCACGGGAAAAACGGGTTGGTGAAGTAGCGCGTCATGCGCCGCTCCGCGGCCGTGTCTGGCTGCGTCGACGGAGTGGCGTACAGGCCGAGGCGGTCGGCCAAGTCTTGATAGTCTATCTGTACGTCCTCTGCTCGTAGGATTCGGGCCGCGTCCACCACCTCGGGCGCCGGGTGGTCGTCAGTGTCGCTGTCAAAGTCCCACCCCAGCCGCACACAGTTGAAGCTCGTCAAGATACAGCCCGCGTGCGGCACCACCGACCGCAGGCGCTGCAACACGACGCAGTTGCGGCGTCCCACGCCGAGGGACCGAAAAACGACGCGGAGGCGGCCCCAGCCGATGCCGCCATCGGTCATCCCGTACCTAACGAACGAGTACCACGGCTTCCCGAAGTAGTCGCGCGTCGCGCGGAGGTGCTGCATGGCCGACGGGGCGCCCCACTCGAAGCGGGCGACGATGCGGATGGTGCTGTGCGTCGTAACCCAGGTGCTGTCCATGACGCCAAGGGCGTCAGCAATCCGCAACAAAGCGAGATTGCGCCGGAAAGCGGCGACAGGCACGCGCCTGCTGCGGCCGGTGAAAGGCAGGTCTTCCGTCCGAGCGGCAACGCCGCCCGCCGCGTCGCCCGCGGCAGTCCTGTCGGCGGCTCCGTCACCGCCGCCGCTCGCGTTGAGGTCCTCTTCAACGGTGGCGGCCGCGTCCTCCTCAGCGTCTTGTAGCAAAGCCGACTGGGTCTCATCGCACCGAAGAATCTGTAAAGTCACGTCGGGTCCCCGCTTGTTGCTGCGCCGAAACGTCTGCTTACAAGAGGCATGCAGGCTCTCGTTCTCCGACGTGTCGCCCTCCCATAGGTTGCCACGGCCGCGTAGCTCGGCAGCGAGGTGCTACACCAGCCGGTGCAGCTTGCTGGTGTCGGTGTACCCTTACAGGGTCTGCACGCAGTTGACCCCGAGCGCGGAGGCAGCATCTTCCATCGACTTGATTTGCACCTCGGTGATAGCCGTGGTGGTGCCGACGTTGTCGCCAAAGAGGGCGCCGCCGAGCTGCGCCACGCGGCAAAACGTGAGAAGGACGGCGTCGTCAATCGACATGGAGCCAAACACCTGGAGGTAGCGCGGAGTGTTGACGACGTCGGGACCGGGAAGCTCTTGGTCGCCTCCCATCGGCTCGTCAAAATCCGCCCGATCCGCCACGTTGCCGTCTGTTTCTGACTGCCAATTCGAGACGCTGGACGCGTCGGACGCGCCGTCGTCGCTGCAGGTGTCCGCGGCGGCACGGGCACCGAGCGCATCCGCGGTGGGCGCCACCGGCAGGCCGTCTAGCAGAAAGTCGGCGGGGTCGTCGGCATCACGGGGACCGACAGCGCCGGCAAGCATAAATGGCCAGAAGACAGAGAGATGGCGCCATGTTCTCCCCGTCATTGTCGCCTGCTTGTCACTGACGGGAACAAAGAAACTGAGTGTAGAGGAAAAGCAGATACGTGAGGAAAGCAGTGAGGAGGAACAAGTGCAGTCAGCCGACGCTCGCATTTACGGTGGCCACGCGCCGCACGGGCCGTCTTCCGTACACCCGTATATGACAAGTCCACTCCATGGCTGCTTGCTCTCCCCTAGCCACCGTTCTTCCACAGGCTCTCAGCGAAAGCGTCGCGGACTCACCCGGGTGGTGCCGGCGATGCCTGGCAGTTGCGGCCCAAGTGCATCCCACGGAGGTTGTTGGCATCCATCGTGGAGGCCACGGAGCCGTAGCGAGCGCCACCGCGGCCTCGGCACAGGTCCCGCAGGACCGCAGGCAGCCGCTGTGCGAGCATGCGGAGGATTCCAAGTTTCCAGACGTGCAGCACGTCAAACGACGCGATAGGGTAGAGGTTGAGAGCGCCCGTGCCGAGGCCGTGGATGGCGTCGAGCGGCGGAGCGAATGCGAGTGCGCTGTAATCTTCACCCAACACGCGGCGGCGGCTCGGGCGCGGGTCTGTCGCCCGCACGACCGCTGCCGCCAGGTGGACGTCTAGCATCGCGATCGCGTCGCGGTCGACCGACCGGATGCCGTGCAGGGCGTTGCGCACCCGCCGGTCGTTCACACAGGTGGAGCAGAAGAAGCGGCACCGGTTCCCCATGAGCGCATAGAAACGGCGTTCCTCCACCTGGTCGACAACGAGGCCGACCACCCGTGGTACGAGCCGCACAATGCCGTGCCCGCCCACCGGCGCCGACATCCCCGTCTCGCTCGCGCGGGCCAGCGTCCGCGTCGACACCGCGGTGCAGCGGTAAAAGAGGTCGTTATGGGCGCCACTAACGGCGAGTCGCGCCGCCGCCGTCTTCTCAATCGGCTTGTGGATGTGCTCACTGTACCCCACCGTGGTCCACCCGCCGCCATTGTCCAGGACGTTGATAAAATTGGCACGCACCGGGAACATGTAACACGCCCGCGACCACGAGATTACCGCCTCGTCAGCGTGCAGCTGCACCCCCATCAACCGCGCGTCGGCGCCATGCAGGCGTCGCACGTCCCGCCACTCTCCCAGGTACAAGTCCGAGTCCAGCGAACCGTGCCGCACCCTCGTGTCGTCCTCGTCGCTGCCCGCCTGCAGGCTTGCCGCAGCGAGGTGGTCAGGGTCCCCGAACAAGACGTTGGTGGCTGTCGCCAGCGTGTCCAGGCCGGCCTGGAAGATATCCCGGAAGACGTAGGTGCACGTGATGGCGCCCACTGTGATGGGCACCTGTTGCCAACGGCGGACCGCCAGTACGCGGTTCGTCACGTGCCGCACGGCGTGAAGGAAGACGCGAGGCGAGGGGAACGCCGCTGAGGAACAGCCCACAGCGCCAGTGCCCCCTGCCATCTCGCGCTCCGCGACGCAGAGCGTCGCGGCGTAGCGCGTCTGGTCACGCTCCGACAAGCCGCTGCCGCCGGCGGTGAGCGCAAAGCGGAGCGCGTCGCGCAACGCGGGAGATCCAAAGCGGGTTGGGCGGCTCGCCCAAACCGGGTTGACGACGGGCACGGCCATGGACGCTTCTGGCAACACCTCGTAATACGCCCGGATGCGCGCCGCTGTGCTGCTCAGGAAGACGTTCTGCAACATGAGCGCCTTGGTTGCACCCACCGACAGCATGTTCAGACCCGCACCCAGCAAGTCACCAACGTCGTCGTAAGCGCCGTGTTCGGCCAACTCGATGCTGCCACCGTCCGAGGCCATCCCCGAACTGCAGCTGCCATCTCCTTCGTGAGCGCCCTCCCCGTTGTATGGGGTGTCCTCTGCGTCCGTGTCCTGAAACAACGCCATCGGCTGGTGGGATGAGGCCGCCTTCTCAGTGTCGTGAGCTCCGAGCATGTCGCAAACGTGGGCGAGCTCTCTGTCCACGACGTCCACCAGCGGCGGCGGCTCGTCGTCGTCGGCGACGCTTTTGGCGTTCTGGTCAGTAGACCCGCCGCCGAGGCCGTCCAGCTGGTCGTTCGCAACGTCCATGAGCGGCGGCGGCTGTTCCAGCATGTCCTCCGTCTCCATCTCAGTCGCCGCCACGTGCGCCACCTGCTTCAAGTGCTCACTGATGGATAAAGGCGGCGGCACGGTGTGCAGTGGCAGCGCAACGGGATCAGGGACGGGGTCCAACAGGGCTGGGGCGGGGGAGTCGCTGACGCCAAACGTCCAGGACACGAGGTGCGCCGGCGGCGAGGAAAAGCTGATGAGACGGCTCTCATTGCCGTGCGGCATTTGTACGTGTCGGCAGAGGTTGGCTACGTGGGCGAACGTCATGTCGCAGAAATCGCACTTGACGGCCGGACGTGACGAGCCGGCGGGGGGCGCCATGCCGACGGAAAAAGTAGCGAGCGCGGGGGGATTCACAGTCTATAGGGAGGGCTCAAGCGGGGTGGGGGGAAGTGAGCAGAAAGCGCGGTGGAGGGGGTCGCGGCGGTGTACGTCGGAGCACGGTAGAGAGGCGGCGTCGAGAAAGTGCAGACCAATGGGTTTATATAGGGGGGGCGCCAGCAGGAATCGAGCGAGGGTCGCTGCGCATGCGTCAGAGACTGCCCAATTCGTTGGACATCAGGGCCACCGCCGAGCGTCTCGCTGTGGCCCAAACGGCCTCGTCGTCGACCCCCTTCAGTGTACCCCCCCCACAGGCCAACGGGTTGACCGCCGAAAAAACGATGACCAGCAGCCACGGCAGTGCCTCCAAGCGGGGAGTGCGCCTCGCGCAAGAGCACTTTGCAACCCACCTCCAGCAGACCGAGACACACGCTCCCCGCGTCGCGCAACCAAGCCATTCTACCATCTCTCGGCCGGTCCTCGCCGTCCCCGCGCGCGACAGGCAACAGCGCCGAGCAGGATTCAAGGGGCTCACGCTCGCCCCGCCCCAAATGCAGACCCGTAATGGAGTCGCGCAGCGCTTCGTTGTCTCCCATTCACGCCGACACGCGCCCCAGCCCATATCAGTCGCGCAAGCAGTACGGTAGCTTTCCGCACATGAGCCGCTTCACAGCCGCGGCGCGACAACGCCGTTACAGAGCCTGTGCGGCGCTTGCGCAAGAGACAACGGGCAGGGGAAGGCACACCGCACACGCACGTCAGGGGCCCGGCGAGTGCCGCTTCCACCCGCTTGCCCCCGGCGCCGTGTCGATCGGCCGTGTGACGGCCTCAAAAAACCGGCTTGCGAGAAACAAGACGCAGCACAGGCTCGGATGTGCGACCACTTGCCAATTCAATCCCGCAATCGGAATCGAACGGCATCTTTTTCAGTACTTGTGCTCCAGGAAAAGCTGCTGGCGATGCGAGGAGGACCCCTGTCATCGAAACGCCCCAATGAGAGTGTCTCCCGCGGACTGGTAGCACCCCTGTGTCGTGCTTTCAATTGCACGTACCCGATGGATTGGGATATCAGATTGTAGTTGCATACAAATTATGAGACGCATATTCCCAGGTCTGCTGCGCGACTGGCGGTGACTGGCCGACCTTTCGACTGCGCGTGCTGAGGCGCTCCATCGTCACCCTTGCCACCGCACTCCCCACCCCTTCTCCACCAGGTGCCCAGGCGTACGCTGCTGCCTTTTCTCCACGGCGGACACGCGACACCTCCCCCCCCCGGCCACTTTCCCCCTACCCCCTGCGTGTGTTCACGCTTGCGCGCACGACGGATCATTCCACGTTTTTTGTACGGTACCAGGTGGTGTCTTGCGCGACAGGAGGAAAGGCCGGGCCTCGCACGCGCCGCCGTGCCGTGCCTTTGCGGGGCGCCGAGATCGTGCTGAGTTTGTGGCCTGTATCGGGCGACGGGCAACCCGCGGCCTGGACAGGCACGGGCAGCGGCGCCGCGGGTCCTCCGCTTGCACGCCCGTTGCCAGGTCTGGGACGCCCATGAGGACGGCTTTGGCCAAGCTAGCGGCTATATGTGCGACCGTCCACAGTGTTGGCGAGACAACTGACGCTCGGCCATCCCATCATTCGCTGAGACGGCCTGACCGCCCTTCCCTCCCCCCCGTTTTCCTTTCATTGCTCGCTCCACTCTGTTCTCCTTCGCGCTTTCGTCTGCTCTGCCCGATGAAGGGGGTTTTCTCCAGCCTGACGCTCGCGGTTGTGCCCCCCGACCCCCACCCCTATGGTGGCCGTCACGTGAATCACCCGGCTTTGGGTGCTCCTTTCCCTTCTTTGCCTCCACGCCGGTCCCCACCGGCCCATGGGTACACGTTCCTTGCCGGCACGCACGTCACGTCGCCGCCGGTGAGCACGGCGCTCCCCGGTGAGCGGCCGTTTCTTCAAGGTGCTTCCACCCTGCCGACAGCCTCTGGTCATGCGCTGCCGCTCAACGACGCCGCGGCAGCGGCGAGTGGCGGCGGTGCGGGCCGCGCACACACTCCGCCGGGAAGGGGGCGTGGGGGCATGACGGCGCCGCTGCCCATGGCGATCGCCAACGCGGCGTCACTGCCGGGGTCAACGACAGTTTCGGGCCTCACGAGCGCTGCCGGCGTCCGGACTGTAGCGGCCGCCGCGTGCGCCGGCGGGAGCTCTTTGGCCGGTGTTCCCCCTCCCGCGCTCACCCGGCGCAGCATCTCCCCGTCGGCGGATTTTCGTGGCGGATCGGATTAGGAAGTCCATTCGATTGGGCAGCGCCACCTCGGCCTTCCTCGTCCCCCGCCGGGTGCAGTGTCTGCAGCGCCCGCCCGCGGGCGCCGGGGCAGAGGGGCTCCCAGCCGCTCCTCGCCAAGCCCGACTCCGACTCGACATCGGCGGCGGACTGCGCCCTCGTCGGCCGCCACCGCCGCTGGTGCTGCCACAGCAAGTGGCACCGCTGCGGTGGCCGCTGCGGCGGGCGGACCGGCGCCTCCCTTCCAGGCAGGCTCCTTCCAAGCCGCCATCACGGAGATGTCCCACGTGCACCGGGAGTCCGTCGCCGGCCTCCGCCGGGACGCCACGGTGCTCCGCAAGGAGATGGTGGTGACAAACAACAATATTCGTTCGCTGGTCAAGAAGACCAACGACATCGCCACTGTGGAGGACCGACTCGCCGACGCGTTCATCCACAACCGGCGTATGCTCGCCAAGATTGTCGTCCAGCTGGCGGTCAGGGTCACTGATCGTTCCACGTGACGCGACGCGGGTGGTGCGGCGGCCGGGATGGATGGAGTCGCGTCGGTGCCGGAAGCCGCATCAACCGTCATTGCGCTGCAGCCGCCACGGACTCAGGCGCAGAAGGAGAAGAAGGACGCCGCTTGGGTGCGCGTCCTGAAGCCGGTGCTCGACGGGTGGGTTGAAAGCAAGTTTGTCAACGCCACCTGCGCTGCTGACATGTGGCTTGCGATGGCAGAGGTGAACGTGTTCCTGCGTGACTGGGTGATGGCCCGCTTTGACGTTGACGCCAAATATGCTGTGCGCTTTCTCACGCGCAGGTGGCGCCTGCCCACGCGGACCTCCAAGAAGGCGGCAGAGCGTGTAGCGGCTGCGGTGGCCGCCGACGCTCCACAACCGGAGACAAAAATGACGGCGGCGTACCGATATTTGCATCGCGTGGTCTACCACTTCTACGAGAGCATCGGGAATAAGGCGGTGTCGGTGTTTGCGACCCACGTCAACGACAACGGCGGCCGGGGCACGCTCCGCCGGGTGCGCGGCACGTCCACCAAGCTCGAAGTCTACTTCAAGCCAAAGGACGCGGCGGGGCTGCTCGAGGACAACCTATTCCTCAAGGATACCAACTGCGTCGCCGGGTTGGTGCGCGCCTTGGCCGTCATCTTCGGCGATTACGGCGTCCTGCACCGCTTTTCGGAGCCCCGACCGACGGCCAGTGGGCCGCGCACACTCGTCTGCCGCAACGCTTACATTGCACTGGTTGCCACTAAGGTGCGGGCGCACCTGGCAAACCGTGCCCAAGCAAAGGACTCGGACGACGAGGCCAAAGGCGGCGATGCTACCGACGGCGACGGGGGCATCATTTCTGAGACGGGAGTACCGCCCCCAGACGCCGACACGGGGCCGGTCCTCAACCCGGGGCACCGCATCGAGGTGGAGCACGAGCTCGTCACGGTTGGTGACATTTTCAAGCCCTGGGGGACCGCGGCAGTCAACGGCCTGCGCATCAGCGACGCCCGTGACTCAAGTCGCACCGATACAACCCGGCCGTCAACGCGACCGCAGCGGTCGCCGTCCGCCGGTGTGACGGCCGGCGCGGCAGCGGCGGCGGCGGCGGCGACGGCGGTGGCGGCAGCGAGCGTCTTGGGGTCGGCAGCGGTTGCAGATTCAGGGGCTGTGACGGGCCGGCAGACGACGGCGGTGGAAGGGAGGCCGGCGACGTCGGCCGCGGGCTCTGTCGAATCGGTGCCAGCGGGCCCTGTTCACCTGCCACCGAATGGCAGCAACAGGGACGTCACTGTCGACGGGCGCACCAACGGCGCGCGCGAGGGCTCCATGGCCATAAGTGGCACGGCTGCCGGCACGGTCGGTAGCAACTCCACCGACGGCTACACGACGACCGAGGGTGACGGGGAGGAAGCACCTTCGCGCCGCCGCCGCACCCCAGCTGAGATGGCCGCTGCTGCCGCGAGTCGGGCGGCTCGCCGTGTGTGGATGTATGAGCAGAACAAACGGTTGCAGGTGGGTGGCAACAACTGACAGCGTGGTGCCCTTTGTTCCGTGTACTCGTACTTCTCCGACTATTCTGCCGCTTGGGGCGTGCCGTGTGCGTCCTGGCGTGCCCGCGCTGCTGCCGTTTGTCTTTGCCTGGCATGCCTCTTGGCCCTTGGTTGCCAGACGTGTGGTACCCGGCCGTCGCGTCGTATAGGTGGGCGGGAAGCACTGCTTTTGTTTTCTTTGGTCTTCTTGCCGCATTCTTTTGACCAGTGGAGAGACGTTGGTTTCCTGCGGTCAAGTGTATCAGACAGTGCACATCTTCGTCAACCTGGTGTATATGAAGATGTGCTCACGCACCGACGAGCGTTCCCGGGCTGAGGCGCTAAAAAGCACAAAAGCGAGGCCATACGGCTGCTGTAGGGGGGGTGGCCAGGACCCATGCTCTTTTTGGAACAAATGCGTGCTGACCTCGATGGAATGGCTGAGGCCTGGCATTGTCCTGACGGGCCGTCTTCTTAGCAAAAATAGGCAATCGCGGCGTTTGAGGCACAAAAACCACGAGAGCGAGGGCCACGCATACCGAACAGGTCTGTTCCGGAATTCTCCCGGACGCCCTTCTGGACAGGGTCCGGGAAGAGTCCGAAACCTGGACTCGGACAGGCCGCAACATGTTCCGACGATGGGGCGAAACCCGATATCTATGGCAGATCCCTGTTCTTTGGACCCCCCTCCGTTTCCAGGTCGGACCTGAAGTAAACGTGTCCAAACGTGCTGTCAACACCTGACACGGCCAGCCGCCCAATCGCAGGCGCGGCTTCGTGGACCGGTTGAGTTCATACATTGGTCACGGGAGCCTCGTCGTATCTGTCGAGAATGTCCCGTAACGTACGGACTTGGCGTCGATTGGGGCGGAATCTTGTGAGAAAACTCTGGCGACCTCTGACAAGCGGCCCGCCGCCGCATGTTCCTGTCTCGCCGACTTGACCACGGTGAGGCAGTGGTGAGGTGGAAGCCGAACTCACGGGAGGTGTACGACGGCGTGCAAGTTGCCGCTTGCGTTTGGCGTGCAGTTTGCGCTGTTTCGAGGCGTGGTGGCGGCGGACGTGGAGCTGGACGTGGTGGCGGGGGCGGTGCGGTTTGTCGCGCTGGACGAAGTGCACGTTGCCGCTTGCGTGGGGCGTGCAGCTGGTGCTTATCGTCGGAGTGACGGCCGCGGACGTGGAGGTGGACACGGTGCCGGGGGTGGTGCTCTTTGTCCCGCGGGACGGTGTGCAAGTTGCGGCTTGTATTTGGCGTGCAGATGATGCTGTTTGTCGGCGTGGTGGCGGCGGACGTGGAGGTGGGCATGGTGGTGGGGGTGGTGCTGTTTGTCCGACGGGACGGTCTGCAAGTTGTGGCTTGTGAGCGGCGTGCCGCTGGTGCTTATCGTCGGAGTGACGGCCGCGGACGTTGCGGCGGACGCGGGGCTGGCCGCGGTGGTGGGGGTGGTGCGGCTCATCGTGTGGGACGGCGTGAACGTCGCCGCTTGCGTGGAGCGTGCAGTTTGTGCTTTTTTTCGACCTGGCGGTGGCAGGGGTGGTGCGGTTTGTCCCGCGTGACGACGTGCAAGTTGCGGCTTGTGTTTGTCGTGCAGCCGGTGCTGTTTGGCGGCGTGGCGGCGGCGGACGTGGCGCTCGAAGTTGTGGTGGCGGTGGCGGTGCGGTTTGTTCCGCGGGATGGCTTGCGAGGTCCGACGCGTCGTGCGTCTGGGGCGTCGTGGCGGCACTCTGAGTGGGGACCTCTCGCCGGACTCGGCACGTGAAGACGACATCTGGCTGATGTGATGCCGTCGCTTCGCAGGTCGCGGAGTGAGTGAGGGTCTCTTTGCTCTGGAAGACGGGTAAGCCTCCGTTGTTGAACAGAAGGTGACGCTGTGATGAATGACTTGGATGTAGCCGTGGTTGAAAAAAAAACTGTTGAGGACTGTACTTGACTACCAGCACCATGTCATGCTGGAACAGTAAAGAAACGAACTAGGGTGGAATGGTGTGAGTACGACGCGCAACGTCGCTTTATGAGACAGGTGGGTCAGGCACGAAATGGTGAGCGGGACAAGCAAAGTCATTGGCATCCAGCGGACGTTAAGGCCGAAAAGCGACCACATGTCCATTGCGCAGCTCCCACCGACCAGCCCGGGGTACCTGAGAGCACGGCTCGTGGCCGACCCCCTTGCATACCGAGCAAATCCTGTTACACACACCCCGGCCGTTAAGATCACCATGGAAAAGAACAGACAGAGGAAGATAAAACGGATCATCGACAGGAAGAGTATGGCGACAAGCAAAATCGTTGTGCGAGCACGTAGATGCGTTGTGATGCTGGTGGCCGATGGGCAGTTCCCCCCAGCACGTTTTGCATGTCGTCATGCCTAAAATGGAGGGGTCTGGGTGACTGAATGGGACGTCGACATCAGCGAAAAACGGCAGAACGATGGTCGTCAACACCCATTCCAACACGTCATGCACGCTGCACCCAGCGACACAGGCGGAGTACCACGCTGCAGCAATCCACGGGACGAAACAAAAAACAGAACTTTAAACAGTACTCGACATTCAGAATCAATAGCATACTGGGCCTCCGGCAGACAAACATACTGTGACGCCCGGAAGACTGTGAGACAGAATGAGCGACCACACCAGGCCGTGGAGCATGCGAGGTGAGCGCAGGAGCGGGGGGCTGTCTCTTGTCGTGCAGGAGGGGGCTTGGAACGACCTCACAGATCGCGTGCTCCGAATGGTGGTTCTCAACACCGAAGGAGGGGATGGCGCAGTCGCTGGCAACGGCAGGGGGGCACGTGCGATTCGATCGGCAGCAGGGATGGCGATCCTCGACGGTGACGGCGGTGGTGTCGACGACGGTGACAGCTGACCCGACCCGAATTCGACAGCGAGATCCAGGGCAATGACGAATTCTGTGGTCTACTTCTTCTTTTTTTTTTTTTCAACGAGGCGAACCGCCTCTATGGACGATCTATGCAGTCGAGATCCGTAGGTTCGACACGAACGTGTCCATTCATGACCACCGGCCACCAATCCTAACGCGTTGGGGTGCTGCCGTGAGCACCGTTTGCGGACTGAGTGCAGAGAGACTTGACAGAAACGTATTTCGCTGTCTGAGCCTGGAGCAATGAAGTGCCCTCAGCACCGGACGCGGCCAAAGTGCGCCCGCATCACTTCGTTTTCCGCACTAATGCGCTTCACTTCATCGATGCTCGCACGTCGGCGTCGCGGAACAAACGTTCTTCTGCACCGCAATGCGCCAGCAGCCGCACATGCCGCCATCTCCGGCTCTTCGCCACAGTGCCTCAAAGGCAGACATCTTTCCACCCGATTGCATGTTCGTCCGTTACCGACCGACTGGGTCGGACAGATGGCGCATCCAGCATGGCCACGCCTCGTGCTCGTCTGGGGCGTGGAGAGCAAGGGTCGTGGCGAGAGGCACTTCAGTGTCCGACGCTCCTCCCCATAGCAAAAGATCGAATCAGATTGAAGACAATGTGAGATTTATTCGGCGATGATTGATTCAATGACCTTGCGAACCCGATCGAACTGCCCGATGATCTGGCGTCGAGAGAGCTTGCTTGCCGCTGTCGCCTGCAACAAGTGCGGGTCGTCCAACAAGTCCGGCATCACGTACACCAAGTTCCGGATCAAAATCTTCAAGTCGTTGAAGACGCTCTCGATTGACTGCAGGTCGGGACTGTACGGTGGTAGACGCAAAAGGGGGACGCCGTTGTTTCCGAGGAACGTGTCCCCACCAGCGTTGTAAATGGGCGCATTGTCGAACAGAACGACGCAGTTGTTCGACTGCTGGCTCCACGGACGCCCCGGCACATACACACCCAGCTTGGGGATGAGCAGTTCCAGGAACAGTCGCCAGTCCGCCGACGTCAGCGCGCCTCTCCCCACCACCACGGACTGGAAGCCCAAGATGCGGCCATCACTTGACACCGACATCGTCGTGCTTGTCCGCGGAACTGACCGGGGGTCCCGAACGTGGACGTTGTCGCGCTCACGAGCCAACGCCCGCCCGTACAATCGGATGAATCGCCTCCATCTGTATGCGTCTGGTCAACTGACACGATGAAGCGCTCGGGGATGTTGTCCCGGACGAGGGTGTGGATGCGCCGCACGGCAGCCGACGACTCACGAAAGAGACGGAGTGAGAGCTTGCGTGGAGAGCAAGTGCCGGTCTATCATACTCTTGGATGCACGCAGAGCAATGAACTCGCTGCTGGGGTGGTTGCGCATCAGCTTAAGCATCTCCGAGTGTTCCCGCAACAGAGCCCGCGGGTGTTCTCGCACCAGGTGGACCATGGCCGTCATGAGCGTCCTGTCAAACCAGCAGCTGTTGTGATGCTGGTTCTGCCGCAACGGGTCCCTCCATACTGACCCGTGCTCCCGGTAGTATTTGGACCAGCGCTTGAGAGTTGACCGCTTGACGCCAATGTTCTTATAAATGACTCTCTTGCTCACACCATTCCGCAACATTGTAACAGCTACAAGACGAATGTCAACGCTGTACATCTCAGAGAGTCAGGATAGCACAGGAAACAGCTCTCAAAGACGAAGCTCTGCACAGCAACGTGCTCTATGAGCCACAGCAGCACGCCAGCCCGCACTTGCACGACACGCAACAGCAGCACGCCGGCCCACACTTGTCCCCACAGCAGCAACGCCAGCAGCACCGCGTGCACGGTCTGAACAGCGTTTCGAAGCCGTCGACCAGGTGCACCGCGTCCGCCGTGACCACCGCAATCTCGGCTGCCACGCGGACGACGGGCAAAATCAGCATGCCGTCCCGCACGTGCCCCCGCAGCTGCTCCGCCAGCAGCACCGCGTGCACGGCGTCAACAGCCGTGCCAAGACATTTACCAGGTGCGACGCGTCCGCCGCCGCCTCCGGAAGCTCCGCTGCAACGCGGAAGACAAGCGAAGTCAGCTCGCCGTCCCGCTCGTGCCCCCGCAGCAGCACCGCCAGCAGGACCGCTTGCACGGCCTTAACAGCTTCGCCAAGACGTCCACCAGGTGCACTGCGTCCGCCACCGCCACCGCGGGCTCCGCTGCAATGCCCACGACGCGCATAAGCAGCACGCCATTCCGCAAGTGCCCCCACAGTGGCACCTCTAGCAGCACCGCGTGCACGGCCTCAACAGCTGTGTGGCAAGTCGTCCACCAGGTGCACCGCGTCCGCCGCCGCCACCGCGAGCTCCGCTTCAAAGCGGACGACTAGCGAAAGCAGCACGCCGTTCCGCACGTGCCCCCGCAGCAGCACCGCCAGCAGCACCGTGTGCACGGCCTCAACAGCAGTGCCCAGACGCCTACCAGGTGCACCGTGTCCGCCGCCGCCACCGCGAGCCTCAGAAGGCGAGGACAAGGCGCGCCAGGTCCGCGTCCCGGGCGCTGGCTTCGCCGTGGCGCTCAGGATGTTAAGCTACGCGCTTTCCGCGAACCTTGGCCACCCACCGCCCGAGAAGCGAACCCAGCCAACCACGTCCGCGTCGCCGTCGGCGCACGTCCGCGTCGCCTACTGCGGCCGCGTCGAGATGCAAAAGCCGATCCGTCATGCACGTCACGCGCGCCGCCGCCACCCTCTTCCGACATGAAATTCAAGGCGACCACGTCCTCGTCGACGACAGCGCCCGTGTCGTGGCGCGATGCCGGGTGCGCTACGCGCTCCCCGCGCGCCTCCGCCACAGCCCTCCGGAGCCGTACAACGGCTCTCCCGACCGCGCCAGCGTGGTGCCGCCGTTAAAACGCAGCGAATCGCTGCTCGTGCGCCCCCTCTTCAACTTCGGACGCGACGACGGCGCCCGGGACCAGCAGGCAAAAGAACGCAACGTGAGCACCGCGCGTGTGCGTGTCCGACCGGCAACTTCGTCGTGCGACTGCACTTGCGTGTGTTTCTCTCACTGTGCAATGGCGCGCGATCATTGGATGGCAGCTGTCAGGAAACTTTCAGAGATCCCTTCCACCGCCCCCCTCGGTGACGCACGAATCCACCCGACTTTGTCGTTCTCAAAAGTGATATTGCTGATCCCCCAATTTTGTCCTCATCGGCCAAGACCGGGACTGCTTTGTAAAACAGGCCAACCATTGGTCTAGAACAGCATCAAACAGCTGCTGAGTGCGAATCTTCGACGCGCCATTGGCTCTTCAACCGCCAGGTCCGTGCAGAATCGAGATTCTCCGTTTTCTTGAGATATTTTTCCTTTCTCAGTCGTCTCATGTGGTAAAGTAGCCCAGAGCAGTGAGTTATCGAGATTTTCTTCAGGATTCTCAGATAATCTCAGAAAAGCGAGTGCGCCGATTGTGCGTTGGCGGGCCGTACGGGCACATTCTGTAAAGATGAGACCCGACATGCACTGCTGTTGCTCCTCTTGGCCAATCACAAGCGTCCCTGCATTGCTGTTGCACTCCCGTTCTCTGGCGATGAGGACAAAATTGGGGGATCAGCAATACGAACACAAGAAAGGATCCTGTTGTGCACGCAATAGGGGCCGTCTTGGAATTAGCGTCAACTCTCGGGCGCACACGCTGGGCTCATAAAAAAGAGGCGCGTCGTATGGTTGTCATTGCGCAACAAGTTCACCTGCGTTTCCAGTGGCACGAACGACGCGCTCAATGCACCGGAGCAATGAAAGCCTTGTCCAAGAACAAAGGACGGGGCACAACACGAAGCGCGCACGAGGTGCTCATTTATGCTCCTCCCCGACGGCCGACGGCACCCGGTCCTCGTAATTCCCTGAGAAGCAGCACACGCACACGTCACTGAACCCACCCTGGCACCTAGTATCCATAATTAAAGAACAACTCCTCCCCGGCACACAGCGGCGCCTTGGCTGACAGCCCGACTCTAAGCTCGCCGCACACGCTCAACAGCTTCGCCTCGACGTTGGCATGCTCCGTCGTGCGGTGGTTCATGAATTTCATCCAGTTGCCCACCCGTGTAGCGTCTATGATCACCGTCTTAGCGATGCAGTACAGGAAGCTCACCCCCTTGGCGTCGTGCACGCGCCCACGCGCTGCCGCCTCCGCATTTGAGATGAGTTCACCGACTTACTCACCAAAAAAGTCCCCTTCCGCCGCACATTCAGCAGCGAAGACGCCGAATCCGTGAACGTCCTAGCGACCGAGCACGCAACGAACCGCGGGCACCGACTTGTAGTTGGACGTTGCGACAGCGACGGCGGCCTACAACGCCTCCGGCAGCGACACCCCCGCTATCAACGTTAGCCGCAATCAGAAACCCCGCTCCTCGTAGTACCTGCGCACAGGCACGGTGCACGCCGTTATCCGGTCAGTGAGGAAAACCGTCGACCCCAGTGCTTGGATGCCAATTCGCACCACAAGTGTTGCAGGCACCGGGGTCGAACTGCCTGTCGACCGCGAAACACGGGCAATCATCCGTGTCGCACCTCGACGGCGGCACACATGCACACCAGATGCGACGACCGCACAAGCGAGACCCAGGTGCTGGGACTCGCCGATTGAGCCCAGGCCTGCTAAAGACGGCGAGCCCACCGTCCAGCGGTACGGAGCGCACCCAAACGTCTTCTCGCACGCCAACTCGGTGCGCGCGCACCGACAACGCTCCTCTGTGCACTCCTCGCTGTGAAAGCAGAGCGCGCAGACGTGCACCTTTTCCGGCGCGCAGGGGTCGTCCTGGCTGTTGGTCATGCCCGACTGATGGGAGGCGCGAGAGCTGCCAAAAGAGCAATGCAGGGCAGAAGAGCACTGCGACGCCGTTGCCGGCCCCCCGCTGTCCTCGTCCAACCCGGCGGCGCCACTCCCCGCCGTCGCCTCATAGCTCCCGACAGCTTCCAGGTCAGGATCCTGCAGCGGCTGCTCCACCGGTGACGCGCAGAGGAGAGAGAGCCCCAGACCCGCCCAAAACTCAGCCACGCGGCGACACGTCTTGCCAGCCACAAACCGACCAAGGCGGCAGGTGTCCTGCACACCGACAATGTCAGCTCCCGTCTGCAGCAGCCCCACCGGGTCGACTCGCCAACCGCCCACAGCAGAAGGCACGGAATGCATAACAGCTCGCACGCGAGGGTCGAGACGGCACTCAACGCACCCACTGGCCGCCTCTGCGATTCCCGAGTGGTGGACTCGGGCACTCCGTTCACGCCAGAGAGAAGACAACGACGGCCGCTGCCAGACTTCATCGACTCGTGCGACTTCCACATCCACCGCATGAATGGTCGAAGGCAGTGGAGCATCTGCGTCGTCCATCGCCGGGGAGGTACCAGCTACAACGGCCGAACCGTCGCCAACAGAGGCGCCGACAGCATTGCTAAAATGAGGTGACCCAGTACCACCCGCAGTGGCGCGCCTGGTGCCATCCACGAAACGCCCGGCGAAGTCGCCGTCGCGTGGGGCAGCAGCAACGCTTTTGGCCATGACAGTGGAAACCGGCGGGCGGCCGCGGCACCCTGCATCTGGTCCAACGTCTGTTCGCCGCACGTCGGCGACGGCCGAGCCAACACGTAAATCAAAACTCGGATCAACGTGCAGACCCGTCGCCTCCGCCCAATCGAAGAAAGACGAGAATCGTGTGCCTGCGCCGGCGCATGGGGCAACTGGGGCAACTGTCGTGTCGCCCCAATCGCGGCGGGGAGGCGACGCTTTCCTGTACGCGTCGGCGCCGTCGGCGCCACGAGGAAGACCAACCGGGCGAGGGGGAAGCTGCACAGCTGGCGGGTCGCCGTCACGCGCGCCGTGCAGCCGACACGCGTACCGCAGGCAGAAACGGAACAAGAGACGAATCAAATGTCCTCTTTGCGGCAGCTGCACCTCGCCCGCCACCGCTACAGCGGGTCCGACAACACTGGCGCCAGTTGGCGCCGCGTGGCCAGCACAGAACAGAGTGCCGACCGACGGCAGGTTCGCGGCAGCATCAGGGGCCCCGTGACCTCGAACGACTGTGCGTAGAGTCCGAACAGCAGCTGCGTCGTTGCGCATCGCGTCGCTCTCCGTATGCGACTGCCGAACTAGCTCGGCTTGCCGCAGAGCCCACACACGACTCGAAGGGGGGAGTCGAGCGGCTGCGACATCGGCCGCTGACGCCGTAGCCGCAGACTTGGAGGCCCCAAAAGCTGTCGGTGCGGCTCGCACTCGTGCCTCGAGAGCGCCGCTCCTCGATGTCAGAAACGCAGAACCAGCCACACGGCCGCCCTGATCCCGTACAGCGCCGCTAGCAAGCACCACTGCAAGTCTGGCGCCACCCGTCAACTGCTCCAGAGCGGCTCTGCGGGTGGCCTGCGCCTCGCGCTCTGAAACGGCTCGTCGGTGGTCATCTCCCCTCCGCTAGACGAGATTTTCCACGTGCGTCATGTGAGGCAGCGTCTCCCCCAGCACCTCGCTCAAGGTGGGAAGGACCGCCGGCGAGTCACCAAGCGCGTGAACAACTGCGTACACGCCGGCGCGCTGGGCCATCTGGAAGGTCCGTTGTTCACGCGAACGGTATCGATTGCCGATGTGGGTAGGCTCATCGTCTGACGCGTCACTTCCGTCACTGTTCCAGTCGAGGGCCGTCCACCCATTCTTGTCCATGATGCTCGCCGCCGCAGCATGCGCGTCGTCGGTGTCTCCGATGTAAGATGTGTGCTTGCAAGACGCAACGCCCTCGACCCGTCGCCACGACCGCCGCATCGACGTGTACGCTGACGCCGTCGGGAGACACTCAGCCGCTGGCAATACCACAATTGGCACCGCCCGCTGTGAAGCATCAGTTGCGGCAGTGGTCGTTCCGCTTGTGGACCAGAAAGCCACACGAGCAATGACAGCGGCGTCAATGCCACCAGTTTCACGCGTGGCAGCAGCAGAGCCGTGGCCGTGTCCGGTGGGCAGGGTACTGGGCAACGAGCGAGACGGTTCGGGGACGCCGTGGCGACTCGCCTCCACACCGCGCGGGACACACGGCGAGGCTCGTGACGCTCGCATGAACTCCCGTATCGTGCGCTGCCTCTTGCGGAAGGGGTTGCTCTGCCTGGCATCCAGCTCCACGACGGCTGCTCCAACCACTACATCGTCCCCAGCTGGACTTCCCCCGCCAGCGGTGTCACCACACGAGCCGCCACGGCCACTCGGGCCACCTCGGGACACTCCTTTCGCCTCCACCAGCAATGCGTCACCATCGCGCCGAACGACCGAGGCGCCCGACCTCACACCACAAGGATCAATGGCAGCCTCAATGGGTACCGGGCGGACGTCGGCGTCCGTGCCCGCCGTCGCCACATACCGCGCACACCTCAACACTGCTTGAAGGTTCACAGCAATGGAAACCTGAACTTCCGCGCTGCGACGCTGACGCGCGCGGCGCCCTGCTCGCCCGCACAGACGATAAACGACTCGATGGATGCTGCGTGCATCGCCGGCGACAGCAGCAACGCGCTCGGCTTCTTCAGCGTCGCAGTCGACATCAGACAGGGGTTCTTCCGCGTTCTGCCACTCGTCCACGAATGCCTCGTCAGAGCCACGACGCGCTGCATCCATCGTGCGGACCAGAGACAGCCACGAGGCAGCGACCAATGGCACGATGCTCGCGACCGCTGACGGCTGACAACGACCGACAATGATGGCACGCAGATCAAAGCACGCCCGCTTGCTCGATGTGCTTCGGGATTGACAGAGCAGCGGAGCTGTCTGATGCTTCCACTCAGATCATACCAATTTGAATGTGACATGAGACATGAGCGGCGTATTTGCGACCTTGAATCCGATATTTGTCCCATTTACATTCATCAACAGTGCATTCAATTTGGGCGCTCCGGACGCATCCGGCCAAGACTCAAGCACCGCGCCCCTTGCACCGCTTGAAGGCCAAGTTCGTTCCACTTGTTCCTGCCCGACATGCCGTCCCGTCTCTGACTGAACGCCAGAGACGTTCACGACCGCTGGCGCCGTGGTCGTTTGCAGGCCGTCACAGCCCAATCCCCACCCCACGCCCGACCTTCCACACCACCCCATTACCGCGATAACCACACCGTGTCAACGAAAGCTAAACGTTCATGCCACAACTTTCCTCCCATCTAGATAACTGCCACAGGGCGCGCGTCTCCCGACCGCTTGCCCGCCGCGCTCCCTGCTCCGCGTCGGCGAAAGCGCCGCCATGACCAACCGCTTGCACGACACGCTCCCTGCGCCGCGTCGGCGCCGGCGACGCCACGACCAACCACTTGCGCGACACGATCTCGACTCCGCCTCGGCGCCGGCGACGCCGTCCCACGCAACATCCCTACCTGCATTTGCACCACCTGCGCGTCGGTCGTGATGCCCGACGCCGTCGCCGACGACGGGACGCGCACCAACTGGCTCTTCGTGTCAGCGGCGTGCACAACGGTCGCCACACGACCAATTGCTTGCGCGACACGCTTCCGACTCCGCGTCGGCGCCGGCGACGCCGTCACACACAACGTCCCCACCTGTATCTGCACCACCTGCGCGTCGGTCGTGATTCCCGACGCCGTCGCCGACGACGGGACGTGCACCAACTGGCTCGTCGTGTCAGCGGCGTGCACAACGGTCGCCACACGACCAACTGCTTGCGCGTCACGCTCCCGACTCCGCGTCGGCTCCGGCGACGCCGTCCCACGCAACATCCCCACCTGCATCTGCACCACCTGCGCGTCGGTCGTGATGCCCGACGCCGTCGCCCACGACAGGACCTGCACCAACTGGCTTATCGTGTCAGCGGCGTTCACAACGGCCGCCACAAAACCAGCCGCTTGCGCGACACGCTCCCGACTCCGCGTTGGCGCCGGCGACGCCGTCACATACAACGTCCCCACCTGCATCTGCACCACCTGCGCGTCGGTCGTGATGCCCGACGCCGTCGCCGACGACGGGACGTGCACCAACTGGCTCGTCGTGTCAGCGGCGTGCACAACGGTCGCCACACGACCAACTGCTTGGGCGACACGCTCCCGACTCCGCGTCGGCGCCGGCGATGCCGTCACACACAACATCCCCACCTGCATGTGCACCACCTGCGCGTCTGTCGGGATTCCCGACGCCGTCGTAGACGACGGGACGTGCCCCAACTGGCTCTTCGTGTCAGCGGCGTGTGCAACGGCTGCCTCGACCAAGCACTTCCGCGACGCGCTCCCTACCTCGGGTCGGCGCCAGCGACGCGGTCACGCGCAATGTCCCCACCTGCATCCGCACCATCTGTGCGTCGGTCGTGATGCCCGACGCCGTCGCCGACGACGGGGCGTTCACCAACTGCGTCGCCGTGTTGCCGCGGAGGCGCCGCGGGGGAAACCTGTCCAACTTCGTGCACGACGTTTGGACGGCCGCCAACTGCGACTCCGTATGGACGACGGCGGCGTCGCGTGTCCGTGTGTAAAAAACGGACATGCACTATGTATGCATAGTTTATGTATGTGCAATAAAGGCATAAGTCACTAGTAGTCGTTCTCTTCCCCCTCTTCGTCATCGCTCACAGAAATCCCGCAGTGTCCGCAACCACGACTGTGGGACGGATCGGCTGCACCAGCCGTTTCGTTCCGGGCATCCGCGTCACCGTCCGCCTCCCCGTCTGCCCCCTCATTCACACCTGTATGACCGAGCGCTGCCGCTGCCACTATATTCTCTGTCACGAGCTTCTGGCACCACGAGGCAACGAGCCGCATGAGGTTGGATTTTGACCGGTCCACACGGCGCGAGACAAGCTGCTCGGCCACGTCCGCAGGCGATACCCCCCCGCATGTGATGCTCGACCCGGTAAGCAAGTGGTCCTCCGCACCGCCGATAAACTCGCCTTCCCTGGAGGGAAAGTTGACGGCGTGGGACTTCAGAGCGCCCTTGACCGCCGCGGACGCCAGCTGCGTCGACGTCATCCGGCTCACAGCCGGGCAGTCAAACACCGAAACCGCCGAAAACTTCTCCCGCTCCCCCGTCTTCGACGTCAAGTGAAGAGGGATTGCCACAACAGCCACGGCCGCTGCGGGACCTCCAGTCTCCGCCGCTGGAGCCCGCGCTGCCGCCGCTACCGCCACCGGCTCCGTCGACCCAGAGCCAGTGGCCGTCAGGCGCGACACGGAGTCGGCGGCACGGAGGGCGTACGACTGCATCAGTGTCACGTGCGCACGCGCCATCTGCGCGGCGGACAGGGCTGGGAGGTCACTCGGGCCACCCACACGCGCCGCATTCTCCGTGTGTGGATACGCCTCGCGCGAGCCCACCCGCCCCCCCCCTCCTCCACCAGTTCCCGTCGTCGATGCCCGTCGATCGACGCCCGAGGGCAAATCCAACGAATTCATTGAGCGCGCTCGAACATTGCGCCTGCCGGGTGTCTCCTCAGCAGCACGAACACCACGGCTCGTCCCACTCCCGGCTGCGACAGCCATGTCAAAAGAGCCCGCGGCATTTCCGACGCCCCTGTCAGCGGACCCGATGGTCGACTCGGAATCAGCGGCCCCCCCTGAGCCACCACCACGAGGAGTGCGACCACGGCCATCAACGTGACTAAGAGCGGCCCAACCACGCCCGCCGCTGCCCGCAGCACCACTCCCCGGTCGAACCCCACGCCCCACCCCGCCCCCCGCCACTGCCGTCGTGGCCGAAGCAGCGGCGGCCAGAGCCGCCTCGACGGCCGTCTGGTCGGGATCTTCCAGCGCAATCGCCCTCGCCTGAAAAACTGGCCGGTTATCCACGTTGTTCGACGCGGCAACGATGCCGGTCCCCGCCATCAAGTCGGCCGCCGCGACCGTACGCATCCCCGATTGGTAGATGTTGGCGACGATGTCGGCAGCTGCGGCAGCCGCCTCCTGGGACTGCCGCCAGTCCGCCCAGCAAGCAGCATGGTGGGCACGCACCCACTCAGCGACAACAGCGTCAGTGACAAGGGAGCAAACGAAATCAGAGCTGCTAAGCGGTGGCGCCGTCCGCCGACGCGTCACGTTGCCCGTCTTGTTGTCCATCTGGAAGCGATCCGGTGCCAGCACGAGGGTGCTGACATGGTGCCCAACGACGGGACACTTGGTGCACTTAGTGTGGTGGCAACAGTCCACCTCGAAGCAGGTCCCGTCTTTGCGAAAAGGGTGCCCGACTGGAAGTGCGTGACGACAAGGCATAGATTTGAGGCTGCACGTGCGCTGCGTGTGTGACCCCGTGCGCTGCACCCCATTCGCGTTCACACCCAAGTCAAAGTTGCATAGAAGGCACCGCTCCGTCATTTCCCGAGACACTCGAACGTACTGGCCAAGCCGAACCCCGACGAAACACCGCCCACAAAAAAGCAGGCGAGTCTGAGACACCGCGCTCCGTACGACACCACCGTGCACGACGTGGCGGCTCAGGCAGACAGGGATCAGCGCGCGCATATCATGCGCTGGGCAGCTTACCCGTCCGCACGGCAGCACAGGTCCTCGGCCTGCACGAAAGAAAGACGTCGAGAAACACGACGGGAGCGCAGTGGAAGAGGACGCAAGGAGGGAGAGTGCGGCGGAGGAGGCGCTTTGGCAGGGGCTACAACATGTGTAGGACTTACCGCAATCACACGCACAGACCATAACGCTGTCCGCAAGAAAGCCCAGATCGGGACGGCCTGTGCGCCAACACATGTGCCCCGCTCCGTTTGTCGACGACCCTCGGTGACTGCTGGTCCAGTCGCAAGCCCGCAGATCCAGGCACCAGCGATCACACGACAATGCATTTTCCTTGTAGCCCACCTTTCTCAGCTTTGCACAACGGCTCATACCGTTTGCACCCCACCGCGAGGAACACGATGTGGAGCACGTTTCCAAAAATGCAGGGTCGGAGGCCCCACATTCGGGACCGGAAAGTAAATGAAATCGGAGGACCTCGCCTGAGGCCCTCTGTCGGGGGTCTCGCTTAAGGATTCGCTGGCCCGGTTAGGGGGGAGCGACACGAAGTGGAGCACGTTTCCAATCGGAGCGGCCCGCGAGGCACGATTAGCGGCCTTGAGCCAGACTAATGGAACATCGGTCCACAGATGTCCGGTCTCTCCGCGATTGATCTCTCGGCGTCGCGTGCTCGGTTTCTGATGTCGCGACCTTTCGCCTCGTGAGTGCACCTGCTGTCAGCAAACGCGGCCAAATCCCAAATCATGCCTGCCCTGACGGTGCCACGGCGGGGGGTGAAACGCGTTTCCCGCAAATGTGCTGCCAGGGGGGGTCCAAAGAACAGGGATCTGCCATAATCTCTGCACAGCGTTTTGTCCCCGATTCCTTAAAACTGAGAACTGCAAGGTTCAAACACGCCCACCGACGGTTCGCAGAACTGTCGCACGCTGATCATGCGATCAAACTAGGCCCACTTTTTGTTGATCTTGGAGCCAGAGCCCGCAGTGGAGTTCAGAAGTGCTCGAAGACCATCTGCACCGATATTCAGTGGGAATCATCCTGACACCAGCACCTGCAGATTCGGCAATTGTCCGGCGAAGTTGCTGCCACATGGTCTTGAAGAATCATTCCGAATCGCTGGTTCTGATCGTTCTGCGTATCGCGCTGAGAACTGTCCTGATGTGGGAGTAAGGTCATCCTGGGGATCGTGCTCAGGACGGTCCTGGCGTCGGAGTACAATCATCTTGAGCATCGTCGTCATAAAATGAGTGAACGAGCGCGCAAGATTGATCTGGATTCCTGCCTCAAGTACTCGATCGTAGATGATAGCCTGGACTTCTTAGAGTTCCATCGTGAGGAGGGTCTGCCGAAACCGATCAGAGAGCAAGACCTGCCAATGGAGCGTCGCTCCTGGGCCACGAAGCGTGTGCAGAGGGAGCTTCAATGTGACTTGGTAGTCGTGCGACGGACACGCTGCTGCCCGGCGCAGAGGATGGGAACTGGGTAAACATGCGTCGGCTCGCACATCGAGAATACCGTCCAGTCAAGGACGCACCCAGTCCCGATTTATTAATGATTGGGTCTCCTTCACGCGCAGTATATTTGTTCTCAGCTCGGAGGCAATCTCGTCCCCCATCGTCTTAACAAAGCACGTCCCGAACTCGCAATCCCCCGGTTCAATACATGTTAAAAGCACTCGCACCAGAATACACAAACGCATGAGTGATATGTCAGTTTCCACGATGGGCATTGGTCTGAACGGCCGGAGTGTCAAAAGGTTTTTGTTTACGCTGTTGCCAGAATGGGCAGACATTTTGTTTGTGGAAGAGGCAGTCGCACTGCGTGGTGGTATGAAGTTCACGGTATATGTTGAGATCCTTTCTTCTGAAAGAAATAAGGAGGAGTTATCAGGATTCGATAGCATCGAGTTCGTCGGCATATCTCTGGGAAAGTACCAG
>Ga0115031_1000652_pt1 | contig 24975 bp, 10 predicted proteins | sample Maine_Asex4_meta_FD_87301 | JGI IMG/M metagenome (GOLD analysis project Ga0115031, IMG submission 87301) | Marine algal microbial communities from Maine, USA - Maine_Asex4_metaG | ecosystem: Host-associated > Algae > Red algae > Unclassified | place: Maine, USA | collected 2015-01-05
CGCGCCGCCACCCCCCCGGCCGACGCCGCCAGCACCACCCCGGCCGCCGCGGTACCCCCCACCCCCCCCCCGGCCGCCACGGCCAACGCCGCCACCGCGGCCGCCAAAGCCGCCCCGCCCCCCGCGGCCGCCGCCGCGGGGCATGTTTTTATACTTGGCCGCTTCCTCGGCCACAATGTCAACAATCTCTTCCGGGGCGCGAACGTATCTGGAAAGCGGCAAGGACAGACCGACGAACGAGGTGAAAACATGGCAATCGAATGGACGACAGAGGAAAGGACACATCGAGCAGTTAGAAACAGCACCAAGGCATGCACGAACAGGTGCCAACATGACAATGGCCCCAGCAAGCCGCCCGGCCCACGCACGACGCCCACACCGGTCAAAGGCCTCACAGAGACGGGGCCCCAACAATCACCAGCGCACGCACATGCGTCGCCCTCGGCACGACGCTCGACCCTCCCACCGCCCCGTCCTCACGGCACACGTACTTGACGGTGTTTCCCCGGATGTACACTTTCGGCACACTCCAAAAGGAGTCCCCTTCTGCCGACGTCCGTACCGCATCGGCGAGGTTTAAGTTCATCCACGAGTCGATGGAGACGAGGACTCCAGAGTACGTGTCCCCATTCTTCAACTCCACCAGCACAGGGTGGCCGGTGGAGGAGCGGAGAAGCGTCAGAGGGAGCTGAGGGGAGAGGAAGTGTATGGAAAGCCCGCGGGTGGTGGGGGAGGGACAGCAAGACACCAAACAAGTGGTGGCAGCATCAACAGCGTACGCACAACAACAGAGGCGTGTCAGACGATGCACGCACATGAGCGCGCAAGAATGCAAACGCCCTAAAACCGGCGCAAACCAAAAAAGTGAGACGAGAAAGCGGTGAGAGCCGCACAACGGCCACGGATACAAGTGCCAGGGTTCGACACGACACGGCGAGCCGCAAGCCACCGTGACGTACCATGTCGACTACAGACAAGTGTCGCCCAGCACTGCCCCCGTACAGGAAAAGGTACAGATCTGGGTGCAGATGAAGAACTGACGGACAGGTCGGAATAGAGCAACACTGAAGACGCGTGGCGGCGGGAACCCACAGCTGCTCGGCGACGACGCGGTCGATGTCGCAGAGACGGATGCCTCGGCTTTCGTTGCGTAATGCGCGAAAGAATAAGTAAAACTGCTGAGGCGCACGCGACAATGAAATCACGAAGTCCCGAGTTGCCGAGTCGTGCTGAAAAATGAAGTTTACACTTTGGAGTTTTTTTGTGCACACCTCCACGTGTATGTTCATTTAGGTTGCACAGCTTGCTCGACCGCGGCAGATCTTCCTCGCCTCCGCCGTCGCGGTCGCCTCTTTCCTTCCCCGCCCACTCTGCCGTCCTTGCTCTCACACCCCCCAGCCACCTGCTCCCTCCTCCCTTGGGGGAATACCACTGGTTTCCTGCCCTTCTTTCCTTGAGTGTCGCCGCCGTCCTCTCCACCGCAGCCGTCATGAGCTGGATGATGGCGACGGCCTTTGTGACGCCCGCGACGCTCGGCGCGGCGCCGCCACGCCGTGCGGGCGCGGCCACGACAGCCCGCCCATTGGGGCGGTCCCGCCTGCTTTGGAGGCCGTCGCTGCGTGCCACCCTCCAGACAGACGGCAGCGACGGCGACGCTGCTGCCCCTGGCGTGGCCGCGTCGTCCCCCCCTCCCGCGGCTGCTGCGGCGGCCGCCCCCGCCCCCGCCCCCGCGGCCGCCGCCGCCGCCTCGGCGGAAGAAGAGCCGACCAAGAAGAGGTCCCCCCGAAAGTCGCGCCGGCACACGGCCCCCGCCGCCGACGGTTCCCCCCGGCGGTCGCTCGACGCGCTCGTCGCCGGCCAGCGGCTCGACGGGACCGTCACCAACCTCGTCAAGCACGGCGCCTATGTCGACGTTGGTGCCACCACCGACGGCCTGGTGCACCTGCGGGACATGAGCGTCGAGTTTGTGCACGAGCCCGAAGACATCCTCGCGCCGGGCGACACGGTGGAGGTGTACGTCAAGTACGCCGAGGAGGTGACGGGGCGCCTCGCGCTCTCCCTCCTCCGCCCCCGACCGTCGGTGGCCACGCCGCTGCCACAAGCCGCGCGCGGCCGCACGCGGCTCGTCGACGTGGCGGTCGGCAGCCGCGTCCTCGGCACCGTGCGGCGGGTGTCCAACTTTGGCGCCTACGTCGACGTCGGCGCCGCGATGGACGGCTTTGTGCACGTGTCGCTGCTGTATGGGCGGCGGCCGCGGCGCACGTTGGAGGAGCTCCGCCTCGGCCAGGAGCTGTGGGTGGTCGTCGACGCGGTGGACGTGGCGCGGTCGGCGATCAAGCTGCGGGCCCGCGGGCGCAGCAGCTACAACCGGGAGCAGCCGCTGACGGCCACGGCCTTGTCCGACGCGGACGAGCGGGCGGCCGAGGCGGCCTTCTTGGCGGGCTTTGGCCGCGCCTCCAAGGGGGGGGGAGAGCCTGCTGACCCGCGCCAGGCCGTTGCGCGGCCGGGGGAGGCGGCGCCAGCCGGGGGGGGGGAGGGGACGCCCGCGCCGGCAGAGCCAGAGCCGACCGACCCGCTGTCGCGCTTCGAGTCGAGTTTTGGGTCGGACAAAGAGTAAAGGAAGGCCGTGGGCGTTGACGTCGCGCGCGGCGTCGATTGAGCACACGCGCGCCGAGAAGTATCTACAGCCTTGGTGTGCTAGAGCGGATGACAAAAGGGATGACAAAAAGAGAACGCACAAGAGAAGCGTGAGAGAGAACGGAGACAAAAGAGGGAAAACGGAACCTTCCCACGTCGCTCAGAAAAAACCCAAAGCACGAGTATGTACAAGCACACGAATACAAGGAGCACATGCGATACACGGGCACGCCAGCTACCTTCCTGTGTTGACCGCCGCCAGCAGTCACGCTCACGGACCCGACAGCGACGGCGGCGGCAGCGCGACCATCTCCATCGATCCGTCCCGTTGTCGCCGCCGGGCGGCCTTGGCCGCCGTCCGCGCGGAGCGTGGCGTCAGCGACGCGTCTGGCCCCGGCTCGGCGCCAACCGCCGTCCGCACCGCCGCGTGCAAGGCGTTGCGTGCCGCTGGCGAGCCGCACGGGAGGCGCTGCCACTCGGGCGCCACCGGCCGCGACGGGTCCGCCCCGGCAGGCCGCACGCCGAGGAGCAGGTAGTCGGCGCCGGCCGCGGCCGGCACGTGCGCGTCGACGACGCCGTCGAGGGACCGCCCAAACACCGTGCGGCCCGAGAGGGTGCCGACGAGGAAGCGACGGGTGGTGACAAGGGCGACCCGGTCGGCGGCGTGGTGGGCGAGCCACTGGGCCGCGACAACCTCGTCGTCGACGGTGGCGCCCGCCGACGCCGCCACCGGCGGCGCACCGCCACCCCGGTCGCGGCCACTGCCAAACGCGCAGCACCGGAGGACTGCCCAAATTTCGAGCAGCCGCTCCCGCTCCCGCGGCCCCCCGCGGGCGGTGTGCTCGTCACCGCTCAGGTCGACCCACTCAACCACCGTCTCGGAGAGCCCCCCGGCGCCGCCCCCGCCGGCGCCGTCCCCGTCGTCCTCGGTGACCGCCTCGCGGGTGACCGCGCGGAGGAGGGCGTTGCCGAGCGCCGGGCGGAGCTCAAACGCCACCAGCCGCGCCGCGGGGCCAGGCGCAAAAGAGCGGGGCGGGCGGATCGGTTCGGCCGCCCGCCGGTTGCGCTCCGACGAGATGAAGGCGCGGAAGCCCGCGGCTGGCTCACCGATCAAGTCGAGCGCGCCGGCCAGGGGTTTGACGAGGCCCCCAACAACGCCCCGGCCGATACCCCGCAGAAAGCCGACGGGTCCGCCGGCCATGGCGCCCGCCACTGGCTCCCGGATCAGACCGGCAGCGCCCGACGCGAGACCGTGCCCAAACGACAGGGCACCCGTGAACAGGCCTTGCGCGGGCGTCGCCGACGCGCCGCGGCGGCCACGGATGCTCTCCCGCTCGGCCAGGTAGTCGCGGTCGCCGACCGCCGTTTCCAGCCCGAGCGCCACCGCCGACGGAATGCCGCCGAGGGAGCCGACCAGCCCACCGACGGTGTTGGTCAGGAGTGAAGAGGAGCCGCGGCCGAGGCCCGCGATGAAGTCAGCCGCCCCGTTGGCGCGGGCGGGCTCCACAAAGAAGTCCCGCGCACCGACCGCGATTGAATCAAAAAGCGCCGACGGATTACCGACCAGCGCCGACGAGGACAGCAGCGCCATCTTTTGGGCGTCCAGCTGAGCCAGGTAGTACTCGCCGACCAGGTGCCCAAAGTGTGGGCCCGTGTCGAGTGCGTGGTGCAGTTCCAGCGCGCGGAAGCGCAGCTCCGCACGGTCCACATTCCCGGCCGCCGACAGGAGAGCGCGCAGCATGGAGCGATAGCCACTACCGGCGCCACGGAAGCTCGCCGTGCCCCGAGCAGTGGCCAACGAGACGGTCAACTGGATAGGACACAGCAGAAGGCGCTCCACGTACAGGGGCCCGCGCTTCCACGACATGGTACCGTTGCCGCCGGCGTCGCCGCCATTGCCGTCGCCGCCAACCGCCGGTACGGCGAGGCCGACGTGGTCCCCATCTTCCAGTGACAGGTTCTCGTCGTCCTCCGTGCCCGGCACGGCCTTGAGCGATTTGAAGAACATCCACGCGCGTAACAGAAACTCCTCGTCGAGCGACAGCTGCAGCTGTTGCAGCGCCGCGAAGGCGCCCTTGACCATCGCCACACGCTGCTGTCGCTGCCGGCCGGCAGCTCTTGCTGTAGCTGCTGTGGTTGGCGATGCGGCGCTCGCGTCGTCGCCACCACCCGCAAACACAAAGCGGTCCAGCGCGATGTGCAGCACAGGCTTGCGGGCGCCGGCTACGGTCGGGCCGCCCCCAGGCACCGACGTTGACGAGGACGAGTCAAACGGCGACGCCGGCGGCGGTGGCGGCGCCCATAGCAGCACCGGCCATGGAGCGTGTGGCAGCTGGTTGTCCAGCTGCAGGTCCGCCACTTGGAGGATGGCCAACTCCGCGCCCGGCTGCGTGTCGATGTGCACCCGGAGGCCTGTGGCAGAGAGGTAGGCAATCTCTGTCGGCGTGTCGTCGACAAAGGAGATTCCGACGCCCTCGAGCCACACCTCAATGTCTGTCGACGCTGCCGCTCGCTCCCGCCGCGAGGAAACATCCGGCTCGCCACGCGCGGTGGCAGCAGCGGCGGCGGCCGCGTCGTCCGCGCCCATGGTGACGGACGACTCGGAAGGGGGCACCCGAGGAACGATGCCAGGTGCGTCACTAAGCAGCGAATCCAAGTCGATAGTCGGGATGCCCGCGTCGCCGAGCGCCGGGCCGGTCGCCGGCCTGGCGCTCTTGGACGATGCCAGTGGCGCGTGCGTCGGGGGCAAGCCAGGCGAGCCTAGGGCGCCTGTCGTCGCCGAGCTGCTCATCCTCCGATCCCGCCCCATATCGCCCAATGGGCGGGGTACAGTAGGCTTGCCGTCAGAAAAAGTGACGACCTTGGTCGGCCCCTGCACAGCCACTGAGATGCACATCGGTGGGTCAAAGGTTCGCGGCGTGCGACAGATCTCCGACGCGTCTGCCGTGACCAGGTCGATGCTCAACTCAAACTTGGGGCGGTGCACGTCCCTGGTTGCGTCGCCGCCACCCGAGCGACGGGAGCGCCCCTTGGCGCGCGACACCGTGCCGGCAGCGGAGCGGTCGTCGCCACCTGGCCCCGGCGACTGGTCCTCCCAGTCGGCCGACGCAGCCCGAGGAAGGCGCCCACCGCTGCTGCTCGCCGCCGACGGTGATTCACGCATGTAGCGGGCGCTCCCTGATGCCGACAGCGTTGATGAGCTAGCCGCTGGCCCCGCGTCCACATGCTCAATCGTCTCCACGATGAGCAGCCGCCGTTTACGCGGCGCGTGAGGGTCGTCCCACGCGTAGCGCGTCGACTTGCCCGGCCGCACAAGCCATGGATGCGTTTCGTTGACGCCTGCCTGCCGAAAAGCAATCGACCGCGACGCACATGCGTTCACGACTCGGTAGGGCGGGGAGGACCGGTCCTCCCGCAGCACTCGCACGACAGGTGAACCGTCCGCCAACAGCGTGCGGCTGACGCGTGCAATGTACTGCTCGTGCCGCTTGGGTCGGTACATCTTGGCGGCCACATCACCCGCGATACCGCCACCACGCTTGGCGGCGAGCACGGGAATTGGTCGGCTCCATATCCAGTCCGACGAGCCCGACGCCGAGTCAACAAACCGCAAGCAAATCTCCTTGGACGCCGAGTGACTTTCCAGCAGGTCCCAGTGAAGCGCCTGTGTCTCACCTACTGCCAGCGTATGCACCATTGACGACAGCGCAATACCACGGGACGTCAGCGTCGTCGGCTGGCACCACTGGACGGCGCTGTTGGTGGAGTTGTTGAGCCACGCCACGTTGCGAATGGTCACAATGAGCGTGCGGCCAAAGCGGCCACCCGCCGGCCGCACGTCAACTGATAACGACGCGCCGCGGCCAAGAAACAGCTGTACGGGTTTGTCGACGTCGGACAGCTCCACAGGGACGGCTACCCACGGGTCGTCAGCCGCTGCGAGTGGCATGCCGCCGCCGCTGCCACCACTGCCGTGCCCAGACGTCTTGGCCACCGCCCGGCGGATGGACACCCAACCGCTTGAGAAGCACACGTACGAGTCAGCGGGCGTACCCGGCGGCCGCGCCCGAAGCGCCACAATGCCCCCGCTACCCGCAACGTCGTTGGCCGACGATCGCTCTCGTAGTAGCACGGGCGTGTCGGATCGGTTCCGCACCCAAAACTCCGAGAAGAGCGTCAGCCGATAGCCCGAAGCGCACTGTGACCACTCGCTCCGGGCATGGAGCGCAGACGAACCCGGCGTCACCGCTTGCCGCGACGCCGCTGCGGAGTCGCTAGCCAGCATGCTGGCACTGGGTCGGTTATCGTAGCCGAGGGCAAGCGCAAACGCCGAAACGTCTCGGGCAACCGCGTGGACGTGCTCCGTCCGCAGTGGCTGCACGAGTGCGCTGGCTGTCGCGGCGACCGCCGCGCCAGCGCGCCCCGAGGACGCGATCGGCGCCAGCTTGTAACTGACCGACCGTGGGAGGGTATTGTCAACGAGCAGTGGCGCTCGCAGGGACACATCGACACACTCGTCGCCAGTGCTGCTGCCGCCTGCAGCTGCCGATGACGACGCGTGGCGCCCCGGCGACGACCGCCGCGGCCTTTGCCGACAGAGGCTCGCATGCACGGCTAGGTGGAAGGCCGGGCCGTGGATGGCAGCCCGGCAGGCAAGGACGGGCGCAAGTGGGCCCGGGCCCTTGGTCGAAGCGGACGATGACGACGCCGACGGCGCGCCGCGGCTGTGCCACTCGGCCACGCCCGGCGACGAAATCGGCTGCCATTGCGGGCCGTCTGGAAGTGAAGAGCCGGACGCCTTGCGAGCGGCCCCGACGGGCGTCGCGAGGGCGCTCTTGCGCACGTGCCGCCCGACTTGCGTGTCGTACCGACGTATCCGAGACGCCATTGCGCACTGATTGGCCACCGACACCAGCGGGTCACTCCACTCGTAGCTGTAGAGGACGCCCATGCCAGACCGGCTCTCCGACCCGTCGCCCGACTGGCCATTGGTGGGACCCCGCCCCCGCTGCGGAGACGCTTTGTAGCCGTCGTCGTCCCCCGCGTCAGGCGCGTGAAAGATGGCCGGCCGCACGCGTAAAGGGCGGTCGACTGCGTAAATCGGCACTGCCCACGACGTGTCTGGCCGAATGAGGTGCTGCTCCCCGCCGCCGACGCCGCTGCTGCTCACGTTCGGCCCGTTGCTGTCCGACACCGCCTCAGCCTGCAGGTAGTTGTAACGAGAGCGCGTCGGGGGCGCCCCAATTGCCACCTCGAGCAGCGTGCGCGTTCGGTTGATGACGCGCATAACCGACCGGACGGTCCCGACTGGCACCCCGTCGCGCATCTGCACGTCCCAGGCCACGATGATCGGTTGCGCCGCGGCCGCCGGCGACAAAGGCGGGGAGTTCAACGCCTCGTCACCCGCACCGTCCCCACTGGGCGCGTGGCCGCCCGTTGGGGCCTCGGGTACAAGCGAAATAGTGCGGATGCCAACGTCCGCCGCAGACACGGCGACCGGCTCAAAGCCTGGTAACGCGAGGATGCAGCGCAGCGCCTCCCGCCGCGCCCGGTCCGCGTCATCAAACCGCCCCGCGACCGCCGCCGCGCGCAGTAGCAGCTCGTCCGTGGGAACATCCACCTCCCGCTCCCGCCCCGAGCCGAGCGACCGCCGTGTCGAATCGTATGGCAACCAAATGACTAGCGGCCGCCCCGTGTCGTTTCGGATACAAAACGCCGCCACCGAGGGCCGCCGCAGCGACGATACGGCCGCTGAAACGCCCCGTCCGGCCAACGATGAGGAGTGCGTCATGGCAATGCCCGCCGCCCGAGGCGTCGAACCGGAGGGTTGGGGGCTGGCCGGAGGCTGGCCGCCAGACGCCTGGGGGGTGGCCGCTCCCGGCACGAGGACGCCTGGGGTGGGGCTTGAGCCTGCCAACGACGAGGAGGGCGGCGACACCTCTGGCGGCTGCAAGTCCTGGATAGCCGAAGAGATGGCCGACGCCACCCGCCCCGCGCCATGCACGGTCGTCGGTGACACATTGACGTCCAGCCGGCCACCGACTCGGACGACTACCGCCCGCGAGCCCGATGCACCGTGGGAAAACGCGGCATGCAGAGGGAACGGCTCCACGCCGGCCTCCCATACGCCGCGAGCCTCGCTAAAGAGGTCGACCGCAATAGTCGACGACATGCTGGCCATCCAAGGCATGTTGGCGTTGACAACCGTCTGCCGGAAGCGGACTTCCAGGATAGGCACGTAGCGCCCACTGGTCTCATCAGTAAACAGCAGACGCGCATGGGGCATTGAGAAAAAGACGGAGAGCAGACGCTCCGGGAGGGGCACGACCAAATCCCGCACGCCGTCAATGTCGCCATCTTCACCTGACCCGCTGCTCGCAACGGCGTCATCGTCGTAATCGTCAGCGCTGTGCAGGCCGTCGTCTTCACCGGCGAGATGAAACGAGGGCCGGGCTAGGCCGCGGCTGCCTTCAGCGGCCAGTGCCCGCTGGCGAGCCGCCTCGCGGAGCTCAACTTCAGCCGGCCGCAGCAGCAGCGTCGTTGGCGTCATGCGGCCAAATCGAGAAAAAACGGCCAAGAGCAGTGGCGTATCGTGCACGTCAAGGCGGCACAACAGCGACTCCGCCGATATCGTAAGGGAGCGAGACGGCGCCGGTACGACCAGCGCAGTCTGCTCCATCCCCCTGGGCGTCCCGTTTGCGGCCGCCGTCACCGCTGCTTCGTCGGACGGCGGCGGCGGCGACGCGTCGCTCGTTACATTGAATTCAACCGAGATGTCGCTCGGGTACAGCAGCGGCGTCTCGCGCTCCGTGTAAGAGCTCCCCCCGATCCCAGACGGCCCCGCATTGTCCCGACTGCGGCCAAACGCCGCAGGCGGCGACACCACTGCCGTCAGCGAGCAGGCCGAGGAGGTGACCGACCACGGGCTGGGCTCCGACGGAACCGCCTGCTCTGGCACGCCCACATTTGTCAGGCCGATGCGGATGGCGCGGGCGACCACGTCGACAGAAATGAGCATGGTCACGGGCGCCCACTCGAGTTTGGCGACAATCACGTCGCCGCGGAGGACGAGCGCCCGCTGGTCCGCCGGTTCCTGCTCGGCGCGTAGCCACAATTCGGGACGGGCGAGCGTCAGGATGACGTGTCGACCGTTGAAGCGCGCCTTGGGCGGCGGCGCCGTCGACACCAGGTATGGAAGGCCCGGTGGTGTCAGCAGGCCGAGGTCGCGGAACAGCTCTGGGACGACAATAACGCGGAGCTCCGACACCGCGACCATGATGTTGGAGCGGTAGCCAAACGGTCGGTCGTATGACACGCTCACGGTCTTGGCCTGCGACGATGCATCGCCGTCGGCTGCCAACGCGTCGGCCGTGGCTGACGGGGGCCTGGACGCATTACCACTCCCAAACGTGTTCCGCCCGCTACCGCCACTCAACGATGGGTCCGGGAGCATCGGCATGATGACCGTGCGCGGCCCGTTCTTATCGGCCCGCTCCCGCGCGTCATCCACGCCAGACAAGTTGGCAGATAGCTCAAAGATGATGCGACAGTCAATGCCATAATCAAACCGCCCCACCACGTCCGTCAGCGTTGACGAGATGAGGCGGGCCGACTCGGCCGTCGGGTCCCCACCGTGTGAGATGATTGACCGCAGGTGCGGGACGGTAAATAGGATGCGGTAGTTAGGCGGCACCTGCGCCGACGACAGGGAGAGGGGCGGGATGGGCGAGCGATACGGAAATATGGGCGTGCGCAGGCCGGCCACAATATCCGTGAACTCAATGTCCGGTCGCTCCAAGAAGTTCTCCGTCACCGTCAGGTACAGGATGGTGTACTCGGCTTCGCACAGGTTGGCAGAGATACCTTCCGGTGCGGAGAAGCGCAGACGCAGTGCCGGGAGCATCGACCGCGAGTCGACCGACGACTCGCCGCCGCCGCCGCCGCCGCCGCCGCCGCCGCTAAGTGTGGCCTTTGCGGTGCTTGATGAGGACGGCGTGCGGACGAGCATAGGAATGCCCTGCGCATCAAACGTGAAGCGCGGCACCCGGCCAGTGCGCCACCAGTCGACCAGAATCTCGCTGTAGATGTCAGCGGCAAACGGCGTGTAGCCGGCCACGCTCTCACCCGGCACAATGGGCCGCAACTCCTCCCCGTCGCTCCACGAGCCCCCATCCTCCAGGTGGTCCTCTCCCTCAGCAGATGACGGCTGCCGGCTGGCGTTGCTGCCCGCCACCGACACGGCAGACTTGCACAAGCTTGGGTAGAGTACGTACAGGTTCACGCCCTTGGCAGTCAGCTTGAAGCCAAGGCGATAGCCCTCAGCGGCCGCCTCCTCGTTGGAGACCATGGAGTAGCCAACGATGAGCCGCACCGCCTCGTGCGCGTTTTGCGAGTGCCGCGGGATGACAATGTCGACGCCCTTGGTCACGACATGAAGGCGCAGGCGCTTGCGCTCCTTTTTGCGCGGCTGCCGCCGATCCAGCCTCCCTCCACCATGCCCGGAGGCGCCCGTCTGGACACCGTCCGATGAGTCAGCAGGCTGACCGCCCCCATCGCCGTCGGGCCCACTCGGCTGACTGCTATCGAAGATCTCTGACAGCCCGCCCTGCATTTGCAGGACAGGCGCAAGACCCTCCCGCAGTGCCGCAAAGTAGGTCTTGACGATGAAAACAAACCGCTGCAGGTAGACGATGCGGAGGTTGGTCATACGTGCGCGCAGCCACACGTCCCCGTCCGATGTTGTTGGTGGCACGATGAGCGTAAAGCCGTCCTCCACATCCTCACCATCCCCGTCCCCGTCCCCGTCAAAATCGACACTGTCACAGACAAAGCCGTCGGCGCCGTCAACGTCACCGCCATCCCCGTCCCCACCGACTACGCCACCGCGCGTCGCTTCTCTTGCCGGCGATAACCGCTCGTAAACCACCGTGGAGGAGTGACCGGGAAAGGCCGCGGTTAGGTCCCTGACGGTGAAACCAGCCAGCGCCCCCCGGGCGGCCACGGCCCCCGATGGTTCCAGGCGCAGGCCTGCGCGGAAGGAAAACACGTCTAGTGACGCGAGCGCACCTTCCGCAGAGATGAGGTCGACGGACACACCGTCGAGTTTTGCGTCCAGACGCAGACGCCCGCGCCGGGCGAGCGTCGCTGCGCCTCGTTCCAACTCGCGCTCCGCACGAGCCGCCAGCCGCCGCGCCGCTGCCGATGTGGTGGTCCCGACCGCGGCAAACGGGTCCGAGTATTGGGCCCCGGCGTTGGCGGCCGCACCAGGCGTGCCGGTGGGCACCGGCGACGGCGACGCCTCGTCAAAGAGATAAAAGAACTTGACAACGGCCAGGTACGTTTCCCGCACGCAGACCACGTGTAGGGACAGGATCCGGACTTTGAGCGACTGCTCCCGCCGCGTCGTGTCTAGCGTGTAGACGAGCTTGATAAAGTCCCGGTCCCAGTCCGCACCCGTCCCGGTCAGAGCGTCCCCAGAGGTGCTCCGGTGAGTGCTGCTGGCCCCGCCGCCACGAGGAGGCCAAGGCGGCAGCCGGCCGGAGTTGACGCCCACCCCATCAGACGACTCGGCGGCCGCCCCCGTCGCGGCGGCTGCAGCAGCGGTAGAGCCGGCCTCGGCGCCGGTCAGGCTGTTGTACGATGACGAGCGGGTAACCCCTCCGTTGGGCGTCGGTACAAGCGACGTACCCGGTGAGCCCAAGAACGTCGGTAGGGTCCGCGGTGGCGACACCCCCCGGTGGGAGTTGCCAACGCCCGCGTGGACCAGTCGTCGGAAGGGGGCCGTGCCGCCACGGGACCCATCGGCGACCGTCAAAGAGCGAAGTGCATAGCGCAGGGAGAGGCTGGACCGCCCGCGGGTGACTTGCAGGCGGCTGCCGGCGGCTTCGATGGTGATTAGTCGTCGGCCGGTGCGTTCCCGCAACTCGAGCGACGCGTCTCCAAGCGCCAACTCCACATCCAACTGTTGGATGCGTTCTGGAACGCTGGGTTCCGTCGGCGGCGTGGCCACCGCCTCCCCGTCGCAAGTGCCCGAGTCGGCCAACCCCTCCTCCGAGTCCCCCCCCGTGTCGCCTGCGCCACCGGCCAGCGGGGTGCCCGCGGAGGCCAGGACGGCCTTCCACCCGCGCGCAATCGTCAGCAACTGGCGATAGGCGGCGTGGGAGAGGTACACCCGCAACGCCTGTACACGCCCTCGTAACCGCAGACGCGCCAGCGTGGACCGCTCCCCCTCCTCAGCCGTGGCCTCCACAAACGACGCGTTGTGCAACACGTGCAATCGCAGATGCACTAAAAACGGTCGCACCAGCCGCTGCGCAACACTTAGCTTCGACAATGAGGGAACGAGGAAGATGCCAAGGTCCGACACCGCCATCCGATAGTCGGTGTATTCAACCGACTTGGCGTCTGCGCGCCCGAGCGTCTCACGCCGGTCGGCATCCATGGAACGACCGCGACTGCCGAGCGTTGACTCCCCGGCATTGAGCCGTGTGTCCCGCGCGTCGAGGTCCGCCGGCCCCGCCTCGTAGCCCGAACCACCACTGCTACCGCTGCGACGCGACACCGACGGTGGCCGCCGCTGGCGGGCCGCGGGGCTAGCCGACCGCCCACCGAGCGCCGTGTGCAGAGACAGCGGTGGGAGCTCCGCGGGCGGCGCCGTGTCCATAGCAAAAGTGCCGAGGTCAACGACCGCAGCTGGGTCCGTCACTGCCGGTCCCGGCAGCAGGAGCCGCGGCCCACGGATGACCACGTCAAGTCGTGGCGGAACGGAGCGCTCCAGAAGTGCACGCTGCACTTCCATGCGGATAGCCGCCAGACGCGGCGCGGCCGCGGCCGACAAGAAGGCCATGACCGACGGGGACGTGTGCCTGGGGTTGAAAAACGTGGCCACCCCCGCCAACGCCCCGTCGGGCCCACCCGAGAGCAGCATCTCCACCCCGCCAACTGCCAACTCCAGCGCCAACCGGGTGCTCCCACTGAGCACATTGGCGTCCGCCCCCGCGTCGCGGGATAACCGCAGAGCCGCAATGTGTCGCAGTGGGGTAGACTTGGAGTCGTCGTCGGTTAGGTCCGCCGCCCGCGCCGGCGAGGAGCTGGTGTAGGCCGCCGACGACGACGCGACGCTGCCTCCCCCGCCGGTATTGACTCCGACCACCGACGAGGGTGGGGAGGTTGTCGTTTGCCACCCCGTCGCGAGAAGCTCGGACGGCTGCAAGCCCCCGCGGATGGCCCGAAGCGCGTCGAGGACGTCCACGGCGCCGTATGCGTCAGACTCCATGACGTGGTGCTCAACACCGCCGTCTGCGCTGCGGTCCGCCGACCCGCGTCGCCTGTCGGCGGTTGGCATGGACGGCGGCCGCTGCGCCGATGGCCCGTGCCGCACCCCATCGGCCGAGTCCAGCGCCTCGGCCACGTTTTGCGGGGCCCACGGTACCCGTGGGTAAACGACCTTGGCGCCGCACTGTGCGTCCCACACCTCAAACGTGCCGAGGAGGGCTTCGAGAAGCAGCCCCCAGCCGGGGCGCGTCTCCACCTCCACCCGCAAGTCCCGAAACACAACGTCAGCCAGCGGGTCCGGCACCGCCCCGTAGCGCCGTAACCGGAGGGACCCACGCTGGAGGCCAAAAACGACTCGCAGGTTGGGCACGACCGCCGCGTCGGTTGCATTTTCGTCCGCGTTCCACAGCCCATCATCGATGTCCAAGTTGTCGGCGCTGTGGGAGGCAGCATCCTCTAAGAGAGCCGCCGATGTGGAGCGAGAGACGGACCCGTCTGGCGGCTCCGGCATCTCAACTGGGGGCGCCTCCTCTACCGACGGAGCAGGCCCAGCGGCGAGGGCGTCTGCTTCCAAACTCGCCGATGGCGTCAGCAAGTCGTCGTCCCTGTCCGCCGACGTTGCTGCCGCCTCGACCAATGGAGGCAGCGGCTCGGCGGTCGACCGGGAGCGCGAAAACACCGACCACAACCGGCTCGTCGCCGACGCAAGCGGCGCCGCCGTAGCCGCGACGGCGCTGGCGGCCGCCTCGGCGGCTGCCGCGTCGGCCAGGTCCCTGAAGAAAACTATGTCGCGGGTGTCCAGCTCCGACTCGACCTGCTCGACGAGCATCCGATCGGCCGGGTCCTCCTCGACCGTCGCCACGCGGCGGGCGCGGAGCACCCGCACGCGGGCGGCGATGTAGCGCTCCCGCTGCTCCCGCCACGCCCGCAGACCCGGTGTGTTGAAGCGCGCTGCCGCCGCGCGGCGCTGACGGAAGCGCGGCAGCAGCCGCTCGACCGCCCACGCCCACCGCTCCCGGGGAGTGCGCGGCGGGCTGCGGCGCTCCAAGTCAGAGAGTGCAAGTACGGCGCGCAGGAGGGTGCTGTATTGTTCACCGGCCAAAGCCAGGCCGACAGATGCGCAGCGTATGTCAAGGGAGACCCGCGCTTGGCGGGCGCGTCGGGCTTTGGCGGCAGGGGTACCGGTGGGAAGGTCGTCGCCTTCCCCGCCATTTTCGTCCTCGTTAGCTCGGCCGACCGCCCACGCCTTGGTGATGGCGACGCGCATTTCGGCACTGACGGGTTGAACAATGTAGCGATTTGATGACTCGAAAGGTGTCGCCTCAGCGTCGTCGGTGGACGTTGCGGAAGATGGTACCTTCGGGGTCATCTCTATTGGCGCATCCACCGCCCCCCCGCTGCCGTTTGTGGAGGCGCCGAGGGGCACCCACGCCACAGCCAGCTCCGACAGCGCGACGCGCTTGTGCACGACCGGCGACATGGGATCCTGAAGGAACACATCCTCCCAGGAAGAGTCCGTGGAGCACGCGCGCAGAGCACCGAGGGAGGCGACCAGTCCAAACGGCGCTGACGGCACGGAGGCGGCGTCCTCGTAGCGCACGGTCACGTCTTGCAAGTCGACTTGGATGTTGTCAACAATCCGCGCCACGATGCGCGACGTGAACTGCCAGCCCCACAGGCTGGAGCCCCACCGCCCACGTCCGCCAGCCTTGGTAGTAGACGTCCCTGCGGCCGCCGCCGATGACGAAGCGGCCGTCGCGGCAGAACCCGCGCCCGTCGCGGTCGGATCCGAGCCGACGCTCCACTTGGCCTCCCGCACCGCATCGTCGGCGCTGAGCATTGCTCGCTTTAACCGCGTCTCTCTCTCCGCCCGTGCGTCAGCGGACGGCGCCCCAGCATCAGTGGCGGCGGTCGTGGCCGTCGCCGCCGTCACAGGCTGAGCGACAAGCGCCAGCGACCGCACCGACACTTTCACGGGCTCCGAGCCGAGCCGCTTCCACGGCACGTCCACTGCCAGAGACTCAACGGTTCCAGAAGAGACGACGACTGGGAGGTCCAAGCCGAGCGACTCAAAGAGCGTGGCCAGCGCCTCGGCGCGCAAGGCGAGTCGGCCGAGCTCCAACCGCCCGCTCCACACGCCGACACGCACGCTATCGCGGTCGATGCCCAGCACATACTGGCCGAGGACGCGGGCGAGCACATCCGCAACAACGCCCTCCAACATGGTGCCTCGAGTGGGGAGGAAAGGGGTGGTAGCGACCGCGGCGGTGCCGACAGGGCCGAGCAGACCAAACGGCGGGTGTCGATGGACGGGCGACGCCTTAGAATGAACACCTGATACAGACCGTCATCAGAACCCTCAGCAGCGATAAGCAGAGGTGCGATGTCGAGCGTAGATGGCAGGCGCGCCTCGGCGGCACGAAGACAATGCGAGAAGGGGGCGATACGCCGCTGTTGGTCGCGCCTTCACGCACCGTGCTCGAGGGCAGCGTGTCGACCGTTGGCTGCAGCAGCCACTCCTTGGTTGCTGAGACCCAACACAGTCTGGTGGCCGTTAAGTACCGCAATCCCTGTGAGCACCTGAAAGTTGCATTGTGACACTCCATTCCAAGCGCTCAAGGTAACACTTGCGCGTGTGGCAAACTTGTGCATTCAAATTAATTTGAACACTTCATGAAAACATTCAGTGTTCTGCAACCATGCTGGATCCGGCGAGTGCGCCCACGCTTTTGGCTGCTCGGCGCAGAGTCTCGTCGTTGAGGAAACGGCAGCGGCGTCGTCCCAAGTGTGGAACAAACCACCGTCCACCGTCTTCGAGCATCCCGTCGGTAGTCCTCCCTTCTCTCCCACCATCTTCATGATGTCGGACGCGGTGGTTCCTGATGCGACGAAGACCAAGCTTGAAGCAATCATGCAAAACATGATCGCTCTACAAAAGGGTATGTGGCGCCTGCGCGCAGACGCTCGCACGTTTTTCCGTCGTACGGTTCTGCTTGCAGAGGGCTTTTTGCGCGCACAAGACGGATGCCGTGGGATGTTTCCTTCTCATGGTATCCTTCATTTCTCTCGCTTCGCGTCTCTTGGGCATGGTGATGTCAAGAGCCGGGTTGCAGCAGTGTCCTGACCCGTTACGTCGTTTTTGCTTCGTCTGGTTCTGCTGCTGCTTTTGGTCATGCGTTTGCCACGCTACATACATGCCGCTGTCACGCTCCTTTCTTTCTCGCAGAGGCTTCCAAGGCCATGAGCGCAGTGATGGGACTGAAGAACCAGTTCCTCGAAAACCAACTGGTTGCCAAGGAGCTCGACGAAGTCCCCGACGGCACGGCCGTGTACAAGCTGGTCGGCCCCGTGTTGCTGGCCGAGGAGTTGGAGGAGGCGCGTACCAACGTGCGTACCCGCCTGAGCAAGATTAGCGAGCAGTTGCAAGCAGGCAACAACCGAGTTCACGCGATTGAGACGGAGATGGAGCAGAAACGCGCGTCGTTGATTGCCTTCCAAACGGAGCTGCAGAAGCAGGAGATGGCTCAAATGCAGGGCGGCATGTGAGGTCTCTGCCCTTGCCGTTTGTTGCCGTATGGTCCCGTCTTGCGCCTGCATTTGCCGTTGGTACCGCTGCTCCTACAACGTCGACTGGTGTTGTCGTGCGTGCCGTGCGCGTTGGCCCTGGGACTGGTGCTGACTGCGGGGTGGTGCGGCCGATTGGTCAGGGAACGGCTGCGCTGCTCGCTGCAGTGATCGCGGTTTGCACATGGCACATTGTCGCGTGGTGCTGTGCGCCACGCTTCCTTCCGCCGTGTTCTGTTGCTCTTGTCACGCCAACTGTTCCCCAAACCCGTTTTATCCCCGTTCCCGCTATGGAGGAGCGTCCCGTCGACGCTTCTGTCGTTCCTTTCTCATTTAGTATCGTGTTCGCCGACCGCACAGCGCTCGGAGGGGAGTAGGACTGCATGGGTGATTCGCCCCATCGTGTGCAGCCCCATGTTGCAGGTTGGTTGGGTGGGCCATGCCTTCTACTGGCCTGCTTGTGTCAGTCTTCGCCAGGCCGAGGGTACGGGCGAGCATCATTGACTACGCTCTGCTCGCTACCCGGAGGAGCAGAAAACAAGGACACAAATAGCTTTGTACACACGACGCCGCCATCACAACCATCCGCCCACAAGCTGTACCCTTATTGCAACTGCTCTACAGGCTGACCGGCTCGAGCACGAGGACGCCCGACCCCTCCAACGCCGCGCGCCTGCACGGCACCACCGACTGGCCGTTGGCGGTTGTGCCGACGGGCCCCCGCGCCGCGTCGACCGGCACCAGGATGCTCGTCGCCAACCGCCGCCCACACAGCAGCCGGTTCACCGACGCTGGCGCGTCGCAGGTGCACGCATAGTGCCCGCTACACGCGCCACGCGTGCAGCCCATCGGATAGGACGTTGGATCCTCCACGTACAGGCAGTCACCTCCGCCCGCCGAGTAGGGCAGCGAAGCCTGCTGCATCGCGCACGAGCAGTGCGTCGCGTTGTGCACGCAGCCGCCGGCCACATCATAGGTGGCGGCCGCAGGCGGGGGCACGTCATACGAGGCTGCCGTCGTCTCGGCGGGCACGAGCGGGTCGAGGGAGCGCACGACCGGCACCCCGTCGCTGCCGGCCAGGCCGGGGACGACAGCTGCCATCGACTCGGCAACGGCATTGTACGACGCTGCGCGGCTGGCGATGCCGACGTCTAGCGGCGCCGCGACCGCGCCGGCGTCACCGGCGGCCGACGGCGGGTAGGTCGCCTGCTGAAGTGCCGCTTGCCCATGCATGTCGAGCTGCAACGCGCCGCCACCGGGCGCCGCCGCCTGCGCGCCATACGCGCCAGCGGTCGGAACGTCCCCGTACGCCGTCGGGCCACCCGCTTGCGGCGAGGCCACAGACTCTGCGGCGCCCGAGGCGGCCCCTCCATCGGCGTGCAGCGGCGCGGCGCCGGCCGCAGTGCCATACACCAGTGACCCTGTGGAGCCCCCATCGCCCGACGACACGCCACCGCCATAAGACCCGGGGGTGGCGGCGGTGCCGAGTGGGCCCGCAAGCACCTGCGCCTGCGCCTGCGCCTGCGCGTACGCCTGCGCCTGCACTTGCGCGTCGACCGAGGGCGACGTTGCGGCAGTGCGGGTCACGCCCGCCGCCATCCCCGGGGCGGCCGCGCCAGGCGCCACCGCTGCCGCAGGCGCGTAGGCCCCTGCCGGCTGCACCGGCGGGACTTGCGCAAACGGCGCCGCGCCGTGGGGCTTGGCCTCGAGCTGCGTCTGGACGCCGCCGGTCGCCTCACCGGCGGGGCCAACGCTACCGACGCCGCCGCCGCCCTGTGCAACGGCCACGCTGCCATAGCCTATCGTCGTCGGGGAGGTCTGCCCGATGGGCGTCGCCATGCGAGCCGCCTCTGGCGTATGCGCGGTCATGGAGGGGGGCGACGGCGCGGCCGGAGCTTGCTGCGTATACAAGCCCGGCGCTTGCCCCTGTCCCGGGGTACCCCCTACACCGACCGACGCGGCCATGCCCGTCTGCGGCTGCGCCCCGACCTGGGGCACGGGCGCCAGGTCGGACGCCTGCCACTGGCCGGGCGCCGCGGGCGCCACCGCGGACGACGTCGTAATGGGCGCCTGGGCAGCGCCCGCCGCAGCCGCCGCCGCCACCTGCTGCTGCTGCTGCCACAGGTTCTGCTGCGGCGCCACCGGCGCCACCCCCGCCGGCTGCTGCGCGTAGGCGGGCGCGGCTGCGTAGGCGGGCGGAGCCGAACCCGTGTACTGTTCTTCCACCGTCAACAACCGGCGGCGAGGGGAGTAAGTGCCATAGCCGCCACCGCCACCGCCACCGCCGCCGCCGCCAAAGCCAGGGGCGGCGCCCCAGGCACCTTGCGGGGCGCCCCCACCAAAGTCACCCTGGCCGCCACCCATCGCGCCGCCGCCACCGCCGCCGAAGGCGTTGGCACCCCCACCATAATCGCCGCCGCCGCCACCCGCGGCAAAATTGTTGGCGGCCACTGCGCCCGGTGGACCGCCGCTCATTCCGGACATACCCCCGGGGTGACCAGGCGCGCCGCCCGGCATGCCGCCGGCCATCCCACCCGGCATGCCGCCAGGAAGACCGCCACCACCGCCTCCGCCGTTCGCGGGCGGCGGCTTGGCGCCCTTGACGTTAAACTTGGGGTTTGTCGCCGGGTCGTACAGCAGCGCAGGGTCGACTGGGGGCACCTGGAGCATCGCGCGCATGCTGTTAAAGTCTGGGCGATCATTGGGCAGCGCCGGCGCCAGCGGCAGCGAGTTCATCAGCGTGTCCGAGTAACTGTGCCCCGATATGATGATGCCGCCAATCTGCGGGTTCTGCCGGATCGGCCGGAGTACCACCGTCAGGCCGTCCTTGGTGATGATGTGGGGGAAGCTGCGCTTCAGGGCGACGTGGCAGCCCTTGGCGTGGCGGTAAATGTCAAAGTTGCCAAGCACCTTTTGCACGCCAAACGTCTTGGAGCCGAGGAACACGTCAAAGACGCGCTTGCCCGACTCGCACGCGCCGTCCCACGTCTCGGCAAACAGCAGCGTCACCGTGTAGACGCCGTCGTCGACGGGGAAGTGTAGGAAGAGGTCCTCCTCGCGGGAGAAGCGTTGCGTCTGGAGCACCTCGGCATAGGGCCCCGTCAACTTGCCGCTGTGGTCGCGCATCTTGGCAAAGGACGTGTCGGTCAAGTCAATCGCCTCAATCTCGCTGACAAAACCGCCCGACACGGGGCCGCCGCCCATGTTGACTTTGAGGTCGACTCGCCGCCCGTCGGCGGGCGCCGTCAGCAGCGCCGCGAGGGAGACGGCGGCCGCCACGCACAGCGCCACTCGCGACATGGCGGCCGCACGCCGCACGCCCATCCACCGGTGCGCCACGCTCCGCACCAAGATGGAGCTGATGCGCACAGTGCTCCCGTCAAGCAACCAGGCGGATGGCTCGGGCGTCGGCCCCGCACCCGCCGCGACGCGCAACACCGACGGCACGGAAAACAACTGCAACCATGGACAGAGACGCCCAGAGGGGGGAAGAGGGGGAGGAACGGGAACGGGAACGCGAAAAGGCGTTCACAAGAGGAAGGACCGGCGGACGACCTGGGAAGGGCCAACGACGACCAGGCAGTGGTGAGAAAAGACGGTTCCGCCGGGTCTCAGGGCGCGGAAGAAACTACTGCTGATATACCTCCCCAGGCAGCATCGCCAGCGGGAGGGACGGCGGCGGCATTGGTCTCCATGTCTGTGCCCGCGCGTCACCGGGACACAGCACGGGCGTGCGCTACGGCGGCTGCAGTGGCAGCGGCAGCGGTGGCGCCAGCGGCGGCGGCGGTCGGCTGGGCGGCAACCTCAAATTGGAGGCCGGCGCTGCACACGTAAGGGTCAACTGCTGCGAGCGAAAAGACGTCGGGCGGGAACGTTAGCCACCGCCACACTCCACGACCTCACGGGCTCCCACCTGCAGGTCCAGCTGGTGGGCCGACCGGGTGGAGAGTGGATCCTTGGCGGCATGCCGTCCAGTCCGGCGGTGTCGACAGAGAGGGCGTGGTGGCGGTGGAGCAGGATCCGCGAGACGCGAATTCGAGTGTCGTTCACTGGGCAAGAACAAGTGCTCGCGGCCAGCTCCTCAAATACGTGCATCCGCGCAAGTGGCACGGGCCTGTCATACAAGAACACCAGGATTTGACTTTCAGAGAGTTGGCTCAACGGGGTCGCACGCTATGGCTCTCGACACCAAAATTTGGGGGCCGCAATGTTGTTCTTGGCCCTTAACAAACGATGTGTTCGTGCCTTTGCTGTTTCCCTATCCCTTTTGAACGCTGACGAGCACAGCCCTGTTCGTCTCTGGCCGCATGCGTGTCGTCGCTCTCGATGCGCTCTCCTGCTTCGCCGACGCGACGTCGGGGATCTCGCCACGTCCCGCCTCGCACGCTGCTGCGACTGCTCCCAAAGTGGGACACAGCGTTGGACAATTTGGTAGGCCCCCATCCCGGGGCCTCTCCACGCTCTACGTCCTCGGGAACGTCGCTGGTGTTGGTTGTGAGCTCTGTTTGGTGGTTCTGGCGCGTGTGGGTCCGCGGCTTTTCAGGCACCCCGCGTGACAGCAACGACGACGTACAGCCGTTCTCTGAAAAATCCCGCACTCCAACTGTTACCAAATAGTTCCAAATCGGCCTCTGCGGGGTCGTAGAGGCCGATTTGGAACTCTTTTGCAACTGTTGGAGTGCGGGATTTTTGGGAGAACGGCTGTACTGACGGACATGTGCAGCATTGGCAATCGTAGATGAGCTACCAGCCGCCGCTGGTTTTTGTGCGGTTGTTCCGTCTGTACTCTCTTGACGTAGAGATCGCGCGGAGAGGAACAGTTCACAGGTGCTGACGGCGAACCCAACGTTTTTCCATCCCACACGCACGATTTTCCGTCTCACACGGAAACAGTCCCGTCTGACACGAGCGATGTTCCGTCTCACACAACCATGGTACTCTGTCATTGCTCTCAGTTCATTTATGCACGCGTGGCGAAGCAGCGGCTCACGCGGCGGACTGCGGCCGCGTACGCGGGGTCGTAGAGGCCGATTTGGAACTCTTTTGCAACTGTTGGAGTGCGGGATGTTTGAGAGACCGGCTGTAAGGCGAATGGAAATGACAACGTCCGCCACCCTCCGGCTGGACCAGACGTCAGCGCCACCACCCTGCCCAAACCGATCCCTCTTGCAGCGAGAATCGAACCCGGGTCATTGCCATACGGAGAAGCGCCGCGTCTTCAAGTGCACCGCACGGTACAGCACTGTACTCGCGAGAGTCGAGTTTGCATGGAGTCGCCCGCTGCACCAATGAACATGTATTGCAGTCTTCCCGATTCTAGCCGATCCGGACAAGAACAATCTACAGTCCGCGCTACTTCTAATTGGTCGTGAGGTCGTATCCGGCCGGGTGGATGGCTGTCGTGCATCTATCCTGCACAGTTGCTCTTGTCGGGACCGGCCAAAATTGGGGAGACTGCAATAGAATATCCTATAGTAGCATAATCGGCCAAGGTCGACGTGGGTACACGACAGACAAAGAATGGGCGGCTGCGAACCCACCATCCACAGAGCCAGTTGACCAATCAGCACCTCTATCGATCCAGAGGTGCCTTTCGTTTTCATCCCTGAGGCATCGCCAACAATTTCCATGGATTCGGCTGACGTCATCAGCAACAATCACATTTTGACACTGCTTGTGAGGTTCGTGCCCTGACCGAAGGAAACGTCTGGCAGCGGCGCCAGGCGGTGCCGACGCGCCGCGGAAGGGCTGCAGTTCTCAATCTCACCTCTCTTGGTGAGGTGAGGGCGGTTCCTTGCGGGTTTTCCTGGTCTATCATAGAGCACTCGCCTGACGTGGTCCTTTACGAGCATGCAGTGGTTTACGGTGCCGTCGACCATCGAGACAGTCGTGCGCTCATAGCGGAAGCCCCTCGCGAGCAGCGGGCAGAGCGAAACGTTCAACGTTGCACCCCTCAGGTGGCAGTGCCATTGCCAGCCGCCTCGACTGAGTCAGCGGCTATTGTCACGCGCGTGCGTCCCGCGGAGGGTGCATGCCATTTCCGCATCGCGCAAAGGCCTTGTTGGAGCGCCCACTTCTCGTCAAGAGCTCCGTCAAACGAGTCCATCCTTACCTCCCGGTTGCGCCACCCAAGCACGCAGCCGCCCCTTCCCCATCAACGTTCCCTCGACAAGCCGACCCTTTCCCCTTCCAAGGTACCCGCTTGTCTTCAACGCCTTCCTTCACTCGCACCCATCCAACACCGAGCCATTTCTCCCCCGCCTTGGTCACCATGTGCGACATGCTCAAGGTCATCTACGCATGCCAATGCAAGGGAGAAGAGAAGTTCTGGTGCGGCTGTCGCACCAGGGACACGCCCGCGTGTAAAGACCCTAAGCTGCGCTCGGGCGGAACGCCTTTGGCCTACACCACCGTCTGCGGAGTGTGCCTCGCGGAAACGATGCTCGACTCCGTGGCAGCGACGCCGGAGACGCGCCCGCCCGGTTGTTTCGATACCGCTCCGTAGCCCGAGGGAATTGTGTGTGGCCGATGGGTCGCACATGCGCACGCGAGCGAAAGTAAACAAGATGGACATCGGTGCACAAATGAATAGAGCACTTCGCAACCGAAGAACAATAGAGAAAGGGTTGTGACGTGCCGCTGATGGAATCGCCCTGCCGAGCCATTTCTACTTGCTGCCTCCCCGTGCCACTGCCCCCCACCCCCACACAGCTCCAGATCTCACAATTTGCAGGTCCGGTACACCTTCAAGGCCGACATCGGCCGTATCGGCGTCGTTCCAGTTCCCCCCCATCGTGGGTTTCCATCCTCACGCATCCTCCACGCCAAACGAGGCGTCCGCCAACAGAGAAACTCACCTCTAGTCACTCTGGGCCAAATATCGACCATTTTTTCTCAGAGCTCGTGCGTCCGTGCGCTCCGGCTAGGAGAAGCAACGCATACAGCCGTGCTCCCAAAAATCCCGGCGTGGCGCGCTTTTTGCTGCACTCTTTCTGTGTTGCACCCCGTCCCCCACCAACACCACCCCACAATCCCTGCAGCCGACGTCGATGATTGGCTCGGCACGCTGCTGGTTCATGCGACAGGGACAGACCGGCAACTGGGTGGGGGGTCGGGCGCGCCGAGTTTCGCGTAGGCAGACGGGCGGTGTTGGGGACGGCGGAGCCGTACCGCTCTGTTGCCTGCGGCGTCCAAAAAAAAAAAAAACTGAAACACATTAAATACGTTACCAAAAAAAAAGGCGCCCGATCCCTGCCAGAGGCTGCACACACCCAGTCGGTCCGCCGACGGCGAGGCACCCCCGCCGCCACCACCGCCGCGGCCAGCCCCGACAAGAACGACTCCTCCGCCCACCCAGCCATCTCGTCTCCCCCCACCACTCCTACCCGGCGCTCGCAGGCACGCCCCCCCCCCCCCCCCCCCCCTCCCCCCCCCCCCCCCCCCCCCCCCCCCCCCCCCCCCCCCCCCCCCCCCCCCCCCCCCCCTCCCCCCCCCCCCCCC
>Ga0115031_1000653_pt1 | contig 24944 bp, 20 predicted proteins | sample Maine_Asex4_meta_FD_87301 | JGI IMG/M metagenome (GOLD analysis project Ga0115031, IMG submission 87301) | Marine algal microbial communities from Maine, USA - Maine_Asex4_metaG | ecosystem: Host-associated > Algae > Red algae > Unclassified | place: Maine, USA | collected 2015-01-05
CGCCGGGTGACGTGGTGACGTTCGATCTCGAATTCGACATCGACGACATCGTCGCCTCGCCGTACGTCAACGGAGCGGAGATCTCCAGCTTCGACGACAACGACGACCCGGCAGACGACGTGCCGGCCTGGGTGGTCGACATCGACTCGACCCCGGACGGCGTCAATGACGACGACCTCATCGACCAGACCGAGTCGGGTTATGACCCCGACGGCGACGGCAACCTCAACGAGGCCACCGCTGGTGACGAAGACGACCACGACGTCGCAGTCCTCGAACTGCCCTTCGACCTCGCACTGCGCAAGCGTGTCGACCCGACCGACCCGCAGCTCGAGGACGGCCTCCAGAACAACGACGTCATCACCTTCTTCATCGAGGTCTTCAACGAGGGCCGTGACGTGGACGACTTCGACGTCATCGACTACATCGGTAGCGGCTGGACCTTCGACCCCGCCGAGAACCCTGATGCGACCACGTTGCCGGGCTCGCTCGGTGGCCCCGCCCTGCCGTTCACATGGACCACACCTACGCCTGATCCGACAGCGCTGGTCGATGGTGTGTTGGGCACGAGTGAGTCGATCATCATCCCGGTCAACCTGACCGCCACGATTCTCGTGGCGACCGACGAGTTGTTCAACACCGCCGAGATCGCCCGCTTCGACGCCGACGGCGACCCGACCAACGGCGACTCCGACCCCTCCAACCCGGACAACCCGGCGGAAGGGCCGTGGACCGACATCGACTCCACGCCTGACACGACCGACGACGACCCGGTTGTCGATGACGTGATCGACGGCACCGACGGTGATGAAGACGACCACGACTTCGCCTCGACGAAGTGGTACGACCTCGCGCTCGTCAAGGATCTGTCCGCCGGCGAGTCGATTGAACTCGACCCGGACAACCCGGTGATCTCATTCGACATCACTGTGTCGAACCAGGGTCCGCATCCGGTGACCAACATCAGCGTCACCGACACACCACCGGCGCCACTCACCCTGTCGGGTGACAATCCAGGCTCATTCACCGACCCGGTGTCGGGCGCAATCGTCACCTACAACGGTGACGGCACGTTCACCATCGACGGCCTCGCCGTCGACGCAACGGCGACCTTCCCGGTCATCTACGACGTGGACCTTTTGGCGATCGAGGGCAACACCCTCGAGAACACCGCCGAGATCACCGCCTTCGAAGACGAAGACGGTGAACGCGCCGCCGACATCGACTCGTTCCCGAACAACGTCACCGACGACGACCTCTACGTCGATGGTGAAGACGGCGACGAAGCCGACGGCGGCGAAGACGTCGACGCCGACACCGACGGTGACGGCTCGCTTCACACGTTGAACCTGCTCGACGAAGATGATCATGATCGTGAAGTCGTGCAGTTCCTGTTCGACCTCGCATTCATCAAGACGCCTGTCGCCGTGGCCAGCCCGCTGGTTCCCGGCGGTGCAGTCACGATGAACCTGACCATCGTCAACCAGGGTGCCCGTGTCGAGTCCATCTCGATTACCGACTACCTCGACCCGGCGCTGTGGGCACCGTTCGACGCAGCGCTCAACGCAGATGGTGCAGTCGACGGTTCGTCGACCGCAGGCGCTGCCTTCGAGTTCACGTGGGACGCAACCGACCCGCAGAATCCGGTGGCGAGTCTTGCTCCGGTCACCGGCGGCGACACCCTCGCCATCGGTGAGACGCTGGTCGTGCCGATCACGGTCACCGTCGCTGACGACTTCGACACCTCGACGCCGTTGATCAACGGCGCCGAGATCTCGAACTTCGACGACGACGGCGACCCGGACAACGGCGACGCTTCGACCGGCGACCTCGTCGATCGTGACTCCACTCCCGACGATTCGGACGGATCGACCGCTGGTGAAACCAACGGTGGCGACCTGGTCGACGACGCCCTCGACGGCGACGGAACGCCGGGCAGCGACGAAGACGACCATGACATCAACCTGATCCCGGTCTACGACCTGGCACTGCGCAAGTCGATCGATCCGTCGACCAGCTTCCCGGTGTTCATCGGGTCGGCAGTCACGTTCCAGATCGAACTGATCAACCAGGGCACCGTCGACGCCACCGACCCATCGATGATCGACTACATCGATTCGGCCATGTGGAACGCACTCGATCTGGCGGCCAACCCGGCCGGTACGACCGGTGGTGACGCTGCTCTCGACTACACGTGGTCTGACGCCGGCGGCAATGCTGCAGTCGACGTCGTTGGCGTGTTGGCGCCGGGTGAATCGGTCACCGTGTCGCTGACACTCACGATCGCTGACGACGCTGACCTGGCGACGCTGTCGAACGCCGCTGAGATCACCGGCGGCACCCCGACCGGTCCCGACGGTGAGCCAGTGACGGGTCCCGACGGCGAGACAATCGCCGACGCTGACTCGATTCCCGATGACGACAACGGTGACCCGGTCACCGACGACGTGGTCAACACCTACGGCGCCAACGGCGACGAAGACGACCACGACATCGCCCTCGTGATGCCCCCGACCTACAACCTGGGCAACCAGGTCTGGGCCGACGCCGACAACGATGGCGTGCTCGATGACGATGAGACACCGATCAGCGGTGTCGTCGTCGACTTGTTCGCCGACGAAGACGGCGACGGGCAACCCGACGACGTGAACGGCGACGGGGTCATCGACGCCGACGACGCCATCGCCTCGACCACCACCGACGACGATGGTGCGTACCTGTTCGAAGACCTGCCTGCTGGCGACTACATCGTCGGCATCAACCCGTCGAACTTCGCAGCCGGTGGACCGCTGAACAGCTCGGTCTCATCTGTGCCGACAAGCGCGGACCCGAATGACGACATCGACGGCGACGACAACGGAGCGAACGGTCCCGATGGCTACGTCATCTCGGGCCCGATCACGCTCGACGGCGCAGAGCCGAGTGGCGAAGCAGGTCTGGACAACGACCCGAACCATCCGGACTCGCTGTCGAACCGCACCGTCGACTTCGGTTTCTGGACGCCGAACTATGACCTGGCGCTGACCAAGGGCTACACGGGTCCGGCTTCGCCCCAGATCGGCGAGTCGGTCACCTTCGACATCACCGTGTCGAATGAGGGCGATGTCGCTGCGCGCGACATCAGCGTGGTCGACTACCTGCCCGCCGAGCTCTCGCTCGACGACAGCGACTGGACCGAGGACGGTTCGAACGCAGTCATCATGATCGAGGGCCCGTTGTTGCCCGGCGAATCAGTGGTGGTCGAGATCACGGTGACCATCGAGACGGCTGGTCCGATCGTCAACCGTGCTGAGATCAATGGTGGCACGCCGTTGTTCGACGATGGCACGCCGCTGGTCGGCCCCAACGGGCTCCTCATGACCGACGGCGACTCCGTGGCGAGCAACAACTCGACCGGCAACCTCGACGAGGATGACGTCGGCGAAGTCGGTCTGGTCTCGGTGATCGTGCCCGTGCCGGATCCGACACCGGATCCGACCCCGGTTCCCCCGACGGTCCCGCCAGCTCCGCCCGTCAACCTTCCGGACACGGGTTCGTCATCAGGATGGCTGCTGCAGACCGCTATGGGAGCGCTCCTCGTGGGTCTGGTGCTCTTCCTGGCGACTCGCCGGCGTCGGTTGCTGGCAACACCCGCCCGGTGAATTCGGTACGTGGTAACAGTGGTGCGATGAGAATCGCATCACTGTTACCCTCGGCCACCGAAATCGTCTACGCACTCGGGCTCGAAGCAGACCTGTCAGGCGTCACCTTCGAGTGTGACTTCCCGCCGGACCCGCGCGTTGGGCGACCGGTTCTCGTGGGCGGGCTCGACACGCACGGTCTTGCGCCGGGGGCAATCGACGCGCTGGTTTGCCAGAAGATTGCGGCGGGCGACGATCTGTATCGACTCGACGAAGATGCGTTTCGGGTGATCGACCCGACGCTCGTGCTCACCCAGGACCTGTGTCGTGTGTGCGCCCTTCCAGCGGGTGAGGCAAGTGCCGCGCTCGACCGGCTCGGGTGTTCGGCCGATGTGATCACGCTCGACCCGCACACGCTCGACGAAGTACTGGCAACGATTTTCGCGGTGGCCGCTGCGGCGGGTGTGGCTGATCGGGCTGTCGGTGTCGTCGGCGGTCTGACCGCCCGACTCGACGCCGTGAGTTCGGCAGTGTCGAGCCGACCGAGGCCCGACGTGTTCGTCCTCGAATGGTCTGATCCGCCATTCATCGCCGGTCACTGGGTCCCCGATCTCGTCACAGCCGCCGGAGGGTCGCCTGTCCATGCCGAGCGCGGCGGAAGGTCGGTTCCAACCGACTGGGCGACCATTGCTGCAGCTGAACCTGACATCGTCGTGGTATCGCCGTGCGGTTTCAGGCTCGACGCAGCAGCTGAGCAAGCAGCCGATGTGATTGCCCACCTGCCTGCTCGGGCCGAGGTGTGGGCGATTGACGCCGACGGACTGATGGTGCGGCCAGGTCCGCGTGTCGTCGATGGTGTCGAAGCGCTGGCCAGCATCTTCCATCCAGACGCTGTTCCCGAGGCCCCCGAGACGGCGGTCCGCCGGATCAGATGACGCGAGGTCGTGGCCTGGCGGCCAGCGTCTATTCGATACCGCAGCGGCGGCTCAGCGACTCCAGTCCCGAGTAGATCCCGTAGCCGATGAGGCCGAAGATCGCAGGAGGCAGAATCCAGAGTGCAGCGACGGCTGCGAACATGCTGGCTGCGGCTTGCCTGCCCCAGAGCGGTGCCGAAGCAAGGGGAAGCACAGCGGAGAAGACCGCCAACAGAGCTGGTGCCGCAGGTGCGGGCCAACCGAACAGTGCGGCGCCGACGGAGACGACGAAGCTCGCCATCCCGGTGATGGCGAGCACGACCCAGGCAGCGATTGCAAGCCGTCGCCATCCATCGGCTGCCCAACGTGACCGCAGCGCAACAGCTGCCCACATGATCCACCGCTTGAACCAGGGCATGCCAGCGCTCTGCATCATGAGTCGAAAGAAGCGGTCGGCGAGTGCATCACTGCTCAACGCACCGCTGTTCGGTGTGTCGCGGATCAGCCGGTCGTGGATGATCGCAGCGAGGGTGTGGCTGCCGTAGCTGTTTTCGAACCACCGCATGAACGGCGGGATCGACGCCAGGTCGGTCGGGCCGTCGACGTCGGGGACGTAGGTGCGGGCGTCGTCGACAGCGCTGCGAGCGTCCGGCTCGCTCATGCCGTCGTCGACCATTCGGCCGACCAGGTCCTCGACGGTCGCTGAGTCATCGAACTCGAAGGCAGCTTTGACGAGGAAACGGGACTGGTCGATCTGAATGAGCGGGACGCTTCCGTCCGCCCGACTGACTCTGAATCCGGATGTCGGCACAGCCCGCCAAGCGGACCTCGTTGCTGTGATCGTCATGTCCTGCTCCCTTTCGTGCTGCCCAGTGGCGTGGCCGCTCCCATCTGTGCAGAGGCCGCACACTCGTGAGAGATACGTCGAGGTTCGAGTCAGCGCTGGGTGGGAAGCTCGCGAAAAACGGCGAAACCCGGCCTGCGCCACCGAAGTGACGTCGACCGGGTTCCGTACGAGTTGATCAGGCAGTTCCGATCAAGCAGTTCTGATCAGACGAGGTCGAACCGATCGTTGTCCATCACCTGGGCAAATGCGGCAGCGAAGTCATTGGCGAACTGCTCGCCAGCGTCGTCGGATGCATACACGTCGGCGATCGCCCGCAGGATCGAGTTCGAGCCGAACACGAGGTCGTTGCGAGTGCCGGTCCACTTCAGGTCGCCACCGGTACGTGCCCGGCCTTCGAAGACGTCTTCGGAGCCCGATGCTGCGGACCACACGGTGTCCTGATCCATCAGGTTGACGAAGAAGTCGTTGCTGAGCACGCCGACCTGCTCGGTGAGCACGCCGTGGTTGTCGGTGGAGACACCGAGGACACGGAGGCCGCCGACCAGCGCGGTCATGGCGGGGGCACCGAGGTCGAGCAGGTGTGCCTTGTCGACGAGCAGGTGCTCGGCGACGTGGCTGGTGCCCTTGCCCAAGATGTTCCGGAAGCCATCGTTCTTCGGCTCGAGCCATGCAAAGGACTCTTCGTCGGTCTGCTCGGCCGTGGCGTCGCCGCGGCCGGTGCTGACTTTCACCGACACGTCGTGTCCGCCCGCCTTGGCAGCGGCCTCGACGGCTGCTGCGCCACCGAGCACGATGAGGTCAGCCATCGAAACGGTCACGCCAACGCTCGACTGCACGCCTTCGAGTGCGCTGAGCACACGAGCAAGCTGGTCGGGGTTGTTGGCGGTCCAACCGTTCTGGGGAGCGAGGCGGATACGAGCGCCGTTGGCGCCACCGCGCATGTCGCTCTTGCGGTAGGTGGCCGCCGACGCCCATGCCGTCTCGACGAGTTCGGTGATACTCAGGCCGGCGTCCATGATGGCGGCCTTGACCGTCGCCACGTCGGCTTCGCTGAGTGCGGTTCCTGCGGGGATCGGGTCCATCCAGAGAAGCTCTTCGTCCGGGACTTCCGGGCCGAGGAAGCGAACTTTGGGGCCCATGTCGCGGTGCAGCAACTTGTACCAGGCACGAGCGAATGCATCGTCGAGCTGTTCGGGGTTGTCGCGGAAGCGCTGCGAGATGGGGCCGTAGATCGGATCCATCTTCAGGGCCATGTCGGCGGTGCTCATCATGGGCGCGTGGAATACATCGGGGCGCTGCGCGTCCGGCACGGTGCCGGCGAGTGCCGGTGCGGTCCACTGCTTGTGGCCGGCCGGGCTCTCGGTGAGTTCCCAGTCGTTGTCCATCAGGGTCTCGAGGTAGTTGTTGTCCCAGGTGGTCGGCGTGGAGTTCCATGCACCTTCGAAGCCGGAGGTGGTGGTGTGATGGCCGACGCCGCTTTCGAAGCTGTTCTTCCAGCCGAGGAGCTGCTGCTCCATCGGTGCGCCTTCGGGCTCGGCCTGCACCGAGTCTTCGGGGCCGGCGCCGTGCATCTTGCCGAAGGCGTGACCACCGGCGACCAATGCCACGGTCTCTTCGTCGTTCATGGCCATGCGGCCGAAGGTCTCGCGGATGTCGCGGCCGGACCCGATCGGGTCGGGGTTGCCGTTCGGGCCTTCGGGGTTGACGTAGATGAGGCCCATCTGGACCGCACCGAGCGGTGCTTGGAGCTCACGATCACCGGTGTAGCGCTCGTCGTCGAGCCAGACGTCCTCCGGGCCCCAATAGACGTCTTCTTCTGGAGCCCACACGTCTGCACGGCCCCCGGCGAAGCCGAAGGTGGTGAAGCCCATGGATTCCATGGCCACATTGCCGGTGAGGAGCATGAGATCGGCCCAGGAGATCTTGCGCCCGTACTTCTTCTTGATCGGCTCGAGCAGGGCGCGAGCCTTGTCGAGGTTGCCGTTGTCGGGCCAGCTGTTGAGCGGAGCGAAGCGCTGCTGGCCGGTGCCGCCACCGCCGCGACCGTCATGGGTGCGGTAGGTGCCTGCGGAGTGCCAGGCCATGCGGACGAAGAGCGGGCCGTAGTGCCCGTAGTCAGCTGGCCAGAAGTCCTTCGAGTCGGTCATCAACGTGGTGAGGTCGGCCTTCACAGCTGCGAGGTCGAGGCTGTTGAACTCAGCGGCGTAGTCGAAGTCGTCGCCCATCGGGTTCGACGAAGCGGAGTCCTGGTGCAGGATGCTCAGGTTCAGCTGATTCGGCCACCAGTTCAGGTTGGCGGTGTTACCGACCGCACTGTGCGGGTTCTGCATGACCGGACACTTCCTGTCCGAATCGTTGATGTCGAATGGTTGATCGTCGAGCGTGTCGCTCATGGGTTGCTCCTTGTTGTTCTTTCGGATTTGTTCGGGTGTGAGATCTTGTTGCCCGGCTGTGATGTTCGCGCAGTCTCGGATGTCGCGCTCGATGCAGCCGTGCGGCATGTCGGACAGCGACCCCAGTAGATGACCTCGGCTTCGTCTATTTCGAAGCCGTGGTCATCGTCGGCGGTGAGGCACGGGACTGCACCGGTCGCGCAGTCGACGTCGAACATGGCGCGGCACTCCCTGCAGATGAGGTGATGATGGTTGTCATCGACGCGATTCTCGTAGCGCGCTGCCGAGCCTGCCGGTTGGATCCGGCGAATGAGGCGCTTGTCGACCAGGACGCTGAGAGAGTCATACACGGCTTGGCGCGAGATCGCACCGAGTCGAGCGCGCACTGCGTCGCCCAACTGGTCCGCGGTGGCGTGGGGGTGTTCGGCAACGACGCGCATGATCGCGAGACGCTGGGCAGTGACCTGCACGCCGTGCTCACGGAGCAGCACCTGGATGGACTCGGACACGGGTTCCAGTCAAGCACCAATTCTGGACTCTGTCAACTATCCATCACCCAGCCTGCCGGGGAACGGTCTCCAACAGTGCGGGGTCAGACGCTCAGAGTGTTGAGACGCCGTGTTACGAACCTACGCTGGGCGGATGCTCTGGACACGACACGAGGCCGGCGCGCCGCCGGAGCACGTACGACCGGAACTGTGCGTCCGGGCTGCCGCAGCGCGCCAAGGCAACCGCTGCGGCGCTCGTCAGCCCGCTCGTCGCGAGTAGCAGCGCTGTCCTGGCGATCCTGGCGTTTGCCTCGCTGGTAGCGGTGTTGGTTCCGAGCTCCTTCTGGCTCGTGGCGATCGTCATGGTGTCGTTGATGGCGATCCAGGCAGTCGTTGCGTCGGTGGGGCGCTCGCTGTTGGCCAGCATCGTCGGGACCACGCTGTTGGCGGTCGCAGGTGCTGTGAGCGGGGTGGACCAGTTCGAGCGCGCCGTCGGGCTCGCCACGATCCTGACTGTCTGCTTCGGTTTCGCAGGTCATCAGCTGCATCGGTCGGTGGAGTCGACCCGCAAGGAGCTGAGTTTCGCGATCGAAGCATCGGGTGGCTACACGCATGTGACCAAGCTCGGCGAGGGATTGCTCGCCGTGTCAGGCAATGTGGAACAGGTCGTGGGCTGGCCGCGTCGTGAGTGGATGACCATGGACCAATTCCGCGTCGTGCACCCCGATGATCATCACCGTTTCGAGGTGTCGCCGGAGGAGATCTTTCCCGGTCAGGTGCTCGAACGAACGGGTCGATTCCGAACGAAGGACGGTCGTTGGATCTGGTTACGTGACGTGTCGCGCGTCGTCGACGTCGGGAGCCACCTCGAGCTCCACGGATTCACCGTTGACATCACGGCGGTTCGGGCCGGCCTCGATCGGGCGACTGCTGAGGCGACGACTGACCCACTGACCGGGCTTGCGAATCGTCGAGCACTCATCGATGCGTTGTCTGGCCTGGCCGACACGGCTGTTCACCATCTGGTGTTGATCGACCTCAATCGGTTCAAAGAGGTGAACGACACGCTCGGGCACGAAGCCGGTGACGTCTTGCTCCGAGTAGTCGGTGATCGCATTGCCGAGTCGATGTCGTCGAGTCAGTTCCTCGCCCGACTCGGGGGAGACGAGTTCGCGATCATTCATCGAGACGATGTGGAGAGCGATGCGGTCGTGGCGCACCTCGCGCATCTCGCCGTCGACCTGATGCGGCCGATCGAGATCAGCGGCGTCAACGTGTCGACATCGATCTCGGCCGGGATCGTTCGCGCGCACCCATCGCATGCGGACTGTTCCACGATGCTTCGCTACGCAGACATGGCCATGTACGCCGCCAAGCATCAACGGGTCACCTCCGTCGTGTTCGACGATCGGATGGGGGATCGTCTCGAGCAGCGACTCTCACTGTCCACCCAAGTCGATGCCGCGCTGCCGTCCGGTGAGATCGTGTTGCACTACCAGCCGATCGTCGATGCTCGGTCCGGTGAGATCGTGGGCGCCGAGGGCCTTGCGCGGTGGGAACACCCTCGTCTCGGGCTGCTCACGCCAGATGCATTTCTCGATGTGATCCTCTTGTCGGAACGGTCTGGTGATTTCACGCGGTACATGGTCGGACACGCGATCGATGCGGCATCGAGATTCTCCTCGCTCGGACACCCGATTCCGGTCTCGGTCAATGTCCCGGTCCGATCGATCGAGGACAGCGACTTCGAGAAGTGGTTCGTGGCCGCGTGCGAGACGGCGGCTGTCGCTCCCGACAGGATCGTGTTCGAGGTGACCGAACGCGATCTGCACGACGGGTCGGCGACGGTCGAAGCGATCGATCGATTGTCCGACATCGGTGTCGGAATCGCCGTGGACGACTTCGGGACGGGTCACGCCACCTTCGACCGGCTGCGTTGGCGCAACGTCAGCCAGATCAAACTCGACCGAGACATCATTCGCAGCCTGGCCACCGACGAACGTGATGGCGTCATCGTGCGGTCGATCATCGACCTGGCCCATGCACTCGGATACGCGGTGGTCGCGGAGGGCGTCGAAGACACCGGTCAACTCGAGGTGCTGCGCGCCATGGGATGCGAGTGCGTCCAGGGTTACCTCTTCTCGCGCGCAGCACCCATGAACGACTTCCTCGAACTGCTGCGCAGTCGCCGACTCGACCCTGTCGCGTCGGACTCTGTGTTGCCAGCGCCGCTGTGAGCGAGTGGGGTTGCTCAACGTCGTCGTGACTGACGTTCCCGGTAGTACTCCGCCGCTGACTTCAGATCAGGGTTCGCCTCGAGGACCGGCTGCATCTGCTCCCAGGCCGCTTCGACCTTGTAGGGGATGTACTCACGAGGGAAATGACCGTCGTGTGGCCGATACTCCTTCAACAGGCGGCGCGCCACGGTTGCCTTGTGCACTTCATCGGCACCGTCGGCGAGACCCATGGTCGGGGCGCCGGCATACATGTCCTGCAACGGCGTGAGGTCGGTGGTGCCGAGCGATCCGTGGATGTGCAGTGCATCGAAGGAGATCTCGCGCAGCACGCGAGCCATGGTGAACTTGACCGCGGCGATGTCGGTGCGAGCTTCCTGGGTCGAGCTCTGGTCGATCTTCCACGCAGTCTCCAGCACGAAGAGGCGCAGCATGCGCAGCTTTGCGTACGAGTCCGCGATCCTCTCCTGCACCATCTGGTGCTCGGCGATGATCGAACCGTGCGACTCGCGTGACAGTGCCCGCTCACACATCATGTCGAAGGCCAGGGTGCACTGCGCGATGGTGCGCATCGCGTGATGGATGCGGCCCCCACCGAGCCGACGTTGCGCGAGCACCTTGGCGCCATCCTTCGGTCCGAGCAGATGGTCAGCGGGAATGCGGACGTCGTTGTACTTGATGTGGTTGTGGTTGCGCGGCTCGGGCATGATCTCGACGCCCGGTGTCTCGCGCGGCACGACATACATTCCGTTCGTGCACATCACGAACAAGATGTCGGCCACACGGCCGGCACTGGTGAACCACTTCTCACCGTTGATGACCCATTCATCACCGTCCTGAACAGCGGTTGTCGTGAACAGGTTCGGGTCAGAGCCGCCCTGGGGTTCGGTCATGGAGTACGCAGAGAACATCTCCTGGTTGATCAACGGTGTCAACCAGCGCTGCTTCTGTTCCTCGGTGCCGTATGCGGCGAGCATTTCCATGTTGCCGGTGTCAGGTGCAGCGGCTCCGAACAGTTGTGGCGCAGCCGGGTACTTGCCGAGGATCTCGTTGACGAGTGCGAGCTTGAGTTGGCCGAAACCGGGGCCGCCGAGTTCCTCGTCGAGGAACAGCGCCCACAGGCCTTGGTCCTTGACCTCCTGCTGGAGCTTGCGGACGTAGGCCCGCACGGCGTCGTTCGGCCAGCGGACGGCGTGCGGGAAGATGCGATGGAGTGGTTCGACCTTGTCGTCGCAGAACTGTTGAATCCAGTCCAGCTTCTTCTGGAATTCCGGTTCGGTCGAGAAGTCCCATGCCATGGACCAACCCTGCCATGGCGGCCGTGCCGTGTCACGACCCGACCGTGCTGACCGAAGCGGTCAGACGGGCAAGCCGTCGACCAGGATCTCGGCCCGATCAGCGAAGAATGCCAGGTGGCCCGTGATCTCCTCGGCGCCTTGCTTGGGCTGCTCGTAGCTCCAGGCAATGGCGTCGTGGGTTCGCCCACCCGCTTCGATGGTCCAGTACGACGCGTCGCCCTTGAACGGGCAGTGCGTGCTCAGTTCGAGCGCGCGTACCTCGGCGACCATGTCGTCCTTCGGGAGGTAGTAGGCAGTGGGGAGGCCGGTCTCTTCCAGCAGGATCGGCCGCTGTGCGCTGGCGACGACCTCGCCGTCGAGGCGGACCTCGACATGGACGTCTGCGGCGTGCGTGGTGACCGTGTGTCCTTGGCTCATGATCAGTGCAACGGGTGGCCACGCCTTCGTATTCCGGCACCGCGATGTTCTCGGAACGGTCGTGGTGTTCTCGGAATGGCTGCGATGTTCTCGCAGTGGCCGCAATGTTCTAGGAATTGTTCATGGACATGGACCTTCCCGCATCTGACGATCCGCGCCGGCAGGCCGTCCGCTCCTGGCTGGAGGAACACCCAGCACCGACCCAGGCGCAACTCGGCCGGAGCGGTTACCTCACACCGCACTGGCCAGCACCGTGGGGGCTCGATGCCGATGCAGTACATCAACTGATCATCGACGATGAGTTCAGCAACGCCTCGGGAGCGCCGGTCAGCACCTACTTCGAGCAGTCGATGATCGCGCTCGGATGGGCCGGTCCGACGATTCTGGCCGGCGGAACTCCCGAGCAGCAGGAACGCTGGCTGCCGGGCATCCTCGACGGCAGCGAAACCTGGTCGCAGTTGTTCAGCGAACCCGAGTCGGGCTCTGATCTCGCATCGCTGCGGATCAACGCTCGCCTCGACGGTGATGCGTACGTGGTCACCGGGCAGAAGGTCTGGTCGACTTGGGCGAACACATGCGACTGGGGCATTCTGCTGGCGCGGACGGGAGACATCTCTGAGAAGCAGCGCGGGATCTCCTACTTCTGCGTCGACATGTCCCTGCCGGGGATCGAGGTCCGGCCGATCATCGAGATGACCGGCGGCAACCACTTCAACGAAACATGGTTCGACGAGGTCCGCATCCCGGTCGACTGCCTCATCGGTGACGAGGGCGACGGTTGGCGACTGGCCAAGGTGACGCTCGGCGCCGAGCGGCTCTCGCTGTCAGAAGGTGGCGTGCTGTGGGGGATGGGCCCGACCGCCGAGGAGTGCTTCGAGCACCTGCGCGGCACGGGCACGTGGGACGATCCGATCGAACGACAGCGGCTTGCATCGATCTGGATGGATGGTGAGATCATCCGGCTGCTGAGCTTGCGGATGTTGTCGTCGGCAGTCGCTGGCGCTGACCCGTCGTCGTTCGCGTCGATTCGCAAGTGCCTCGCTGACGTGTTCGGCCAGGACGTGCTGTCGCTGGTGAAGGATCGGCGTGGCGCAGCAGGGATGCTCGGGACGCAGGACCTCGAGTCGGAACACGACGACGTGTGGCACTGGGGTTACCTGTTCAGCCGGGCCCTCACGATCGGTGGCGGCACGAGTGAGGTGCAGCGCAACATCATCGGCGAGCGTCTCCTCGGCTTGCCGCGAGAACCGAAGCCAGCCGCATCGACCAGAGCATCGGCCTCGTGAAGCACACGCCGGAGTGCCCATCGAGTGGCGCCGGATCGTGCGTTGCGTTCAGCTGCCGGGAATTGCGCCTGTCGCCTCGATGATCTCGGACATCAGCAGCTCGACGTCCCACTGATCGCCGGGGTCTGCCTGGTTGATCGTGTGCGCGATCGTCAGGTCGACGTCGGGACAGGTCAAGGCCAAGACGCCCCAGAATCCTGTGTGATACCAGCAGTCGACGCCATCGATCTTGCCTGCGACGACGCCCCCGCGTGCGTCGGGCGCGGGCGCCGGGGCCTGCAGCGAGGTCATGACATCGAACGTCGAGCCGTCATCGAAGACCTCTCCGCGACCGAGTGCACGGTAGAAACCCGCGATGTCGTCGGTGTTTGCCACGATCCCGCCGCCCCCGAACAGATCGAATGATGGGTCGAAGTCATCCATGAGGATGGGCCCGAGGTACTGACTGATACGTCCCGCCGGCCCGTCGCGCGGATCTTCGAGCTTCTCGACGTAGGTGTTTTCGAGCCCGAGGTCGTCGAAGCGCAGGAGGTGGCGCATCCCGCCTGCGTAGTCGAGGCCGGTGTGTTCCTCGACGATGGTCCCGAGAAGCACGTAGCCGGTGTCGCTGTAGAAGTACTGCTCACCTGCTGCGCCGACTGGATCGTGGTGGTCGACGGCGAACTCGATCTGATCACTCGGCGTCCATGCGCGGAGGGGGTCGGCGATCACCGCGTCCTTGAACGGACCGTCAGCTGCATCGGCTGCGTTGTCGGCGTAGTCGGCGAGCCCAGATGTGTGGTTGAGGAGTTGTGCGACGGTGATCTCTTCGACGGCGTAGTCATCTCGGCGAAGGATGTCGGTCAAGTCCGGGTCCGCGCCGGCTTCGACCAGTGAGTCGTCGAGGTCGATCTCGAGGAGTTCGACGAGGCGCATCACTGCCGCCGCTGTGTAGGTCTTCGTGACACTTGCGATCCGGAATGTCGAATCGGGTTCGGCATCGCCGGTGGCCACGTTGATCGCGGCATCGCCAGTGAGGATCGTGAGCGACTGGCTCGCTGACGACGGGATGAGCGCGGCGCTCCGATCGAGCGCGGTCTGGACGCGCTGTTGAAGGGTGGATTCGGGTGAAGCGTTGTTCGGTACAGCCCGCTCGGTGCTCGGCGCCTCCGTTGCGGTGGGAGCCGTGTCATCGACGTCGACATCGAGCGCGACTGATCCGCACGCTGCAGCGCTCAGCGTGATCAGCACGCTGGCGGCGACAAGCGACGTACGTCGGGTCGGGTCTGGTTGCAGCCCGGCGGTGGCAACAGCAGTTCGGCGGTCGGGTCCGGAGTCGTGAGCAGTCGTGGTGAACATCAGTCCCACGGTCGTCGTCTTCGCTGGCGGACGCATCGCCCCGCAGGCTCCACGGGGGGCACCGGGCGGGTGATTGGCGGCGAGGCGCGTCAACACGATGTCGGACGGCTCGTCAACCCTCGGGGGGAGACATGCCCTGAAGAGACGCGCCCTGCAGAGACGCGCCCTCGCTGCGCAGCGTGCGAGCGCCACAGCCGTGCGTGCGTATGGTGAATCTCCGGGAACAGAGAAGGCGTTGAGGTCATGAGCGACAACAGCACGAGCGTGAGGGTCACCGGGGACGACGTTCGCCGCGACGTCCTCGACTGGTTTCGCTCGGCCTGGGACCCCGACGTGTCGCTGCTGGAGTGGCGTGACGCTCTCGTCGGGTCGGGTTGGGCCGTGCCGTCGTGGAGCTCGGACTGGTTCGGACGTGACCTGCCTGCGTGGAGTGACCGCGTCGCCCACTCGGCCATCCGCTCGGCGGGTGGTGTGGCAGTCCCGGCCGGAGGCGGCTTCGGGCTCGCTGCGCCGACGATGTACGACCACGCTTCGGACGAACTGAAAACCAAGTATCTGCGCAAGACACTCACCGGTGAGTTGACCTGGTGTCAGCTCTTCAGCGAGCCGGGTGCCGGCTCCGACCTCGCTGGTCTCCAAGCGACCGCCACTCGCGACGGTGACGAGTGGATCGTGAACGGCCAGAAGGTGTGGAACACCTCAGCCGATCACGCAGACATGGCCATCCTCGTCGCACGTACCGACTGGGGTGTTGCCAAGCACGCTGGCATCACCTACTTCCTCCTCGACATGCACCAACCCGGCGTCGAGGCGCGGCCAATCGTCCAGATGAACTACTACCAGTCGTTCAATGAGGTATTCCTGAGCGACGCTCGGATCCCGCAGGAGAACGTCGTCGGCGCAATCGGAGGAGGCTGGAACGTCGCACGCGGAACCCTGGCTCACGAGCGAGCCTTCGCGGGTCAGAGCAAGGCTCGCTTCGATCCAGCGGTGACGGGTCGGTGCATCGACGAAGCAGAGGTCGAAGCGGCAGAGCACGCCAACACCTACGAGTGGTATCCCCAGCGCATGGGCCGCGCCGATCTGGTTGTCGAGCGGGCACGGACCATGGGAGTGCTGGACAACCCATCAGTCCGCGACCAGATCGCGAAGCTGACCAGCTTTCTCCGGGCCTCGGAGTGGACTGCAGGTCGAGCCAAGGCAGCCCGTGCACTCGGCCGCCCGCCAGGTTCGGAGGGCTCGATCGGCAAGCTCGCGCTGTCGGAGGTGTCGCGCATGTGCAACCAGGTGCACTCCGACATCGCTGGCGCGAGCGGGATGCTCAAGGAGAGTGACGATCCGATCGATGCGGTGGTCGCGGAGGTACTGATCTCGACGCCGGCACAGTCGATTGCCGGGGGCACCGACGAGATTCAACACAACATTCTGGGCGAGAGCGTTCTCGGGTTACCCAAGGAACCGACGCCGGACAGGAAGTTGCCCTTCCGAGAAGTCGGTCAGGGCGCGACATGATCGTCGTGGCGATCCGATCGACAACGAGAGGAAGTGCAACGTGAACGACGTCGTCTTCGAAAACACATCCGTGCGGGCCACGGTCCACGACGACTTCGTTGCGCTGATCGAACTCTGCAACGGGCCGAACAACTTCTTCTCCCTGGCTCAGATCGGTGGGGTGGCTGATTCGCTCGAAGCGCTGGACCACGATGATCGGTGCCGCGCGATTCTCCTGTGTGCCGACGGGAAGCACTTCTGCGCTGGTGCTGATTTCTCCGGCGGCGGCGAGCGTTACACCACCGAGGAGTTGTATGGGGCAGCGGCGCGCATCTTCGACAACGCCAAGCCGATCGTGGCCGCGATCCAAGGCGCTGCGATCGGAGGCGGGCTCGGACTCGCCCTCTCCGCTGATTTTCGCTTCGCTGCGCCGGAGGCTCGATTCAGTGCGAACTTCGCCCGCCTCGGATTTCATCAGGGCTTCGGCCTCAGCGTCACGTTGCCACGCCTCGTGGGCCCACAAGCTGCCGCCGAACTGCTCTTCACCGGCCGCCGGGTCAAGGGTGACGAGGCAGCTCACCTGGGGCTCGCCGACCGGCTGCTCCCACTCGCTGAACTGCGTTCCCGATCGCATGCGTTTGCCATCGAGATCGCTACGTCAGCGCCACTCGCCGTGCAGTCGATCCGTCAGACTCTGCGGGGCGACCTCGCAGTGCAGGTTCGAGCGGCCACAGCCCACGAGGCAGTCGAGCAGGCGCGCCTGCAAGCAACCGCCGATTTCGCTGAGGGCACCACGGCCATGATCGAACGACGGACCCCGGACTTCAAGGCCCGCTGATCCGCTCAGCTGCACTGGCGACTCGCTGTGCGGAGCGTCGAGATGCGTACAATTCGACGTACTTCACGATGGGAGCGCCCGTGTCAGATCAGCCAGTCAGCCAGGCGCCACCGCAGCCAGGCACCCCAGCGGGATGCGAACGGATTGCCTACGCGGTCGGGTTCACGGAAAACGCGACGTACAGCGACGTGTACGGCGGCGGTGGAGCAATCGTCGGGCTCGATTGCCACCTGATTCGCCCCGTCGACGCGCCGTCGGACGTGCTGATCGTGTTCATGCATCCGGTCGGGGGCGGCATGTATCTGCCGATGGTGCGCGGCCTGGCGGCGGCGGGTCACCACGTGCTGTGGGCCAACTCCCGGTACCGCGGCGCCGATTATGCGCTCACGATGGAGAAGGTCGCGTGTGATCTCGGCGAAGCGATCTACGACGCGAAAAACCGGCTCGGCTACACGCGGATCGTGTTGGCCGGATGGTCAGGCGGCGGCTCGTTGTCGATGTGGTACCAGGCGCTCGCCGAGGCCGGGGAAGGCATCTCCGACACAGCCGCTGGCGACCCGTACGAGGTGGACGCGTCGCGCATGCCGGCCGCCGACGCGGTGATGATGCTGGCCGCCCACGTCAGTCGCCATCAGATCTTCACCGAGTGGATCGACCCGTCGATTCTCGACGAGTCCCAACCCCAGATTCGCGACCATGAACTCAATCTCTACGATCCGGCCAACCCGAATCAGCCGCCCTACTCACCTGAATTCCTCGCCACGTTCAGCGCTGCCCAAATCGCTCGCAATCGGCGAATCACCGCATGGGTGAAGGACAAGCTGGCTGAGATCCGGGCGTCCGACAAGCCGAATGGGGAGTTCGCGTTCACGGTGCACGCCACGATGGCCGACCCTCGTTGGCTCGACCCTGCCGTCGAGCCCAGCGACCGCGTCCCCGGCACCTGCTACCTCGGTGATCCCGAGATCGTGAACGACGGCCCGGTCGGCTTGGCCCGATTCTGTACGTTGCGCAGTTGGCTCAGCCAGTGGAGTTTCGACGATGCGCGCTGCGATGCCGTTGCGTCAGGTCCGGGTGTCAGCGTCCCCTTGCTCGTGGTCGGCAACACCGCTGACGACGCATGCACGCCGAGTCATACCCAGCGCCTGTTCGACGCGGTCCCGCACGATCGAAAACAGATGCACGAGGTGCAGGGTGCAACGCACTACTACACGGGCCCTGACGGCCACGCCCACATGCGTGAGGCGATCGGTGTGATCGGCGACTTCCTCACCGAGCATCTCGGGGCCGGCTGACGACCGAGCCGTCGACGACAGAATGGCCGGCGTTGTACCGATCCACCGTTCGGCGTCAGTAACAAGACTCAGTCGGATTCGGGGCTTGTCGGATTCGGTGAGCACGTCCACGACTTCGTCCAAGCCGGAGTCGCCGCGGGTCGCAACTCTGCTTCGCCGAAGTCGAAGAGCACGCTTGAGTCGAGGCGGATCACGGTTGCGCACGGTGGAGCGAGTGATCCGAGGGTGCCGAGCGCCGGGAGTTCGGAGGCGACGGTGAACTCGGGGGCGTCCGGCAGGACGATCGTCTCGCCGTCGGGTCCGTGGCCGAACTCGAACTCGAACTCGATCGAGTCGAGGCCAGCCTCGTCGTAGGCGCCTGTTCCGTCCGCTTCGACTTCGAGGGTGATGAGGCTCGAAGAGGTGGAGAATGTGTACTTCCAACCACCGTCGGCGTCGGCGACGATCGTGGTCACCTCTCCAGGTCGCTCTCTGTAGTACTCGCCTGAGCCATCGCCTCGAGCGTCGACGGTGAGCAGGGTGGTCACTCGCCGAGGCTCTCGGCCACGCGGTCGCGGGCCTGCGTGAGCGACGAGACATCCGGCGCACGCACCGTCGGAACCCGAGGGACGAGCGGGCGGGCGACGTTCGCTGCGTCGGCCGCAGCATCCGTTGGCTGCGGAGTCGAGGTGTCGGCGGGCTGGTCGGTTGCGGTGCCGGTGCCGTCGGGTTGAGCGACCGTGGTGGCGGAGTTCGGATCGTCGCCGATCTCGACCTTCTGAGGGTCCGGTCCGCAAGCGGTCGCGACCACGACCAGCAGGCCAGCAGCAGCGAACCCACTACGTGTCGACGAGTTCCGTCGATTTCCGCCGACGAGACGACCCCGGTTGCGTTCGACACCGTTTCTTCCGGGATCGACGTTCCAGTGAACGCGGTGAGCGCCCGATGTTGGCTCGTTCGTCGACTCGGGCACGATCATTCTCCGGCAGTGGTGGTGCGGAGTTCGATCTCTGCGAGCACGTCCGCGCATTCCATCTCGAGGATCGCTTCCAGCTCCTCTCCGATCTCGGGATCAGCGGCGCTCAACATGGATTGGAATGCGATCAAGTCGTCGGCGTGTTGGCGAATCGCGGGATCGAGGTCGTCGAGTTCAGGGTCATCCGGATCGTCGAACGGAAACAGTTTCAACACCGGTTCCATCGTGGCTGGGTCGATGTCGCCGACGCGCTCAGCGAGCTCGACCATGTCGCCGAAGAGTTCATCGGCCTGATCGGGCCCCTCCTCGACGAGTGCGACGATGTATTGGGCGTTCAGGACGGTCGCTTCGATGATGGCCAACGGCTCGGTGAAATCGACTGCTGCGATGCTCAGCACGATGTCGCAGTAGACGGGGGAGGCCGTCGAAGCACTACCACCACCATCATCATCATCATTGACAGTTGCATCTGGCACAGCGTCGCCCCCGTCGTTCGTCGGCTCCGGCGAGGTGTCGTCTCCGCCAGTGGTCGGTTCCGGCGATGCGTCACCACCGTCCACGGTGGGCTCCGTCGAGACGTCGGCCCCTTCCACAGCAGGTTCCGACGGAGCGTCGCCTCCGTCGACGACTGGCGCTGTCGTAGCGTCGCCGCCATCTCCTCCGCATGCTGCGAGGGCCAACATGACAGCGACGGCGACGGTCGCACGGCGCGGAATGGCCGATCGGCCGCTGAGTTGTGTCGGCTGGCACTCGTTCATGGAGACGACGGTAGGTACTTGGTCGAACTTCTGCCACGGGGAACACTCCCCGGCTCGGCTCGCCTCATGCGTGACGCCGATCGCTCCACCATGGCCAGCGCTACGTGCTGGTCGAATCGGCTGCGGGAGAGGTCGTGAGCAGCCGATCGAAGAACGGCCCAGCCCACGGATCGGTCACGGCGATCTCACCGACCCGGGAGTTCACGGGTGGGATCCAATCTGGTTCCGCCGGGAGGCCCGCCGACGCAATTGCGGTGTTCAGCGTGGCGACGCCCTGCGCGCCAGCATGGCGATGGGCAACCCACAGCGCCATCCACGCGGGATCTCGAACGTCGCTCTGGACCGCCACTCGGACCGAATCGACACCGAGCTCGATCTGGCCCGTGCGAGCGAACTCGGTGGCGAGACGACGCGCCCGGGCACCACCGGCGAGATCATCAACGCCAGGTTCTTCGAGCGTAACCGGTCCGATCTGCTCCCACGGAAATCTGCTCACCAACCAGTCGAAGGTCGCCGTGAACGGTTTTGGCCGTTTCGCCGCCCAGGCGTCGTCCCAGATCTGAGCGAGCATCGGCACACCCCACCGCTCGACGAGCACCACGCTGTTGTTCAGCTTCTGCGACGGCCAGCTCTGTGCGACGAACTGCGCAACAACAGATGGCGGCTCGAAAGGTGCGACGGCGTCGAAACTGGTTCCCAGCAACGGTGCCGCTTCCATCACCAACGCAAGCAGCTGATCGTTCGGCCCCTCCAACTGGGCCCGGGGATGGTCGCCCACGACGTGGGCGAGTAACAGCCCTGCCCGCGCAGCGACGACCAGAAGCTCAGGATTGCCCCCGGCGAGCGCACGAGCAACCGTGCGCTCACCGAACCGGTGGATCAGGTTCTCGATGGAGCCAGTGGAATCGTTTCTGCTCGTAATCGGTGTCTGCTCGCACCACGCCGACGCATGAGCCATCGTCTCGTCGGTGAACGCATAGGACAGGTTCGCCCAATGGCTCCGATCCTCCTTTTGTTCCGGAGAAGGTACGAACAGACGTCGGGAGTCGTTCGCACCGCTCACGAGTAGGGATCGTAGACGATCTCGATGCCGGCATCTCGAAGCTGCTGGAGTTCGATGCTGAACACCGTGGGCTCTCCGTTCGCTCCAAACAGGTTGGCGGGATCGGTTGGTCAGAAACCACTCGGACGGGTGTGCCGTTGCCGATGATCTCATCCATGAACGCATCGTTCAGCTCCTGTGACCAGTCTCCTTCCGCAAGATGGAAGTCGCGTTGGTCCGGAGCGAAATCTGTGCCGTCTTGTCGACCGAGCGCGACGGTTCGTTCGCCGGCGTCACCGACGATCTCCTGACCACGAATCCGGAGCTGTTCGGGAGTTCGGATGTCGACGTAATTTCCGTCGGGGCCCCGGCAATGGAGACGACGGTAGGTACTTGGTCGAACTTCTGCCATGGGGAGCAGCCCCCGGAGTCGCACGTCACCGTCCTCGCTCGACCAGCCACTCTCGAACAGTTGGTGATTGGGCTTCTCGATCAAGACCTCGTGGGAGTGACAATTGGCCAGAGATCGAGAGTGCGGTGATCTCGTCGGGCAAGCGGACCATCGGGTTGCCATTCAGCCGGAGCGTCGTGAGATTGCCGAGCCGACCGATCGTCGAAGGTAGTTCGGTGAGTTCGTTGCCAGCGACGTCGAGCAGTTCGAGCTGACTGAGTTCGCCGATCTCCTCTGGTAGCCGGGTGATCCTGTTCCGGGACACGGTCAGGCTCGTCAGGTTGGTTGCGTCGCTGATCGCCTCGGGTAACGATCGCAACGCGTTCTCCTGCGCCATGATCTTTCGCAGTCTCGGGAGCCTGAACAGTGCATCGGGTAGATCGGTCAGCTGGTTCTTGTACAGGTAGATCTCTTCGAGGTCGCCGAGCCCCTCGATCTCGTCGGGAATCGAGATCAGCGAGTTGTCCGCCAACGACAGCTCGACCAGGTCGACGAGCTCGAAGACCTCGGGCGGGACTTCGGTGAGCTGCTGGTCCGTGAGGCTCAGCTTCGTCGAGGCCCGATCGAACGTGGGCGCGGGAGGCAGGCGGTGGTAGGTCCCCAGAAAGACCAACTCGACGCCGTCGTCGGTGACCGAACGGGGGGACGCGACCTCGGATGCGTCAATTCCGATCACCGCATTCGCATCGGGAAGTGGGGTTCGAGCTGCGTCGACGATGACGGCGTCGAGGTAGCTCCGTGTGTACGAGAATGTGCTGTAAAAGCCAACCCCCCGAGAACTGACCGAATCGCGGCGTGGGTCATCCGAGAAGTTGCTTTCGATCCCGTCGTGGTCGTACCACGTCTCACCCTGGCCGGCAGCGAACTGGCTGAGCGGTCGATCGCCTCGATCGTCCTCGTATGAGTGCTCTTCGAGGTACTCGTTGAACCGGTCCGACGAGTCGAACCTTCCCAGCCACACGTGGATGTCAGGAAGCGCCATCGGAACATTCTCGCAGCACGGATCCTGGTCGAGCGGCGTCGGCTGACGCGACGTTCACCTCCACACACAGCGCTCACGTCCCGCCCGACGGGAAGGTGGTCGGCCTGACATCGACCGGCACGTCCCAATTGTCTCAGAATCCTTGGATTCTTTCGTTGAAGTCATCGATGTTGTCGCTTGCGTTCGTGTTCTTCGTCTGCCACGCGAAGTGGCCATGCAGCGGCAAGGCCTGAGCCACGTCTGGCAACACCAGCACACCTGCCACCGCCAACGCAGCGGTCAACACGAAACGCACACAGCGCTTCATCAGCGAACTCATGACTCGCTCCCGACCGGGCACACGTCGACCGTCTCGGCCGGCGATCGGTCGCTCACGGCGTGTGGAACGCCGCGCTGCCTCGCGCTGCGACTCGATGGTGTGGTTCCGGAGATGTCGAACATGGAGTGGCTCCGAGGGGTCGTCGAGCTGAAGGTTCGAGACGACACCGGGAGGCACGAGCCGGTTCACCCCCCGACTTCGAGCGACTGTTGCCGACTCACGAACGACTGTAGAGAGGACGCTCGAGCGACTCAACGGGTAGGACTCCCCACCGCCGACGGTCGCCCATCCTCGAAAACCGGCACGACGCACCCGTGTGTCGACGGGCCGTCGAATTGAGCGATGAAGATCCCAGCTCGGCTGACCTCTCGGACTCATCTCCTGCGTGTCGAGAGTGTGCCCACGGTGCCGTCCGGGTCGGTCGAGGAACGGAGTCGTACTTTCAGGTCGGCTGTCGTTCCCCGCGAAAGAAGACTGGATGGTGGCCGAGGTGTGGAGCGTCGAGAAGTCCCGCCGCGCGTGCGACGTCTTCGACGTCGGTCTTCATCGCAATTGCCTCGTCATCCCACTGAGGACCGTGAAGCAGGAGATATCCGGCGAAACAGAGTTTGGTGAGCGCATCGTTCCCACCGAGTTCGAGGATCCGTCGATAGACGGCGATGACCAGATCCACCGGCAACTCGAGTGTCTCGTCGAACTGGAGCACCTCACCGAGAATCCTGAACGAGTTTTCGCGAGCAACGAGTTCGATCGCGCGCGCTACCTGACGCTCCGACTCTTCGAGCACGATGTGCGACGTCGGTGTCCGGCTCGCCACGAGCAACTCTTCGGCAAGATTCAGGAGTTCGTTCATGATGTCTCGGTTCCACTGGGGCGATCGCGGGCGTCCGCATGATGCCACGCCGCGAGCCGTCCGATCGAAGAGGCGATGCAACGCTCGGAGGAGGTCCGCATCACGGAATGTAGTACGTGGAGACCTCGTACCTAATCGGGCTGGCGCGGTCAACGTGAACGACCCGATACTCGACTGTGATCCCATCGATTTCCGTTCTGAAGGTCGAGAAGTTTCCTCCTGGCCGTGCGACTTCGATCGAAGCTCCACCGTTCACACGATCCGCCAGGTCGTTCGCGATCGACGAATCCACGGCATCCCGATCGAGGACGCTCGTGATGTCCTGTGACCCGTGGTCTGGCCTGTATCCGTGCCCGCTCTTGACCTTGATCTCTACTCCGTCGACTCGGGTCGTCCGAGTCATGTTCAGCCCGACGCCTTCGTCGGTGAATGGCAGACAACCTTCCGCTTGGTTGTGGACGAGGAGGTCGTGGGTGCCGGTGTGGACGGTGAAGGTGTCGTCGATGGCGGTATCGAGTTCCCAGACGAGCGTGCTGTGACGTTCGCTGATGTCAACCGTGGCAACGCTGGTGATGCCGTCGGGCGTCAGGAGGTGGTCGCCGGGTTGGATGTCTTCGAGTTCGACCCATCTTCCGTCGCTGGCGACCCAGAACTTGTGATGGTCGGTCGCGGTGACGGTCGACCCGTCGGTGAGCGTGACGGTGGCCATTCGGCCATCGTCGAGATACGACCATTGATCGAGGACCTCCCGTGGCGTCCAGACCCCCGTTGCGGGGTTTGCTGCGAGCACCATGTCACTCGGACGGATGTGGTCGATGGCTCGGTGGGTGCCGTCAGCCATCAGCACGGTCGTTCCGGTCGGGAAGCTGTTGATCGAGCAGTTCACCCCGTCGTCGTTGTCGTTGTCGTCCGGGTTGTCGCGGTCGGGGCTGTCGGTGTCTCGGCCGTTTCGTTTGTTGTTGAGCCAGCGCTCGATGTCTTGGGCCTTGTCGGCGAGTCTGGCGCCGAGTGGTCCGCCACCGGTGAGGCGCGCGACTGCGGCTTGGCAGCCCACCTTGCCCGCCCACCTGGCCGGGTTCTCGTTGAAGAGGTCTTCTTCGAGGCTTTCTCCGACGAATGTCCTGA
>Ga0115031_1000655_pt1 | contig 24923 bp, 17 predicted proteins | sample Maine_Asex4_meta_FD_87301 | JGI IMG/M metagenome (GOLD analysis project Ga0115031, IMG submission 87301) | Marine algal microbial communities from Maine, USA - Maine_Asex4_metaG | ecosystem: Host-associated > Algae > Red algae > Unclassified | place: Maine, USA | collected 2015-01-05
CACTCTCGGCTCGGTCCGTGGTTCGGTCCGTGGTTCGGTTTCTGGCTCCGGCTCTGCCTCCGGCTCCGGCTCCGGCTCCGGCTCTGGCTCCGGCTCCGGCTCCGGCTCCGGCTCCGGCTCCGGCTCCGGCTCCGGCTCCGGCTCCGGCTCCGGCTCTGGCTCCGGCTCGGGTTCCGGCTCCGGCTCGGGTTCCGGCTCCGGCTCCGCATCAGGCCGTGGCGCGATGACAGGTCCGGGCTCGGGCTCGATCACCGGTGTCACCACCACCGGCAGGACGGTGAACGGGCCGTCCGGTGCCGCGACGCCCGGATCGACCGTCGGGTTGGCCGCTCCGAGCGACACCGAGCCGCCGTTACCGGACGCCGGAACCGAGCCGACGTCGACCTTGATGCTGTTGGACAGGTTCGCGGTAGGGATCGCGTCGGGCTCGCCGTTCGTGCCGGTGGCCGGATCGCCCTGGCTGCAGGCAACGCACAGCGCCACCAGCGACAGCGAGAAGAATGCAGGCACCGGAGGCCGGGCGGTACGGGCGGCGGGCAGGAGCGGCGTTCGCCGTGGTCGGGCGTCGCGAACAGGGCGTGGGAGATTGCAATGCATGCGGGACGATGTCTGCCGGTGCGGATCACCGGTCAGCTAGCGGCACCGTTCTCGTGGGCAGCATTCGCATCTCGCGACGACGCCGGTGTTCTGTGACCCGAGGCGCGAATCGCCCTTTCGAGAACACCGACTGCCCCGCAGCTCGTACCGTTACCGCGCCCTCACCCCCTTGATGGCCTTGCCGAGCGACAGCAGGTGGATCAGCACCAGGAGCGCCGACACGCCGGCCCCCGCGAACCAGGCCACCGGCCCGTCCAGCCACAACACGCCGATGGCGGCCGGCAGGCACATGGCTGCCGAGCGTGCAGCGACCGCCAGGGTCGATCGGGCCATCGTGCCGATGCCGATACCGGTCCGGATGCCGACCCAGCCGAGAAAGCCGATGTAGCACACCGAGCTGGCCAGCACGTAGGCGGCCAGCGTGCTCTGCATGTCACCGGTGCGTGCGCCGTTCACGATCGCACCGGTGCGCAGGGCGAACACCACGAGCTGGAACACCAGGTCCTCCATCTGCCGCTCCAGCACCGGGAACAGCATGGTGAGTGGCGACGCCACCATGGAGAAGTAGACCAGCAGCGCCAGCCAGCGCGCCAGGTCTCCCGCCGCCGTCCACTCGACCCCGAACGCCACGCTGAACACGTCGGGGGAGACGATGGCGATCAGCACCAGCGACGGCATCGACAGCGCGCACAGCGTCTCGTGCGCCTTCCTGACCAGGCCTGCCAACGTGCCGGCACGCGCCTTTTCCGATGCGGACGACAGGAAGGCCGACGCCACCGCGCCGCTGACCACCGCCGCGGGCGTGTTCAGCACGCGCGCGGCCAGCGCGTACAGCCCGGCGGGCACCGGTCCGAAGTACACCGCGAACAGCATCGTCGGCATCTGCGCGCTGATCCGGTTCAGCAGGGCCGCCCAGCTCGAGATCAGCGGAAAATGGCGGTAGCGCACCAGCACCCGGCGCAGGTCCGCCCGGGTCACCGGTGCCAGCGCGCCATCGCGGCGGGCGATCCTGCCCAGCGTCACCGTGCCCGCCCCCTGATTGGCGACCTGCCCGGCGATCAGTGCCACCGCGCCCAGCGGTGCGCCCAGCAGCTGGACCGCCAGGCTGGCCAGCACCTGCCACAGCCGCGCCCTGCCGACCGGGCCGAAGGCGCCGGTGCGAATGCACCAGAACCGGAACACCGTGAACGCACCGAGCAACAGGATGCTTGCCGGCAGCAAGAGCAGCAGCGGCGCCAGCGAGGGCGAATTGAACAGCCCGGCGATCGCGTCGCGAAAGAACAGCACCGCCACCAGTCCGATCAGCGTGTTCAACCCGACGAACCCGAGCGACAGCATCAGCACCGCCGTGGCATCCCTGTGCGCGTCGGGCAGCGAGATCGCCAACTCGTAGCGCAAGGCGAGCACCACCCCCAGGATGGTGGTGATCGACATGTAGACCGCCAGCACACCAAAGTCGGCCGGCGTGTACAGGCGGGTCAGCAGCGGGGAGGCCGCCAGCGCCAGCACCTGCCCCAGCGCATTGCTGCCGGCCAGCACCGCCGCGCCGCGCGCGAACCGCCCGTGCGGCAGCAGCGCACCCAGACGCTTGCCGATCGCGCGTATCATCGTGCGCTCGCGCCCGGGTGCCGGCACCGCTCCCCTTCCCGGCCGCCGCGGCCGCAACGGATCCCATGACGCCTGCCGAGCCTCGTCGAACGCTGACGATCGACGTGATCATCCCGACCCTGGGCAACGGCGGTGCCCAGCGCATGGTCGCGTTGCTGAGCGCCTGGCTGGCGGGACGGGGCCATCGGGTGCGGATCATCACCTTCGCCAGCACCGATCACCCCGTGGTGCACCGCCCCACCGACGAGCGGGTCGCCATCGAACCGATCGGTCGGCACACCGGCACGCGCTTCTCCGCGCGCAGCCTGCTGGCCGTGCTGTGGCGGCTGCGCGGCACGGTGCTGGCGCGCGCACCCGACGTGGTGCTGAGCTTCCAGGACATCGCCAGCTTTCCGGCCCTGGTCACGCTGCCGCGCCGGCTGCCGGTGGTGGTTGCCGAACGTCACGATCCGCACACCTACTCCCGGCCCGGCCTGCGCGCGCGCCTGCGGGCCGCGTTCTACCCGCGCGCCGCAGCGATCGTGGTGCAGACGCGGATGCTCGCCGCGCGCTACGCCGACGCGCTGCAGGCACGCCTGCACGTCCTGCCGAACCCGTGCCCGGGCGTGACCCGCACCGCACGTCCCGATGCCGCCCCGGGCGAGGCGCGCACCGCGCCACCGGTCCGGAGGATGGTGACGGTCGGGCGGCTGGAGGCCAGCAAGGAGCTGGCGTTGCTGATCGATGCCGCCGCGATCGCGTTCCAGGGGCGCGACGGCTGGCGGCTGGACATCCACGGCGTCGGCCCGCTCGAGGGCGCGCTGCGCGAGCGCATCGCCTCGCACCGGCTGACGCACCGCATCGCGCTCGCCGGCCACTGCCCGGACGTGCCGGACACGCTGACCGATGCCCACCTGTTCGTGTTCCCGTCCAGCACCGAAGGTTTTCCGAACGCGCTGGCCGAGGGCATCGCCTGCGGCCTGCCCTGCATCGCCTACCGCGGCGTCAGTGGGGTGGACGAGCTGATACGCGACGGCGAGAACGGCGAGCTGCTCGATCCGGCCGACCGCACCCCGCAGGCACTGGCCGACGCGCTGGCGCGAGCGATGGACGATCCGCAAGCCCGCGCACGGCACGGTGCCCGTTCGCTGGAGATCGCGCGCGAGTTCGACCGGGAACGCCTGTTCGGCCAGTGGGAGCACCTGCTCGTCGAGGCGGCGAACCGCGCCGCCCGCTGAGCGTCGGCGCGAGCGACGGAGTCCGTCACCCACCGCGTCAATGGATCCGGGACGCACGGCGCGGATCCGCGTCGAGCCAGGCTTGCATCATCAGGATCGCCCACAGCTTGCCGGCGTGCTCGTCGCCATCACGGCCCGACAGGTGGGCGGCGCGCAGCGCCGAGACCGCCCGGGCGTCGTACAGCCCCTGCCGTTCCAGCCGCGCCGGTGCGAGCAGATCGGCCGACCAGTCGTGCAACGGGCCGCGCAGCCACGCACCGACCGGTGCCCCGAACCCCATCTTGGGACGCTCGATCAGCTCGCGCGGCACGTGCCGGAACAGCACCTCGCGCAACAGGTGCTTGCCTTGCCCGTCGCGCACCTTCATCGACACCGGCAGCCGCCAGGCGATGGACAGCACGCCGGGATCGAGCAACGGCACGCGGGTCTCCAGGCTGACCGCCATCGCCGCCCGGTCGACCTTGGCGAGGATGTCGTTGCTCAGATAGTCCTGTGTGTCGGCGTAGGCCATGCGCTCGACACCGTCGAGCCAGTCGGGCAGCCGCACCGGCATGCCGTGCGCGCCCTCGCCCGCCAGCAGGTGGCCCGGATCGAGCAACCGGCCATGGGTCAGGCCGTACAGCTCGTCCAGCGAGGAGGCGCCCATCCAGCGACCGAACCGGCGCAGCTTGGGCCCGATGCGGCCCGGGCGACCGTGCCGGTCCGCCAGCCGCCGCAGCCCGCCGGCCACCCGGTCCAGCGTGCCGGCCGGGGTGCGTGACAGCACCGCGCCCACGGTGCGGCGCAGCGGCACCCGGTTCATGGCCCGCCACATCGCCGGGGTGGAGAAGTAGCGCTTGTAGCCGCAGAACAGCTCGTCCCCGCCGTCCCCGCTCAGGCTGACGGTCACGTGCGCACGCGCCAGCCTACTGACCAGGCAGGTCGGGATCTGCGAGGCGTCGGAGAACGGTTCGTCGAACAGCGCCCCCAGCTGCGGCACCACCGCCAGGGCATCGGCGCCACTGATGATCTGCTCGCGGTGCCGGGTGCCCAGGTGGGCGGCCACCGCGCGCGCGTGCGCCGACTCGTCGTAGCCATCGACGTCGAAGCCGATCGAGAAGGTCTCCACCGGTCGGCTCGACTGCTGCTGCATCAGCGCCACGACCAGCGAGGAGTCGATGCCACCGGACAGGAAGGCGCCCAGCGGCACGTCGGACACCATGCGCAGCCGCACCGACTCGGCCAGTGCCGCCTCCAGCGCCTCGAGCGCCAGGCCCTCGTCCTCGAAGCGGTGCGCGGTCGCCTCGCGCACCGTGGCCTCGAGCGACCAGTAGGGCTCGATGCGAACCTGCTGCCCGGGACGCCACTGCAGCACGCTGGCCGGCGGCAGCTTGGAGACCGCCTCGTAGATCGACATCGGCGCGGGCACGGCGGCGCGCTGCAGCTGTTCGAGCACCGCATCGCGCGAGATGCTCAACGGCACCAGATCCGACGCCTCGATCGCGCGCAGCTCCGAGGCGAACACCAGCCGCTCGGGGGTGGCGTGCCAGTAGAGCGGCTTTTCGCCGAAGCGATCGCGCGCCAGCGACAGCTCGCCGCTGTGCCGGTCGAACAGGGCGAAGGCGAACATGCCGTTGAACCGGGCCAGCGCCGGCTTCAGCCCCCAGCGCGCGATCGCCTCCAGCATCACCTCGGTGTCCGAGGAGCCGCGCCAGGCGACAGGCTCCTGCGCCTCCAGCTCGGCGCGCAGTTCCCGGTAGTTGTAGAGCTCGCCGTTGTAGGAGATCACGAACCGGTCGTGGTGGGCACGCATCGGCTGGTGCCCGCCCTGCCCGACATCGATGATGGCCAGGCGCAGGTGACCGAGCACCGCGTCACCCTCGCTCCACACCCCCGTGCCGTCGGGGCCGCGATGGGCGATCGAGGCGAGCATGCGCCGGCACGATGCCTCGGCGTCGGGCACGCCCGGGGCGTGAAAGCCGGCTATGCCGCACACGGCACGGGCCTCGGTCGCGAACGGGTCATGCCGATACCGGCTGCTCGGCTGCGGACGTGGACGGCGTGTCCGGACGCGGACGGCTCCTGCGCCGACGTCGCTTGCGGGAACCCGCGGCACGGGTCACCGACGTCACCGATGCCCTGAACAGCCACAACCCGAGGGCGAACCACAGCAGGTTCCACATCACGCTCTTGGCCAGCACCACGCTGATCACCACATAGATCAGCATGAAGGCCGAGAACAGGTCCGCAGGCGTCGGCTTCGCATGGCGCATGACCTGCCGCATGCGGCGCAGGCAGAGCACCAGCGCGAGCGACAGCGCCATGAAGGCGAAGAAGCCGAAGAACTGCCAGGCGCTCAGCAGGTTGTGGATGTAGGTGCTGAAGTAGCCGTGGCGCTCCACGGTCAGCGGGAAGTTGCCGATCCAGAACTGCTCGGCCAGGTCGCCCAGCCCCTGCTGCAGCAACGCCTGCCGACCGGCGAACGAGGAGTCCTCCTCCAGCCCGTCGAGAAACAGCATGTCGCGCACCTCCGAGCTCTGGACATCCACGAACCCGGAGTCGACCGCTACGCGTCCGATGAAGAACAGCGCCACCCCGAGGACACCGACGGCCAGCGCGGTGCGCATGACCCGCCCGCCGCGCAGGTTCAACAGGATCACCGTCAGGGTGAACACCGCCAGCGCGGTGCGTCCACCCATCGAGAACAGCACCAGCATGCCGGCCAGCGCGACGATCAGCCGCGTGCGGTGGCTCATCGCGTAGGCGAACGCCAGCAGGATGATCACGTACTTCTCCAGCGTCAGGTGGCTGGCATTGAAGGTCGCCTCGTCGCGGATCTCCTGATAGGCGACGGTACCGTCGAAACCGACCCCCAGCAGGAAGGCGATGAACAGGGTGCCGGCCACCGCGACGGCCACCAGCGAGGATTCCTTCCACTCGAACATGGACGCGGCACCGCCGGCGCACATCCAGATCACCGACACCATCCAGATGGTGCGGATGTTGGCGAGCGTGTCGACACCTTCGTCGTCCAGGTTGGTGGTGATGAACAGGGGCTGCGTCATGATGACCATCGTGATCAGCAGCACCAGCAGGTAGCCACCGACCTCGGCACGCGGAAACGCGAAACCCTTGCGGGTGATCGTCATCAGGCGCTGGAACACGAACAGCGAGCCGATGCCCAGCAGCCACAGCCCGACGAACCAGGCGTTGGCCCGCAGGAACAGCACGTTGGTCAGGTTGAAGAAACAGTAGCCGAGCAGGACCGTCATCCCCAGTCCGTTGATCTGTCTCACGCTGTTCTCCTCGCCGGTCCGGATGTCCGGCCTGAAATTCCCGATATGATCCCGCCCGCCCTCAGCAGACGAGCCCCGTGCCATGTCACCGCGATCTCCCGAGCCCGGCGGTGAACGTGCACCGCTGGCGGACACGATCGCCGCCGTCGCGCTCGCGCTGGCCGTCGCGCTGGTCCTGTACGCGGCGCAGGGGCTGCGCGGCACGGACCAGTACTGGTACGTGGCCGATGTCGAGACGATCGCCGCCGGACGACCGGCGCTGAGCAACACCTGGTTTCCGATGGGCCTGTTGCGCGAGCCGGCCGGTGACTACACCGCACCGGTCTACCACAACGGGCCGCTGCTCCACCTGGTCGCGGCGGTGCACCGGGTATTGCCGGTATCGGCCTACGCTGCCTGGATCGGGTTCAACCTGGCCGGCCTGATCGTCACCGTGCTGGTGGTCCGCGCCTGGCTGCGTCGCCGTGCGAACGCCACCGTGGCCGGCTGGGTGGCCGCCTGTGCCGCGCTCTCGCCGATCGGTGTCTGGCAGGCCGCCAACGTGCTGCGCGAGACCTGGTTCGGCGCGCTGTCGGCACTGGCGCTCGCGCTGTTCTTCCTGGCCGACACCCCCCGGCGCTCGCCGGTGGCCGGGATCGTGCCGGCCGTCCTGCTGGCCCTGGTGCTGTGCATCGGCGCGCTGGCGCACCCGATGTTCCTGATCCTGCTGGTGCTGCTCGGCGGCGTGCGCACCCTCGACGCCGTTCGCGAGCGCTCCCTCGGCCGGCTCGCGCAGCTGCTGCCGGTGATCGCCGCGCTGGCCACCGTGGCGCTGTTCAAGGATGACTGGTTCCCGAGCTCGTTCCAGCCGGACCTGGCATCGATCATCGTCTCGGCGATTCCCGGCGGCACCAACATGGCCTGGCACTTCGCCGACGTGCAGGCGACGCTCGACCCGGCCTTCCTGTGGTCCAAGCTGCTGGACGCGGCCGAACGGCAGTTCGCCGTACCCTCCCTGTGGCCGATCTACCTGCAGACCAATGCCGCCCTGCTGGCCTGGGTCGCGCTGGCAGTGGCCCACCTGCGCACGCCCCGCCGGGACGTGCCCGAGCTGCGCCCATTGCTGGTGCTGGGCGCGTTCCTCGGCCTGTACGCCGCGATCGTGGTGCTGCAGCAGAACCACATGCGCTTCCAGCAGCTGGTGGCACCGGCGGCGTTCATCCTGATCGGACACGCCCTGCATGCCTGGGTCCCGCAACGCCTGCTGGCGGTGCTCATGGTGCCGGTACTGCTCGGCTCGGGTGCGGTGGCGGCCGCGATGGCGCACCGGCTGCACGACGAGGCGCTGAGCGAGCGCATCGATCGCGCCACGGTGGCGAGCACCTTCGAGGGCGTGGCGGCGGACGACCGGGTGCTGTTCGTCGACATCGATCGCCACGACCCGCTGTCGTTCGTGCTGCGGCCGACACCGGCCCTGTTCATCCGCCCGTCGCTGATCAGCGATGAGGCCGCGCGCCGGGCGATCGCGCGTTTCGGGCCTACCTTGCTCGTCACCGACGGAGCACCGCCACCCTACGGACTGGACGGGTTCGTGCCGGTGGCCGACAGCGATACCGGCAGCTTCGGCGGCCTGATCGTGCACGGGCGCCGGGAGTGACGACGAGGGCGGAAAACGCCGGGCGACTCGCATGCTCAGCCGTCGTCGTGGCCGACATGGACCAGGGTGTCGGCCTTGGCATGGACCTCGTCGTAGCGCCGTTCGAAGGCGTCCACATCGACGCTCTCGCCGCGTAGCCAGCCGATGATGGCGGCCGGAAAATCCGCGCCGGCCCGGTGCGAGAACGGGTAGCCGCCGCCGAAGCGCGGGTTCAGTTCCAGTACGCTCAGCGTCTCGCCATCCACGAACACGTCGCAGTCCAGGTTACCCAGGTGACCCAGCTCGCGGCCGAGCCGTTCGCCGAGCGCCACCAGCTCCGGCCGATCGCGCAGGCAGGCCCGATCGGTCTCGCCGGCACGCATGCCGAGCTTCTGCTTGGCGTACACACCGTGGGTGCGGCCATCGAAGTCGTTCAACACATCGATGCCGAACTCCGCGCCACGCGCACAGGCCTGGATCAGCGTGGTGTGCTCCGGATCGAGAGCACCCGGTGGCAGGCCCCCTTCGCGACGGCACTGCGAACTCACCAGCCCGAACGCCTGCGCCAGCTCCTGCGCATCGTGCACGCGGTGCACCGCGGCCGAGGCGCTGCCCCAGCGTGGCTTGACGATCAGCGGAAAGGCGAGTTCGCCCGCGTCGAGGGCGGCGTTCGCCGCTGCCGGATCGGTCAGGGTGAGCGGTGTCTCGATACCCAGCGAAGCCAGCCAGCGGGCGCTCTCGCGCTTGTCGAAGCAGCGATCGATCACCGGGGTCGCCGACACCAGCAAGCGCGCACCGGTCGACTCGATGCGCTCGCGCGCACGCGCCAGCACCGGCAGCTCATGGTCGTTCAGCGACACGACCAGATCGACCGACTCGCGGTGGCACACCTCCAGCAACGCCTCGATGTACTGCGGGTCGGCAACCGCCGGCACCACGTGACGCGCATCGCACGCAGCCATCGCCGGTGCGTTGATATCCATGTCCGCACCGACGACACGCACCCCGGCCACCGCGCGGAAGTAGTCGACCAGGTAGTTGCGCCGACCCACGCAGGTGAACAGGACGGTGGTGCTGGCAGCCGCCACGATCAGTACCCCCGCTCCGGCCCGACGATGTTCAGCGGCGCCTCGCCGCGCCCGGTGCGCTGCAGGTTCGCGATCGCATCGTCCAGGTGCGGAAAGCCGCCGGTGGCGTAGCCGGCACGGTGCGGCGACATGACCACGTTCGGCAGGGCCGCGAAGTCGTGGGCCTGCGACGGTGCCCGCTGCGGTTCGTCGCGCGTGGGGTAGCTGTACCAGGTGTCGATGCCGGCGCCGAGCACGGTGCCGCCGGCCAGCGCCTCGTGCAGCGCCGACTCCGCAACGATCGCCCCGCGCGAGACGTTGACGAGCGTGGCGTTCGCGCCCATGGCCGCCAGGGCCGACGCACCGATCAGGCCGCGCGTGGCCGCGGTCAGGGGCAGCGCCACGAACACCCAGTCAGCACCGCTCAGCGCCTGCTCCAGGTCGGCCACCGCCCAGGCGCGCGCCACCGGCGGGGCCCCGTCGGACAGCGTGCCGCGGGTGGTGACCGCCTCGACGCTGACATCGAAGCCGCTCAGGCGGCGGGCGATGCCCTGCCCGATCGCCCCGTAACCGAGCACCACCGCACGCGTGCCGGCGAGGGTGCGCGAGAACGGCGACACCTCGTTGCCGGCCGGATCGACCCGGTTCCAGCGCCCGTCGCGCATCAGCCGGTCGTGGTAGGCGATCTTCTTGGCCGACGCGAGCATCAGCGCCAGCGCGTGCTCGGCGACGATGCCGCCGTTCGAATGCGAATTGCAGACCGTCACGCCGTGGCGGGCGAGCGCGTCGAAATCGACGTTGTCGACCCCGGTCCACGGGATCTGGAAGAAGCGCACGCCGTGTGCGGCGGCGGCGGCGAGCACCGGCTCGGCCAGCAGCCCGCCCATCACCACGTCGATGTCACCGATCTGGATGGCCGCGGCGACGGCCTCGGCGTCGAAGCGTTCCGGTTCGACGAACTGCACATCGGCGCTCAGCCGTTCGGCCAGGTAGGCCCGGTCCGGCGCCATCAGGGACTTGCTCAGCAGCACCTTCACGAGGCAGGCCCTCCGCGCGGCTCGGCCACGAAGGCGGCGATCTGCTCCAGGGCGGCCTCCAGGGTGGCCTCGTCGACCGCGAACGAGAGCCGGAAGTGATCGTCCCAGTCGCGCCCGAAGGCCAGACCCGGCGTGGTGGCCACGCCGCGCTGCTCGAGCAAGGCTGCGCAGAAGCGATTCGAATCCAGTCCCGCGCTCGAGACGTCGACGAAGGCGAAGAACCCGGCATCCGGTACGCGCCCGGCCAGACCCGGCGTGCGGTCCAGCCAGGCCTGCACGCGCGCGGCCCGCCCGCGCAGCGTCTCCAGGTAGGCCGGCAGGTGCGGACAATCGACGTCCCAGGCGCGTTCCAGCGCGCGCTGCACGAAGGTGTTGGTGTTAGTGTTCATGTGCTGCTGGATCTTCGTCACCCGCGAGGCGATGGCGTCGGGCAAGGTGGCGTAGCCGATGCGCCAGCCGGTCAGCGCGTGCGACTTGCTGAAGCCGTTGATGGTCACCACGCGCTGCACGGAGTCCTCCAGTGCGCCGATGCTGACGTGCTCGCGCCGGCCGAACACCAGCTTCTCGTACACCTCGTCGGAGATCACGTACGCATCGGCCGCCGCGGCGATGGCCAGCAGGCGTTCCAGCTCGGCACGTTCGTGCATGAATCCGGCGGGGTTGTTCGGCGAGTTGATCAGGATGGCCCGGGTGCGCGGGCCGCACAGCGACGCGATCCGCTCCAGCGGCAACGCATGGGTGCCGCGTTCGACACCGACCACGTGCACCACGGCATCGGGCTCGGCCAGGTAGATCTGCGGCACGAAGCTGACGAAGGCCGGGGTGATCACGATCACCTCGTCGCCCGGGTCCAGCATCGCCATCAGCACGATCGACAGGGCCTGCTTGGCACCCGCGGCGACGAGCACGCGCTGCGCGTCGGCCGGCACCCCGTTCTCGTCGCGCAGCTTGCCCGCGATGCGCTCGCGCAGGCCCGGCAGGCCGAGCGGGCTGGAGTAGCGCGCGTTGCCCTCGCCCAGCACCTCGGTAACGGCCTCGACCAGCGGCACCGGCGTGGGGAAGTCCGGCTCGCCCAGGCCGAGCGACAGGATGGGTAGGCCGGCCTGGCGGCGGCGCCCCGCCGCCTCGGCAAAACCGAGCGTCAGCGATTCGCCGATTTCCTCGCGGAAACGCATGATCGGGGGGTGTCCTTGGCGGGGTGGGGTGACGGGACGGTGCCCGTCGCGGGAAGCGGGCGTGCGGCGGTGGACGCTCGGCCGGACGGCGGCAGCGATGCGCGGTGCGCGGCGTCCGATTGTACGTGACGCGTCGCCACCGCCCTCAGGCGGCGTCCGTGTCGCGTCCGGCCATCGCCCGGCCGACCTGACCGATGGCCGCCACGGTACGTTCGATCTCGGCATCGCTCAGGGTGGGGTGGGTCAGGAACATCAGGCTACACTCGCCCAGTTCCCGGGCCACGGGCAAGGGCGCCGGGGGGCGGAAACCGGTGCCCTCGAACGCGCCTTCCCGGTAAATCTCCGAGCAGGTGCCCTGGAAGCACGGCACGCCGGCGTCGACGATCGCCTGCACGACGCGATCGCGCGTCCAGCCGGACGGCAGCCGATCGGGTTCGATGAACGCGTATGCGCGGTAGGCGGCGTGCACGATGTGCGCAGGCAACGCCGGTACCCGCAGCCACGGCTGGGCTGCGCAGGCGTCCAGGATGCGCTGCGCATGGGCGGCCCGCGCGGCCTGCCAGGCCGGCATGCGCGCCAGCTGGATCCGGCCGATGACGGCCTGCATCTCCAGCATGCGCCAGTTGGTGCCGAAGGATTCGTGCAACCAGCGGAACCCGGGCGGGTGCTCGCGCTCGTGGACCGCGGCGTAGGACTTGCCGTGATCCTTGTATTCCCACATGCGACGCCACAGCGCCGGATCCCGGGTGGTGACCATGCCGCCTTCGCCGCCGGTGGTCATGATCTTGTCCTGGCAGAAGGACCAGGCACCGATGTGACCGATCGAGCCGACCGGCCGGTCGCGATACCGGGCGCCGTGCGCCTGGGCGCAATCCTCGATGACCTTCAGCCCGTGCCGTTCGGCCAGCGCCATGATCGGGTCCATCTCGGCCGGCCGGCCGGCCAGGTGCACCACGATGATCGCCCGGGTGGCAGGCGTGAGCACCGCCTCTATGGTGGCGGCCGACAGGTTCTGGGTATCACGGTCCACATCGGCGAACACCGGGGTGGCGCCGGCGGTGATCACGCACGATACCGACGCGATGAAGGAACGCGGCGTGACGACCACCTCGTCGCCCGGACCGATCTCCAGCGCGCGCAATGCCAGATCCAGCGCCAGCGTGCCGTTGGACAGCGCGACCGCGTGTTCGCAATCGCACCAGGCCGCGAACGCCTGTTCGAATGCGCGCGTCTCGGTGCCGGTCCAGTAGTTGACCCGGTTGGACAGCAACGTACGCGAGACCGCGGCCGCTTCCTCCTCGGTGAAGAGGGGCCACGGCGTGAAGGGAGTGTTGAGCACGCGATAGTTCCGGCAGAGCGGCCTGAGGGGGACACGGAAACGATACACGAGGCGCGTCGTGCGGGCTGGTCATCGGCCGACGGCCCGTCCGATGGGCGCCGTACCGCACAACTGCCGCCGTACCGCACAACGGGTTGCACGGTGGAAACATGACGCTGCCATCTAATCCGACCCGGAGTCCGATCCGGGGTCCGACCCGGAGTCCGATCCGGGGTCCGATCCGGGGTCCGACCCGGGGTCCGAGCGTCGCGAGGCCGACCGGGGCGCATCACCGCGGCGGCAGGTGACGCTCCACGGTACGCAGGATCGCCGCATTGACACGGCGCACATCGAAGCGCTCCTCGGCCAGCGCGCGACTGGCCCGGCTCATCGGCCCGACCTGCCCGGGCGCCTCCAGCAACGAAGCCAGCGCGCCCTCCAGGGCCTGCTCGTCGCGCGGCGCGATCAGTCGGCCGTTCTCGCCATCGGTGACGGTCTCGCGACAACCGGGCGTGTCGGTGGTGACGATCGCCATGCCGACCGACAGCGCCTCGAGCAGCGAGCGCGGCACGCCTTCACGGTACCAGGACGGCAGCACGAACACGTCCGCCTCGCTCATCACGCGCGCGATGTCGGGCCGCCTGGGCGAGTAGTCGATGACACCGCCGGCATCGAGCCGCTCGATGAGCGTCATGTCGATTGCCGAGGGTGATCCGGGCTGCGGGTCGCCAAGCACCTGGAACCGCGCCTCGGGGAAACGCTGCCTGAGCCGTTCGGTCACCGCCAGGTACAGACCGATCCCCTTCTCCTCGATCAGGCGCGCGGCGAACACGAACCGCAACGCGCGACGCCCGGACGGTTCGCGCCACGGGAACTCTTCCAGATCGACGCCGGAACCGGCCACCACGTCGGTCTCGATGCCGTCGTGGAGGATGCCGAGACGCTGGAACAGCGCCAGGTCGTCGGCATTCTGGAACAGCACCGCCCGGTTCTCCCGCAGTGCGTGACGGTACAAGCGTGTTACCAGCGATCGCAGCAGGCGCGCCTTGAACGAGCTGGCCGCGAAGGTGTAGCCCAGCCCGGTGATCAGCGAGATGGCCTGCACACCGGCCGAACGGGCGGCCAGCGACCCGTACACCACCGGCTTGATCGTGTAGGGGAACACCAGGTCGATGCGGTGCTCGCGCACCAGCGCCAGCATCGCCCGGTAGGAGGCCAGGTCGGCACGCGGGTCGATGCCGGTGCGTGCCAACGGGCACTCCAGCGGGGTCGCGCCCATCGCCTCGAAGGCGTCGCGGCGCTCGGGCGTGATGACGGGTGCGGCGGCGAACACCCGATAGCCGCCGGCGATCATCGCCTCGATCATGCGGCCGCGAAAGCGCAGCAGCGACACGTCCAGCGCGCCGATCACCAGCACGCGCGGCCCGTCGGGATTCCTCACGCGCGATCGCCCGGCACCGGATCGCACGCCGGTGGGCTTCACCCTCGCCACGAACGCAGGCGCACCCCGATGGTCAATGGACGGGCGCGGGTGCACGACGCTGCCCGGATCTTTCGGTCCTGCGCACCGACGCCGGTGCCACGGGATCGGTCGGGTCGTGACGCCCGGCCAGTGCCAGCGGCATCAGCCGTGCACGCAGCGCCACATCGTCACCGCTGTCGATGAGGCCGCGCAGCAGGGCCAGCTCCTTGGCGAGTTCCGGCCAGGGCAGCCAGACCTCGTCCGCCGAGATGACCTTCCTGATCTCGGTCTGCACGTCGCCACCGGTCATGAACAGCTCCTCGTACATCTTCTCGCCCGGACGCAGCCCGTCGTAGCAGATCTCGATGTCGTTCGGATTGCCGGTCTCCTCGAACAGGCGCTTGCCGTAGAGGCGGACCATGGTGCGAGCCAGGTCGGCAATCCTGATCGGCTCGCCCATGTCCAGCACGAACACATCACCGCCGTGCGCGATGGCGCTGGCCTGCAGCACCAGCTGCGACGCTTCCGGAATCGTCATGAAGTAGCGGGTGATCTCCGGATCGGTGACGGTGACCGGACCGCCCGCTTCGATCTGACGCTTGAACTTCGGCACCACCGAGCCGGAGGAGCCGAGCACGTTGCCGAAGCGCACCATCGATATGCGCGTGTCGACCCCGGCATGCGCCTTGGCCTGCAGCACCAGTTCGGCGGCGCGCTTGCTGGCGCCCATCGCGTTGGTGGGGCGTACCGCCTTGTCGGTCGAGATCAGCACGAAGTCCTTCACGCCGTGCTCGATCGCGGTCTCCAGCAGGGTCAGGGTGCCGAACACGTTGACCTCGACGCCCTGCCCGGGCTGCGCCTCCACGATCGGCACGTGCTTGTAGGCGGCCGCATGGTAGACGGTATCGATGGGCTGGCGCGCCATCAGCCGCTGCAGCCCGACCCGGTCGGTGACCGATCCCAGACGGGCCTCGAACGCGATGCCCTCGCGCTCCAGCTCCTCGGTGATGTGGTACAGGTTGGCCTCGCTGTTGTCGAGCACGATCAGCAGCCGCGGTGACAACCGTGCGATCTGGCGGCACAGCTCGGAGCCTATGGAGCCGCCGCCGCCGGTCACCAGTACCGTGCGCCTGCTCACCCGGCGGCCGATCAGCGACCGGTCCGGCGCGACCTCGGTGCGCCCGAGGATGTCGCGGATGGAGACGTCGCGAATCTCGTCGGGGCGGGCGGCGCCCGTCACCAGCTCGGTGATGTCGGGAATGGTCTGCACCGGCAGGCCGACCCGTTCCAGCTCGATCAGCTTGCGCTGGTAGACCCGGTTCGGAACGGAGGGCATAGCGAGCACCACGCGCTCGATGTCCAGCCGACGCAGGGCGGTGCGCAGATCCGGATCGTTGCCGTCGATCACCGGTATGCCCGACACCGTGGAACCGTGCAGCGCCGCGTTGTCATCGAGGAAGGCCACCGGCTGGTAGAGCGTGCCCGAGGCGAGCAGGCTGGCCAGCTGACGCCCGCAGTCACCAGCCCCGTAGATGGCGATCGGCTCGCCCCGGGCGCCGGCGTCGAACAGGCCCTGCCACAACAGGCGGCTGCCGCACACGCCCAGCACCAGCAGCACCCCATAGATGGCGAACAGCGAGCGCGCGTTCTCGGGGAACGGCGGCACGATGAAGGTCAGCACCACCACCACCAGTGCCGAGATCAGGCAGCCCTTGAACAGCTGCCTGAACAACCGGTGATTGGTCGAACGCACCACCCAGCGGTAGATGCCCAGCGCCCCGAAGATCGTCACCGTGGCCAGCGGAACCAGCACGAAGAAGTACCAGGCGTCCTCGAGGTGCAGGAACGGCTGGCCGAAGCGCAACGTGTAGGACAACCACAGCGCCAGCACCACGACCAGGGCGTCCAGCGCGACGGTCACGGCCTGCTTGCGCCCCCGCCCGGTGTCGGACAGGTTCCTGAGCAGGGCGTGTGCCGTGTTGGAGAAATAGTACGGCTGCGGCGTTCGAACACCCATCAACCAACAACGTCCATAATCAGAACCGATCTCGTTCAGCCAAGGCAAAACGTAGCATTGTCGTGCGTATCTCTTGGCGCGGATCACACATAAGTGTCGGATTGTCACTGAAAGTCTAGGCCAGACGAGGCGTTGCCGATCGGATCCGCACCGGTAACGTTACAAGGTCGGCGTCACTTCAGGGAGGCGGAGCACGACGGAAGTGCCCTTCGCCGCGCAGCATCACCGCAAGGGTGCGCCACAGCAGGCGGGTATCGAGCAGAAATGAGACCTGCTCCACATAACGCACGTCCCAGCGCCAGCGATCCGGCCAGCTCAGGTGCACGTTGCCGTTGGTCTGTGCCAGACCGGTCAGCCCGGGTGCGACGGAGAAGCGCTGCCGGGCCCAGGGGTCGATGCTGTCGAGCAACGCCGGCAGGCAGGGGCGCGGACCGACCAGGCTCATGTCGCCGAGCAGCACGTTCAGCAGTTGCGGCATCTCGTCGATCTTGAGGCGCCGCAGCACGCGCCCGACGCCGGTGACGCCCGGGCTGTGGCCGTGCGTCTGACCGACGGTGCGGCCGGGATCGACCGTCATGGTGCGGAACTTCAGGATGTCGAAGTACCGTTCGTGGCGGCCGACGCGCTGCTGGCGGTAGAACACCGGGCCGGACGAGGCGAGCTTGATCGCGATGGCCACCACGATCAGCAGCGGCGCCAGCAGGGTCAGCAGGACGAAGGCACTGCCGCGATCGATCAGCGGCTTGACCCGGGTGGTGTACGGACCGCCAGACATCCGCTTGCCACGCCCTCGCTCGACCGATCGGTGGGGCGGAAGTCTAGCGCAGTGACCGAAAACCTGCCGCCGCCATCCGTCCGGGCGCGGCGTCGCTGCTAGTCTTGCCGCCCGCCCCTCCCCCGCGCCCGCTTCTGGTGCGCGACACCCACGCCCCCTCCCCCGGAACACCACGTGACCACCCTGATCCTTGCCCCGCACGCCGACGACGAGACGCTCGGTGCCGGCGGCCTGATCGCCCGGCTGACCGACGAGGGTCAGCGGGTGGTGGTGGCGGTCATGACCACCCGCGGCCCGGAGACGCCGCCGGTGGCCTCCTCGGCCGGGCGCGACGTGCGCGGCGAGTGCCGAGCCGCGATGGCGGTGCTGGGTGCCGAGGTGCTGTTCGGCGAGCTGCCGGCGGTGGCACTCGATCACCTGCCGGCCTGGCGCGTCAATGCCGCGGTGCAGGCGGTGATCGAGGAGGTGCGCCCGGACCAGCTGCTGGTGCCGTTCGGCCACGACCTGCACAAGGACCACGCCGCCATCGCCTACGCAGGCTCGGTGGCCACACGGCCCTACCTGGCGCTGGGCGCCACGGTGAAGCGGCTGATGGCCTACGAGACCCTGTCGGAGACGCACCTGGCCCCGCCCGGCCTGCAACCGGGGTTCGAGCCGACGGTGTTCGTGGACATCGGCGCCCAGCTGCCCAGAAAGCTCGAGGCGATGCACTGCTACGCCACCCAGCTGCAGGACGATACCCGGCCGCGTTCGATTCGCGGCATGACCGCGCTGGCGACGCTGCGCGGCTGCCACATCGGCGTGCAGGCGGCCGAGGCGTTCGTGCTGCTGCGCGAGCGGCTGTAGCGCGGCGGCCGGTTCGACAACGCAACCCTGACGAAAGCCTAGCCGACACCCTCTCCCACCCGACCGCGACGCCGAGCCGATCTTTCGCGGGTATTTCCGGCTGTTGCGCACAACATTTCCGGGCAGGCGCCGACAAGAGCGGGCATCCGGAGGAACCGCGCCACGCTCGAATCGGCGATCATCACGATGCCTGCCGGCCGTGCCTGCAGCGCACACGGCATCAGTTCAGCGAGCAGCCCACCATGAAAACCCACCCGGAAAGATCGATGTACCGCCGTTACCTTCCAGCCATTCTCCCGTTCCTGTTCGTGGCATGCCTGCCGCGCCCGGCCCTGGCGTTGTCGGTCATCGACGACCGGTTCCCGGGCGAGGGAACGACGACGCCACATCGCACCGATGACCGCGCGAACAGGATGACACCGGGATCCCCGCCGATCGAACTCGCTCCGGGAAGCCCGAACCCCGACCGGTACGGATTCTCGTTCGAGGGGACCAGCAACAGCCGCGAAGGTGCCGACTTCACCTTCACCTCCACCGGCGCGGACCTGTCGCTGGACCTGCGGGCCTTCGATATCGACACCTCCACCGAGGTGGCGGTGCTGCTCAACGGCACGCGCATCGCCCACCTGCCACGCACATCCAACAATGCCACGGCCGCTGCACGGGTCGATCTGCCGCTCGGCTCCCAGATCGCGGGCATCAATATCCTGAGCTTCGTCCAGACCCGGCCGGGCTGGCGCTGGGGCATTACCGAGCTGCTCCTCTCCCCGGTAGCGCCGCCCGCGCCCGACAGCCAACCACGCCTGCAGGTGGATACCCTGGACCCGGTGAAGTACGGTTTCAGGTTCGACGGCGTTCGAAGCCATCGCGAACGTGCCGAGTTCACCTTCACTTCCGCAGGCACGGATCTGTCACTGGACCTGCTGGGCTTCGATGTCGACAACGGCACCGAGGTGGCGGTCCTGCTCAATGGCACGCGCATTGCCTACCTGCCACGCACTCCCAACGATGCCACGGCCGCCGCACGGATCGAGCTCCCGCTCGGTTCCCAGATCGCCGGCACCAACACCCTCAGCTTTGTCCAGGCCCGACCGGGTTGGCGCTGGGGCATCACCGGCCTGCTCCTCTCCCCGGTAGCGCCGCCCGCGCCCGACAGCACACCACGCCTGCAGGTGGACACCCTGGACCCGGTGACGTACGGTTTCAGGTACGACGGCGTTCGACGCCATCGCGAACGTGCCGACTTCACCTTCACCTCCGCGGACGCCGACCTGTCGCTGGACCTGCGAGCCTTCGATGTCGACACGTCCACCGAGGTGGCGGTCCTGCTCAACGGCACGCGCATCGCCTACCTGCCACGCACCCCCAACAATGCCACGGCCGCCGCACGGGTCGATCTTCCGCTCGGCTCCCAGATCGCCGGCACCAACACCCTGCGGTTCGTCCAGGCCCGGCCGGGCTGGCGCTGGGGCATCACCGACCTTCTGCTCACCCGGACAACGCCCCCGGAGACGAACGAGCCGCCCGTGGTCGTCGCCGGACCCGACATCGACCTGGCCGACTACGAACGCATCTTCAACGACGACTTCGACAGCGGTTCGCTCGATCCGGACAACTGGGCCACCGGCCTGCTGTGGGGTCCGTACCACCGCATCAACAACGAGCAGCAGTTCTACGTCGACACGCTGGGCATGCACGCAGGCTTCGACGGATACACCCCGTTCAGCTTCACCAGCGACACGCTGAAGATCACCGCCACGCCCACCGATGGCACGGTGCAGCCGCCGGCGAAGCCTGCCGTGCCGACATCGCGACCGTCCTTCCCGTCCACCTGGCGCCCGTACCGCTGGGCCGAGTACCGCTACGCCGACGAGGAGCTGAACGACAACGGCAGCCTCAAGACCGAGGGGTACGATCCGGCCAACGTCGACTTCCTGTCCGGCATCCTCAGCTCCTACGGCACGCTGAAGATGACCCACGGCTACGTGGAGATGCGGGCGAAGGTGCCCGAGGGTGATGGCCTGTGGCCGGCGTTCTGGCTGCTGAACGCCCACTACGTGGAAGACTCGCCCGAGATCGACGTCATGGAGTTCCTGGGCGACGACGTGAACACGCTCTACAACACCTACCACTACTTCGACACCTCCGACGGCTGGAGGAAGATCTCCTCGCCCTCGTTCCGGAACGACAATCCGGACTGGACCCGGGACTTCCACACCTTCGGCCTGTCCTGGACTCCGGAGAAGCTGATCTGGTACGTGGACGGGGTCAAGACCCACGAGGTGCGCGAAGGCGAGCTCGTGCCCGACCCGAACAACCGCTACCCGGCCGGCACCCGCTACCGGATCTCCGGCCAGGCGATGTACCTGCTGGCCAACCTGGCGGTCGGCGGCAACTGGCCGGGCCCCGCCGACAAGGCGATAGGGCCGAAGAGCTTCGAGATCGACTACATCCGCGCCTACAAGAAGAAGCTGCCGGCGCTGTCGTTCGATGCCGACGGGGAGTTCGTTCCGGGCAGCGCGTTCCAGCAACGCTTCGGCGACGAGTTCGACGGCACCACGCTGGATGCGGACACGTGGGACTCGCGCTTCATCTGGGGCCCCTACCTGGTCATCAACGGCGAGACCCAGTACTACGTCGATGCGCTGGGCGCCGATGCCGGTGTGGGCTACTCACCGTTCTCGGTCGGTGGCGGCACGCTGAAGATCACCGCGCGCGACGTGGACGATCCGGCGCACGGCGGCTGGGCGCCCCCGGTGCAGAAGCCCGACGCGGACGATCCGGTCTACGACACGTTCGACTTCCGTTCGGACGGGGACTACTCGCCGCGCGGCCACACCTCGGGCATCCTCACCTCGTACGATGCGTTCAAGTTCGCGCACGGCTATGCGGAGGTACGGGCGAAGGTGCCGGCCGGTCAGGGCCTGTGGCCGGCCTTCTGGCTGCTGAACGGCTACTACGTGGCCCAACAGCCGGAAATCGACATCATGGAGATCATCGGCAACCGGCCCGATCTGGCGTATCACACCTATCACCGCAAGGACGACGACGGGACGCAGAAGCCGCAGGAGCAGGCCACCAGCATCCACGGCAGCCCGGAGATCGGCTACGCCGACGGCTTCCACACCTTCGGGGTGCACTGGGAACACGACCGGATCACCTGGTACGTGGACGGTGTGCAGGCGCACACCTACAGCGATCCGGATGTCGGCTACCAGATCATGTACGTGCTGCTGAACCTGGCCGTGGGCGGCAACTTCAACCAGTTCGAGGTGCCGCTGGCCGGTGACCTACCGGCCACGTTCGAGATCGACCACGTACGCGTGTACCAGGTGGCCGATCCGGACTGAGGCTACGCGTCCTCGTCCGCGCGGCGCTCCAGCCGGTCCAGCCGCGCGCGCAGCTCGGCCACCTCGGCGCGCAGGCGGAACAGCTCGCTGTCGGCGTAGTAGCCGAGCCGCACGCCGACTCGTGGCACGGCCTCGCCCTCGGCCGTGTCGTGTTCGTGCACGCGCAGCAGCCCCTCGCCGCACTGGACCACGAAGCTGCCGTCGGCATCGACGGCGAGGATCCGGCCGACCACGCCGAGCATGCGCAGCCGCTGCTCGAGCCCGGCGTGCCAGACGATCAGCCGCGTGTCCTGCAGGTGGGTGAACGCCCCCGGGTGCGGTCTGGCCGCGGCGCGCACCTGGCGCACGATCGCGGTGGCCGGGGCGTGCCAGTCGATCAGGCCGTCCTCGGGCCCGCGGCGGCCGCGGTAGGTGGCACGGGATTCGTCCTGCGCGGTGGCGCTCAGGTCCCCGGCCGCCAGGCGCGGCAGCCACTCGGCCAGCGCCCGGTCGGTGGCCTCGCCCAGCTTGCCGGACACCGCTTCGGCATCGTCGCGCTCGTCGACCTCGAACGGCACGCTGGCATAGATCGGCCCGTCGTCCACCCCGCCGGCGATGCGGAAGAAGTTGGCCGCCCCGCCCGCCTGCTCCAGCGCCAGCCAGGCCAGCGGGGCACGCCCGCGCCGCTCCGGCAGCCGGGTCGGGTGGAAGCCGACGCAACCGTGGCGCGGGATGTCGAGGATGTCCTGCGAGACCAGCTGCGACAGGCCGACCACGAACAGCAGGTCCGGCGCGCAGGCGCGGATGCGCTCGAGCTCGTCGTTGATCCTGACGAACGGGTGGAACGGCACACCGGCCGCCGTGGCCAGCGGTTCGAGGGATACGTGCCCGCTGACCCGACTCGGGTCAGCCGGCACGTGGCCGAACACCCCGACCACGTCCAGACCGTGATCGAGCAGGGCCTGCAGCACGCGGCGCGAACTGCGCACCGCACCGGCGAGAGCGATGCGCATGCCGCTCAGTTGCCGGGGCCGGCCGCGACGTACAGATCGCCGGCCGCGTCGGTCACGCTCGCGTACACGTGGTGATCTCGGATGCGGCGGACGGGATGAACAGCGGGATCGGTCAGGATCAGAGTGCGCATCGTGCCGGGTATCCTCTATCGTTACGGCGTCTCGGGGTGATCCCGAGTGAGGAGCTCTGTGAGATACGTCTCAACGCCAAGGGTACTACTTCGCACGCGCCGGAAAGACCAGCCGGACAGGGGCCGGGGGCGACCTGGCACGATGAGGTGTGAGCGTGCCGAACGCGGCACACCTGCCCCTCCTTCGGCGTGGACATGCAACGAAACCCTTCCTGGCACGACTGCATCAGTCGATGCCGGCGGCTCTGGCGATCACATCCTACGCATCGATCAGTACCGGAACGTTTCCTGAGCAATGCGTCCGATTTTGGTATCAACACCCTGGAACCCACGCGAATGTCAAGCCACACCGAGAGCTACTGCACCGGAACTAGCACCTCCGTCAGATCCTCGACATCAGAAATACTGTGTTTCCATCGGTCTTCACGTCAGTTCAAGTAGAAAGGACGAGGTCAACAATGTGAAAAATTGTTACTCTGTCATCGTGGGTCTCTAGGACGTAGATCTCGTCATCCTTCCAGTTTTCCGCGGCGGTTGTTGATCAGTCGACGGATGCCGGGCACCGCGCACCCCTGACATGCTCCCGATCGTCGCACTCGTCGTGCTGTTCCTGCTCGTTTCCCCACCGCTCTGCCGAATCGCGATCTCCGCCGGACTGGTCGACCGTCCCAGCGGGCGAAAGCGACACGTCGGCGAGGTACCGCTGGTAGGCGGAATCGGCATCTATCTGTGCCTGCTAGTCAGCTTAGCCATGCCAATGGGGGGGCACCTGCCGCCGGTACTGCTCGCGCTTGGCGGCGCGATATTGCTGATGGGGTTCATCGACGACAAGCTGGACCTGGGTGCACGGGTGCGATTCGTGCTGCAGCTGCTCATCGCACTGGCGATGGTGCTCGCGGGTGACGTGCGGATCGAGTCGATCGGCAGCATTCTCGGTGGCGATCCGCTACTGATGCATGGTTGGGTATCGGTGGTGTTCAGCGTGGTCTGCATCGTCGGCGTCATCAACGCGATCAACATGATCGACGGGCTGGATGGCCTGTCCGGCGGCATCCTGCTCAGCTCGTTCGCCGCCCTGGCCTGGCTCGCCACGTCAGCTGGCCGAATGGAAGATGCCTACGCGCTGTCTGCCGTCTGCGCGCTACTGGCCGCCTTCCTGTGGCTCAACAGCCGACTGTTCCGGCCACGTGCCACCCTGTTCCTCGGCGACTCGGGCAGCATGCTGCTCGGGCTCATCCTGTCGTGGTACGTCATCAGTCTGACCCAGGCAGGGACTCAACCGGTCGCCATGTCACCAGTGGCTGCCGGGTGGATATTCGGCCTGCCGTTGCTGGAGACGGTTGCCGTGATGGTCGGTCGCATGATCGAACGTCGCTCCCCGTTCGAGGCGGGCCGTGATCATCTGCACCATCGGTTGAGAGCGCGGGGGTACAGCGTCGGCATATCGGTTGCCCTCATGGTTGCCGTACACACGCTGTTCGTCGTGACAGGGCTGCTCGCACCTGTCGACGGTAGCCGCGACGCGCTGCTGTTCTGGTGCTTTGTCGCCATCGTGCTGCTGCAGGTGCTCGTCATACAGGGCAGCAAGCAGATCGAATGGGCCATGGATACGCTGCAGCGACGACACGCACGCACCGAATCGCTGGTGGACCTCGGGAACGACAGCAGCAAGACCGAGTAGCCCGCATTCCCCACGCATCGATAGGGCCCTGGATACCGCCGGCCTTCGGGCAGTGGGTCTGGGTGGAGCTGTCGGCGTCGAACAAGCGGCAGCCGTGAGTGCCGCCCGGGTTCGCGCACGGCCTCCTGACGCTCAGCACCGCGGCCGACTTCCGGTTCGAGCAGACGCTGGAGCAGTGGTCTTGCGCCGCGTAGCCGTCGCCGGCAGTGCGCGCGGGCAGCTGTTTCACGAACTGCTGCGCACCTGCCCGGCCGATGTGGAGCTGCTGCCGCTGAACGGGACCGGTGACGAGCGGCTGGACATCCGCGATGCGGATGCGGTGCGCTCAGCAGTGGCGGCACTCGCTCCCGATGCGCTGATCAATGCCGCGGCCTGGACCGCGGTGGACCGCGCCGAGAGCGAGCCCGAGGCGGCGCACGCGGTCAACGCCGCCGGAGCGGGGCACCTGGCCGCCGCAGCGGCCGCAGCCGACGCGCACCTGGTGCACGTGTCCACCGACTTCGTGTTCGGCGCCAGCGACGGTCGTCCGTTCGCCACCGACGCACCGACCGGGCCGCTGAGCGTCTACGGGCGCACCAAGCTCGACGGCGAGCAGCGCGTGCGCGAGGCCGCCCCTGAGGCCGCCATCCTGCGCACTGCCTGGGTGTACTCCTCGCACGGGCAGAACTTCGTCAAGAGCATGCTGCGCCTGATGGGCGAGCGTGACGAGCTGGGCGTGGTGGCCGACCAGATCGGTGCGCCCACCTGGGCCCGTTCGCTC
>Ga0115031_1000661_pt1 | contig 24828 bp, 20 predicted proteins | sample Maine_Asex4_meta_FD_87301 | JGI IMG/M metagenome (GOLD analysis project Ga0115031, IMG submission 87301) | Marine algal microbial communities from Maine, USA - Maine_Asex4_metaG | ecosystem: Host-associated > Algae > Red algae > Unclassified | place: Maine, USA | collected 2015-01-05
CGCATTTCTTTCTTGATGCCACTGCGTTCAACCAGCTTACGGAATCTGCGAACAGCCTCCTGAATAGATTCCTTCTCGCGTACCAACAGCTTTACCATTTTGTCTCCAAGTGTAATGTTTTGTGCATGTCTACCTTTCTATGTTTGAAAAAGTGACTTAATTATCAGCGGCGACCGTAGGCCCGAACTTTTATGTCCTGCCTCAAAGAGGTCGTTTAACGATTCCAAATTTGAACTCGAGATTTTACTCTATTTATCGGCTTTTTGTCCATAGGCGAAACTGAAAACTGGTCGCGACCCTAATAAACGGCCAAATTCATAACAGATTGCCCCGATTGGCGACTTTCTGCAACCTAGTTGTCCCATTTTAACTGTCCGTTAACCGCTGGAGGCGATGCGGGAACATCCTTTTGAACAGCCGATCTAGGAGTTGTGCAGTGGCGGATTCTAGCCACCGACGCACAAAACGTTTGTTATTAGCCGTTTGGGCTAGCGCTCAAACGGCTAATAGTAAAAGAAAAATCCTTCGCGGCGGTTGCTGCGAACCTGGCGGCTGCAAGACGCGGCTATTAAACGACACCTTTGCCCGAAAAACGCATGTCCAAAGATGCAACTCCCGTTGAGCCGTTCACCGATGCCGAGATCGTCACGTCTTTGCTAAACCGTCAGGACGAAGTCATCGCTGAACTGGATCTGCTGGAAGCTCAGATTCTGGACGCTATTGAAGAAGTAAACGCCCAGCGGCAAACGGGGAACGAGGATGAAGAGGCGCACGTTATCCAAATGGAGCCGGCCGCAGCTGATCCTCCAGACGATTCAGTTAATAAAAAAGCAGCATGACTTCGAAAGCCATACTGCGGATTAGTTTCTATTGACGCGTTGAAGAAGAGGCCTCAAACGTCGGCTTATTCGCCTCGCATCTTGCCAAGTTCTTCGACCATTCGGATCGCTGCCGGTCCAACCAGTACCACGAAGATACCGGGAAAGATGAACAATACCAATGGGAAGATCAACTTAACCGCCGTTTTTGCCGCTTTCTCTTCGGCGATCTGACGACGACGGACTCGCATCGCATCACTTTGAGTTCTCAGCGCCTTACCAACGCTTGTACCAAATCGATCTACCTGAATCATAACTGACGACAGTGTCTTTAGATCTGCGACACCGTTGCGTGAACCGAGTTCGGTCAAAACAGTTTCGCGGGTTGAACCCATCTGCAATTGTTGATTACATAGCTTGAATTCGTGCGCCATGACGGGATGAGATTTATCTAATTCGTCAGAGACGCGACGCATGGCTTGATCGAGTCCAAGACCTGCTTCAACACAGACGACCATTAAGTCCAAGGCATCGGGCAGCCCAAGGAAGATCTTCTGTTTCCGGCCCTTGGCGATGAAGGTAACGACAAATTCAGGTAACATGTAAAAGATGCCGCCAAAAACAATCAAACCAATGAGCGCTTTGGTTGTGAGGCCGTAGACCAACACCGATCCTAAACCGCCAAAGAAAAGGCCTCCTATTAAGCTGAACATCTTCAGCGTTTGGAAATATGTGCTGGCTGAATTATGACGGAAACCCGCAGAATCCAGTTTCTCTTTAAGCTTATTAGCTTCCTTTTCATTCTTAGGCGCCATCGCATCGGACATCGCCGGGCTGGCAGAATCCAACAGTTTCGCGATTCCACCGAGTGCTTTTCCTTTACTGTCTACGGTCGCGTCTCTGTTGCGACGAGACCGAAGTTCATCAAGTCGTGTTTCCGACCGAGTCTCATTATCGAAGAAAGTGTCGGCGACCCACCACGCCGCCGCAGCGAAGCAGCCAAAAACTGCGAACCCTAAAAGTAAGATGCTGTAGTCAGTTTCCGCTATGAAGATAATACTATTCACGTTTCTATACCTTGATCGTAATGATTTTGTTAATCCAAAGAGCTCCGATTATCTGCATGACGATCGCGCCAGCCAGCATCTGGTTACCCATCGGCTCGTTGAACAACAACATCGTGTATTCATAGTTCAGTTTGATCATGACTCCGAACAGAATCGGTGGAAGGGCTAATAGTACGATACCCGAGATACGTCCTTCACCAGTGAGAGCTTGGATTTGACCTTTGATCTGCATTCGTTCTCGGCAGAGGTAGCCGATTTTGTCTAAGATCTCTGCAAGGTCACCACCCGTTTGACGTTGTAGAATAATGGCGGTCACCAAAAATCTAAGGTCGAGGTTAGGTACACGATCGGCCATGTCTTGTAGCGTTTCGGTAAGACTCACACCTAAATTTTGTTCTTCGAAAGAGCGTCGGAATTCGGGGCCCAACGGAGCTTCCATTTGCTCTCCAACCAGCTGAATTCCGGCAGGTAAACTTTGCCCCGCTCGCATGGCTTGCGATATCAAGTCCATCGCTTGTGGTAATTGATTGCCAAATTTGTCAAGACGCCGTTTGCGAAGAAACCAAACGTAGACAAATGGCATTGATCCAAAAAGTAAAGCGGCAGGTAAGGCTCCAAGCTTCAACGATCCCGGAAGCAAAGCGACACAAGCGACCGCTACAACGGTAGCAAACACGATCGACAATGTCACAAACTTTGATACGCTCCAATTAAGTCCTGCCTGCGAGATGAACTTACCAAGCTGAAGTTTTTTCAGGTACTGGTCGATCGCTCCGTTGGCTTCTTCGCGGAGTAGTGAGTTGATCTCAGACGAAACCGCCGCGCCAGCGACACCACGGCCGCCGTTCTTAGTGAGCGAGGCAAGTCGATCTTCGATTTGGCCGTTGTCATCGCCGAATCCGAACAGAAGTGCGGCAGCGTAAAGACTGCCGGCGGCTCCAATGGCGATTACGGCGATCATAATATATAGAAACATGTGGAAACTCGTGTGTGAGCGACTTGTACTGGTAAAGTGCTTGGTTTTCGGGGGGCTGGTTCAGTAACTTAAATAGGGTCATGAGGTTTTTTTTAAATTCGAAATCGCTTCCGGTCTGAAATTTGGAATCGCTTCCGCGTTGGACCATCGTTAGTCTTCCATCATGACTCGTTCGCGGAAGATGCTCGCTGGAAGCTTGATTCCCATCGCCTCGAGCTTGTCCATGCATTTTGGACGAACACCGGTGCAAACAAATCGACCTTTGGCGCGACCGTCTTCGTCGACACCCTGTTTTTCAAATTTGAAGATGTCCTGCATGACGATCGTATCGTTTTCCATGCCGCAGATCTCGGTGATGCGAGTGATCTTTCGCGGACCGCCTTGGAGCCGGTTGGCTTGGACAATCAGGTCGACCGCACTGGCAATCTGTTGACGCATCGCCTTGATCGGCAGTTCGAATCCTGACATCATGATCATTGTTTCCATACGGGCAACACAGTCACGAGGCGTATTCGCGTGAGTCGTGGTGAGTGATCCTTCGTGACCCGTGTTCATCGCTTGAAGCATGTCCAGCGTCTCAGGTCCACGACACTCGCCGATGATGATTCGTTCAGGACGCATACGAAGACAGTTTTTCACTAGGTCGGTTGCTGTGACGGCCCCTTTACCTTCAATGTTTGGCGGGCGAGTCTCTAGACGAACTACGTGATCTTGTTGCAACTGGATTTCAGCCGCGTCTTCGATCGTGACAATACGGTCTTCATTGCTGATGAAGGCAGACAACGTGTTGAGCAACGTCGTTTTACCAGAGCCGGTGCCGCCGGAGATGATGATGTTCAACCGAGCCTTCATCGCTCCTTCGAGCAACATCACCATTTCTGGTGTGAAGGCCTTAAAGTTCAGCAAGTCTTCAAGTTTAAGTGGGTTGGAACCGAAACGACGAATCGACATTGCTGGACCGTCCAGTGCCAGCGGCGGGATAATCGCGTTGACACGAGAACCGTCTTCCAAACGAGCATCGACCATCGGGCAAGTTTCGTCGACGCGGCGACCAACCTTTGAAACGATACGATCAATGATTTGAAGTAGGTGGGCATTGTCACGGAAAACGACATTTGTCTTTTCCATCTTGCCGCCACGTTCGCAGTAAATATTCTTCGGACCATTGATCAGAATATCGCTGATCGTCGGATCCTTCAGGAGTAACTCCAAGGGGCCCAGTCCAAAGGTCTCGTCAAGGACTTCATCCACCAGGCGGTCACGTTCATTGCGATTGAGGAGATTGTTCTCACCGTCGCATAACATTTCGACAACGCCACGGATTTCGCGTTTCAGCACATCCCCTTCAAGCTCGCCAACGCGACTTAGATCGAGCTTCCCGATCAGCTTTTGATGAATCCGTTGCTTGAGAAGATCGTAATCGTTTTCATTACTTTGAGTGATGCTCATTGCTTATGCTCTCTTGAATTGATCTCGTCCCCCATTTACCTACCGAAAGGGGAAACCGTAGTAGCGTTGTTCGGTCGAAAAGACTGAACTCAAAAAGGTACACCACGGTTTAAGTTGTGCCGCAGATTGTTGCAAATTATCGACACGAGGCTTGCAGGAGCAGCGATACAACCCAAATGGATTGTTTATGAGTTCTTTTTCAAAAACTCTCAAGTCGAAAAGAGCATCTCGAGATGATCTCAACGCCCGACAATCGTTATAGAAGTCGAATTCCACAGAATCGAAAGCTGTTACAAAACATTTCAGCCAATTGGAAGGATCTTTGCGGCCCTATTAGCCAGTAGAGACCTACTTTTAACTCGACTCTTCACAGACTTTAAAACTGAAGAATCTACTTGCTCCCTAGTATTCACCGCTTAAAAGCTAATGAACTATCAATCGAAAAGACCTAAGTCCAAAGCACTGCGTGATAAGTCCCGTGGTGTTGTGATTATCGAATTGGCAGTATGCCTACCGCTGATGTTGTTGGTCGTGTTTGGCTGTCTTGAAGTCAGCAGCGGGATTTTTCGTGCGCAGACGCTGACTTCAGCAGCTCATGAAGGTGCGCTCGTTGGGGTCAAGCCAAACTCCTCGGCCCAAGCAATCATCGACAGGGTCAACGTGGTGTTAGAGTCTCGTGGAATATTTGAGTACACCTTGGATTTAGAGACATTTGGAACGCCGTTTGATGATCTTGCACCAGGAGATCCTTTCCGCATTGAACTGAGCACGGTGATCAACAATAGCTACCTCACCGTCCGATCTATTGACGCTGCTGTGACAGCCCTACGCCCCTAACTGAAAGAATGGAGCAGAACTACATCATGAAATCTATTAAGACAAATCGCCAAGGTGCAATTGTCGTATTGTTCGCTGTCTTACTGCCAATTCTTCTGGTCATTCTTGGATTCGCCGTCGATTATGCCTACATGCAGAAGGCAAGGAACGAGGCCCGAGTGATCGCAGATCTTGGAGCCAGAGCGGCGGCCGACGAACTTGCGCGTACTGGCGGTGATGTCAACGCTGCGATCGCAGCGGCTCAATTTATTGCCAGCAACAATTCAGTCGCCGGTAGCACGTTGACTTTGGATACCGACCAAATCATTTTTGGAAGAGCGGCCGAGCAATTTGATGGCAGTTATCAAATCACAGAAGGGCAAATGCCCTTCAATTCAGTCACCGTGCTCGCAGAAAGAATGGAAGGTTCTACGGAAGGGCCCGGAAAACTGTTCTTTGGCCAGCTTCGCGGATCGCCCACATTCGAGGTCAGCCAAAGAGCCAGTTCAAGTTTCCGTGATGTGGAAGTCATCTTGGTTCTCGATCGCTCTGGATCGATGAAGTACAACATAACTGGCGAAACGACTGAAGAAGAAAAAGTTAGACGAAGTTGTTTGACTCCGCTGTCGGAGTGCCGTTGGATTGCGGTCGATGAGGCCGTTACTGTTTTTCTTCAACAGCTTGACGGTACACAGGTCCAAGAGCGGGTTGGGCTGGCGACGTTTGCCTCAAATCTTTCCCAGACCTGCAATGGAACTGAAGTTGCGGTCATAGAATCGTCGCTTGATTCACCATTGAGTACAGATCTCAATCTCGTGCGGGCTGAAATGAATCGCCTGAACCAAAGTATTTGGTTCGGTGGTACGAATATCCGCGCGGGTATCGAAGAGGCACGTATTCACTTTGCGTCAAGTGGATCCCAGCACGTAGAAAAATTGATCATTTGCCTGACTGACGGGGTTCACAACGTCGGAGAAGGGCCAATGGGGGAAGCGAAGTTGTGCAAAGAAGCAGGAATCAAAATTCACACGATCACTTTCAGCGAAGGAGCGAATCAGGAAGGCATGATCGAAGTCGCCAACGAAACGTCCGGCGTTCATTTTCATGCCCCAGACAAAGAAACACTGGAAGACGCTTTTAGACGTCTGGCCGGTTCATTCGCGATATTGACCAAGTAAACAAAACCGAAAAGACGCTTCTCGAGAACGATGAATATTACATCGGGGATCGAGTGGTATACTCCCATAAGTGAAATCAACCAATGAATAAAGCAATCCACCATCGTCGTTCAGCACGACCTCACCGTTTCGGAGGTGTTGCGGTCGAGTTTGCAATGGTCGCACCCATCTTCTTCTTAATTCTCCTGGGCGGAATTGAATTCGCTAGTATCCACATCACTCAATGTGCGATGGAGAATGCCGCATTTGAAGGCGTTCGTCGCGGAATTGTTCCCGGGGCTACAGCCAGAGAATGCGAAGCGAGTGCAAGTGCAATCTTAGATGCGACTAACATTAAATCTTACGAAGTTGACGTGAACCCCAGTATCATCGACGCGAACACGGAAGAAGTTTCGGTCACTGTAACCGTTCCAATGACTCCAGAGAATAAATTTGGTCTATCGGCAGCCTTTCACGGCGGCGATCTGGTGAAAACGATCACGTTGCCGCGCGAAGCCCGGTAAACGCTCGATTGCGTATCGCAAGTAAGTACCACCGCTATTGTGTACCACCGCTATTGAGTACCACGTGATTCTGTAGACGCCAGCCTTATATCAGCTTGGTCGAAGGTCAGGCGATCAGCCGAGTGCCACAACGGCAGGCCCTTCTGCGCTCGCCGCGCGAGCTCTTCGACTTTCTCACCGCTACCTGGTAGGGCTGATGTTGATTCGAATGAATCCTCGGGAACTTCTTCGGGCTCAAAGGTCCAATCACCCTCTTTGATCGCTTCTAGTATCGACTGGCTCACGGTAGCCTCCTCTTTTGAACAACGAATTGGAAGTGTTGCTGTAGAAGCATTCCATTGCTCAAACTCAGACTCCAATATCTCTGTCCCAACTTCGAAGGTCAACTTTTTTCGCTGCTCTAGCAAAAAAAATCTTTAATTTTTCGGATGGCCGTCCAGCTCAAACTTCGGATAGATGATCCCGGATCCCGGCTTCACCGAAAACCGGAGGTTGCTTTGAATGTTGTACGTAACCGGAATGCCTCCGACATTTACCATCTCCGATTGTGTCTCCATTGCCTGGACCGTTTTGCTCAATCGGTTCATAGTACCCAAAATTAACGAAGCATCGGAAGGCATTTGATCGGTTAAGCTGCTGGTTTCTAGTTTTTTAAGAGCATCGTCGGTCGGCTTTGGCTCGTCCAACTTCTGGGAAGGACGAAAAAACAGGATTCGATATTCACCCGGCAAGACGCCTCTGGCTTCGCTGGTCCGCATTTCAAATTTCCCCGTTTGGTCAGTTTTGCCAAACGCAACTTCTATAATCTTTCCGCCGCTGCCGCGCAGTTCCAACGGGATGAACGCCACCATCGCATCCGCCAACGGCTTCCGATCCATTCTGACTTCGCCAATAATTTGAACGACTGGCGTACCTGAAATTTGGTCACAACCGCACATAAATAAAAGCACAGTGCAAAGCGTGACACTACGAATCAGCTGTCGCAAAAAAATCGCGTGGGATTGGCTTAACATGACCGTCCGCCTTCGTTAGCTATTGAAACGGCGGCCAGGTTCGATGGTGGCTGCGGTTCGAGCACCCCTTTGGCCTTGGACCAAGCCATAAAGCCCTCCAGAAGCATCCAGATTTGAATTCCGAATGTTATCAAACCGATAATCGCCAGCAGCTTTTTCTCTTGGAAATTGCTGACCCATCCAATCTTAGGATCAAACAACTGAATCAACAGCGCTGCCGCTGGCATCATCAACATGAATCCCATGGGAATGGCGACAAACCAAATGGGCTTACCGCGCCGCCATAAGAAGAATAGGATCACCATAAACGCCAAACCCGCCAGCAATTGATTCGTCGCTCCGAACAGAGGCCACAACAAAATGCCACCGGCTCCACGAAGTCCTGCCGTGTTGGGTTGCATCGCAATGACGCCGCCAAGCACTACCGCCGCAATGGTCGCGACGTAGCGATTGGTCAAAGGGGGGACGTGGAGGGTCACACCCAGTTCCTGAATTACATAGCGTTGAAGGCGTGTAGCGGAATCGAGCGTCGTCGCGGCGAAACTCCCGACCAGCACGGCGATGATTCCAATCGCCATTTTCATGGGAATTCCGATCTGAGTCAGAAAGTTCGCGCCTCCGAAAATAAACGCTCCGATCATGTCTTTCAGGCGGAACTCTTTCCATGCCTTGCCCGCCCCGTAGCGACTTTCCCATGCCGGACGTCCGGTTAACGCCGCTCCATCGGCGCCCGTGGCCGCAACGTAAGACACCACGCCATCGGCGGATTTTTTGCGTTCGAATTCGCCCATTCCCACTCCCGCACAGCAAGCCAAGATCACGATGACGGCTAACGCTCCTTCTAGCAGCATGCTTCCATACCCAACGGCGACGGCGTCTGTTTCTTTTTTGAGTTGCTTACTGCTGGTTCCGCTGCTGACCAAACAATGGAAGCCGCTGATCGCGCCGCAGGCAATCGTGATGAACAGAAACGGAAGGATCGGCGGCGCGTCGGACGGAGGTTCCGCGACGACAGCCGGCGCGGATGCCAAAAGATCGGCCCCGCCGCTGAAGCATGCGGCAACTAACCCCACCACTAATAGGGCCAGCGCTGCCAGCAACTGCAAACTGTTGACGTAGTCCCGAGGCTGCAACAACAACCACACCGGCAGCACCGAAGCGATGCCGCAATAAACCAGTAAGATCCCTGTCCAAACCGTATTGGAGTTAATCCAGTTCGCTGCTTCAACGTTGAGGTTCGAAAAATTCAGCTCGATTGGAAAATGGTAGGCGCCCAAGTAAACACAAAAGTAAATCAGTCCCAGCGAAAAAAATGACATTGGTAACAGATGGCGACTGCCTCGTTTCACCATCAAACCAATCCAGACCGCGACCGGCAACGACATCCAAACTGGCAAGACCGATTCCGGATATGCTCCGAAAATGGAAGCGATCACCAGCCCAAAAATTCCTAGGACAACCGTCAATGAAAAGAACAGCGTTACCAAAAACAACAATTTGGCGCGCGGCGAGATCATTCGGCCGGCGATTTCTCCAATCGTCTGCCCGTTATGCCGAAGGCTGACTACCAGAGCCCCCAAGTCATGAACGGCTCCGATGAAGATACTGCCAAAAACCACCCAAATCAGCGCCGGCAACCAACCCCAAAAAACGGCCAACGCCGGCCCTACGATCGGTCCAGTACCTGCGATGCTCGTGAAATGATGCCCAAAAACAATCGAACAATTCGTTGGGACAAAATCGACACCGTCGTTTTGGCTGATCGACGGGACAATGCGATCGTCGTCCAGTTCAAAGATCTTTGAGCCTAACCACTTTCCGTAGGTGTGGTAGGCAATGATAAAGCCGGCGAACGAGGCAAATGCGATTAATAAAGTGGTCATCAGCGGCCAGCCTGAATTTTAAGGAGCGCAGTGAAAGAGGGCGACGAGTCCTTCCGGTGTGGCAAAATGCGAAGGACTCTCTTGGCCGTTGACTGCCTTTGGTTTTCTTTCATCATAATCTTAAACGGGATTCAATGCACCAGAACGTCCGTCACGAATTTGCTCGGGTTTGGTCGTGGCTGGCTACTGCACAAACGTGACTTTCGTTTTATAATCTCCTTTCAAAGATAGAAACTTCATCGCGCTGTCTTACGCCGGTTTTTGTAATCCGCTACGTCGGCCACACAAATCGACAACGTAATACATCAGCAAATACACACAGGAGTAGATTGTGCCGGAAAAAGTCGTCATCATTGGAAGTGGACCCGCAGGTTGGTCAGCCGCCATTTACGCCGCTCGAGCGAACCTAAATCCAGTGTTGGTCGAAGGCACCGCGCGTACTGACGTGCAAATGATTCCCTTAGGGCAACTTGCCTACACGACGGAAGTCGAAAACTACCCTGGATTTCCTTTCGGCAATATCCGGGCCTTCGTTGAATCTGCCGTCGACCAAGACCGGCACTACAATTTGCCTCCGATCCCCAACCATCCTAAAGAGAAACGTAAACGCAACTCGATGGCTGATATTACTCCGCACTACGCGGTGCAGGGCATTGAATTGATGGAGCTGATGAAACAGCAAGCCATCAACTTCGAAACCCGCATCGTCTCGGACGACGCGGTGGACATTGACGTTTCGGGAAACATCAAAAAGGTATTACTTAAAAACGGTGATCCCATCGAAACGCATACGATCATCATCGCGACCGGGGCTCGCGCCAATTGGCTGGGTTTGGATTCCGAAGAGATGTACAAAAACAAAGGCGTCAGCGCCTGTGCCGTTTGCGATGGAGCCTTGCCGGTCTTCTACGGAAAGCCGCTGGCCGTTGTCGGCGGTGGTGACTCGGCCGTCGAAGAGGCAACGTATTTGGCTAACCTGAAAGGGGCCAATAAGATTTACATGATTGTCCGGCGTGACGAATTCCGCGCGTCCAAGATCATGGCCGATCGAGCCCTCAATCATCCCAAGATAGAAGTCTTGTGGAATTCAACGGTCGAGGAAGTAGTCGGAAATGCAGAAACAGATCTGGTCAGCGGATTGAAGATCAAGAGCTCCAAGGACGGATCTATCTCTGATTTGGAGGTGGGAGGGATGTTTGTCGCAATCGGCCATACGCCCAATACAGATTTTCTCTCTGGAAAGATGGAAATGAATGATGCGGGATATATACAATGGGTAAAGCCGTTTCGTACAAATACATCTGCCGTCGGCATTTACGCTGCTGGCGATGTTGCCGACGACTATTACCGCCAAGCCATCACGTCGGCTGGCACCGGGTGCATGGCGGCGCTCGACGTTGAGCGTTACTTAGCGGATGAAGGCATCGAGTAAGCGACAAGTGGGATGGGCTTGCAGCCTGTCTCATAGAATCAGCCTTTCTGGCGGTAGCCACGGTTGCGGTACAGAGAACCGGGGCAAGTGCCCAAACGGCTAATTGTTTCCACGACACCAATAAAAATCCATTAAGAGATCGTCAATGAGCAATGTTTTCCGCGACCGTGAGATTCTGGCCAACGCACAATCCAAAGGTGCCGTCTCTACGCTGGGGGCTTACCTGCGTCTTTCAGGACCGGGATGGCTGCAATCTGCGATCACGCTCGGCGGCGGTTCTCTCGCGGGCGCGTTGTACCTCGGTATGGCCGGCGGCTACAGCCTCCTGTGGGTGCAATTGGTCGCCATCATCTGTGGCGTCATTATGCTCTCCGCGATCAGCTACATCACGCTGTCAACGGGAAAGCGTCCCTACGCGGCGATGAACGAGTACGTCAATCCAGTGCTGGGCACGGCATGGGTTACGGCTACGATTCTGGCAAACATGATCTTCATTCTGCCTCAGTTCTCGTTGGCCTATGATGCGTTAGAAACGAATCTGCTTCCGGGTAAGGTTGATGGGTCTCAGAATTCACAACTGATCGTCTCGGGGATTATCTTGGCTTTAGCGCTTGGAGTTGTGCTTCTCAGTCTGAAGCCCGGTTGGATGTCAAAACTGTTTGACGCGTTGTTGAAGCTAATTGTCGCCGCCGTCGTTGTGTGTTTTGTTGCCGCAGTGGTACAGCTGTTTTTGCAGAACAAGATCTCATGGGACGTTTTCAAAGGTTTCATTCCTGACCTGTCGAGTTGGGGAAAACCCTCACCCACGATAGAAGCGTTAGTGGTTTCCGAGGATGTCTCGGGGGCATCACGATCCTTCTGGGAGTCACAGATCGTTGGCTTCAAGCAAGAAAAGATGATCGCCAGTCTGGCTACGGCGGTCGGAATCAACATGACTTTTCTGCTACCGTATTCGATGCTTTCGCGCGGCTGGGATAAAACTTTCCGAGGCCTTGCCCGTTGGGATTTGATTACGGGCATGGCTATCCCTTTTGTCGTTGTGACGTCTTGTATCGTCATCACCACGGCTTACGGTTTTCATGGACAGGCCGATGCAAATATGCTCAGCGACGATCCGACGGAGATCGCGCAGAGCGGTTTTTACGGCACCGTTGCGGGCTCTGTTGAAAAACGCCTCACGCAAGACGGTGACGTGGAGAAGCTGAACGAGTTTAAAGTTGACTTCGATCCCAATGCCGATCGTTCAGAAGCCGAACAAGAAGTTTTGGCTGCAAAGATGGCAGCGGCCGCAGCGGCGAAGAAGATTTACATTTCCAGTCTGATCGCTGAAATGCCTGTCAACGAGCGGAAAATTGCGATTTCTTTGGCAAAGCCTAGCACCGGCCAATTAGCGAAATCACTCGAGCCATTGCTGGGCGCCGAACGCGCGAATATGGTGTTCGGAATCGGTACTTTGGGGATGGCCTTTTCAACGATTATTATCCTGATGTTGATCAATGGATTTGCACTGGGGGAAATTTTTAACGACTACAATAGTGTTTTTTGGCGAATCGTTGGAGCGGTGTCCGCCGGGGCTGTAGGATTCTGCTGGGTATTTCTGTGGGCCGGTGCTTCGAAGACTTATTTGGCAATCGTCGCCAGTACGTTTGCGGTGTTGCTATTGCCGATCGCTTATTTTGCCTTTTTGCTGATGATGAACAATCGCGCCTTAATGGGTGACGAAAAACCTACCGGTTTCAGAATGACGATTTGGAATGTGCTGATGGTGTTGTCGTTGGGAATCGTTTCGTTCTTCGCCTATACCTCACTCGTTAAGAAGATCGGTGATCCAGCTACCGGGGCGATGGTGTTGGGCGGCGTCATCACGTTTGGGCTGTTGATGCTGATCGGATTCTCGGCAAAACCAACACGCGTTAATACATAACAGTATGTTGCGGGGGCTTCCAGCCACCGAGCGTAAGTATTCGGTGGCTGGAAGCCCCCGCTACGAACAGTACTAAAATACTACAAGGACGGAACCATGAAGAAGTTGTCAGTAAACGAAGCACGCCAAGCTTCCTCGATCGGATCGTCGGAAAAAATCCAGGGCTGGGTGCGCACCCGTCGGGATTCCAAAGCCGGATTCAGCTTTATCGAAATTAACGATGGTTCAAGCCAAGGTAACATTCAGATCGTGGCGCCGGGCGAACTGGCAAATTACGAATCCGAAGTCAAATCTTTGACCGCCGGCTGCAGCATTTCAGCCGTTGGCGAGATTAAAGAATCGGGTGGTCGAGGCCAAGTGACCGAAATGCTGGCCGATTCGATCGAGGTGCATGGTTGGGCGGACCCCGAAACGTACCCACTGCAGAAGAAGCGGCACTCGATGGAGAAGCTGCGCGAGTGGGCTCATCTCCGTCCGCGAACCAACACCTTTGGCGCGGTGGCGCGGACGCGTAACTGCATCTGCAATTCCATTCACCAGTTCTTTCAAGAGCAGGCGTTCCTTTACATCAACACGCCCATCATTACCGCCAGTGACTGCGAAGGCGCCGGCGAAATGTTCCAGGTCACGACGATGAACATGGACCAGATCGCCGAACAGCAGATTGAGAAGTTAAATTATCGGTTCGATTTTTTTGACAAACCATCTTATCTGACGGTCAGCGGTCAGTTGGAGGCCGAAACCTACGCTTGTGCGCTCGGCAAAGTCTACACCTTTGGACCGACGTTTCGCGCCGAAAATTCGAACACCTCGCGTCACTTGGCTGAGTTCTGGATGGTCGAACCGGAGATGGCGTTCTTTGAGTTGACAGACGATATGGATCTGGCGGAGGCGTTTTTGAAACGCATCTTCTCTGACGCACTGAGTAAGTGTGGCGAGGATATGCAGTTCTTCAATGATCGCATCGACGAATCACATACGCTGATTGAAACGTTGCAAAGCATCGTCGAGACCGATTTTGTGCGGTTGCCTTACACCGAGGCGGTGGATGTGCTGATGAAGTCGAAAAAGAAGTTCGACTTCCCGGTGGAATGGGGCATTGATCTACAAAGCGAGCACGAACGGTTCTTAACCGAAGAGCACTTCAAGAAACCCGTGATTCTCTTCGACTATCCCAAAACGATCAAACCTTTTTACATGTACTGCAACGACGACGACAAAACGGTCCGCGCAATGGACGTGCTGGTCCCGGGCGTTGGCGAAATCATCGGCGGTTCGCAACGTGAGCATCGGCTGGATGTGCTGGCCAGTCGCATGAAAGATCAGGATTTGGATATCGAAGAGTATTGGTGGTACGCTGATCTTCGTCGGTACGGCACAGTTCCTCACGCTGGATTTGGACTCGGGCTCGAACGCGCCGTCCAGTTCGTTACCTCAATGGCCAACATTCGTGACGTGATCCCGTTTCCCCGCACGCCGGGCAACGCGGATTTTTAGCCTCAGTAAAGTCGTATTTCACTCCGTGAAATTTCGTTTTGCGGAGCGTTATTTCACGGAGTGAAATACGACTTTCGGCGGTTGCGAAGCTGCTTTATTTCGCGACAATAACTGACTTTCACAAAATCCCCTAAAGAGAATTGAAGACCGCGATGAAAGCAGAAATGCACACTAACAAAGGCGTCATGCACATTGATCTTTACGATGCAGAGACTCCAGACACCGTCAAGAACTTCACCGATTTGGCCAAGAAGGGTTTCTACGACGGTCTGACTTTTCATCGCGTCATTCCCGACTTCATGATCCAAGGCGGTTGTCCTAACGGAACTGGCACTGGCGGACCCGGGTACAACATCGACTGCGAAACGTCAGCCGAAAAACAGCACCACGATCGTGGCGTTCTATCAATGGCTCATGCAGGTCCTAACACCGGCGGGTCGCAGTTCTTCATCTGCCACAGCCGCACCAACACCGCTCACCTGGACGGCGTGCACACCTGTTTTGGCAAAGTCACCGAAGGCGAAGATGTCATCGACACTATCGAAGGTGGTGATAAGATCGAGAAGATCGTTATCGTTGAGTAGAAGGTTGCCAGAATGATTCGTGTCATTTTTGCAGTCTTACTGCTAACGATATTCGCGATGGAACTTTGTTTCGGATTTGCGGTGGTAGGTTGGCAGGGGGACAATTTTTTGATCGAGCGTGCCAAATTCCCCATTCAGTATTGGTTGGTGATGGCACTTCAGTTTGTCATTGCTATAGGAGTTCCGTTGTTGGCTTGTGCAGCGGGAATCTAAAAATGGTTGTGCCTTTTCAGGGCGCGATTAAGTGCTCGTAAAAGTACTCGAGTCGAAGTTTGGGATAAGTGCTTTCGATTCCATGAGCAAATTTTGGATAGATCATCAGATCAAAACGTTGATCATTCCGTTGCAACGCTTCGATCAGCTGCCATGTGTTGGCAGGATGCACATTGTTATCCACTAATCCATGAACCAGCAGCAGGTTACTGTTGAGTTGCTTCGCGTACGTTAAGCAAGAAGACGCATCATAGCCCGCCGGGTTTTCGGCGGGTGTTTGCATGTAACGTTCGGTATAGATCGTATCGTAGTTTCGCCAATCGGTCACAGGTGACCCTGCCACACCGGCGCGGAAAATGTTTGGATGCTTCAGTAACGCCAACGCCGTTAAGTAACCGCCGTAGGAATGCCCGTAAATTCCGACGCGGTTGGCGTCGATGTAGGCGCGCTTTGTAAGGTGCCCAACCCCCGCCACCTGATCGGCGAGGTCGACGCCGCCAAGATTCTTGTAGGTCGCCGATTCGAACGCTTTGCCTCGTCCGGTGGTGCCGCGATTACCGATTTTGGCAACCAGAAACCCCAGCTCACAGATTGGATTGGTGGACGTAAATTTGTTGGAGATGCCAGCCGTTAGCGGACCACCATAAACGTCAATCAGTAGAGGGTAGCGCCGAGTGGAATCAAAGTTTGAGGGTTTGTGCAACTCTGCATGAATTTTGGTTTGCCCATCACCTGCCAGAAATTCGACCAACTCGTTATTGTTGGAGGGTGTCAGCGCCGGTTTGGGAAGTAGTGCAACTCCGGTACTAAAACGTTTGTCCAATTTATCGGTGGAGTAGATGACTGTCGTGCGCGGAGAGTCAAATCGTTCGGCCGTTGCGACAACCCAGCGATGATCGGGCGAAATGTGAAAGTTGGAATGATTGTGGGATAAGGTCGAGATGCGTATCCTTTCAGTTCCATCCAGCCGGCACCGATGTAGTTGTCGATTGTATGGGTTGCAATCGCTGAAGGCCGAGTAGTACATCAACCCCGCACTCTCGTCGATCCATTCAATTTTATCGCAGGGGAAGCTGGCAAACTCGCTCAGCTGAGCCAACATTTTGCCGTCGAAGTCACGTAGTTCGAAATTCTTCCATCCCGACCTTTCGGTTTCCCAAATAAATGAATTTCCGTCGTTCAAGACGAACATGGTTGGATCGTAGGCTTGCCATGTTGGCTGATTTTCCGTCAGGATGACGCGCGTTTCGCCTGAGCCGGTGTCTGCGGATACGATATCCAACCGGTTTTGCGAACGGTTGGCTTGGTTAAACAGCAATGCCTTACCGTTGGGAGAAAATCGCACGTTGTAGATGTATTCTGCGTTGGGATCGTCGATCGGGATCCGCATCGTTTGCTGCGTTTTGAAATCGTAAATCAGCAACCGAGCCCGAGGATTCTTATCACCGGCTTTTGGGTAACGAACCGTATTGGTGCTGGTGTAACGCCGAGTGTTGTCCGTTGTCAGCACATAGTCTTGCAACGAGCGTTCATCAATTTCATAGAACGCCAATTTGCTACTGTCGGGCGACCACCACAGCGCGGTGTCTTGATCCAGTTCCTCCCCGTAGACCCAACATCCAGTACCATACCGCACGCGATCTGAACCCTCGCTGGTGATTGGAACTAAGTCAGTACTGTTTTGTTTGCGAATCCAAAGGTTGAAGTCCTTGTAGATCGCCGTCATCGTACCGTCGGGGGAACGTTCGGACCGCCGCTGTTGAGCGCGGGGAACTGGGGGCCGTTTTTGTTGTTTGGCCTGGCCGGATTGGCGGGGGCTATTTATAAAACCCATCCCTAGGGTGGCACCAAATCCGCCGATCGTTGCCACGTTATTACTGGGCGTGATCTTTCCGGTTAAGAAGTTGAATTGCTGCCGTCTGCTATTGGCTGTGAAAACGACGCAGCTACCATCTTTGGCCCAACGCACGTTTTTGATTCTACCAGCATGCTGGGTGAGTTTGCGATTTTTTTTCGCAAGCTGATATTTGGCGTAGCCGGGCAGTTGCGTAAGTTTTGTACGGGCAGTGTTGAGAGTCTGCGGAGCCTGCTGAGAGAAAGAAGGCAGCATGAAGATGATCGTCAGGATCATCGACAGAATTACCTTCGGTAAAACGATAAAAATTAGCCGTTCTGGCGCTAACCACGGTTCCTGTGGGGTGACGAAACCATGGCTAGGGCCAAAATGGCAAATTCTATGTCGGCAAATTTTTGTTCCCCTCATTTGTACTCCATTCGATCTTGGGCTTCGCTGGCATATTTAATCGCGTTGTTCACAATGAGGTTCAATCGCAGAAAAAACAACCATTCGATGATCGCTATCTCATAGTAAAATGTCATGTTTTAGTCTATCGAGATGCCATTGTTGTAATTGCGGCTGGGGCAATTGTGAGCCTTTATGTTTTTTCAGCCACCACCGATCATCGCCTAGCAAGAATGTCCCGTAGACTGTCCATGTGATGAAATACGCGAGTGGTTCGTCGGTGATTTCTATGAACTGATCCAATGTTATTAAGTGGATGAATTAGCCGTTTTGGCGGTAGCACGTCTTCCTGCGCGCTGGCAGAACCGGGGCTACCGCCCAAACGGCTAATAAATATTCGCCTTAAAATCGTTTGAGGCGAAACAAATAACCAGCATCATTGTGGTTATATTAAGGTTTTTGCGAAAGCGTTTGGATCGAATACTTGAATAGAATTTTCTTGGCGGACACAATGCTACTGGTTTGATTCCCATTGAAAAGAGAAATATGCTCCGATGAACGCTATGCCTAAAAATTCAAGTCCGATGCATCGTTGCGCTGGTTGTGGCGAAATGTTTGATCGAACCCTCAGCCGTTCGATGCCATTTTGTTCAGAGAACTGCCGAAGTAATGATTTGGATAATTGGCTGACCGAATCCTACGGTCTACCTCATGAGGGCGAGGGAGTTGCCGACCGTGTCGAGGTTGAAGAGGAAGAGGATTAGCGATTCGTTAATGGATCTCGCATCTTTACCCACGCTCACCCAACAAAAGTTAGAATAGTTTCTGATGATTTACTGGTTAAGATTATTCGGATTGATATTCATTTTCATTTCCATCGTTATGGGAATTGGCTACGTTTTGCCACGTTCTTATGACTTTGAAGTCGCTCAGACAATCGAAGTTGATCCCCAGACGGTGTTTAATAATTTTGACAAGTTCCCCGACTGGCAATCTTGGTCACGGTGGACCAGCGAAAGCCCCGTCATTGAGTTCTTAAAATATTCCGACGGCGGCGACACAATGGAGTGGACGGACGTTCGTGGGAGCGGCGTGATGAAAATCACCGAAACCGATCCAGGTAAAATGGTCCGTGTTTCTTCCAACTACGGTCAGTTTCCGGAAATGCTGTCCACGCTACAAGTCAGTTCTAATGGCGGTTTTACGGTGGTGGCATGGCGAAGCGAAGGCAGCCTGCCTAGCGGCCCGTTCTACGGATATTTCAGTCCGTTCTTTCCAAACAACATGCGGGCCCAGTATGCCGATAGCTTGCGAAAGCTAAAGATTCATTGCGAAGAGAATCAATGAATTTAGCGGTGAGGCGTTAGCCGCACGGTGCGTGAAAACCGTACGGCTTGCGCCGTGACGCTCCTCCCGAAACCTAGGTCGTAGTATCTGCGAGTGCTATCACATTCTTTATCGCAAAACACTATTCCTTTATATCGGGGTTGACGCCTGTTGTTGATCTCCGTAGTTACTGCCTCCAATAGTTCTCGTCTGCACGTTGGTCGCCTCTTTTCAGGTCGATTTTTTGGCGGTCGACGAGACGGACTGACCGAAACGGATTTCGGTATGCCGTTCGATAAAGCCTTTCATCGAACACCAGCTAGGTCTGATTAAATACTTGCAGACAATTAGGCATCACAAAACAAGGAGAGTTGCGTGAAAGTCTCGGCGCGATTTCAACGGAAGATTCTGGCCTCGGCCATGATTGTGTCTTTGGCCATCGTCGGCCCCGCATTGAGCGGGACTGCGACGACTGCGGCAGCACCTGTACAGCAAAACCATCAAACTACCTCGCCGCAACATTGGCTCGGGCAATCCCAAGAGATGCTGGCCGAAGGTCGAGTCGAACTGGCTGAACAATACGTTCAGTTAGCCGAGACTCTGCTGCAACGTCAGCCTGGTTTGAAACTTGAATATACACCGGAGATGGCTAGGCAAAAGATTGCCGAAATGCGAACCGGTAATCAGCCTAGGGTCGCACCGGTCGTGCAGCAGAATTTTGCACCAGTGGTAACTGCGACGGCACCAGCACCGGCGGTTGCAGCGCCGGTTCAACCCGCGGTTGCACCTCAAGTTAGCGCTGCTCCATTGCAGCAAAATATTGAAGCTGCTGCACGGTCACTGCTGAAGGCACGTCAAGCGATCGCCGTGGGTGACGTCGCGACGGCTCGAGCAATGACAGCCGCAGCTCAAAAATCAGCATCAGATTTTAGCTCGATTGGCGATTCGCCTGCATTAATTGGCCAGCTGATCGACCAACAAAATCAGTTGACCAAGATGCGAGCTGAAGCGAACCCGAACTACAATCGCGGTGCGGCTACGTTTTTGCTTTCACAAGCAAACGCATTAGTAAAATATAAAGACCTGAAAACTTCGCGGATGCTGATTGAACAATCTCAGCAATTCAATGTCACATTCACACCTGACATGGGCAACCCTCAGCAACTGCTCAGCGTCATAGACACGCTCGAGGGGGGCCAGCCGGTCGCGGAAGTAGCTACCTCTTATAAACAACAGGCGCTCAGTCTGCTTTCACAGGCGCAACTGGCGATCGACCAGCAGCGCTGGGAAGACGCAGGCGGTCTCATTGCTCAGGCAAAAACGCTTGATGTTGCCGATAGCGATTTCAGTGACACTGATGTTAGGCCTTGGCAACTGGAACTCCAGATTCAAAATGCTCTCAAGCAAGGTAACACGAACAGTTTCGTAGCTGACGATGCCGGTGTCGTTAATGCGGCGTTCAATCCTGCAACTGACGTGACCAAAAACGTCACGACGTCAGCCGCTGCTCCAATTAAAAGCAGCTTTGGAGATACTCAAAAACAGAATTCGCAACGCGGTATGAACCTGTATCAGTCAGGCGTCGAAGCGCTTAATGCATCGGATGTCAACCGCGCCACCGAGTACTTTCAACTTGCCGCTCAGATTCCAAACGAACTTACAACGACGGCAAAGTTGACGATCGAGGGACATCTGCGAAACCATGCGAAGTTCAGCGATAGCATGGTTAAACAAGTTGCGGCAGAAACAGAAGTGCCTGCAAAGATGGATCTTGAATCTATTCGCAACGAGCAACAGGCTCAGTTCCGTAGAATTCAATCGGCGATCTACAAAGAACGTGCTGCGGCTGAAAAGCTGTTGGAGACCAATCCCAACAAAGCGTTAGAGAAGTTGACGATGGTTCGATCACAAGTCGAAGCGGCTGAGATTTCTCCCGACACGCGTCGACCTTTGTTAACTTTGATTGATCGAGACATCACTGAGATTCAAGCCTTCATCGAAGAAAACCTGCCTGAAATTCTCAATGACGAACAGAACGAAGCAAACCGTGACTTGATCGAACGTCGAGCTCAACGTCGTCTGGATACCGAAGAACAATTGGCCGACCTGGTCAGCCAGTACAACCAACTGATTGACGAACGCCGATTCGATGAAGCGGGCTTGATTGCTCGTCAAGCGATGGATTTAGCACCTGATTCTGAAATCGCTGCGGTGATGGACGAAAAGTACCGTGCCGAATCGAACGCGATGGTGGCTCGTGATATTAAGGCTGCGAAAGAACAAGGGGTTTGGCACGCCTTGACCAACGTCGATAAATCTTCGATCCCGATGGACGAATACGGATCGCCACTTCTGTTTAACGACCACGAGGAGTACTTGCGAAAGTCGAAGCTGCGTCTTGAGAAAATGGAGAGCGGTCGGTACAAATCGGAAGCCGAACGCCAAATCTGGAACGTGCTTCGCAATACAGAAGTCCAAGGTGAATACCGAGGAACGCTGAACGAAGCGGTCAGTCAATTGGCCGTGCAAGCCGGCGTCAACATTATCTTTGACGGTGTCGCGTTGGAAGGTGTTGCCACCGATCAACAGATTAACGTTCCTTTGACTCAGCCTATCAAGTTAGAAAATGCACTGAAGATTATTCTTCAGAATGCAGGCTTGGTTTACGCAGTGGAAGATGAAGTCATCAAAGTCACCACGCCAGAATCGCAACGTGCGTCGCTCAATACGGAGACTTATTACATCGGTGATCTTGTGATGCCAATGAATGCCCAGCGGAATCCGATGGAAATGATTTGGAATAACAATCCCTATCAAAACCAAGGACTCGGCTACGGTGGTGGCGTGATGAACGTCAATGGCCAAGCACCTCAAACGGTTGCTGGTGGACAAACCAACCCAGTCGCGATGGCTCAGCAACTTGGTGGTGGGGGAATGAATCCGTTCAATGGTGGTGGCCAACCCGGTGTAGGAAATCAATCTTATGGTGGACCTGCTTACGGCAGTCCCGCGTTCGGTACGGTGGGCGGATCTTCGCTCGGTGGTATTTCGCTACAGGATTTCACGCCGCTGATTGACCTAATTCAATCGACGATCAGTAGTGACACCTGGGCTGACACAGGGCAGGGCGAAGGTACGATTCAAGCCTACCCCGCGAACCTTTCCTTGGTGGTGAATAACACTCAAGAAGTCCAAGACCAAATTGTAGATCTTCTCAAGAAACTGCGTGAGTTGAACGATGTCCAGATCGTGATTGAAGTTCGCTTCATTACGCTCAACGATGACTTCTTTGAACGCGTCGGAGTCGACTTTGACTTCGCAATCAACGATAATCTTCCTCCCGGTGTCAACCCAGTCAGCGACACGCTAAATCGAAGTTCCACTGTCGGCCTCACCAGTAACCCGGTGGGAGGTAACACGTTCGGAAACGGAAATGGTACCACCGGAAACTTCGACTTGGAATTCTTGCAAGACAGTTTCACCGCGGCTCAAGCGGTGACAGGTTTTGCAGGGTTTGATCCAGCCAGTGCTGCCAGCTTTGGTTTTGCGATTCTCTCAGATATTGAAGTCTACTTGTTAATTCAAGCCGCCAAAGGAAGCGATCGTACGAATATCCTTCAATCGCCGACGGTCACCATGTTTAATGGTCAGAGTGCGAGCGTTTCAGACGGTTTTCAACGACCGTTCGTAACTTCAGTGACACCTGTTGTTGGTGACTTTGCGGTCGCTCATCAGCCAGTGATCACGATTCTGCCCGATGGGACAAACCTTAATGTATCGGCAGTTGTTTCCAACGATCGCCGCTCGGTCCGAATGACACTGGTTCCGCAGTTCACTCAGATCGGGGACGTTCAGACTTTTACCTTCAGCGGATCTCAAACGACAGAAGTCTCAACGAATTCACTGTTGGATGACTTGTTGGATATTGCAACGCCCGATGCCAGCGATGACGAAGCACGCGTGACCACTCAGGGTGTCACGGTTCAGCTTCCGGTGATTGCAACGACATCCGTCAGTACGGTGGTGAGTGTTCCAGACGGGGGAACGATTCTCTTAGGTGGTATCAAACGGATGACCGAACAGCGGTCAGAATCGGGTGTGCCATTCCTGAGCAATATCCCTTATGTCAACCGTCTGTTTAAGAATGTGAGTATTGGCCGCGAGACTTCGAACTTGATGATGATGGTGACACCACGGATTATCATCCAAGCCGAAGAAGAAGCCGCTCAAATCGGCGAAACTTCCAACTAAGCTTTTGATTTAAAACTTCGAAGCGTAATTTGAAACCCAACAACACCGGATTCTCACGAAGAGTCCGGTGTTTTTTTCGTTATTTCCGAGTTAGTATTTTAGCCATGGAAACGTTTGAGAGGAAATTACTGATCGCCGTTCCTGATCTTCAGGACACCAACTTCTTTAGATCGGTCGTGTTGGTACTACACCACGACCAGTTCGGAGCCAGTGGTGTCGTGCTCAATCGCCCTTCGGATACGCTCGTTTCTGACATTTCTGCTCAACTGGAGATTCCGGTAGAATCAGAATCGGTGCTGGCTGAGCGACTTCATGTTGGCGGACCCGTGGAAGGGCCCGTGATCGTTCTTCACAACGATCGTGATCTTTCTGAGGAAACGATCATCCCGGGCGTCTTCATGTCGACTCGTAAGGAGTTAGTTGAGCAGTTGCTGTCCACCGATGGCGTGCAGTTGCGGCTGTTTTCGGGATATTCGGGATGGTCCTCTGAGCAGTTAGAGAACGAGGTCGAACTCGGTGGTTGGCTATTACTGGATGCCAAATCGGATCATGTGTTCGCGGCCGCTGAGAACCTCTGGAAAGTAGTTTGCGACCAGTTCGGCGATGACGTCTTTCAGCTACCTCCGCGAAAAGGAAGTGGCGGCGACTTCGATCCGGGTTTGAACTGATGTTGGCGTAGCAAAGTTGGTTTGCTCGCAGTTTCGCGTGATAGCGCCTCGAATGGGCTGGCAACGGAACCACTGGTATTCTGTCGCCTGCCGCATTCCTCTAATCTCCCCGTATGTCGACGGGAAGTTCACAGCTCGAGAAGGTCGTGTTGGTTATCCATGGTGTGGGTGATCCCGATGCTGGAGATACGCTCAACCGGTTCGCGCGTTCCTTGGCGTCTGAAGAAAAACCTCTTGTCGAAAAACAGGCAACCGTTTGGTTGACAGAAAAATCGAACGTCGCTCACCGCACGAAGACCTTTCCCACGCACGTCCGCCGCCTTCATATCAACGACACCAATGCCGAAATGGCGGAAGTGTTTTGGGGCGACCTCTCCCAAGTCCGCCGCGGCACGTTCGGATTGATACACGGTGTATTTCAAATTTTGTTCGGCTTGCGTTACGTGGCTTATGTGGCCGCCGACCAACAGGGCAAGGCTGCTTATTACCTAAAGAATTTGGGCTTAATCAGCTCGCGAATGTTGCATGGCCCCGTTCTGGCCGTTGCCTTTTTCCTTTCGTTGATAACCGCCGCTGCAATGGCGACGGATATGATGTGGGAAGGCTCCTATAAACTTTTACTTTGGACGCACGGAATCGTCGCCGCCTGCGCCGTGTTATCATTGGTCCTGGGGACCGTCGGGCAGAGGTTGACCCAAAGCCGCGTCGTAGTCCGGTTTTGGAGCTGGGTCATGACGGTGGCATTTTACTCTTTCTTTTTGATCGTCGCGAAAGCGTTTTATATCGATGTCTATCTTCCAGAAGTCAATTGTCCATCATGCCAACATCCTGGGCTAATTTGGTACTGCCGAGTGCAGGTTATTCTGCTGGGCTTGCTTTGGTTCGCAGAAAGCGGAATCGTGATTGCGATGGGATGTTGTTGGGCAGCTGCCAGTCTTCATCCGCGCGTGAATCGTCCGGCAATCAATGTCGCATTTATGCTGCCGGC